>SXGQ01252303.1_pt1 | contig 14410 bp, 3 predicted proteins | sample 3178371 | NCBI WGS metagenome assembly SXGQ01 (sample SAMN11356859, study PRJNA531348) | freshwater metagenome | isolation source: freshwater sample F1-20 | place: China: Fuxian Lake, Yuxi | collected 2017-12-25
ATGGAAGGGTCGTGAAGGGCGAACGCCAACTTGCGACGATGCTCGCTGGCGTAAGGCTCCCTCACGGCCTCGGGGAGTTCATGTGCAGATAGGAAGTTCATGTTCTTTGTCTACGCGCAGGGGTCAGGCTCGTTCGGGTCCACCGCCGGGTAGGGCGCGAGGGGAATGTCCGTGGGAGGCGCCATGCGCGAGTGCCCGGTGTGCATAGGCTTTCCAACCAAGCGGTAGCGGTCAGCCGCCGCGTAGCCCTCGCCGTAGCCCGTGGGAGAGATTTCGCCCGACAAGGTGTAGCCACAGGGCTTGCCTTCGCCAACCACGGCCTGCGTGAGCACGACCATTTGCAGTTCGTCGCCCTCGGTCGTGGTGTCGCTAATGGCGAACGCCTCCTCGTGGTAGTTCCGCACGAGCAGCGCCTTGCCGACGAGCACGGCCCCCTTCAAGACAGGGGCTTGGCCCTCGGGGAATGACCCCGCAGAGAACTCGACCGGCCCGCCGGGAGTCATGCCCGTGCCAATGACATAGGCAGAGCCACCGCCTCGGAACAGCCGGAACGAGCGCGCACCCGTGGGGGTCAGCACGGCGTTGTAGGGCGTGTACTCCAAGATGCTGCCGTCTGCGAGCGCAATGAACGAACCCGCGCCGCCGACCATGCGGTTGTACTCCTGCTGCCCGCGCATGGGGGCTTGGAAGTTCGCCGCGAGGTTCACCGCGTCCACCCGAGACGCAAGGATACTCGTCCCGTCGTGCAGCGGGTCTTCGCCCACGAAGTCCGAGTCCTGCATGAGAATGCCGAGCGGGAGCCGCTCGGTCAGTCCCGTGAGTTCCACCGGGGTCGAGGCGTAGGGGTTTGCCTTTCCGTTGGCCGGAATGTCCTCACCGCCCTGCAAGTAGGACTGCGAGGTGAGCGGGGCCACGGGCAAGCCGTAGAAGGCAAGGCCCGCACGAGGAGTGATGGCAACTTGGATGGAGTTGCCCACGGCTCCCGCGTCCACCGAGATGATGTTGACGGCTTGGCCCATCGGCTCCGCGTACACCCGCACCAAGTTCTTCGCCGCGTTGCTGGTGTTGACCGCGAGCGCGAGGCTCTCCGCAGTCAGGACGGCGTTCGCCCCCGTGAAGTCCACGCCTCCGGTGAAGGTCACCGAGGTCGTTCCACGGGTGAGCGTCACGGTGTTTCCGAGCAGCACCGTGGCGTTGGACACAATGCCCACCGCGAGGTGCGCGTGCGGAGCCGTGGGGGACTGTCCTGCCGTGAACACGCGCGGCACGCTTTGGCTCATGGGCGCGGTCGCACTCGCGGGAACACGGGAGCCGGTGGGCGTGAGCGTGCCAATGTCGAGCGGCGTGCCCGCGTACACCCGCCCGCCGACCTTTCCGGTGCCGAGCGTGGTGTAGAAGTCCACCGCCGCGAGCACTTCCAACGCGCGGGCGTTGGGCGTCTCGGGGATTTGCTCGCCCGTGAGCGTGTACTGCTGAATGGGCGTGTTGGCCGCGAAGGCGCTCGCCACAGGCACTTGCCCGTAGCGGGTCTGGTAGTCCACCGGGCTCCGCACGCTGCCCGCTCGGGTCATGTAGGGGTCGCCTTGGTAGACCGTGCGGGCGTAGCCGATGTACGCCTGTGTCGGGTACTTGGCGGCGGCGTTCAAGACCATTTGCAAGTCGGGCAGGAGCGGCCCCGTCGTCGTAGAGGGCACCGTGTCCCGCGCAAGAACATAGGTGTTCTTGTTGACGAAGCCGCGAGCGAAGCCGAAGGCCATGAACTCCACGACGTAGTGGAGGTCGGAGAACGTCTCCCCCGCCGTGTAGGAGCCCGACCGCCGAATGTCCACCACGTTCTCGGGGACAATGTAGGTGTGGTCATCGGTGTTGCCCGTGAAGTCCGCCGCACCACCCTGCAAGAAGTAGAGCGTCTGCTTGTCCACGTCGGTGCGGAGGAGGTTCGGCGCACCTGCGGGGTTCGGGGTCACCCGGTCAGCGGCGAACGCACTCACGCCGTTCCAGTCTCGGGCGTCGTACACCGCGTAGACGCGGGCAATACCCAAGAACGGGGGCAGTTGAATGCCCTTCATGCCCTGCCCGCCCTCGGACGAGACGATGTTCACATCTGCGAACAGCCGTCCTTGGTAGGCGTTGCCGCCACCGGGGATAGCCCCGTAGTCACCGTAGTCGAGCGTCGAGGCCGGGTCCGTCTGCAAGAACATGGACGGGTTGCTCGTGGTCGCGCTACCGCCCACAAGGACGTTGAACACCGTGTCGGTGTTGGTCACCGTGTCCGCGAACAGGTGGTTGTAGCCGAACAGGAACGCCCCCGCCGCCGGGGCGAGCGGGTCTACGAGGTGGCAGGGAATGTCCTGCCGCCCGAAGCGCGGCATGTACTCGGGAGGCAGGGGGAAGCCCTGCGTGGCCGGGGAGACGAAGAACCCCTGCGGGTCAACCGAGTGGGAGTTCGGGTACACCGCCGGAATGAGGTTGCCGCTCGTGAGCGTGCGCTTCACCACGGTCATTTCGCGCTTCACGAGGGGGCGGAACATGACGGTCTTGCTGCCGCCGTCCACAAACAGTTCTGCCTCGCGGTCTTGCTCGGTGAACGCGGCGCGGAGTCCGCCGTAAGCAGGAGCGAAGGGGGCGTTCAGCCCAAGGCTCGGCAAGCGGTTCCATGCCTGCACGGGCTGCACGGGGAAGTAAGTCTCGTTGGAGGGCACCCCCGCCACCGTAGGGAAGGTGGCGTCGAACTCGCTCGGGGGGTTGCGAACGAAGGTGTCGGTCGTGGACGGGTTCACCGTCGCAAAGCGAAGAACCGCGTCAGGAACGCGGGACATGCCACCCCGGCTCGGGCCGTACTGCAAGGTCGTGTTGACCGCGAGCAGGCTGTTGAGGGGCGTGGGAAGGAGCCCCGCCCACGGGTTCGTGTTGCCGCCCACGGTTCCGTTGAGGTCCGTCAGCACAATGGTCAGGGCGGACGGCCCGGCAACGCTGCCATTGTCGTCCAGCGTGTGCGTGTACTGCGACCGAAGTTCTGCCGTCAACCCCGTCGTCGGGCCGGGGAGAACGAAGTCGGACGGGCCACCGGCTTCACGGATGAACTCGACAACCACTTGGTCGGCGGCACTTGCGGGGTTCGTCGTGTAGCCCGCCGTGTCCCCCGCGCCAATGACGCGGAACACGCCGTTGGTGATGGTCGGGTCGGTCGTGTCCCCCGAAAGAACAAGGTAGACCTCGGAGGACTTGCCGGACAGGTCGGTGCCGCCCGCCGTCAGCATGTCGTACAGGGTGCGCGTCCCGTGGAGCAAGGGCTGCGCGCACGCCGCAGGGTCGTTCACGGTGACGCCCGCCGTGGGGAAGAACACGCCGGGGGTGTCGAAGTTCACACCCGTCAACTTGACCTCGGGCAAGCCGCTGGTGGTCGTGGTCGAGTTGTAGGCTTCGGCGGTGCCTGCAACGAGCAGCGTGTTGTTCACCACGCCGCCGAGCACAATGAACGGGCGCTCAAAGTTGTACTCGGGCAGGGGGAACACAGGACCGGGGTGGTTCGCAAGAGGTTCGGTGCCAGCCGCAGGCTCCGTTCCCCGCCCCGCCGAGGGGGCTGCATTGGACCCAAGAAAGCGAAGGGTCACGGGCGTCTGCCGCCCCTTCAAGGGCTCATAACTCCGCGTCAGCCACATCTCCTTCGGAGACAAGAACCGCACAATGCGGTTCGACGCTGCCGAGAGCACCGTGCGGCGTGCGCCCGAGTTCCCGTTCGCCCCACCGATGTAGAGGTTGATGATGCTGCCGTTCGTCCACCCAGCAGCGGTGCCGAAGCCGTCCGGCACGAAGTCTGCCGCCACTTCCCATGCGCTGCCCGAGGTGTAGTTCGCCACCGCGCCTGCGCCCGCAGGTGCGTCGAGCAGCACCGTCACGTCGGACTGCGCCACCGCCGCGTCAGAGAACACCGTGCGGATACCGTCGAAGCCGTCGAGGGCGTCCGTTTGGTCCGGGGCCGTACCCCCCGAGTAGAGCGAGTCCACTTCGGGAATGACCACGCCCTCTACGTCGCCACCCGTCACGCCCGACTGCTTGTACGAGGTGCGGAGTTGGTTGCGGAGGAGGCGCGAGAAGTTGCTCACGAGCAGTTGGTGGTAGTCCCACTCGCCGGGGGTCACGCTGCGGCGCAAGTCGAGAACGTCGAACGCGGCCACTTGGTCCGCAAACAGCCCGTCCATGCGCCAGTTGAAGAACTGCACCGTCGCGCCCGCGTCGTGCGGGGCCGCCTGCGTGCCCCACCGCCCGCGCCCACCTGCGCTAATGGTAATGGTGTTGCCCGCCACGTTCACGCTGTCGAGGCCGATAACTTCCCCGTCAATGACAATGAAGGTGTTCGACCAGTTGAGGTTCGGGTTGCCGAAGCCAGAGGCCGCCAAGCCCGTGACCGGCACCACCACGGGTGCAGGGACAAGAGGTGGAAGGGGAAGGGCCGAGGCCAGCGTAAGCGTCCCGAAGGTCGCAGCCCCGTCCGCCGGGTTGCCCACGGGGACGGAGAGCGGGTTGCGGTTGACGGAGCCGTTTTGGTTCTCGTTGCCCGTGGTCGAGATGGCCGTGAAGGGCTGCGTGTTGCGCCGGAACACCGCACACACGGGCACCGCGTAGGTGTAGCCGTCCACCGTGCCGAGGGCGTTGGTCGCGTCCCCGTCGCCCGCGCGCCACAGGCTCGGGTCACCAAGTTCTTCGCGCATGTTCGTGAAGGGGAACCCGCCCACCGGGGCCGCGCTCGCGCCACGTCCGAGCACGTTCGGGTCGCCAAGACCGTCAGGGTAACGGGACAGGTCCACGCTCGCACCGAGGCCCGAGCCGCTGCCGTACACCCGCAGCCGGTACTGCACCTGTACGCGCTCGGTCGTCTCAAAGCCCACGGTCGGGTCTTCAAGGTCGTCAGGCAGGTTCGTCCCGCCAAAGAGCGTGTTGCCGTACTTGTAGAGGGTCGTGGCCGAGGGCTTGTTGAGCGTGCTCGGGTTCGGGGCCACCTGCGCGAGCCACACTTCCAAGAACACGAGGTCGATGCGTGCGTCGGAGGACGGGGGCGGGAACAGGTTGACTTGGTTGCTGGTGTCCCCGTCCGGCACGAGCGTCCCGGTGACGGGAACGAGCCACCCGTTCACATTGGCCCACAGAATAGGGGCGTCCTCGCCCGCAGCCTGCCGCCCAAGGAAGAAGCGGTTGGAGTGCGCCGGGTTCACCACGAAGTCGGTGTCGGCCACAAGCGGGTCGGCAAGGAACCCCGAGTGCATGGAGGCCCGCACGGCGTTCGCCACGCGCTCCATGTCCACCTGCGCCATGAGGTTCAGTTCGGAGTCGAGCGGCGGCTTGTCGGCCTGCCACACCACGACCTCAAACTGCCGTCCCGCCGCAGAGAGGGTGCGGCTCACGCCATTTCCGAAGTCTTGCGCCATGTCGGTGTCGCCTCAAGCGGGGGGTCGAAGAACCTTACCCCCGTCCACCTTATAGGGGCGGCACCGTCAGAACAGGACGGCGAAGCCGAGCAGGTAGACCCGGTTGGCCGAAGTGTTGGTGAAGGCCACCCGTACACGGGTGTCGAACACGCCGAGGTTCACCGGGGTCAAGCGCGGAGCCGCAAACCAGTTCGCGCCGTCGTCGTTCGACACCGAGACGGAGAACCCTGCCGGGGTCTGCGAAGTCTCGCTCATGGAGCGGATAACCGGAGAGTTGACCCCCGCAGTCGGCCCGAAGCCGTGCAGGGTGTCCTCACTCGTGGAGAAGGACGCCACCCTCCACCACAGCAGGGCTTCTTCGGCCCCCGCACCTCCCGTGGCGGGGCCAATGTCAATGGTGTCCGTCACCAAGCAGCCGGGGCGAGGAGGCCCGCCGGTCGAGTTGTTGACGGGGAGGATGACCGTGGAGTTGGGGGCAATGCCGGTGCTCAACCCCGCACCACGCCCGACCATAGCGCGGGTGATAACACCACTCGGCCCCGTGGCCGTGAGGTCAAGCGCCGCCACGTCGCTTGCTTCCAACAGGTAGTTGAAGGCAACGTGCGCGTACATGGGGTAGCGCGCAAGCAGCGCAGCAGCGGCCTGTCCCGGCACCGACCCGGCGTTCTGCGGGGTCAAGTACGAGGTGGGGGTGAGCGTGACCGCCGCGCCCTCGGGCACGGGGACCACAAACTGCCCGTTCATGGCGGTGCTCGCCCCTACGGAGGGGTCAGGCTGCGTGCGGACGAGGCGGTTGGAGGCAAGGTCGGCTACGACGCGCATGGGTTCCTACCGGGACGGTCAGGTGCCGTTGTCAATGTTGTGGTTGTTGATAATGGCAGGAAGCACCGTCCCCGCGCCGCCGTTGTCGAAGTTGAGGGCGAAGTTCGTCCAAAAGTTCGCCGCCGAGCCGATGTTGCCGTAGAAGGTGGCGAAGTCCCCTTCAACCCCCGTATAGGTCGGGACCGCACCGTTGGTGTTGCGGAACTGGTTGCCCGTGAAGGAGAAGTCCTTCGGGATGTCCGCCCCGGTGTTGGTGAAGGTCCAGTCCATAGCGCCCGCGTTCGCTTGATTGTCGAGGAGCACTTGGTTGTGGGCGAACACCACCTGCCGGGTCTTCTCGTCCAACGTGAAGGTGAACCCCTTCACATAGTCGTAAGTCACGTTCTCGCAGAGGTTGTGTGAGAAGTTGAAGTTGGAGAGGGGGTGCGGGTCGGCGACGTTGCTGCACAACACCACGCCGATAGCCGGAATGACCGCGCTGTACGCGGTGCCCTCGTTCCAGTTGGCGACCTTGTTGTGGCACACCGAGAGGTTGAACATGCCGGGGGTGCCCGAGCCCCGAAGCAGTTGAACCCAAATTCCAGAGTTCTTCGTGAGGTTGACGGAGTTACCGCTGACGGAGACGTTCCGGCTGTTCTGCTGCATGGAGCCGACAATAAAGATGCCGTAGCCCGTAAAGGCCAAGACGGACGTGACAATCTCCACGGTGTTGTCCTCCACCGCGACATTCCGCAGCGAGTCCATGCCTACGACATGGATGCCTATGCTGTCCAAATCTCGCACGAGGTTGCGGCACACCGAGAGGTCCGAGAACCTCCTGTTGCCGTTCCCGAGGACGTAAATGCCCCGGTTGCCGTAGGCCACCGTGTTGTCCTGCACGCTGACGCCCGTGGGCGGGGCGTCGTTGCTGCTTACGGCAATGCCGTTCCCGGTGCTCGCCGTGCCCATGTCTACGGTGTTGTTGGCGACCGTGACGTTTTCCAAGTCTCCGAACACGGTGTCCACAAGAACACCGTAGGCCATTGCCCCTGCCGAGGTAGTCGCCATGACCGCGTTGCCCGTGACCGTGACACCCTTCAAGTGCGCGGTGCCTGCGCCGCTGTCTGTCGTGTGGTTCGACACCCGCACGCCGTAGTTGTCCGCAGACACGGTGTTGCCCGTCACCGCCACTCGGTACAGGGTCGAGATGGTGGCGCCCGAGGTGGCAAGGCCACCGTCAATGTAGATGCCGGTGTCGGCAGCGCGAACGGTGTTGCCCGTCGCCGTGACGCCCACCAAGTTGTCCTGCCAAAAGAGGTAGATGCCGTCCTCGGCGGCACCCGTGCCGTTGGAGAAGTCCACGGTGTTCCCCGTGAAGGTCACACCCTCCAAGGAGCCGGTCGCGGAACCCCCGTCCACGAAGAAGCCGCGACGACTCGTGACCCCGAGCCGGTTGCCCGAGAACACGAGGCCGTTTCCGTTGAGGATGTCCACCTCCACGGTCCCGTCGCCCACGCCTCCACCTGCCGACAAGGCGTTCTGAATGACATTGTGCGAGACGGACAAGCCGTTCAAGGCCGTCATTCGCTCAATGACAATGGCCTTGCCTTCGACGGTGCGGATCTTGTTGCCGTTGACGGAGACGTTCTGAATGGAGTCGTAGCCGAACTGGACCTTGATAGCGTCCCCGAAGTGGTTGTACACCTCGTTGTCGTCCACCGTGATGTTCTTGCCTTCGGTGACGAGCCCTGCCGCAGAGGTGAGCAAGATAGCCGCCTCGCCGTAGTTCCCGTTCGCGTTCGTCCCTGTCACCTTGTTGCGGCACACCGACACGCCCGAAGCGGCGTCCCGCGTCGGGAAGCCCGCGACGTTGTTCAAGAGCAGGTAGATGTTCCCGGTGTTGAGGGGAGGGTTGCCCGCGTCTCCGACCTGCTGAATGGAGTTGTCGTCCACCGAGAGGTTCGTCATGGGAGCAAGGCAAATCACGCTCACGGCGTAGTTGGAGCCGTTGCTTTGCACGAGGTTGCGGCACAGGCTGATGTTGGTGGCCGAGACATTGGCGGGAACCCCACCCGCATAGGTGCAGGAGAACTGCACCGCTCCGGTGGAGGCTGCGTTGCCCACGAGCGTCGTGTTGTCACAAAGCAGGACATCTTCGACACTTGCGGCTTCGGTCGCGGCGAACCGCACCGAGGGGCCGTAAGCAAGCACCGTGTTGCGGCACATGCTCACGCTGCGAATACCGGGGGTGCCCGCACCGCTGCCCGTGCATTGGAAGTCAATGCCCGTGTTTGCGGGGTTGTTCTGGTTCACGACCACATGGTTGTCGTCCAAGTGGAAGTTGCGGAACACATTGAAGGCCACGGTGCCCGAAAGGGCAAGCCGAATGGCCGCGAACCCGCCGCCGAAGTGGTTGACCTTGTTGCGGGACAGGCTGATGTTGTTGATCTGCGGCGCCAAGGGGTTGCTGACCGTGGCCGCGAACACAATGGCCTGCCCTACCGAGGCGTTGTCGTTGCGGACAATGTTCTCGTCCACCGCGACATCTTCCGGCCCACTTCCCGAAAGAAGCAAGACAATGGCGGACACGGCCCCGGCGTGGTCGAACTGGTTGCGCGACACCGACGCCCCGTTGAGGGACGCGCCCGCGAGCATGACAAGGCCGAGGGACACCGCCGGGGCCACGAAGTTGGCCTGCGTAACGAGGTTCCCGTCCACCTTGACCGCGTTGCCCGCCGACGCCGTGTTGCTTTGGTACACGGCGTAGTTGCGAACCCCGAAGGTGTTGCCGGTCACCAAGAAGTTGTTGTAGGTGTCCGCGTCCGTCGTAAGGCCGTTGCGGCACCCCGAGACGGTGTTCCCCGTGAAGGTGAGCCCATTCACGGTGAGGGTGTTGAGGGTGTTGGTGAGCACCACGGCGTCCAAGCACGCGCTGAACGTGTTGCCGGTGATGCTCGTGTTGAACGAGGTGAGCGGCGCGTTGGTCGAGACGAAGCGCACCCCAACCGCCGTCGTGACGCTCGCCCCGTCAATGAAGTTGTCCGTCATGCCCAAAGTGGGCAAGAACCCACCCGAGTCCGAGAGAGCGAGGCCGTTCATACCAACGCTGGTATTGCCCGTGTAAGTGACGACCTTGGCGTTCGTCGTCAGGACCGTCGCCGTAGAAGCAGCCGCCGCCATGAAGTTGTTGTTGGCGACCACGAGGCTGTCCACCCCCTGCACGAACAGGGGGCCGAGCGCGTTGGCCGGGGGGAAGTCAACCGAGTTCCCCTCAATGACGACCCCTTCGCCGTTGGTCGCGGAGACGTTCACGAACCGCTCCCCACCGCCGGGCGCAGAAACCGCCGTGTAGGTGCAGTCCGCAACCACGAAGCGGTTCACCGTGTCCGCTTGCACAGCCACCGCGAAGCCCGTGTCCGAAGTGCTGAACTTGAAGGCGCAGTCGGAGACGTTGGCGTTGACGAACGCGCCCCCCGCCGCCACGAAGAACTCGACACCCATGCGGAGCAAGTTGGGGGTCGTGGCATTGAACGCGCAGCCGGTCACGAGCACGGTGTCCAAGGTCGTGGCAGCGAGGCCGACCACGCCGCAGTTGTTGAAGTTGCAGTTGGTGACCGTGAGCCCTTGCAGGGAACTCGTGGGCACGACACCGCCGCCGTTCTGCCCCGTGGAGTCGTAGAGGTTGTTGAAGGTGCAACCCTCAATGACCACGGGTCCGCCGCTGCACAGCACACCCGCCGGAACATCGCCCACCGCGTAGGAGTTGAGTGCCCGCGCCGTCACGACTTGGCACCCGAGGACGAAGGCCCCGACGCCCTCCAAGACGACGCCGTGCAGCCCCGTGGTGGCGTCAAGCACAATGTTCGTGCTCGACACCCGCGTCCCCGGCGAGTTGCTGTCCGAGTAGACGCCGCGCACCCGCGGAGAAAGCGAGCAGCCCTCGACCGAGGCCCCGATGGCAAGCACAAGAACTTCGACGCCCGTGTGGCAGTTCGCCACGTCGGTGGAGGTGACCTTGTTGTTGAAGGAGCCGACGAGGCGCACCCCCGCACCGTTGTTGCCCGCCGCATTGTAGAAGCCGCTCACGGAGCAGCCCGTGACCGCCACCCCGTCCGCTGCCACGCGGATACCCGAGGGGTTGTCCCCGACTGCCCACACGGTCGTAGAGATGACCGTGGTGTTCGACACCACGGTGCCAATGGCGGTCGAGGTGACTTGGAGGCCCGCCGTCGTGTTCGTGACGCCCGCGAAGAAGCAGCCGTCCACGACCGCATTCTCGCCGCCCACGTTGACGCCGCCGCCCGAGGTGTAGCACTTGCGGAGGGTCGTGCGGAAGGTACTGGTATTGAGGGGGAAGTCGAACCCACCCGTGGCGCGCACGTTCTCCACGAGGCAAGCATCGCCAATGCCGCCGAGACGGGTGAGAATGACGCCAAGCGAGGCCGCCGTGCTGTCGCCCGTCACGGTGCAGTCGCGCACCACACAGTCCACGGCTCGGTCAATGCGGATAGCCGTGGTCGAGGCCGTCACCTCGGAGTCGAGGACACGGTGGCCCTGTTGGACGTTCGGAGTGGCTTGATAGAGCAGGACACCGAAGGCCCAAGTAGCCCCGCCCGTGACGAACCGGCAGTTCTGCACGGTCACATTGGCGCACGCGAGCGCGGCGTTGTTGGTGCTGATAGCGGTCGAGGCCGCGTGGTTGCAAATAAAGGTGAGGCCCGTGAAGGTCACCCCCGTCGTACCACTCACGTCGAACATGGGAGCAAGCGCCGCGCCCGTGGCGAACGAGGCCGCACCTTCGCCCCGAAACTCGATGTTCGGGATGCCGGTGGGCACGACCACGGTGCTGTTGACCGTGTGTGCGCCGCGCACGAGCACGACCGCCTTTCGCTCCTGCCCCGTGGAGACATAGTTCTCCAACCAGAACAGGGCCGCGTCGAGCGTGACGAAGCACGCTTCCGAGGCGTCGTTGACCGCAGAGCCGTCCGAGCGGAGCGTGTAGTCCAACTTGCGGTCGAGGTTCGCCACGAAGAAGCGGGCGTCCTGCGACGAAGTGACGTTGGCCCCGGCGTCGGTGACCACCTTCGCAATGAGAATGGGTTCGCTGCTCACCGCCGGAAGCGCAGGAGAAGCCGTGAGCGTCGAAGTCGCCGGGTCAATCCACACATAGCGGGTCGCGCTCGGCGGAAGCACGACCGTCGCCCCGCCGAAGGAAGCGAGCGCGCCTCCAATGAGCACGGTCGTAGGGGTGTCGAGCGTCAGCAGCCCCGGTCCCGAGGTGAAGGTGCCACCGAGAACCAACCCGTTGTGCCGACCCGCAGCCCCACCGCCGCCAAGTTCTTGAAGTGCTCCCTCCACATCAGTAGAGGCGTAGAACCCGCCCGCGTCAACGATGCCGATAGCAGACGCCATGTGGGCGTTGTTGGGGTCGAGCAAGTGCGCCCGCAAGGAGTCCGTGTCCCGTTGCGGATACCGAAGGGAGTTGTCCTCCACCGTGCCTTGGGGAGCGAGGCCCGCTCCGACCGAGATGGAAGCAGGGTTGACGGTACGCGGCATGAGAAACTCTCCTACTGCGCGGCGAGGAGGAGAAGCCCCCTCGTCCGGTAAATGGCGGCACAGGTCGCATCGCCCGGCGTGCCGTCGAAACGCACCGAGTTGTCTGCGTCGAACTTGAAGAAGCGGGACACGACCACGAGCAGAACTTCGCCCTTGCGCCACAGCACCGTGTCAGCCGTGGCGTAAGCAAGGAACGGGAACCACGCCTTGTGGACCGCCTGCCCCGACAAGGGCTGCGCCATAGCCGTGGGCCGGTACGAGTTCGGGTCAGCCACCTTGTAGTGAGCGCGGAACTCGGTGTCCTTGTCGCGGCTCGTGAAGGTGAACTGCGAGTTGCCGTCCACCTGCACGAGTTGGTGCAGGTTCAGCAGCCCCGTGCTCGCGGAGAAGTCCGCCACAGAGAGGTCAGCCGTGGCCGAGAGAACCCACTCGCCGGGGAAGTCGGGCACGGGGACGTTGCCGCTCACCGCCACCTTGTCCGAGGGCACCGCGTAGGGGAAGGCGAAGTCCACGCTGCCGACGCCCACCGTGCCGGTCCACAGGCTGCGGGACATGGCGAGCGGCACGAGGGTGGTGCTTACCGGAAGCGAGGGCACACCTGCCTGCGAGCCGACCGTCTGCGGGGCGTCCGAGCGGAAGTAGACCGCGAGTTGGTAGCCCACCGCGCCGTAGTTCGGAAGCGGGTCTTGGGGGTTGTAGGTCACCGTGCAGAGAGTGCTGCCCGCCCCCGAGAGCGGAAGGTCCGCAGGAGCAGGGCCAGCGGTCACGAGCCGAAGAATGCGGCTCGACTCTCCGAAGGGGGTGGTGAGCAAGTTCACATTGTGCGCCTGCGCCGCCACCGTGTCCGTGACCGTCAGCGCGGCAACCGTGCCCGCGCTGCCGAACACGCGCCGAGGCAGGGTGAGCGTTTGGTTGTTGTCCGACACCACTTGGTCGGTGACCACGCCTCCGAGCCCCCCGGCCACATACTCAAGGGCAAGTTCTCGCTTGCCCGTCGTGAGCACGGGGGCCGGAAGCGCAACGAAGTCGAGGGGCCGCTGCGTGGGGTCGTCCTCAATGACGGGGCCGCTCGGATACACCGCAGGGTCGGGCACGACCGGAGCCGACACCGTATCCGTCGCACCCGACCCTACGGGGTAGGAGACTTCTACCTCAACGAAGATGCGCCGCTGCGAGCCATCATCGGCACCGCCGTCGCCCACCATACGGTGAGGCGCGGCGACCACACCACCCGTGACCGGAGTGTTGTTGGCGTCAAGGGTGAGCGCGAGAACCTGCGTCCCCAAGCCCGTGACGGTCTTGACCTGCACGGCCTTGGAGACGACCGCGCCATAGTTCCCGTCGTCGTGAATGACCCGAAGAACGTCGGTAACCACGGTGCCGGGAGGCCAGAAGCCTGCGACCGTGCCGCCGCCGGGGCCGCCCACATAGGTCGCCGTCGCGTTCGACCACTCGCCCGTGCCCGTGGCGTTCAAGGCTCCGAAGTCGAGGGTGATAACGTCGTCCTCTGCCCACCCCAAGTACCCCGCGTTCGCTTGCACCACGAACTTGCCCGGCTCCGCAATGGACGTGTCGGTGGGGAGCACGGGGAACGCAACGCGCTCGACTACGGCTTGGTCCGCGAACCGCCGTCGAATGTGGTCGAAGTTGGCAATGGAGTTGCCTCGGGTCGTGCTGCCCGAAGAAGGAGCCACACCGCCCTCGGCTGCGCTGCGACCAACCTCGTTGCAGACCAAGAACCGCGTAGACACGTCACCCGAGCCTGCGCCGAGCACGTTCTTGTCAGCGGCGTCCACGGCCCAAGTAGCGAAGTTGCCGTCGAGGAGCGCCTGCATCTGCCGGTTGAGTTCTTCCGACAGGTCTACGGCGCTCGGAGCCACCTGCTTGCGGAGGTCGAGCAAGTCGCCACTCACAATGGCGTCGTGGAAGTAGCCGTCCGGTCGGTCAGAGGCGTTGGCGGGGATGGCCCCCACCTCGGGGTTCACGAACGGAGCGTGCGTGACCGGCAGCGCCCCGTTGGTGTTGTTGAGCGGCGAGAAGCCTGCACCCGCGCCGCCATTGTAGGCGTCGTTGCGCCGGAACACGAAGGCCACGGGGATGGCGTAGGCAAAGCCGTCCACCGTCCCGAGAGCCGTTGCCGCCGCAGAAGAACCGTCACCTGCGACCCACAAGCCCGTGTCCTCGGCCCCGTAAGCAAGAGCGGACGAGTTGAGGCTCACCGTTGCGAGGTCCGCCGGTACGAACGGGTAGCCCGCCACGGGCGCAAGTTGCGTACCTTGGGCGACGACATTCGGGTTGCTGAACCCGTTCTCGGACTTGAAGTTCACGGCTTCGGCTTGGCCCGTGACCCGCAAGCGGTACTGCACCTGCACCCGCTTGGTCGTCTCGGCCCCCACGAGAGGGTCTTCAATGTCGTCAGGCAGGTTCACCGGGCCGGGGGCCTGCGTGTTGCCGTGCCGGTAAATGGTGCTCTGCGTCGGCTTGTTTCCGGTGTTCACGCCGCCTGCGAAGAACGGCCCCGAGATAGTGAACGTGCCGCCGACCGCCTCCACGAACGCAAGCGTATAGGCGTTGCCCGCCGCGCCTGCGGGGACAGCGCGCAGGTTCACTTGGTTCGGCACGGTCAC
>SXGQ01709442.1_pt1 | contig 14408 bp, 44 predicted proteins | sample 3178371 | NCBI WGS metagenome assembly SXGQ01 (sample SAMN11356859, study PRJNA531348) | freshwater metagenome | isolation source: freshwater sample F1-20 | place: China: Fuxian Lake, Yuxi | collected 2017-12-25
CTATACTCCGTTATAAAATTATCACTTCTGAGACACACCATGGAGCTGATCAGGCACATTGCGGATTCGAACCGCCTTTTGTGTATCTACACCTATCTTCCAGAGCCCATTGGCCATAATGGGTCATGGTGTGTCTCAGAAGAGATAACTTTCGTTATCTCAAAATTTAACAATTTCAATCAGCAGCTTATTGTTCACTTAATATACTATATTCAGAATATTAAGTCAACAATAAAAAAAGGCGGGATTTTGGCCCCGCCTTCGTTTTCCTATTTAAAGGACAATTAGGCGGATCTTACGGCGAGTTCACGTGTTGGGTTGCCAAATGCATACTTTTGTGTAACGCGACCCTTGGAATTAGTGTAATCCTTGAGACTAATGGGATAACCTTCCATACGAAGAGTATAAACTGTATCGTAAGGATTAGCAACATTATAGCGCGAAGCAATCTGCTTGGCAGTGAGCTTTTCACCGTTCAAAATAAGTGCTTCGTAAACTCGATCAATCTTAGTGTTCATATGTTTCTCCATTAACATTATTTAGTCATTATATTTTATAAACGAACAAAAGTCAACAACTTTTTTTAAAGAATGTCAACAATTCGTTTATTCGAGTCAACAGCTCTAATTCTCGTATTAGGGTATTGTTCTGAAAGCTGTTTCATTCCAGAGTTTATTCTCTGAGAATCATTAAAGGTAACAAGAAGTGTTCTCCAGTTACCGAGATTGTCTTGTATTTGTAGTTCAATATTGTCAAAGGCTGTGTCTTTTACAGTAGAACTCAGCCTTTGACTGGGCTGCGGATTAAAGTTTTCTAGCATTTTAAGTAAAAACTTCAACGTATTTCCTCCAATTTATAAGTATATTATACTATACCTAAACCTTGAAGTCAAATTCTTTTTTAGTCGGCTCGGTCAAGCTCTAAAACTTCATCAAGGAGAGAATCAAGCTCGCTACGAGTATTACAAACAATCTTGACATTTTTCCAATCATCATTGGCATTTTTGCCGCTGACTTCAAAAATATATCCGTTATCAGCAATTGTGATACGAATATCATTATCTACTTTTACAATCTTATCACAAATATTCATTATCCTCTCCTCGATTTAGTGCCAACGGTTTTCATATCAGTTTCTGGTGTTGCGTATTGCAATCCACCCTTATTAAACAAGGGCATAACACGAGAAGCTTTCTCCAAAATTTCTTTACGAATATGCTCTGGTTCTTTATGAAGCCTAGTCATAATATCTTTCTTAGCGCAAGCATCAGAAGAACCAGACATTTCAGCAGATTCGTACTTTCTATCAACCTTTAGAACAGAAGCATACTCTTCTCTCCAGTTAGAGTCAAGCTTTTTCTTTGTCTTTAGTTGATTAGGGGAAAGACCCCTCTGTTCAAGCCACTTTTCGTGTTCGATTTGTGCCTTCGTCTTACCTTTATTTTTAAACTTTCTATTAGAAATAGTAGTTGTATAAAACGCAGGAAGCAAGTGCATTGTCATTCACGTTTCTCCATTATAGTCATACTATACTATATACGATAATAAAAGTAAAGGGGAATTTCTCCCCCTTTCGCATTAATTTGTAGGAATTAAACCCTTTTCGGTCAAGTAACCTTCTTCACCGATAGCATCTTCGCTCTGATATTCCTCCATAAAAAATTCTAGGTAGAACCATTTCTACCTAGAATAATAGCATTGTTAGTATATGGAATTATCTTTTACCTTCCATAACTACACGTTCAATATCATATCTATTAATACCAATGTCTGCTAAATCTTTGTCAGTCATTGCTTTAAGATCGCGAATTGCGCGACTTTGTTCTCTAGATTTTGAATGACCAAATATTGCATCTGAAAGTAGGCTAAAAGCTGTAAACATTTTTATTCCTTTGTAGTTGGTGAGTTTTTATCGACAATATCAACTTTCTTTGGCTTCTTTTCCTCAGGAATGATATTTTCCAACCACAACTTTAGCATACCATTAATCAATTCAGCATTTTTGACTTCAACTGTGTCGGCCAAAGTAAACTTACGAGTAAACGAACGATCAGCGATACCCTTGTAAAGATACTGCATTGGGGTGGCTGGATCTAATTGATCAAGCGTTAGACCACCCTTAACTGTCAATGTGTTATTTGCGATTTCAATGTCAATGTTTTGCTTACCGAAACCAGCAACAGCCATTTCAATAACATACTTGTTATCATCTACTTTTACGATATTATATGGGGGATAACCCGGAATTCCCTTAAGAGTTTCTTCTTGAACCCTATTCAGCGTTTGGAACATCTTATCTGCTCCGATAAACATCTTGCTGAAATTAGCGCGGGAATCTGTTAATGAAAATACGTCATTAGTCATAGTTGTTCTCCTTATTAAGCGAGATTATGTTAATGGTCCCATAAGGCGACCAAGTATTATATAGGTTGACGAGCTATTACTTTAAAGGGGTCAGTGTAACTTTTTTCCGAATGTTTCGCGCGCTACACAGAACACATCCATATTTTTTGCATCAAGGATGAACATTGGAGTCATATTTGCTTGTTTAAATTCACTAGCAGCTAACAACATTCTTGAAAAACTGTTGTCTGATTCGCCCATTTCTAGAGCCATTTCAGCTGAAGCTTCCATGATATGCTCTGGAATAATCTTATATGTTCCCATGTAATACTCCCTTTGAGAGTATTTATTCCATGTCATTTTGTAATTCTCTTTTTTCTTGTATGGTCACATCATTCCAGTGTTTACGAGGATTACCGCACATGTAACAAGAACATGGCTTTCTTGTTTCTGCCATTTGTCTGATGTGTTCTTCTCGGCTTTCTTTAGAACCAAACCACTTTTTAATCCAGTGAAACCTTGAAACCTTTTGTTTCATACGGTCATGGTGATGACGACGTTCTGCTCTTGATCTCATCAGACCTCCTCAGCAAGTTGCCTTCAAAAACGTTGGGCAATCGATAGCTGCACAAACATAACCCATGACATTACTTAGATCCATGCCGCATTTACTGCATTTTGGCTTTGGGTAATATCCTGGAGGATTGGTTGGCCAATATCCTAATGGTTGAATATAAGGACGATGACCAGCTTCTAACTGGGCAACTCTACCCTCCAGATACACCAGTCTTGTCTGTAGGTGGCGGATCATCTCCTCGAGTTCTTCGTTCGAGCTCATCTTGAAACCCTTTCATAAATTCTTTATATATTAAAGGGGAATCTAACATTAGCTGGCAATAGAACTTACCAAAGTCAGCAGCATGATTGTAGATATATTCTTTAACTATCTTTTCGTTATACTGCCAGCTAAACATTTGCTAATCCCAGAGTGCTTGGTAATACTTACCGAACAAAGTAAACCCAAGCTGTTTACGTTCTTGATATGCCTTATATTTATCCGAATTGAACTTACCCATCTTCATTCTGAACTCTTTGTTAAAGAGCGAATCAGGAAACGTTTCTTCTTCGAGCAGTTCTTCTGGCTTATACGGATCATAATAGTTCTTATAATCCGCATCCTCGCAGATTTCCTGCTCGAAACTCCAGATCATCTGGTCAAGAACCCAATTCCATTGAGAAAAAAACTTATCATTAGCTGCTTTCATTTCTTCTTCAGTGGCGTTCAGTTCCCCATTACAATAACCTTCGTCGTTGACCTTCATCTCTCTTTCGGTCAGGCGCAAATGCTCGGGAAGATCCTCTTGATCAACGAAAGGACTACCATGCTTAGTAGCCTTCAGCTGCTTGAGCATAGGAAGGATAATGTATGAAAGTGTATTATCCATACCCCACGTATCATAATGATGTATCTTAACCTTAATCTTGCGATCTTTCCAAGCGAAATACTTGTTGATGGTTACTGAATAAAACCAATCAAGCGCATTGGCAACCTTCTCAAGCACTCTCTCAAAAGTGTTGGTAGGACCATCCCAATCATAATTATACTTTTTGTCCATGTAGTCACTATAAAAATAGCTTCTCCACCAATCTTGGTATGGACCCATATATACTTTCATTTATCTTTCTCCAAATTATTCACAAAAGTCTTGTATGATTCTTCCCAAGACCAACTATCTCTTGCTATTGTACTACACTTCTTTCTAGAAAGCAATAGGCACTTTTCTATTGCGACTTCTAAATTTTCGTCTGTATATCCGGTATACTTGTTATCCACTACATCAATTGGCCCTTGAACTGGATAGGCAGCGACAGGTGCACCACAAAACATTGACTCAATCATTACCACACCAAACGTGTCTGCTTTACTGGTAAAAACAAAACAATCAGCAGTTTGATAGAACTCAGCCAACTCTTTACCAAATTTATATCCAACAAACTTCACATTTGAATATTTCTGCTCAAGTTCATTTTTATATGGACCATCACCAACTACTACCTTGATGTACTTGTCTGGTAATTGACAAAACACATCTAGATTTTTTTCTTTTGATACTCTGCCAACCGAAAGAATTACAGGTTGATCTTTACTTTTTGTATATCTCGGAGTAAAGATAGAAGCATCAACGCCTCTTGACCAGATTATATGTCTGCGACCAATATCGTTTTCAGTCAAGTATTCTTCAACAGCTTTTGTTGCACAGTAAACTTTTCTCTTACGATGAAACCAGCGAAGATATTCTCCAGACATCCATTGAGGAATACCAACAACTTCTTTTAATAACTTAGACCAATCAGTGTGATATGAAGTGGTGTATCTTTTATTTCTGCTTGTCAGTATAAAACTAGCAGCTAGACCTAATGGTCCTTCTGTTGAGATATGATAGACTGTTCCTTCTTGATGGCGGAGCATCTTAGACAGTCCCAAAGGTATTGTGAAAGGAACTTCAGGATATGCCTTGAATCGAAGTTTTCTCTTAAATAACTCAGGGTGTATAACATCAACGATATATCCATCTTTTTTAGCTAGTTCGACCATCTTTTTTAGAGTTGTCACAACACCACTTACTTGTGGTTCCCATGCATCAGTGATTATGACTATTCGTTTGAAGTCCAATGTACTATCTCCCAAGATCCATCTGTGTTTTCTACAAGTGCTGTACAACTTTCAACCCAATCGCCAGAGTTCATATATTCAACTCCATTGATTTGCTTGATCACAGCAGTATGTATATGTCCGCAGATAACACCATCATAACCTTGAGATTTGCAATAGTCAGCCAATGTGTTTTCAAAATCAAAAATAAAGTTTACTGCGCCTTTGACATTTGCTTTCAGGTAAGCAGATAAACTCCAATAACCAAATCCAAACAAGTGTCTGATCTTGTTAAAGACTTTATTAACTTTCAACAGCAGTGCATAAGCATTGTCGCCAAGATAGCTCAACCATTTGGCCATTTTGTGTACGCCATCAAACAAATCACCGTGCACGACAAGATACTTTTTACCATCTAAGCCGATGTAGTCGTGATTGTCCTTTATCTCAATAGACTCAATATCAAGTGAAACGTCTAACCAATCACGAAGGAACTCATCATGATTACCTGTGAGATAGACAACTTTAGAACCATGACGCTGTTTGTTGATTATCTGGCGAATTACAAGTGAGTGCGATTGTGGCCAGAAGATGCGTTTTCTTAACTTCCATCCATCAATAATATCACCAACAAGAAATAGATTGTCACAAGAATGATTTTTAAGGAAAGAGTTAACTCCATCTGCCTGTGATCCTTCGCTTCCTAAATGGATGTCCGATATAAAGATGGAGTTATAATGCTTTATCTTTTTCTTCATTTCTTTATTTTAGATAGAAGTACCAATCACCTTTCCAAGTTCCTTAAAGTCTAAAGGAATACAAATGAAGTATGCCTTACCATTAGAAGTACCAACTTCGACCTGCTTCTTATCTACAAGAACCTGTCCGCTTTCGTTACAATCTTTTTCATTATTGTACTGTGGCGAATTAGGGAAATGTAGGTCGCTATAAACATCACCATTGCTCATAACTACGTTAAGAACGATAAACCAAATCATGACTTACTCCTTTGCGTCATCAATCGACATTATAATTTGTCTAAGCACTTCTTCGCCTGGAATGTGATTGTTTAAATCCATTTGACCAGGAAGTGATCTGCCTGCTCTCCAACCAGAAATCCAGCATCTAAGCTTACTTAGTTCCGTTCTCCAGTGCTCCTCCACTTGAATTTTCGGCTTCTTCTGCTGCAATTTCTGCATTTAACTTTTTCCTAAATTCAATAACTGCTGCTGTAAAAGACGCAAACATCATACCAAATTTAGATATGATGATTACATATTTGGTCCAAGCGTTATCTTTTTCTTCTTTATTTGTTTCAGGAATATTAAGATAAAAATTATAATATTCTATAGCAAATGCTGCGCAATCTTCAAGTTCGTTGAACTCGAGTTTTTTGATATAATCAACAAATTCTTCGTTTGTAAAGTTCTTCATTTAATCCTCAATTGCATCAATACGAAAAATCTGACCAGGTTCGACGCTTAGTGTGCGATCAAGGTCTTTACTACCATCCGTGTTCCACGAACGAACACGGATCTTTTTAATACCTGGAGGAACTTTCCAAGTTGCGCTATTCCTATTACTAGAAGCTTCCGCTTTTGAAGCGATTGTCAAAAACGGTAAAGATGCTAAAGCAGCAAATAAATATCTCTTTTTCATATTAATTCCTCACACAGGTAAGTGCTGTGCTGTTCATACCAACCATCGATTCTTGCTTGGGCTGACCACCTGCCTCAACGCAGTTATTCCAAGATTGGTACCACCTATAGTTATGAATCATAATTGCCATTGAGATTATGAATACCGTCGCGACGAACACTGTACCGATAATCTTCCAAAACTCAAACCAAAACTTATTCTCGTCCATAACAAATCTCCTGTTGTGTTATCCACGCTCAACTGTAGGACGGCCAATCAACTTGATTGAGCCAGAGCGATTGACCAAGTCGCGAATGAACTTGCACGCATCCTGCATAACGTCAAATTTCTTGACCTTATCTACGAGGAAACCATCGTTGTCCTTAACAGTGTAAGTAACCTTATACATCGTTCGCTCTCCTATTACCTATTATACCCTAATATTTGTATTAAGGCAAGGCATATATTTAGGTTATGGCTTGCGATTTCTTCCTTCTTGGAAGTATTCAATCAATTCAAACAATATAAAAAATACAACACCGATTGGCACAAGAATAAGAACAGCGCCTCGAGTAATATACACCAGTAACACTGCGCTGATCAAAATGACAGCTAGAGAACCGCCTCCTATCAACACACCATACTTGTTAATAAAATGCTTAATAAAGTTCATTATTCCCACTCCATTGTAGACCAATCACGGTTTTCTAAAAGTTCAACTTGATCTGGATACTTTTCTTTCATCTGGTTCCAGACGCTGGCAGTAGACATTCGAAGTCCGTATGCTTCTGGATAGCAGTTATAGACAGATCCTGTAGCACCATAAAAATGCCATTGATCTTTAGCAATGTCATATTCACACTTATCAATACCACTATTAAGACGCCAAGAAGATCCGTTAATATAACTCTCGGACCATCCACCTAACACCTTATAGAAGGTTTGATCATTATGGGTCATCTTGATAATGACCCAACTGTCCGGAGTGTATTCAGTCATTATACCCTCCATCTCTAAGATAATAGAGTTTACCTGTTTGTTCATACAAATAGCGTAGAACTTCCTTACACTGCTCGTCCGTTAATTGATCTGCTGTTTTTCCATTCCAACTAAATGGCTGAAAAGTTTCAACGATTTTCCTTTCTCTTGACTTGGGCGACATATCAAGATCCTTCATATTGAATTGTACGATCTGTCTTTTCGTATACCTGCGACCAACCAACTCCGTAAGCAGGTACAATCTCAACAAACTGTGGAAGACCACTTTGGTCCTTTTCACCATAACCACTGGTAACAAACCATGTGTTAGGAAACTTGTCAGCATAGACACGACGAATGATCTGCTGCTGCTTTGCCATGATAGTAGTAACAGCTTCAATTTCGTCAGCAGCTTCGTTCATAACCTCGGCAAATGTACTGTCTCCACCCGGAACGCCGCTGCGTAGCTTCTTTAATAGTTCCTGTACTTCGTCATACTTTCTCATTTTAATATCTTCCAATAAGGTTGCGATGATTTATTTCGTCAACCAATTCTCTTGCATCTTCTATGAGTCCTGCCGGAACACCATTATAAACACTGTTTCTCAACTGTGCGTCAATAGTCATACCAGAAACACCAGGAAGCTGAACTATACGACCCTGATTGAGTGCTTCTGTTACTTTGAGTATCGCTGCGCGCAATGTTTCAACTTCTTTATCTAACCTGCTAATCTCAGTATCACGAAGCCATACTTCATTTTTCAATGCTTCAATCATTTTCTCAGGCGACATTTCAAGTCTATCAGTCATATCTTTACCTTTACCGTGTAACCATCAGTTTCCATAACTTCAAATCGTTTACGATGTAGATGTTCTACACGCTTGCGATACCATTCATGGTTGTTTTTTGCTTCATCAGAGGCTGTATCAATATCGTCAAGGATATCGAACAAAAACATTGCGACTTCATGTAGTCGTACGTTTTCTTCCTTTAACTCAGAAACATATAGTTTTTCATACGATTCATGAAACTTATCATACAATTCTTTTCGCAGCGCCTTGTAGTCAGTCATCACTTTACTTCCAAACAAACATAACGAACAACTTTGGTCGACCCACTAACCAGAGGGTCAAGTTTCTGACCAGCAGTTTCACAAATTTCCTGTGAGGCCATAGGCACAGAAGTGACTGTAACTGAATCACCCTCCGCCATAGCGCCAGCATAGATATAAATCACCAATACCCAACTCATCATCACTTTTCCTCCAATACATTAAATGCGCGACGAAGATCACCAACAACCATTTCGCCTTCATAACCAGGGAAATGCTCTACAACTGGCTCATCATCATCATAAGTAACCCAGTGTGTTGCTTCCTTAGCAAACGGCAGCAAAGCCTCTTGAGCTTTCATAAGCTGTTTACGACACTCAAGCAGTAGATCGCTTACCTTGTGATGCTCCATCAGTTCAGGATTAAACATACCACCAACTTGTAGATAGTTGTTGATCTTATCAATTGTGTTTCTCATCTCGTCATGTATCCTTTAAAGTCACACTTAGAACAGCGTACAGTAATTTTGGGTGGGTCAGTCATGAGCATTATACCAGGTTCAGGATTGTATAACTCACCACCACAATGATCACAAGCAACACCTACCCATGCTGTTTCGTATTGCGGATTCCTATGATCTCTTTCGTGTTCACTTAGTGTTTTCATTTTATCTCCAATAACTTGAATATATGTGTTGCCAGACATTTTAAGAATACGCAAACTAGATAAACGATTTGATGCTATGAGTCCTGCTGTTTGTAAAGCTTGCGAACGCATTTTATATCAACACATCAATAAAGTCAAGCTCGCCAAGGCACTGAAAAACAGTTCCTTTGATGTTAGCTCTGCGAGTGTTGTGCCAATGCCCGTACACCCAGAGTTCCGGCTTGTGAATATCAAACATCGCCTGTAGTGCTTCGCCAGTGCGTGTCTTGATCTGTTTGTTGTCACCAAGACCAAGACCTTTGGATAAGAACATTTCCCAAGCAACCTCTGTCGGACAGTCATGTGTAATCATCACACGAGGTTTAACCTGACCAAACTTCGTGATCAACTTATCCAGTTCTTCGTAAGACAACTCTTCGTCTGGCCACCAGTCAATACCAGGAGTGCGCCAATCATAATCAATTGACCAAGCACCACCAACAAACATCACATCGCCTTCGACTGTACCATCTTCAATGTATCCAGGCATGGTCTTACACAATGCCGGATCATCATGGTTACCGCGAATGAACCTATGCTGTGGGTGTTGCTTTTGCCACTCGACTTCTTTGTCGTGCCAGAACGGACTGAAGAAACCAATACCAAAGTCTCCGACCTGTACGGAATACTCCGGCTGCACGATTTGTCTACCGCGCACGCCTGTTACCAACGCATAGCTTCTATAATCATAGATCTTGCCGTGAATGTCACCAACAATTCTAACCAACTTTTTGTCTGTCATTCTACTTTTCCTCCAGTGCGGCGCGGGCCTCTGTGAACCTACGCCTCTCTTCCTCCCACGCCATGCGGTAACGGTCTCGGCTGCGCTTCAGCCGTTCGACCTCGGCACGGAGGCGCTCAATCTCATCAGCGGCTTCCTTACATGTCATCCAAGCATCAACATCTTCTGCATTGGCATGGCTGAACAGCCTCTCTACAATATCACTCATGGTGCAACTCCTGTTTCCCAGCTGTAGGTGTCTGGGCCATCTTCACCATAACAAGCTTCACGCACAATTTGTGTGTAGCGTTCACCAGCCAAAATACGAACCATCTGGTCAATAACCCAATCTTTGTGATGCGACCCGTCAATTCCGCCGTAGCGAACTGCCAGTTCAATAGCTTCATTGATACGTTCTGTTTCAGTCATCATACAACTCCTAACCAACCGTGGACTGCCCAACCAAGTGCAAATGAACCGATCATCATAACAACAACGTCAAATTCTCGTTCAGTCATTCTTCCCACCTTGCTGTAATGTTATAACCAATAAACCTAGACACAAGAACAACTTCTTCGACCAACTTCAATTCCGGATGCTTGCGTAGATGCCTCTTAAATGCCTTGAACGAATGTACTGGGGCATGAGTACAACACACATCCATATTATGTAGTTCATCGAATGGAGCCCAACGACGTTCGTTCTCGCCCCACCACAGATCAATGTCTCTGTTACTAGGATTCCAATGACAAACACCAAAGAAGCGCCCAGATAAAATCCGAGCGCCCGCTGGTTGTTCAAACTCAAACTTCCACATGACCAACCTCATTGACCAATCCTTCAAGAAAGCGCAACTCGCTTTCCATCTGCGTCAAGCGACCATCTCGATATCCCTTTTCCCAACCTACATCTTCGTAGATAGCATCAGCTTCGATTAGGTCATTAATAGCAAACCGCAGATTAGCGATGCGATACTCAATATCGTCTCTAAAAAATCGTTTCATGACCAACTTTCCCGACCAACTATCGTAACCAACCTAAACCAGCTTCCATACAGAGCCAGAACAAACCAACTAACAGAATTATCTCTGAGAATGAAATGTGTTCCATTACTCACCAACTACTTAAACCAACTTTCTATTTCTTCAAAGTGAATCCAGTCTTCGCTGTCCCACTTTTTACCTTCGTTTAACATATCATATAACGTATTTACGCAATTGTCAAATTGTTTATTCATAGTGCGACTACCACATTGAAAGGCACATTCTTCCTCTTGTCCTCGAGCGATTCCTGCACGATAGATTTCTTTAATTTCTTCTATATCAAAAGTGAATTTCATTTACAATGCTCTCTAACAAACTCAACGTAACCTGCCCACATGTGCGCGTTCTGCTGTTCTTCTTCGTTCAGAGGCTTCAACGCATGAGCCTGAGTCTTAAGTGATTTAGTCGGATCTTCAACATGCGACTTGAAATATTCACTCCAAAGATCTCGGTTCAAATCCAACTGTCTCTCGGTCGCATCGTGATCATCATCTGAAACTGGACTCCATCCATCATTATAATAAAGATAACACGCCCAAAGGTATCGCTTTTCCGCCCAACGGACTGAAGAAACGAGATAAGGATTGTCGCTACTCATATTCTATCTCCGTATTGAACCGACACGCTATTATACTACGACGGCAAAAATAGTCAAGCAAAAAAAACAACTTGCTTTTATTTTATTATGCGAGTATTATATGTGCATAACACGGAGAAATAAAATGCGTAATCATGTCGCCAAAGAGTTGTGGTCCGGCAAGTTCCGTAAGCAGGTGGTGCGCGACCGCAAGAAGTACACTCGTAAAGTCAAGCATAAAAAGGAACATTAACATGGCGAAAATCGCATCAAGCTGCGAGAACTGTATCTTTGCCGGAAGGTACGAGAAAGTTGAAAAGCCTGATAAAACAGCAGAGGAAATCTGGGCGTCCAAAACCTTTTGGCAGAAAGTTATGGGCGACTTCTTTTGGCTCGAGTGTGAAGTAGCTTATCGCGAAGATAGGTATGATGAATATATGAATTATCGAGTATGCACTCGGTTTCCGAAATTCGTCAGAAAGCACAAAGATGATTTGTGCGGCGAATATAAAGTAATTTGACTTGGGAGGAATTATGAAGTATCGTATCAAGCTAGTAGAGTCTGAACGTGGATGGGGTCAAGAGTATTGGACCGAGGATTATGATACTCGTGCTGAAGCGCAAGAACGTATTCGCTCAGTCAATGCTGAAAACACGGAGGAAAAGGCTCCTGACTATTATGTCGCCGCATTTCCTGATATTGAAATTGTGGAGGAATAATGATTCTCACAGTTAGGATGAAAAATCCAATATATTACATGAGGAAAGCATATGCATTATATGTTGACGTTCCAGAATATAACGATTACACTGGTGCGGTGGTGCCTAATCCGAAGTGGCTTAAGGACGACAGTTTTTGTCTTTCGTTTGGCGATGGAGAACATGAATACCGAGTGCTCAAGAAAGAAGACGTAATCTGTGGTTGGAGGCACGAAGAAAAATCGGCTGCTTGACTTATAATTAAAACGAGCGTATACTGCAGTCATAGGAGAAAAACTATGAAAAAGTCGCCGTATTATAATAATGACGAAAACGAGCCGATCTGGACGTTCACTGCGTTTACTCGTGGTGGCGCATTCGTGCTTGCTAAAAGATACCGCGACAAGATGGGCTCTGTGATTGTTGAAGAGCCGTTTGAGCGCGAAGATGGTATGTGGGTGTTTATGGTAACAAATCCGTTTCTTGAAAATAACGATTGACTTGTTATTGAAATAAGCGTATACTGTGATCATAGGAAACAGGGAGACGAAAATGTCTGGCATTAAGATCCTTCTTGATAGTGCCCGTGGTGTGTTTATTCCGCGTGACTTTAACGATTGTTTCTTTATGAAGTCTTGGAATCTTGAAGACGAAGACAAGGATCTCGCTGTGCTTCGCGAGGGTCCGGATCATGAGTGGTATTGGGAATCTTGGGAAGATATTATGTCTCGTGCCGTCTATATTGACGATCAGGGACACAAGTGGTATCTGTATCAGGACGGCGATCTGTTCGCCTACTGCGAGGCTCTGATGACCGACGAAGAATACGAGGGTTTCTATGGCGAGCCTCGTCCTGAGCGGGATCTTGATAACAACGAGCAATCTGCTTGGTACGACACCTCTGCTGAATAATAAGCCTTGACTTGTTATTGAAATAAACGTATACTACTGACATAACTGATGGAGAAAACGATGACTTTTGAAGATGTTCTTGGTGGTGGTTATGTTGTGGCGGCGGATAGCTGGCTGAATATGATCGTCGTGTGGAATGGCTCTGCCACATTCAATGTTTGGTCTCACGTTGAAGGCGACGCGTATCGTCTTGCTGAAACCTTCACTAGGAAGGTTGATAGTGCATTTAACGCTAAGACGATCGCCCGTAGGTGGATCGCTCAAACATATGATGATATGGAACGGTATGCGGAGGCTGCGTGATGGCGAAAGTCAAGGATTGGATGCTCGATATGGAGCACCACACTTGGGTGTCTATCTCTAAGGGTAACAGCCTCAAGGAAACAATTGCTTACGTCAAGCGTAATATGAAAAATGTTGACGAGTCATATGTCCGTCAAGTATACGAGGATCACGTAAATGGATACTAATGTCAAGGAAGTCAAGAAGTACAGCATGCGCCATGGTGGCCCGTTTGATCGTGGTAGCGCCGACAGCTACTATCGTCGCGGATATGAGCCTCATTATTACCAGGGAGCAACGTACAGTACTCCGCGCATCGACGAAGACAAGATGACGCCGGAAGAGATCGCGGCATATGCTGCCGGATACGACGAAAACGAAAAGGCTGGCAACTTCAAAGATTGGCGCTGACAATGGCTGATGTAATCTATAAGTACGGTCCGATTACTCCATCGATGGATTATATCGTTTGTCGAGGTGTGCCACTACACGTAGGCATTCACGTAGACGATATGATCTACGTTTGGTGCCGCAATGTTACAGAAATAGAAAATCAAGAGTGTAAGGTAAAATTGGTAGCGACCGGAGAGCCGTACATCGGTCCTTACGTTGGGTCCGTCATCACACGCACTGGGCTGGTCTGGCACCTCATTGAATATATGGCCGATCCCTACGGAAATTAGTGCTTGCTTTAATATTAAAAAGCAGGTATTATATGCTTGTTGATAACGACTAGGAGATATGATGACTGAGAATAATCGCGCCCACGAAAATCGTCCCCGTGACATTGTTGACAAGATCGTGAA
>SXGQ01868381.1_pt1 | contig 14407 bp, 12 predicted proteins | sample 3178371 | NCBI WGS metagenome assembly SXGQ01 (sample SAMN11356859, study PRJNA531348) | freshwater metagenome | isolation source: freshwater sample F1-20 | place: China: Fuxian Lake, Yuxi | collected 2017-12-25
GAGTGCTGCGAGGAATGTTCTGCGCTGAGTCATCTGTTGTCTCCTAGATTTAATTTTTCATAGGGATCTTATTTTGTGATGATGTTGGTCGTAAATTAGAATTATTTGATGGATGTATCACGCAAATGAATGATGCTTTCAAGGCGACCATCGCATTCCTCACGATTCTGGTGCCTGTTAGATTCGCTGCTATGAACTGTTGTAGACGACTGGAAACGGCAGCGGTCAGTGAGTAATGTTTCCGATAGCAGTCGTTCGCAGAATAAATCGAACCAACGCGGAAATAAGCTGTTCTAACGAAGTCAACTTTGCCTGAACTGATCTCGCTGCCGCATGAAACGGTGGTTTGGCATGCTCAAACGCAATTGCATGGCCTAACTTGCCAGTTCTCCATCCCGGGCTTGTGAGGTCACCCTCAGGTCCTGGTGACAACCAAAGCAACTCGTCGATTACATGAAGGCCGAAGGCGCACGCTGGGCCGCTATCGTTCGTGAAATCGGCGATAAATAAACGTTCAATAAAAGACGGGTCCGCTTGGGCCCGTTTCATTCTGGTGTGTCGTTCAACTTAGGCTACGGTTTTTGCTGTGCGCTCTTTTGCTAATTTTTTGAGCACATCAATGAATTTTTGGGCATGTGTCCGCCCATGATCGAAGACCGATCGAACAATGCTGGGCTCAAGCCGGATCTCCTCAGTAAGTGGAAGAATCTGCAGGTCAGTCCAGCCCGCACCACTAGCAGTGAATTGGTCCACGATTGCTACTCCGGCTCCAGCACGAGCTAAGCAGCATGCCATGTCGCTTTGGTGCACATAGGTTTGAACATTTAGGTCGACTGCCGCTTTTTCACAAGCTGCTCTGACAAGATGGCCAAATGGAATTCCTGGATCATGTGAGATCACAGGGTAATTGACCAGATCAGCCAGTCGTACTTGCTTCATTTGGCTGAGCTGGTGTCCCAGCGGTACTACGCAAACCATTCGTCCTCGGGTAAAGGGTTGTACATCCAGATTGGGGTGTTGGATCGGGTGAACTGAAACCGCCAGATCAACCTTGTTGCTGAGAACTTCCTGCGGAATGTTGTTCAGAAGGGTCCCTCGGAAGTTGACATGAATACTAGGGTAGAGCGTTGTGAATCTTCCAATTGCTACGGCGATCAGATCACGGGACAAACTCGGACTTCCTGCGATGTTGAGTGTCCCAGAAGGCCCGAGGGCAAGGGCGCGGGCAAATTCATCAACTTTCACTGCGCGTTGATAAAAATCATCCACCTCTCTGAACAAAGCTTCCCCTTCGGGGGTTGGTACCAGTTTGCCCTTGATCCGATTGAAAAGTGCCAATCCCAATGTCTGTTCAGTGTGCGAAATGATCCGACTGACTGCAGGCTGTGAGGCGAACAAAAGTTGTGCAGCGGCCTTGATTGAGCCAGTCAGCATGACTGCACGAAAAACCTCCATCTGTCGCAATCTGAATTTCATGGGATCTCCTGTCTCTATTGGAAGTCATGTGGCCTGAGCCAAGGCGGTGCAGCTCATGGGCTGACGTTTCCTTAATGATCGATTAACTTTACTGCATACGTAGTGCCCTTAAAAGCACTCGCCATGCAATCGCAATATACCTACAGTTCAGCCTCATCTGCTGTGGATTTCGCAGCGTTTGAACAAGAGGCGCATACCTATGGATATTGGATTGATTGGTCTTGGGAACATTGGTGTTCATTTCGGAACGAGGTTGCTGGCCGCTGGCCATGAATTATTGGTTCACGACAGAAGTGCTGAGGCACTGGCCCGCCTCGTTGCAAAAGGTGCCAAAGCTTGTGCCTCTGCCAAGGAGATGGCCTCTCAAGTTGAAATTGTTCTGCTGTGCCTGCCCATGCCACGCATCGTGGCAGACGTGGCTGCTGAGGTCGCTCAAGGTGACAAAGTACGCATTGTTGTGGATCTGTCCACCACCGGGCCATCAGTGACCAAAGAAGTAGAAGCCTTGCTTCAGGCCAAAAACATCGCGTTGGTGGGGGCGCCGGTGAGCGGTGGCACTGTCGCCGCAGAAAAGGGGACCCTGGCAGTCATGCCAGCAGGTCCGCAAAAGGCTTTTGAAGAAATCGAGCCACTGCTAAAGGTCATTGGCAAAAATATCTTCTATTTGGGCACTGATCCCTCGCTGGGGCAGACCATGAAGATCATCAACAACACGCTGTACGCCACAACGATGGTGGCCAGCAGCGAGGCACTGGTCTATGGTGTCAAGGCGGGTCTTGATCCCAAGATGATGCTGGACGTTATCAATGTTTCCAGTGGCCGCTCCTTTGCGACCATGGAGCGCATTCCACAGTGCGTTCTGGACCGAAGCTTCCCCGTTCGCTTCACAACCGAGTTGCTGCACAAAGACATCAAGATGTGCATTGACGAAGCCGAAAAGATTGGCGCGCCGATGCTTGTCAATCCCGCCACTCGGCAATTCTTGGCTTTCGCGATTTCTCAAGGCGACGGCCAAAAGGACAACGCATACCCCATCCGACACTTTGAACATTGGGCTGGTGTCGAGTTCGGCAAGAAGCCGGATGCCTGATTCATTTCATCAACCTCACTCACTGGAGAAATCAACATGTCACTGATCAAAGTTCGTAAAAAACTGCTCAACATCGAAACCGTGTATCACGAGAACGGACCTACACCTGCCGCACCGGTCAAAATGGGCTCAATTTCTGTGGTGCTGGCCAACCCCTACGCTGGTCGTTATGAAGAAGATCTGCAACCGTTCGTGAAAGCGACCACTGAGCTGGCCATGGAGCTGGTGCCCGAGTTGATCGAAGCGCTTGGTGGCGCTGACAAGATCCAGGCCTATGGCAAGGGTGCCATCGTCGGTCTGAATGGTGAACTTGAGCACGGTGCCATTTGGCATATTGGTGGTGGCTACCCGATGCGTTCTTTCCTGCCCAAAGCCAAATCGATTGTGCCTGCAGCCAAGGTGGTGGCTTCTGCTGGTACGCGCCTGTTTGTTCCGTTGCATCACATTGAGGCTTGCTATGTCCGCAGCCATTTCAGCACGATTGAAGTCGGGACTGTAGATGGCCCACGTCCAGATGAACTCTTCTATACGCTGGTGATGTCGACGGGAACCCGCGTTCATGAACGCCTGGGCGGTCTTCGCGCGGATGAAATCGCAGTCGGCGATGGTCAGCGCTGAACAAAAACTACCCATTAAGAGGCACTCCTGATCTTGTGATCAGGGGGTGTCAGGGATACCTTTTGCAATTCGGAGACAAAAATGAAACGAATGAATTTTTTTAAAGCCGTTGCCACTTTCAGCGCTCTTGTGCTGAGTGCAGGCTCGTTTGCTCAGCAAGCAAGCTGGCCAAGCAAAACCATCACAATGGTGGTGCCTTTCGCTGCTGGCGGTAGTACCGATATCACTGCCAGGATGTTGGCTGAGAAGTTGACGCCCATTTTGGGGCAAAGCGTGATTGTGGATAACAAAGCCGGGGCTGCTGGCAACATTGCTGGGGCATTCGTGGCGCGTGCCAATCCTGATGGCCACACCATTTTGCTCAGCACCAGCACCATGACGGCCAACGTGTCCCTGTACAAAGACATGGGTTTCAACGTTCAGAAGGACCTCTCTCCTGTCTCACAGGTCGCACTGATCCCGAACGTGCTGATGGTCAACAGCGACTTCCAGGCCAAAACCCTCAAGGAGTTCATTGACCTGGTTAAGCAGAAAAAGGTCGCGATCAACTACGGATCTTCTGGTTCGGGTGCCTCCAACCATTTGGCAGGAGTACTGTTTAACAACCTTGCTGGCGGTGACATGGTGCACGTCCCCTACAAAGGCGGCTCCCTCGCCAACAACGACCTGCTGGCCGGTCAGATCCAAGCCGTTTTTGCTCCGATGGTCGAAGTTCTTGGCTACCTCGAAAGTGGCAAGTTGCGCCCCCTGGCAGTGACCACCAAGTCCCGTTCGCCCCGTTTGTCCAATGTGCCGACCATCGCAGAAATGCTCCCCGGCTTTGACATTGAACTATGGAACGGCATCTTTGTTCCAACAGCCACTCCGACTGAAACTGTCAACAAGCTCAATGCCGCATTGCGCAAAGTTCTGCAAGATCCTGCGGTGCGCAAAAAACTGACAGACCAAGGCTCAGTCCCCCTAGGTAACAGTCCTGAAGAGTTTAAGAAAGTCATTTCGTCAGAGATTGATAAGTGGGGCAACCTCATCAAAATGGCTGGCGCGCGCGTCGATTGATGTCCTGTCAACTGACCATTTCACAACTTGTAACTCGTGAATCTTTCAAATGAAACCCACTCTTCTGGTTCTGGTTTTTTTGTCCGAAGAACACCGTGCTCTGGTCTCTGAGCGATTTGAACTCATCTACTCTCCCAATGAGGGCTTGGGCGCAGATCGCTCTAATGGTGCAGCTCAGATCGCCGCAAGAGGCAAAGACATCCGTTTTGTGTTGACCAATGGCACCAATGGTCTGTTGCCTTCAGAAATTGATGGGATGCCGAATCTTGAGTTGGTGTGCACCCTGGGGGTGGGTTTCGAGAACGTCGCCCGGGACCATGCCAAATCCAAAGGCATCCCGGTTTGCAATGCTGCAGGAACAAACGACGCAGCCGTGGCAGACCATGCCATGGCCATTTTGCTGGCAGCGATTCGTCGTGTTCCCTTTTTGAACAAGGGTGTGCGTCATGGTCTCTGGCGCGATGACATTCCACGTCCACCGCATGTGTCAGGACGAAAGATGGGCATTTTTGGTCTGGGTGCGATTGGCAAGCAAATTGCCAAGCGTGCGCAGGGGTTTGACATGGAAATTGGTTATCACAGTCGCACGCGCCGTGATGAAACTGGATTCAAATGGTTTGACGACATTCTCAGCCTGGCCAAGTGGTGTGATTTCCTGGTCGTTGCTGCTCCTGGTGGCAAAGAGACCTACCACATCGTCAGCACAGAAGTTCTCAATGCCCTGGGTCCAGAGGGTGTTGTTGTGAACATCGCACGAGGCACTCTTGTCGATACCGATGCGGTTGCAGATGCTTTGCGCGACAACCGCATCTGGGCTGCTGCATTGGATGTGTATGAATTTGAACCCACCCCACCGGCTCGTCTGCTCGAATTCGACAATGCGATCCTGACGCCTCACATTGGCGGTATCTCTCCTCAGGCCATCCATGCCTCAGTCCTGCGCTTCCTTGAAAACGCAGAAGCGCACCTGACAGGCAAGCCTCTTTTGACACAAGTGAACTGATCCATGACGTACGGAAATCTGATCGCTGGCCAATGGGTCAATAGCGAACGTTTCACCATCAACCGCAATCCATCCGACATTTCCGATGTGATCGGCGAATACGCCCAAGCGGATCTGTATCAGCTCGAATCGGCGATTGCCGCAGCCCGTTCAGCTTTCCCTGCCTGGAGCACGGGCGGTGTCCAAGCGCGCTCAGATGCGCTGGATCGCATCGGCAATGAAATCCTGGCGCGCAAAGAAGAGTTAGGCGAATTGCTCGCACGTGAAGAGGGTAAGACCCTGCCGGAGGCCATCGGGGAAGTCACCCGAGCAGGCTACATTTTCAAGTTCTTCGCGGGTGAGTGTGTTCGACTGTCTGGCGAATTGCTGCCCTCGGTCCGCCCTGGCGTAGGTATTGAAATCACACGTGAACCCATTGGTGTAGTCAGTTTGATCACCCCATGGAATTTCCCCATCGCCATTCCAGCCTGGAAAATCGCTCCCGCGCTGGCGTTCGGCAACTGTGTGGTGTTCAAGCCCGCCGATCTCGTGCCGGGTTGCGCGTGGGCCTTGGCTGAAATCATTCACCGCAGTGGTATTCCACACGGGGTGTTCAACCTGGTCATGGGCCGAGGCAGCGTCATTGGCGATGCCTTGGTGACGCATCCGGATATTGCTGCTGTCAGTTTCACCGGTTCGGTCGAGATTGGTCGCCGAATCGCTTCCCAATGCGCTGAGCATGGCAAGAAGGTCCAACTGGAAATGGGGGGCAAGAACCCCCAGATCGTGTTGGACGATGCAGACCTTCAGCAAGCTGTCGAGTTGTGTGCGCAAAGTTCTTTCTTCTCGACAGGTCAGCGTTGCACGGCTTCGAGTCGCTTGATCGTGACCCAGTCTATCCATGATCGATTTATCGAAGCTCTGAAGGCCCGCATGGCGAGCCTTAAAGTTGGCAATGCGCTGGCCACCGGCACCGATATTGGTCCCGCCTCCAGTGATGCCCAATTGGCTCAAGATCTGCGTTACATCGATATCGCTAAATCTGAGGGTGCACGCCTAGTGGCTGGCGGTGAGCGTGTGCAATGTCATACAGGCAGTGGCAAGGAAGGCTATTTCGTGGCCCCAACGCTGTTTTTGGACACAAGCCCAGCCATGCAGATCAACCGTGAAGAGGTCTTTGGACCCGTGGCCAGTGTGATCCGCGTGCGTGATTATGACGAAGCGCTGGCTGTGGCCAACAACACCGAGTTTGGCCTTGCTGCCGGTATTGCCACCACCAGCCTCAAATACGCCACTCATTTCAAGCGCCATTCCCAGTCTGGGATGGTAATGGTGAACCTGCCCACTGCGGGTGTGGACTACCACGTGCCGTTCGGCGGCCGAAAAGCCAGCAGCTATGGCCCCAGAGAGCAGGGCCGCTATGCCCAAGAGTTCTTCACAACCGTGAAGACCGCCTATAGCCTGGCGTAAGGCATTACCGTTCCATGATTGCCTACGTCGCACCACCAGTAACCCAAGCCTCACGGTACAAGGCTTTTCTGAAAGCTTTGTCTGAAAGGGGCTTTACTGGTGAAATCAGTGGCAGTCATGCAGATCGGGTGGTTCTTGCCACAGACAACTCGATCTACCAGCGATTGCCTCAAGCTGTGGTCTTCCCGCGCAGCGCACAAGATGTTCAACTTTTAGCCAAGTTGGTGGATGAGCCGGATCATCAAAGCATCGTACTCACGGCCAGGGGAGGCGGAACCGGAACCAATGGCCAATCCCTGACCGATGGGATCTTGGTGGATCTTTCCAGGCATCTGAACCGAATTTTGTGGATTGATCCACAAGCGAGAAAAGTTCGAGTACAGGCCGGGGTCGTCAAAGACCAGCTCAATGCTGAACTTGCCAAACATGGCCTATTTTTCGCTCCGGAACTCTCCACCAGCAATCGGGCCACGATTGGAGGAATGATCAATACGGACGCCAGTGGTCAGGGTAGTTGTACTTATGGCAAGACCCGCGACCATGTGCTTTCCTTGGACGTGATATTGATGGGGGGCGAACGTTTCGAGAGTCAGCCTCTGACAGAAGCTGGTTTGCAGGCTTGCATACAACGTTCAGGGCGAGTAGGTGAGACCTATCGTGCAGCTTACCAGGTGGCTACAACCGAGCAGGCCCGGATTGAAAAACATTTCCCCAAACTTAACCGATGTTTGACAGGCTACGATCTTGCGCACCTCAAAGAAGCCGATGGATGCTTTAACCTGAACAGCATCCTTTGCGGTAGTGAAGGCTCTTTGGGCTTCATCGTTGAAGCAGAGCTGAATGTACTGCCGATACCTGCACACACCACTCTTGTGAATATCCGCTACGCGGGTTTCATGGATGCATTACGCGATGCCTGCGCACTGATGGTGCATCAGCCTTTGTCTATCGAAACAGTGGATTCCAAAGTCTTGCTTCTGGCCATGCAGGACATCGTTTGGAGCAAGGTTGCGGAGTTTTTCCCTGAAAACGAAGAGGGCGTACTGACGCGGGGCATCAATCTGGTGGAGTTCTGCGGAGATGACCCGCAGGATGTCGATGCCCGTGTCAAGGCTTTCATGGAGCACCTTCGCAGTGATACCAGCGTCCAGCGTCTGGGGTGCACTGTTGCAGCGGGACACGAGGCGGTTGAGCGTGTCTATATGATGCGCAAACGCTCTGTTGGCTTGCTGGGTAATGTCGAGGGAGAGGTACGCCCCCAGCCATTTGTGGAAGATACGGCCGTACCACCGGAAAAACTCCCTGAATACATTGCAGAATTCCGTGAATTACTGGATGGCCTGGGGTTGAGTTACGGCATGTTCGGGCATGTGGATGCAGGCGTTTTGCATGTTCGTCCGGCTCTGGACCTTAAGGACCCGGCGCATGCCGCCATGATTAGGGTGGTCTCGGATGCCGTAGCCGATTTGACCCAAAAACATGGCGGTCTGATCTGGGGGGAACACGGCAAAGGTGTTCGGTCTGAGTATGTACCTAAATTTTTTGGACCGCTGTATCCTGCTCTTCAGTCGATCAAGTTTGCGTTTGATCCGCGCAATCAGCTCAACCCGGGAAAGATTGCAACACCCGCAGGAAAAATTGATGCACAACTGCTCAAGGTAGATGGCGTTCCCCTGCGCGCCGACAGTGATCGAATGATCGATGAGCGGGTCTGGGAAAGTTATGGGACAGCGGTGCACTGCAATGGCAACGGTGCGTGCTACAACTTTGATCCCAACGACGCCATGTGCCCATCTTGGAAGGGAACTCGTGAGCGGAGGCACTCTCCGAAAGGGCGGGCTTCCTTGTTGCGGGAATGGCTTTTTCTGCAAACTCAGGCGGGCGGTGATGTGCTCAATGCTCCAAGAGGTACTTGGGGGTTCGTTAAAACACTGCCTTCACGGGTGAAGAATTCATTACTAGCGCGCAATGACACTGCTGGAGACTTCTCGCATGAAGTCTATGAAGCTATGTCCGGGTGCTTGTCGTGTAAGGCCTGTGCAGGTCAATGTCCAGTCAAGGTCAGCGTACCGGATTTCCGTGCCCGCTTCCTGGAGCTTTACCACGCGCGCTACCTGAGGCCCATGAGGGACTACCTGATTGGCTCACTGGAGTTCACGGTACCGTTCCTGTCCAGGTTTCCTGCGGTCTATAACGCGCTGATGTCCAGCCCAAGAATAAAAGGGCTGCTTTACACAAGAATCGGCATGGTCGATAGCCCACTCCTGTCTGGCAAGGACATGGAGCGCGAGTTAAAGAAGCTGAATGTCCAAGAAGCCTCTAACAAGGCTTTGGATGCCTTGACAGAAGAGCAGCGCAAACGATGCGTTGTCCTTATTCCGGACGCATTCACCCGATGGTTTGACACGCCAGTGTGGATCGCCTTCATCGAACTGTCCATCCGTACGGGGTACACCGTCATGGTGGCACCGTACTTGCCCAATGGCAAACCACTGCATGTTCAGGGTTTTTTGCCTGCATTCGAGAACGCGGCTATCCGCCAGACCTCATTACTGAAGAGCTTGGCTGCCAGTGGTGTTCCTCTCGTCGGATTAGATCCCGCTATGACGCTGGTGTTCCGTCAAGAGTACCGCAAGGTGTCGGGTAGCAGTGATTGTCCAGAAGTGATGCTGCCTCAGGAATGGTTGCTTCAAGCGCTGCCTAGGATTGATATGGCAAATGAATCGAAATTCCAATTGCTGGCACATTGCACCGAAAAAACAAATGTGCCAACGAGTGCAACCCTATGGGCACAAGTTTTTGCAAAAGTTGGATGCCAGTTGAGTATGCCGGCAAGCGGTTGCTGTGGCATGGCAGGGACCTACGGTCACGAGGTCCGCAACTTAGAGACATCCCAAGCTATTTATTTGCAATCCTGGGGACCATTGGTTGAACAGTCAAAGCAGCATGGAGCTCCAGAGCTGTTGGCCGACGGATATTCCTGTCGCTGCCAAGTGGACCGAATGTCAGGCAATCGGCTCAGGCATCCGGTTGAAGTCCTGTTGGAAAAATTCAGTTGGGCAATGGAGTACATGAAATGTTGAATCGTCGCACCTTGATTGCCGCAGCAATGACTGCTTTGGCTGGCTTGTATGCAATACCCACGCTGGCTCAGACCGTCGGCTATCCGAACAAGCCGATTCGTCTGATTGTTCCCTTTGCACCTGGTGGAACAACCGATCTCGTCGCTCGTACCATTTCCGACCCGTTGTCGAAAATTTTGGGTCAACCCGTGATCGTGGATAACCGCGCCGGGGGTGGTGGAACCATAGGTGCGATGGAAATGATGCGCTCAGCGCCCGATGGTTATACGCTAAGCATCGCGACCGTCTCGACGGTGGCTACCAACCCCGCAGTTAATCCCAAGATTCCCTACAACACCCTCACAGACTACACGCCGATCATCAACCTTGCTGCGACCCCCAGCGTGATCGCTGTGACTCGGAACTTTCCTGGTCATGACTTGAAGTCGGCATTGGCTGAACTGCGCCGCTCACCTGGAAAGTATTCCTACTCTTCCTCGGGTTTGGGAGGAATCCAGCATTTGATGATGGAAATGTTCAAAGGTTCTACGGGAACCTTCATGACGCACATTCCATACCGAGGGGCGGGTCCTGCTTTGTCAGATACGGTTGCAGGTCAAGTGGCTATGACACTTGATCAGATTCCTTCAATCCTGCCTTTCATAAAGAGCGGTCAGTTGGTTCCTCTGGTGTTGACTGCGCCTCGTAGATTGGAGGTGCTCCCCAACGTCCCGACCTTCGCTGAGGCGGGCATGCCAGAACTCAACAGGATGGCTTTTTACGGGGTTCTTGGTCCAAAGGGGATGTCAAAAGAACTTGTGGACTCAATCAACAGAGCGTTGGTCAAAGTTCTGGCTGATCCGAATGTGAAAAAGAAGCTCGAAGACACGGGTTCGCTGCTTATTGGTAACACCCCGGAAGTCTTCGCAAAGCAGATCGCCGATGAGTACAAGGTCTACAAGGACGTTGTGACTCGCAGAAAAATTACGATTGACTGAGCCTCAGCTCAAGATAGCGCGCATCATCAGGGCGATTTTCTATCAATAGCTCTATGCTGGTTTTTGATACAGGCATCACAAAAGAGTATTTCACAAATGCAGTCACATGCATGACCATCAATCATTGAAAAAATGAAATTTCAAAAGGAGACATCATGAAAATTAACCACATCGCAATAAGTTCTCTGTTTGGAATATTGCTTTCAACAACATCAATTGCGCAGGTTCCGACTTTACAAAAAATCAAGGAGTCGGGAGTCATACAGCTTGGCGGAAGAGATGCCTCGTTTCCGTTCTCATACAAGAACTCATCCGATGGTGACCCGATTGGTTTCTCTGCGGATTTATGCGAAAAGGTTGTTCAAGCTGTTAAAGCCAAGCTGAAAATGCCTAACCTCAAAGTTCAGTACACGATGGTGACACCGACCAATCGTATTCCGTTGGTTCAAAACGGAACCGTGGATTTGGAGTGCAGCACCACCACGAATACGATTGCAAGAGCGCAACAAGTAGACTTCGCACCATCCCATTTTGTGGCTGGTGTTGGTGCCATGGTCAAGAAGTCTTCCGGTATCAATAGCTTCGCAGATCTCGAAGGAAAGACGGTAGCTACTGTAGCGGGTAGCACCTCAATTCAGCTTCTACGTGCATATCGCAAGAACGAAAAGGCTGAATTTAATGAAGTAAGTGCGAAGGACAATGCGGACACATTTCTGTTGCTTCAAAGTGGTCGCGCTCAAGCTTTGATTCTGGACGACATTCAGTTGGCCGGAATGGCAGCTATAGCGCCCAATCCTTCGGAATATGTCATTCTCAAAGAGCGACTGAGAACTGAACCCTATGGTTTCTTTTTCAGAAAGAGTGATCCCGATTTCAAAGCCATTGTGGATCAAACTTTGATCACGCTGATGAAATCTGGAGAGATGGAAGCCATTTACTCAAAATGGTTTACAAAGCCGGTCCCTCCAAAAGGCGTGAGCTTGAACTTTCCCATCACGGATTCAATTCGTGAAATCTACGCCAATCCAAACAACAAAGGGATTTAATAAACGATGGCTAAAGCCTCATTGAGGCGACCGCGTATAGATCTCCGTTGATTTGAATTTTTCAGCGCAATGGATCGTTGAATTTCATTATTCAACGATCCATTTTTCATACCTTGCATCGAATGATGTCACCCATAAAGTTCGAACTGAATAGATTCTTGTCATCGGCCAAATCATCTGCAACTTACAAAGTTATGGACAGAGTTGCCTCACGCCGTGCGAGCGGTGCCTCGATCATCTCTTTGAGTGCGGGAGAGCCGGACTTTGACACACCATTGCATATTTGTGAGGCCGGTATCGCAGCAATTCGCTCTGGTCAAACTCGATATACGCAAGTGGCTGGGATGAAATCGCTGCGTGAGGCTGTAGCTGATAAATTTCACCGAGAAAATCAACTTGACGTGAGTTGGAAAGACACATTGGTGAGTAGCGGAGGAAAGCAAATCATCTTCAACGCTCTTTCGGCCACGCTCAACGAAGGGGATGAAGTAATCATCCCCGCACCCTATTGGGTAAGCTACCCTGAGATCGTTCAACTTTGCGGCGGACGTTCAGTTATCGTAGCTGCAACTGTCGATAAAGGATTCAAATTAACGCCAGCCGCATTACGATCTGCTATCACGACTCGCACCAAATGGTTGATCCTTAACTCGCCATCAAATCCAAGTGGTGCTGTATACAGCCGATGTGAACTTGAAGCCTTATCGGATGTTTTGTCGGAAAATCCACACGTGCTCGTTCTGTCAGATGACATCTACGAACACCTGATCTTCGATAGAACCGAGTTTTTTACACTCGCTCAGGTAGCGCCCAGCTTGCGGCATCGCGTTCTCACAATGAATGGTGTTTCCAAGGCTTACGCAATGACTGGATGGCGGATCGGATACTGTACCGGTCCGACCTGGTTAATCGAGGCTATGGAAAAGCTTCAGGGTCAGCAAACTTCAGGTGCGTGTACGATTTCACAACACGCCGCATTGGCAGCACTCACTGGGCCTCAACAGTTCATACATGAATCAAAGACGATTTTCCAGAGACGCAGAAACCTGGTGATCGAACTGCTGAATGACGTTCCTGGCTTGTTTTGTGAAATTCCACAAGGAGCGTTCTATGCATTTGTCTCTTGCCAGGCATTGCTTGGGCGAGTTACATCGGCTGGAACAACACTGAGCACTGATGAAGATGTAGTTAATGCATTACTCGATGAGACTGGTGTCGCCGTAGTACATGGAAGTGCATTTGGTCTCGGCCCATATTTTCGAGTGGCATATGCAACCAACGAAGAATTACTGAATAGTGCGTGCCATGCAATCAGAAGTTTTTGTGAGTCTCTTCGGTGAAGTGATCTATCCATCTCAAATCAGCTTCTGATACTGTTTAAATTGGAGTAATCACTATGGAATGGAATTGGCAGTTTTTTCTGCTGGATGACGGCAGTGGCCGTACCTATCTGGAATGGATGCTCCAAGCCTGGCGCTGGACGTTGGCGGTGGCGGGGGGCTCTTGGCTGGTGGCAATGGTTGTAGGCGCGGTGGTGGGTACTTTGCGCACCTTAACCGGCCGACCGGTGCTGACGGCGCTGGCCAACGCTTGGGTGGAGTTGTTCCGCAATATCCCACTGCTTGTGCAGATATTCCTGTGGTACTTCGTGGTACCCAAGATGTTCCCGGCCCTTCAGCAGGTGCACGGTTTTGTGCTGGTGGTGATTGCACTGGGGTTTTTTACCTCGGCGCGCATCGCCGAGCAGTTCCGTGCGGGAATTCAAGCTCTTCCCATAGGCCAGCGCCATGCGGCCCTGGCCATGGGCTTCACCACGGCGCAGTCCTACCGCTATGTAATCCTGCCGATGGCGTTGCGCATCATCCTACCGCCGCTAACAAGTGAGTCAATGAATCTGCTGAAGAACTCTTCGGTGGCATTTGCCGTGTCTATTGCCGAGCTGACCATGTTTGCGATGCAGGTGCAGGAAGAAACTTCACGCGGCATCGAGGTGTACCTAGCCGTGACCACGCTTTACGCACTATCGGCCTTTGCGGTGAACCGTGTGTTTGCGCTGATCGAGAAGAAGATGCGCGTGCCCGGCTTCCTTGTGTCAGGCGGAACGGAGGGCCACTGAAATGTTCGGACTCGACCTTTCCTTTTTTGAACTGGAGTTGCTGCGCAAGTTTGTGCTCAGCGGATTCATCTTCAGTGTGCAGCTGACCATAACGGCCACCTTGGGCGGTGTGCTGTTTGGAACCTTGCTGGCACTCATGCGCCTGTCGGGCTCAAGCCTGCTGGTGGCTCCGGCCACTCTATATGTGAATGGGATGCGTTCGATCCCGCTGGTCATGGTGATTCTGTGGTTCTACCTGCTCATTCCATTTTTGATCGGCAAACCGATTGGAGCAGAGGTTTCAGCCGTAATCACCTTTGTAGTTTTCGAGGCAGCATATTTCAGTGAAATCATGCGGGCCGGCATCCAGTCGATTCCTCGTGGACAAGTGTTTGCCGGTCAGGCCCTGGGCATGACCTACAGCCAAAACATGCGTCTGGTGATCCTGCCACAGGCCTTTCGCAACATGTTGCCGGTGCTGCTGACTCAGGTCATCGTTCTGGGTCAGGACACC
>SXGQ01482449.1_pt1 | contig 14405 bp, 3 predicted proteins | sample 3178371 | NCBI WGS metagenome assembly SXGQ01 (sample SAMN11356859, study PRJNA531348) | freshwater metagenome | isolation source: freshwater sample F1-20 | place: China: Fuxian Lake, Yuxi | collected 2017-12-25
ATATTCTTTTCTTAAATTTATATCATTATTTTCATTCCCGCCATCCATTTGAAGTCCTTTCCAATTATATTTTTCTCTTAGTATTCGTGTATTACATTCACTACCGTTTTCTACACCAAATTCAACATAATATTTATCAATATTATTATTATATATAAGTTCAACTAACTTTATTGTAATACCATCTTCACCATTTTGTGAAAATATTTTTTTCTCATATAATGATAAATCTATTATAGTGTTATTTATTTTATTATTAGTAATAATTTTAGTTCCAGGTATAATAGTTTCTATACTATTTAAAAGTATAGTCGTTACTGGATTAGTTGATGATAAAGTGATATTTGCCTTATGTAATCCATATGCATATGTCAATGGTGATGATTCTGTACCAATGAATAATTTACAGCTATTTATTGTAATAACAAAGTCCTCAATCGATTTAGCTATATAAACCTCTAGTTCAATACCAGATTTCTCCTTAAACTCTATATATTCATTTATATTCTCGGTTATATATCTTATATTTTCTTTACTATGCTCATTAAACAATTTATTTAAATCAATTGCATCAGAATATCTTACAATTGCGTAATTAAACAAGACTATATTATTAAATTCAGGCTTTTTCATTGCATATAACCAAGGATGAGTTCCCCATTCAACTCCATACTCTGCCTTGAATAAATTGTACCAGTTAGTCTTAAAAATTAAGGGATTATTACGCCAGCTTGATAGATTAATATCATAAGGTTCTCCGTTATGAAGTTTATACTCATGAATATAGGGTTGTGATTTAACGAATATTTCTGTATCCTTATATGCTCTTTCAAGACCTAGTGCAAATTTATCTCCTGCATCCTGTAAATCTCTAATATATAATATGCCTTTTTTACCAGTCTTGAGATAGTTTTCATTGATAACAGATAGTTGATGAATAAAGTCGCCAAGTTTTCCACCTGCTAAATATGTTATCACATTTTTTGTATTAGTACTATTTGACATATTCTTATATAGAGGCCATATATGTTCCACATTGAACTTGTGATACTTGGCACCTTCAAGTACTTCTAGGGATAAGAACATTCCAATAAGTGCTTCAGGTATTTGTCCAGCATTACCTATATGTGGGTGACGATTCACATTGATATCATCCCTGTAATACTGAATTAACCATGACATGAGCTTTTCAAATGTTTTCCTATGAATAACAAAGGTATTACACATTATAAGGCGATTCTGTATTACATCTTCAGCGGTATATCTCTTATTAAACATACGATTATATGTTTTTATTCCAGATTCTAAACCATTCAAATCAGATTTAATTAGATTGTGACATCCTAGAAAACCAGATACTTTAATATCTGGAAAATAGTCCATAACAAAAATGCAGGGTCTATCACTTGAATTAATAGTTGATCTAATACTACTGAATGTATCTGCATGTATTTTCATGTCATATTGTCCAAAGCCTATATAATCACAATCATTATAGAGATTATTTTTATAAATATGATAAAATGCAGAGCCCTCATTGTACACATCCGCTTGTAACTTAGGGTTGTAAATTGGGAGGTCTGCCTCATAGATTGTTTTAAATTCAGAATCCTGTCTGTTCTTAACACCATACAATGTCACTGAGTCTTTATCTATTTTTGACATTTCAGTATAAAGTTCATCAAATATGAGATTATGAAAAACTACAAATAGTTTAATTGAAATATCATACTCCCTCTTAAGATACCTCTCCTGAAAGTGGTTCTTGCCACTCTGCCACAAAACACTCTTTTTGACATCGGGCTTACTGAGGACCCACCATTCTGCACTCATCTTATCGGTGAGTAAGCCAGTATCTAGCTTCTTGATATGTGACGAGTTCGCCCACCAGAAATTCCCTGAGAAGTGGGGGTTTGGCAACTCACTGAAGTTACACCCAGCGGCATCGTGCGTATCCAAAAGTTTGAGACAGTCATCAGATTTCGTGCATAAGAAATGCAACATGTAATTTATCCAGTCAAGCCCGTTTTCATATCTCGGGTCTGACTTCGCATATGAGATACCCTTAGTATGCAGATACAAAATCTTAGTATTTGGTGAATTCAAGCTGAAATCATGCATCAAACGTAATGTAGGAAGCTCAAATAATTCAGGATCACTTGAACACTGTATCACCTGGATACGAGAATCGAGAGCCTTGTATTTCTTAGAATCAAGTGGTAGGCCAATATTGTTTATGATAATAGCATTAAGCTCTTTAATGCCTATTGCAGCGCTTAGAACTAAATCAAGTTTCTCGGTCCCAGAAGATGCTAAGTGACATGAATGAATGAAGCAGGCAGCCTTAGGTTTCAATGCATTCTCAAGCATAGGGAAAAATCCCTGCTCATCCAAAATTCGCTGCTTAGCCTTCTTGATATATGGCAGCCTCTCCTGCCAGAGATTCGTCTCAATAGCTGCATTCATGATATTATAGGATGCCTCAAAGTCGTCCATATTCAGCTGCACGTAGGCCATTGGATCCACGTGGTCAGCAACATTGGGACAGCCCCAGTAGAAGCAGAGAGCCTCACAGAGAATCGGCTCCCAGAGCTTCTCAGTGATGAAATTGGACTCTACGTTATTCTCGCACATGAAATAATACTTGTAGGGCAAGATTCCTTTCTCTTTATCTATACACGGTTTCGCTGTGCCCTGATATGACTTGAATCCGTGCTGATTGTCCTCATTGTAGATATGCAGTTTAACTGAGCCCTTCGCCTCAACGAATTTTAGAAAGTCAATGCGTTTCTTGTGGCCAGGATCGAAGTATTTCGAGCTGCAAATGCTTGAGACGATATTAGACTTGTCTTCATATTTGTACTTCACCATATCAATCTCCTTGAGCTGTGAATATGTGAGGTTGAGCTGCCAGAATCCAGGATTGAGAAACTTATCGTGAGATCTCACTTGCAGGAACTTAGCAGGGTCTGGCTTGGCCCACTCTCCCCAAGTCTTAACTCCCCAGTTCTGATGAGGGCTATCACACGAGGGCTCCATGTGAAAGATAATCGTCTTCTCAGGCACATATTTGGCTCCAGCCTGAGGCTTGTTAATAATTACATAATAGTCAATATTATCATCTGACCATGTAATCTCAATATTATTCCACTTATAGGAACCCTTAGTCATCTTCAGCCATTCCTTACATAGTTCCTCAGATGAACACCAATTACATAGCATCTTTACTCTTGTGCTTGGTTTAAATGATTTCTTCACATAGATGCCACCAGGTGCATGTAGCCAAGGACTCTTAATTAAGGGAAATTTAATATTTGACTTCAAGAATCCGAGTGTATTGAAGGCTACACAATTGGGATCAGACTCAGCAGCCGCTTTTAGACTTGATATATCAGATTTGTTGCAGCGAGTAATATCTGCACCACCAGAATCTACGCCTTCATAGAATATCCAAGTATCTTCTTGCAGATTTTGAACAGGCAGCTCCTTATGTACAATCTGTAAGGATGAATAGTCCTTCTGAATATCTGTATCGACAGGTGATGCCGATGTTTTGACCCACTCAGTGATTACAATATGAGGCTGAACACTAAGGCAGCGAATATTAGGAACCACCTTTACTAAGTAATCTATACCATGCTTGATACCATTGACCTGTATATAATCGCACATGAGTTTAGCTGCCGACTTAGTAATGATATATCCGAAAAAGCCGCCGATATATTTGCCCATATCCATAAACTCTGGTTTCTCAGTTCTAGCTAGTCTAATTTCTTTATCTGGAGAGGTAAATCCTAGATATAGAAAGTGTGGTGCAGTTATATCCACTGCAGCCTTTGCAGCAGCCCATTTATCTTTGAACCCGTCGACTAACCGAACATCATCCTCAAATATTGTATAGTATTCATTTGTCGTGTCACTAAGCAATTGTTTCCAGAGACCATAGTGACTGAGAGCACACCCTATAAACCCCTTTCTGCTACCGAAATCATTTCCTACAAATAAGGTATTAATCTCATCTGTCAAGGTCAGGCTTTTGCCGTCAACCGCCTCAGCAAACTCATATTCATCATCTTTAATTGATGCATCCTCAAATTCCTTCTCAGTCGCCTCCTTCCTGTCGGTTCTACGCAGCAAATTGACAACAAAGGCATTCGGCAACTTATTCTCAAGCTGATTAAACTGCCCCATCTTATTCAGGCTGTATGCATTGGGTCCAGTCTTATCTGATGTGAGCTTGCCGATATGTAGGGAAGATACTGTATTAAAGAAGGCGCTCTTGTATCCCTTCGCAAAGTAACGATCTGCATAATCCCGCTCGAAAAATGTGTTTGCAGAATCGTAATTACCGAGTTCCATAATGGTGCTGACACGGATCATAGAGGGGCGGAAACTGTAGTGAGGCCAATAGGCTGAATTACGTCCAGGTATATTATCAGATTTCACGTGTAATATGAAACCTGGTTCTCCCTGTATGGGTTCGCTGCCATTGATATCCCAGCCTTCATATGTCTCAGCATAGTTCCTATTGTATAACACTTGATGAATCTCTCTGCCCTTATACTTCTCAAGGACATCAATTGACTTCTGAACATATGTATTCGGTTCAAAGAAGATCCAGTCGTCCTCCATGTGAATCCAGTAGGTTGGCTGCACCTCCTTGAGTTTATCGTATATAATATTCATACTGGCTCGGTGACCCTTCTCGACCTTACGTTTCATGTAGAAGTCAATGAAGGGATACATGGTCTGCATCTTACTCCTATCGCGCTGTGAAGAATTATCATCCACGCAGAAAAAATAGTCCACCTTCTCCAAATCAGTCCAGGAATTCAAAATGCTGTTCATGGTCTTCTCAAACAAATCAAGACGTTTGCAGGTTGTAAAGCTCATCATAACCTTTATCTTTCTTCCATCAGGCTTAACACTGTCCCTACTGAGCTTTGTATCAGTCAAAGAAAGCACGGGTTTATAAAGGTCTATCAGACGATGCATGACATTCAGATGAACTGGTTCAAAGGTTATACCTCTCTTTCTTGCTGCAGTGATATAATTCATAAACTTGTAGAGAAACTCCGTTGTCTTAGGCAGAGCCGAAAAACAGAACTGTATATTGAAAACTAGATTGCGAAGCCACCATTCATCTGCCAGATGGCCGTGTTTCAATATAGACTCATACATCTTTGCAGCCGTTTCTGGATGCTTACTCTTTTCTGAAGTAATAACCATGTAATACGGTAAATAAAAGTCGTAATCAGCCTTCTTCGCAAATAGTTTCTCGGCTAATTTCATACCTTCATAGCGATTCTCGTAGAAGTCCTGAATTAGGGCATAATAATTATATGCAACCTCAACAGGTCCGTGAATCGTGTAGTATTTTATAAGCCTATAAATACACTCTAGGCGATCTTTATCGTACTTGTATGACTCTACCAAATAGACGAGGCCCTCTATTTCTTTACCTAAGCGCGTATACTGCTCATATATCTCTAGACATGACACATATTTCTCTTGAACCCACAAATCAATGGTTAGAGCCTTCTTATAGAATTCAATAGCCTTCTCATGCATATTGCATGATGCATAACTCTGCGCACAATAGAAAATGTAGCGATTGTAAAGCGGATCCTTTTCTGCTAGAGCCTTTTCTGAAGCCTTCTCGAGTATCTGGGCATCCTTGAAATACTTGTTGGGGTCCTTGCTGCGATCACCTCTGCGACCCGAAACGAAAAAGTAATCGCCAATGACAGATCCAGCCTGACCAGTCTGTTCCATACATGCAGCATACTCATGTAGGACACCCTTATAACACCAGCGTTTCCTATTATTGAATAACTGGTGTCTGGAATAGCGGAATCCATCGTGATTTCCAAAAGTGAATAAATATGAATCTGCTGTCAAGTTTTCAGGCATCTTGAATGCACCGCATATTTCGTCGTCGGCATCCCATACAAAGGCGTAGTCAGTTTTATTGTAAGCGGCCTCAAACGCCTTTGACCGATTATATCCGAAATCTTGCCATGCATGCTCAACGAGCTCTCCAGGAATGTTGCGGCTCTTGAAAAAGTCCTTGATGATTTCCCTAGTTGCATCTGTTGATCCCGTATCACTGATAACCCAGTAATCGAAGGTCATATAGGTCAATAAATGTGCCAATGTTTCTGCAATAAGATGAGCCTCATTCTTGACTATCATATTAAGACAGATGGTCTTTCCTCCCATCTCTATATTTCTAGAGAAGGATGTACGTTTTAGATGCCCTATTTATTAATTGGATCGGTTAATCCAACTGTAATAGCGTGACTATCAATTAGCTTATTGGGTAGTGCACGTGTTCCACGACGTATCCATTCTGGAATTACATCCAAGTACTCTGGCTCTGTCATGAATTTGGATTTATGTAGAACCGCTATAAAGGCCCATTCTCCTCCAAAGCTTGGAACAATTGCTGTATAAATGTAATATTTATAGTCAGGATAGTCAGTACATATAGTTTCAACCATATCTTTGATTTCTTTTAGTTCATATGTTTTCCAAGGAATATACGGGCCGGCATTCATAACAAATCCCCCTTTCAAAGGCGCTATAGAATTCATGACTGATTCGAGAAGAATTGACCATTTATCCTTATTCAAATTTGGATCCGTCAAATCAATAATTACACCATTATATATGCCTGATGATAACATGAATTCCCAAGCATCTCCATAGTGGCAAGTAAGACGTTTGCTATAAAATGCACCCTTTGCCCACACACCATTATATTGTCTCATGATACCGACGAGCTGTTTATCATAATCAACCATTGTTACAGATTCTACACTTTGCCATCGTAAAACTTCACGGGCCGTTGCACCTTCGCCACCTCCTAGAATTAGAATCTTGGAGCGGTCAATTAAACCATCTAGTAATGGATGAACAAGTGCATTATGGTATATGATTTCATCTTGAGATGTGCTTTGTAGAACACCATCTAAAAATAACATGTATCCCCATCCGATAGAGTTTAATACATTGACTTCTTGTTTATCGGTAGTTTCATGATGTGAATGTTTATTATAGTATCGGTATATTCTTTCTATACCTTGTTCTGGTTCATTTTCATGAAATTCGCTTACTGGTTTAATAAGTTCAGGAAAACCATACATGCAATTATATTGGGTCTAGAGTTTAGACCTTTTTGACGCCATTTATTACATTATTACGTATAACCCAATCCTGTGGTGCAGCTTGTGATATCGCTTGTTGTCCATCATCTTGTATAACATGTACTACATCTTCTACATATTCTAGTCTTTCCCTATTAAAACAAGGTAACCTTCTATAATTAACAGCAATAATAACCGCACTCGATACTACAACTATAATTCCAGACATTGTCACTAATGTAATATCTGATATATCCATCATCCTGACTTATCTAATACTGTATAGAAAATGGCCTAAAGACTTGCGTTAAATGGAGACCTTTAAAAATTGACATTGTTTCCCGGCTTAGAAAAGAATAGATATACATTCAGAGATGGCCGCCAGTAGCAATTCTGAAGTTGAGCCAATTCTTGGAATTCAATTCAGCATCTTCAGTCCCGATGAAATCGAGAGACGATCGGTTGTTGAAATCACATCAAATGCAACATATGAAGGCAGTGAGCCAAAGATTGCTGGTCTCTTTGATCCCCGAATGGGTGTCCTAGAGAACGGCAAGCAGTGTCGCTCATGCGGTCAGTCCAATAACAACTGTCCCGGACACTTTGGTCACTACAAGCTCGGACGCCCAGTCTATTACATTCAGTTCTTGCCAATGATATTAAACGTATTGAGTTGCGTCTGTGTAAGTTGTTCCAAACTCCTCGTTGACAAGGAATTGCGTTCACACATCAAGAAAAAGAAGGGTGAGGGGCGTTGGAAGGATTTGATGGAGGCAGTTGGCAATATTTCAAGATGCGGTCAGGAAACTGAGGACGGCTGTGGTTCCAGACAGCCAGACCGTTACAAGCGTGAGGGAATTGCCCGTATCGTGGCTGAATGGGACGCAGTTGAATCAAAGACGACGATCCACAATGCAATGAAGCAGCCCCTCGAGGTTGAATACGTGCAGCGACTCTTCCGCCGAATCACTGATGAGGACGTTGCCTTCATGGGCTTCAATCCTCGTTGGTGTCGCCCTGATTGGATGATTTGCTCGGTTCTAGCCATTCCTCCTCCTCAGGTTCGCCCATCGTTTGTGCAGGAGAATAACCAGCGCTCAGAAGATGACTTGACTCACAAGCTCTTTGAGATTATAAAGACGAATAAGATGTTGCTTGCTAAAATGGAGGCAGATGGGACTAAGGCAAATAAGGGATACATTGATGAGCTGACCAACGTGTTGCAATACCATATTGCAACTCTTATCGACAATCAGATTCCTGGTGTTGCTCCATCGGCGCAGCGGGGTGGCCGCCCTCTCAAATCAATTCAGCAGCGTCTTGGCTCAAAGGAGGGGCGCATTCGCTACAATTTGCAGGGTAAGCGTGTTGAGTTCTCGGCTCGCTCGGTTATCACGCCGGATCCGAATATTTCAATCGCTGAGCTTGGTGTTCCAATTAAAATTGCCATGAACTTGACTGTGCCAGAGCGTGTGACAAACTTCAATCGGGACAAGCTTTATAAGCTAGTTCAGAATGGCTCGGCCATCTATCCTGGTGCAAAGACGCTTGTGCGCAAGGATGGGCGAATGATTTCACTCGCGCATGTGAATACGAAGGAAATCGTCCTGTACAATGGCGACCTCGTAAATCGCCATCTCATGGATGGAGACATGGTTCTCTTTAACAGACAGCCTACGCTTCACAGAATGTCAATGATGGGTCACAGGGTTCGTGTGCTTCCTTACAATACGTTTCGCCTAAATGTATCAGTCACGGCCCCCTACAATGCTGATTTTGATGGTGATGAGATGAATGCCCACATTCCACAGAGCTCTGAGGCCATTCAGGAGCTCCAGGACATTGCCGCAGTCCCATATCAAATGATTTCACCGAGACACCAGAAGCCGGTCATCAAGGTAGTGCAGGATGCCCTCTTAGGTTCTCATCGTATTACGAAACAGGGCGAGAAGTTTACACGCCGTGAGTATATGAATTTGATGATGTGGAATAAGCGGTTTGATGGAGCTCTTCCTGAGCCCGAAATCGTGGGCGGCCTACCACGCTGGTCAGGTCAGCAGGTTCTCAGCATGCTGTTTCCGCCGATTAATGCCGATTTGAAGAATAAGTTCTATGATGACGATCCGACTGAAGATAATATGGTGAAGATTCGTGACGGTATGATTCAGGGCGGCGGTATCGTGGATGACGATGTCTTGAACAAGACGGGCGTTGGTGTTGTTCACACGACCTACAATGATTTCGGTGCTATGGCTGCGGTTAACCTACTTGATTCGGTTCAGAGCACCATTGAGGCGTATTTGATTATGAGCGGTTTCAGTGTTGGCCTCTCGGATCTCGTGGCCGATGACAAGACGCTTGCAACGATGAATGAGATTGTTCAGCAGCGAAAGAAGGAAATCGACGAGATTGTTCTTCAGGTGCATATGGACTTGTTCGACAATAGCACAGGCAAGACGAACCAGGATGAGTTTGAGAGCCAGGTCTTTGGAAAACTGAACAAGGCGATTGAGGAGCTAGGTAAGCTGGGCCAGAAGGCGTTGGCTCAGGAGAATCGCATGATTAGTATGTTGAAGGCGGGTTCAAAGGGATCTACGATTAACGTATCACAGATGGTAGCGTGTGTTGGTCAGCAGAATATTGAGGGTCGCCGCATTCCCTTTGGTTTCACTGATAGAACGTTGCCTCACTACAAGAAGTTCGACGATGGTGCTGAGGCGCGTGGCTTCGTTGAGAACAGTTTCGTGAAGGGCTTGACGCCACAGGAGTTCTTCTTCCACGCTATGTCAGGTAGAGAGGGTCTTATTGATACGGCAGTGAAGACGGCAGAGACGGGCTACCTACAGAGGCAGATGGTAAAGGCGATGGAGGACTTGGTTACTCAGCACGATGGCACGGTTCGTGATGCACGAGGCTGCATTGTCCAGTTTCATTATGGTGAGGACGGTCTCAGTTCGACGAAGGTTGAGACACAGGGCCTCCCTATTCACACGATGAATGACGATGAGATCCGTAAAGTGATTGGCTTACAGGGTATCAAATGGGACGAGATTCTCTCTGTGCCTCGCAATGAGAATCTTGAGTACGTGAATGCGTTTGTTGATCAGGTGTTGGAGGATAGAGACATGCTAGTGAATGGTGTATTCCGCAATGGCCGTTCAAAGAGTTTAATGGGTCCGATGAATTTGGATCGTATGATTATGAATTTGAAGGTGAAGTTCAATATAAAAGCAAATGAAATGACAGATTTGACTCCTGAATATGTATTTGAGCGTCTCAAGGATTTACATGCGCGCACCTTACCCTTCCACAGACTATGGGGTGCAATGTTGCGCTACCATTTGGGCCCTCACAGCTCAATTGTCAAGCATCGCATGACACAGCTCGCATTCAATACACTCATGGAACAGATTCTCTTGAAGAACTGGGCATCTTGGGCGCAGCCTGGTGAGCAGGTCGGAATTATCGCGGCTCAGTCAATTGGTGAGCCTGCAACGCAGATGTCGGCGATTGGTACGTCATTCATAGTAGTGAGTTCTGATGGAAGAAACTATTCTGGACCCATTGGACCATTTATTGATAGTCTCTTGGAAGCTAATAAGAGTGATGTAATTACGATTGGTGAGGATAGTGTAGTACTAAATTTAAAGGATAACATTAAAATTGTTGGAGTATCTAATGATGAAAAGACTTCATGGCGTCAGATTTCTCAGATTAGTCGTCATCCAGCGAATGGTGGACTCGTTGAAGTCCGTACTCGCAGTGGGCGTAAGACAACTGCAACTCTCACTCACTCTTTCCTCAAGCGTTCAGCAAAGGGAATTGTGCCAGTCTTGGGTAGCGATTTGAAGGTTGGAATGCGTATTCCAATTGCCAAATACATTCCCATTATGGAATCTGCGATATCATCAGTGAAGCAAGGTTCAACAACGTTCACTCTTAACAGAGAGTTTGGTTGGGTCTGTGGAATTTACTTGGCAGATGGATCTCTCAATGGAAATATTGTTCATATCTGCAAGATTGCTGAAATCGTTGAAACCAAGCTAAAAGTCTTTGCGGCAAAATATAATATTCCATTTGATACTAGAGAGTATAGGGGACAATATGGTCCATCAAAGGACAATAACTTAAAAAGTAAGGATTTGAAGGACTTCTTGAAATCTACATTCAATACGGGTTCATTTGATAAGGTGATTGGTTCTACTGTCTATGGTGCATCTCTTGATTTCATACAGGGTCTCGTTGGAGGATTCTTTGATGGTGATGGTAATATAAGTGTATCAAAGCAACTTATCCGCGCGAGTTCTAGAAGCAAGTCGCTACTACAGGGCATCAACCGTCTACTTGGTTATTGTTCATTATTCGGTATTCTAGGTGAGGAGACATCAATTCGTATTAAAGGAGAGATTCAGTATACATTGACAATCCCCCGTAAATTTGCAGAACTCTATCAGAACACAATAGGATTCTATCTTGAGGATAAAGCCGCAGGACTTTCCGAGATAGTGAAATATAATTCACGCAATGATATACATAGTCATCAGGAGATGATTGATAAGATTCCTGAACTCGGAGAAACCATATCTAAACTTGGAAAGCTACTTGAATTACCTGGTCAATCTCGCAATTATGGGCGATGGGCTAAGAAGGAGTCTATTGGGCGGCGGACTTTGGAGGTCTATGTTTCTAAATTCAAAGCTGAAATCATTAATAAACAACTGACAAATAATTCAGAAATTGTATCATGTATGCAAATTCTAGAATCTGCATTAGATGCTGATGTGATATGGGATGAAATTGTAGACCTCGTATATTTAGATGATCCTAAGGAATATGTCTACGATTTCACGGTTCCAGGAAATGATTCCTTTATGGTTGATGACAGTATTCTCGTCCACAATACGCTCAACACTTTCCACTTGGCAGGTGTAGCTGCCAAGTCAGGTATGACGAGAGGTGTTCCTCGTTTGAAGGAGGTGTTCAAGGTGACCAAGTCACCGAAGGCCACATCACTCAGTATCTTCTTGAAGCCTGAGTATCGTGAGAGCAAGGAGAAGGCGCGTGAGGTTGCGCAGGACTTGGAACTCACGATGTTGCGTGATATCGTGACGACGCTTGGACTCTATTACGATCCCAAAGATGACGATACAGTTCTAGAAAGTGATAAGGAGCTTCTTGCATTCTACAGCCTATTTGAGCAGCGTATGTTAAATGAGGGCGAGACTGCAGCAACCACAGATGCAGCTGGTGGAACTGCGGACAAGAAGTTTAGCCACTGGATGTTGCGTCTAGAATTCAACAAGGATGCGATGTTTAATCGTAATATTACGATGGACGATGTGGCGTATGTCCTCAACGAGAAATTCACAGGCGCTGTGAGTATGGTCTATACTGATTTCAATTCTGAGAAGCTAATTATGCGTGTTCGTTTGGGCGAATCCCAAGATGACTATTTGAATTATAAGAAGTTCCAGTCGACTCTACTTACAACGGTTGCAATCAGAGGCGTTCCAGGAATTAAGGCTGCGTCATTCAGCAAGTTTGAAAACCGTATTGAGATTATTGATGGTGTGCCGACTAAGATGACTGAGTACACACTTGACACGGATGGCAGCAATTTCATTGAGGTGATGAACCATCCTGCAGTTGATCCGACGCGTCTATATACGACAAATGTGCATGATGTGCTCGATATTCTAGGCATTGAGGCGAGTCGTGCGGTCTTATTGTCAGAGATTGACTCCCTGTTTGCAGATGCAGGTGTTAACTACCGTCATCTTGGGCTTCTAATTGACACTATGACGCGCAATGGCCGCTTGATGTCAGTTGATCGCTATGGTATTAATAAGAACAACATTGGACCCCTAGCTAAGGCGTCGTTTGAGGAGACTGAGAAGATTCTCTTACGCGCTGCCTTGTTCGGTGAGATGGATCCTGTGACTGGCGTCTCATCGAAAATCATGACGGGTCAGCCGATACGTGGTGGCACGACATTCTCACAGGTGCTATTGGATGAGGCGGCATTGATGCGCTTGCAGAAGGGGCTACCGCCAATCGTCGACGATGTCAATGAGGATATTGATGATCTCGATGATGAGGATATTGCTGAGGAACTAGCAGTCGCATCGGATGACAAGTGTAATACGGTCCGGCTACGGATGAATACGGTTATGCCAGAAGCGGATGTGGATTTGGAGGAGCCCGATATTGAGTTCAATGTGATTGATGCAGAGTAACGCCAATTATTGTTAGCTATCTTGAATATTCTACCGTGTACTAACGCCATGTGCCTAAATTAAGTACTCTTAATTTAGCCACTTGTTGCTATGCGCAGGAAGTTATTAATTTAAGAAGTTCACGGTACTTAATTCCCAGAAGCAAAGCTTCTGGGTGACCAAGTACTCCCTAAGGCTGCCACTAAGTAGCGAATTATAAAAATAAAATAGGGATAATTAATTAGATGCTTTCCGGTGGAGGAGTAATTGCCTCTGGATATGAAGGGTGTATTTTTTATCCAAAACTAAATATTGATGAAATGGGACACGCAACAGATTCAGATGATTTTACAAAAGTAACTAAAGTTTACAATATAGAATCATCTTTTGCAAATGAAAGGGATACACTAATAAGAGTTAATACTATAACTGGAAGTAGAGGAGTAATAGATATTATAGGCACAGATGTTATAAAATCTTTTCCAGAAGAGATTGATACTAATGGGTGTGGAGATGTAAAAGAAAGAGTTAAGCCTCTTAATCTAACAACCGATGCAGAAGGTAATGAATTTTTAGATGGTGCAAACTTAACTATATTATCACCAATGGTTGATAAATATATTGATGAGGGAGAAAAAAATGGAGATGACTGGGATATAATATCTAGAGAATTACGTGATTTATATAATACAGCAGCATTAACAAAAAGAATAAGGGTGACTCAGTTTGTAAAAGATTGGATAAAAAAATATAAGAGATATAAGATATTTAAAATATCTGGTAAACCCCTAGAAGTATATTGTATACATCAAACCAAAATTACATCAAATATTGATAAACATATACTACGTAACTGGGTAACTAATCATCAAGGCCTAAAACAAGAAAAATGGCCAATGCAAAATTTTAGAGATGCATTTGAAGCATTATTAAAAACTTCTCATAATAATATTATTCATCATGATTTAAGTGAAGTGAATATTTTTCATAATAAAACAATCGTATTAATTGGAGACTGGGGATTATCTGTAGATATATCATC
>SXGQ01034198.1_pt1 | contig 14404 bp, 13 predicted proteins | sample 3178371 | NCBI WGS metagenome assembly SXGQ01 (sample SAMN11356859, study PRJNA531348) | freshwater metagenome | isolation source: freshwater sample F1-20 | place: China: Fuxian Lake, Yuxi | collected 2017-12-25
AAGGTTATATAAACGGTTTAGATCTATTAGGATTTAGATACAGAGATCAAACAAGACCTATTCAAGGAGCATCAGGCGTAACTCATCCACTTTTAGCAGAGGCCGTTACACGATGCGCTTGGCGACGTTCGGGTTGGCGTCGAAATGCGTCATCAACCCCTCATAGGCGATGGAGCCGACGATGCTCTCCACCTCGGGCGAGATGAGCTTCACCTTCGTCTGCGACTCGAATTTCGGGTCGCTGTGCTTCACGGAAATGACCGCCGTGAGCCCTTCGCGCACGTCGTCGCCGGTGATGCTCGGATCCTTCTCCTTCAGCAGTTCGTTCTTCTTGGCGTACTGGTTGATGGCGCGGGTGACGGCATTGCGAAAACCGGAGAGGTGCGCACCGCCGTCGGGGTTGTGGACGGTGTTGGTGTAGCAGAGCACCTGTTCGTTGTAACTGTCGTTGTACTGCGCCACGATCTCGACGTGCACCTCCACATCCTTGTCCGGCGTCTTTTCGCGCTTCTCCGCACGGAAGGAAATCGGCTTCGGGTGCAGCGGCTCTTTGCTCTTGTTGAGCTGCTTCACAAACTCTTCAACACCGTCCTTGTAGTAATACTTCTCCGGCTTGGCGTCCGCCTCGCGTTCATCGAGGAAAGTGATTTCCAACCCTGAGTTGAGGAAGGCCAACTCACGCAGGCGCTGGCCGATCCGCTCGACCTTGAACTCGGTCGTCTCCCGGAAGATCTCGGGGTCGGGCTTGAAGGTGATGAGCGTGCCGGTGCCCTTGGCTTTGCCGATCACCTCCAACTTTTTCACGGTCTTGCCTCGCGAGAATTCCATGTGATGCACCTCGCCGCCACGCGAGACCTCCACCTTGAACCACTCACTCACCGCGTTCACGCACTTGGCACCGACCCCGTGCGTGCCGCCGGAAAATTTGTAGCCGCCCTGCCCGTACTTGCCGCCCGAGTGCAGCGTCGTGAGCACCATCTCCACGCCGGGAATCTTGTACTGCGGATGCATGTCCACGGGAATGCCGCGCCCATCGTCGCGGATGGAGATCGAGCCATCCACATGGATCGCCACCTCGATGTGGTCGCAATGATCGGCCAGATGTTCGTCCACCGAATTGTCGAGCACCTCCGAGACGCAGTGGTGTAGCGCGCGCTCATCGGTGCCGCCAATGTACATGCCGGGCTTCTTGCGGACGGCCTCGAGACCCTCGAGTTTGCCCAACTTTGAGGCGTCGTAAGCACTGCTCGCCTTGGCGCTTTTCTCGGCGTCGGACTCTGCGTTCTTTGACATAAAAACTGAGTTGAAAACGGTTTGCTTAGCGGCCTATTCCGCGGAGAAAGAAGGGTAGAAAAGCTGGCCTCAATCCACAACATTTATTTAACTAAAAATAACGCTAAAACACCGCTAATTGCGTCCCAAAATCGGATTTGACAATACCTATTGTTGCAACCATTAAAATCCATTGAACTAGGGAATCCACTTTTGGGCCATCGAAAAAATTTTCCCCCACCCTCGGGACGGCCTATGTGAAAAGAGTCAGACTCCAACGAAAGCAGCGGGAGGGAGATCGGGGTAAATTCAGCGGCTGTAAAAACAGAAAGCCCCGCGGGCCGATTGGACCGACAGGGCATAGAGAAACTAACCGAATCTAGTTCTTCAGCTCTTTGACTTCCTTCTTCGCAGCCTTCTCGGGCACAAGGCGCATCATCACGAACTTCGCCGAATTGCTCTTGTCCACGCTGCCGACGGTCAGCCAGTTCTGCGGCGGAAGTGTGTTCACGGTCTTGCCGATCTGCTTGGCACCGCTGAAATACTTCACTTCGATCTTCGACTTGCCAAGATTCTTCAACTCGACATAGCAGTCGTCGGCCAGGGTCACCTTCTGGCTGGTCTGCGAGGGAGCCTGCACCTTCTGCATCTTGCCTTCATAATACTCACTCCAGCGGAAGGAGCGGCGAAGCGTCTCCGCCAGCTTAGGATCCATCTTCTTGAAATCAGCGTGCGGCGATTGGGTGGCGTCGGTGCCCCACACCAAACGCACCTCAACACTCAGCACCGGCTCAGCCGCCATCACCCGCGACGGCGCAGCCATCGCAATCAACCCCACGACGGCCAGAGGCGAAAAAAATGTACGGGCAAAAGTGTTCACTCCGGCTTCTCCACGTTATCAATCGAATCGGGGTTCTGGATCGGATTCCCCGACTGATCGTAGAACCAGATGATGGTCATCCCACTGGCGGGGTCCTTGAAATGAATCACGCCGACGTCTTCGGAGGGGGTCTCGGTCTCGCTGTACTCCGGCTCGGAGGAACGAGGGGCGAACACGATGAGCACGGCAACCAACGCGGCGAGACCGGCTACGGGCGCGATCCAGTTGCGGATCCAGGCGAAGAAAGGCGAAACACCAGTCGCTTCGGCCTCCGGCGCGGCCTTCTCGGCCCGGGCGATGGCGCGATCAATCTTCGACCAGTGAAACTCGCGCGACTCCGGCACGGTGATCCCCAGTTCGTTGCCATGGACGGCGACCTTGAGCGACTTCAACTCAGCGGCGAGCGCCTGCAGCTCGGCATCCGCGGCGACCAACGCGACGGCCTCGGCGGCTTCCTTCGCGGACAATTCATTGTCCAGCCATGCCTGAATCTTCAGTTCTAATTCCATTTTCATTGCGAATCTCTTTCTTTCTTAAAACTCATCAATAATGCGGCCAACCGGCGGCGGGCGTAGAAGAGGCGGGACATGACAGTCCCGATGGAACAATCCATCACTTTCGCGATTTGTTTGTAATCCATCTCTTCAAACTCATACAAGACCAAAACCTTCCGATGCGCCTCGGAAAGCTGGATGATCGCCCGGTCAATCCGTTGGCGCAACTCGTGCCGTTCCAACCCTTCCGTCGGGTTGACGGTGAGATACGGCATCCGCCGCTCCGCTCCGCCCCATTCCTCGTCCAGTTCCTCTATCGACTCGGACTGCTGGCGCTTCTTCTTGCGCAGATGGTCGAGGCAGAGGTTGATGACAATCCGGGTCATCCACGTGGCGAATCCTGACTCGCCCTGAAACTGCTTCAACCGTTGCCAACCCTTCACCCAGGCTTCCTGCGCCGCATCGAGGGCTTCGTCCTCGTTCCGCAACATACTAAAGGCGCGTGCATACAACTTGTCGCGGTGGCGGCCGACCAACTCTTCGAATGCCCCCATATTGCCCCTCTTGGCGGCACGCACGAGAGCGTCATCTTCGGCCGTTTTGAGATCCAATCGTCTCGCCATAGTATTCGACGCAGGCGTAGGGACGTTATTCAGTCACAGCTTGCCCTTGCTGCTGGGGATGATTCCGGAGATCCGACCGTCCCGTTGACAGGCAAAATCCACCGCTTTGGCAAATGCCTTGAAAAGACCCTCCACCACGTGATGAGGCTCGCCCCCGTACAGTAACTCCAAATGCAGATTGCAGCGGGCCTCATTGGCAAAACCTTGGAAAAACTCCCGCGCCAGACCGAACCGGAACGCGCTCGACATATCCTGCATCCGCTCGGCAGCTGAAATCTTCTTTTGGGAGTAATCATCCATCCCGCGCCAGACAAGATAAGGCCGGCCGCTGAAATCAATCACGCAGCGCGTCAGACATTCGTCCATCGGCAGGTAGGCCTCGCCGGTGAACGGGTTCTTCGGATGAAACCCCGCGCCGTAACGGCGGATGCCGCGCTTGTCGCCCAGCGCCGCCGCGAATGCCTGCCCCAGCGCGATGCCGCAATCCTCCACCGTATGATGGGCGTCCACCTCGAGGTCGCCCTTGCAGCCCAGTTTGAGATCCACCACCGCATGCCGCGCCACGAGCGTCAACATGTGGTCGAGAAACGGTACGCCGGTCTTCACCGACGCCTTGCCGGTCCCGTCGATGTCCAAAGCGAGATCGATGCGCGTCTCTTTCGTGGCCCGTTTGATTTTCGCTTGGCGTTTCATTATTGGAACAAACCTCTATTGGCGCGGCTCGGACTTCACACAGACGCACTCAAGCGCAGCGCATTCAAATAAACTCCCGCGCTAGTAACGCAACATCCGCGGCTCCACCGTCAACGCCCACGCATCAATGCCGCCAGTCAGATTGCGCAACCGTATGAATCCCATCTGCCTCAAATACCCGATCGCATGTTGGCTGCGGATGCCGTGGTGGCAATAAACCACGACCTCTTCATCGCGCCACGCCTCCAACTCCCCCGCTCGCGCCGGCAACTGGCCCAGCGGAATCAGCTTCGCGGCCGGCAGTGTCACCAACTCGCTCTCCTCGGGCTCGCGCACATCCAGGAGCCGTGGCGGGGTCGCCGACTCCAGTTCCGCGGCCAGCTCCAGCGGCAGGATCGCGTGCGCGCTCACTGGTTCAAGCTGCTCAAGTAACGCTCGGCGTCAATCGCCGCGGCGCAACCCATCCCCGCTGCCGTGATCGCCTGGCGATAAACGTGATCTGAACAGTCGCCCGCCACGAACACCCCGGGGATATTCGTTTCCGAGCCTTGCTTGCGTTGAACGTATCCGGCCTCGTCCATGTCGATCACGCCCTTGAAAAGCTGCGTGCTCGGCACGTGGCCGATGGCCACGAACACGCCCGCGCAGGCCAACACGCGTTCCGTATTCGTCTTGAGGTTTTTCAGCTTCACACCGGTCACTTTGCCCTGCTGCACGTCGAGCACTTCGGTCACCGCCGAATCCCATATCGGCTTGATTTTCGGATTCGAAAGCGCCCGCTCGGCCATCACCTTCGAGGCGCGCAACGTGTCGCGACGATGGATGAGATAAACCTCCGAGGCGAACCGCGTAAGGTAGGTCGCCTCTTCACAAGCCGAGTCGCCACCGCCCACCACGACGACCGGCTGGTTGCGGAACATCGGCAGCGCGCCGTCACATGTCGCGCAATAGGTAACGCCCTTCTTCTCGAGTTCATGCTCCCCCGCCACATCGAGATGTTTGTGCCCCGCCCCAGTCGCGATGATCAGGCATTGGGTCTGGAGCTTCTCGCCATCCACCGTCAGCGTGAAGGGCCGCTTTGAAAGATCCACCGCTTCGACCACGCTCCCGAAGCGCGTCTTCGTGCCAAAGCGTTCCGCCTGCTTCTGCATCCGAATCATCAGGTCCGTGCCATCCACGCCCTCGGGAAAACCCGGGAAATTCTCCACGATGCTCGTGGTGGTCAGCAGCCCGCCCGGCATCACGCCGGTGATGAGCAGTGGAGTGAGTTGAGCGCGGGCGGTGTAGAGAGCGGCGGTCCAACCAGCGCAGCCGGAGCCGATGATGACGACATTTTCCATAAACCGATAAAGGTTAGAGGGGGTCCCCTGCGATGGCAAGCTGCCGATTTGTTTTGCTCCGGAAGTGATGCCCCCTTTAACTCCACACAATCAAACTATGTGTCGCGCTCTCCCTGCAACTTGGACCGTCCTCTTCTGTCTACCGCTCCTTCTCCGGGCTCAGTCGCCCATCCGCTTCACCGACGTCACCCAACCCGCCGGTCTTGCGGAACCGCTCGCCGGATTGATGGGCCACGGCGGCGCGTGGGGCGACTTCGATGGCGACGGGCGCATCGACCTCTTCGTCGGCGGCTTCTGCGATCGACCGAATGCCGAGTACCTCCCCGCCAAGGGTCCCGTGCCCTATCGCCTGCTCCGCAACCTCGGCAACAGCCGCTTCGAGTGGATGAAGGGCGCGCCCGCGGAAACGTTTTCTCGCACCAGTGGCGCGGTCTTTGCCGACCTCGACAACGACGGCCGCCTCGACCTCTACGTCGCCAACAACGCCAAAGCACCCGGCAAGGCGAAAGCAAAAAGCGACGCGGAACCCCAGGCCTCGGCAAAATTCCGCCACAGCCAGCTCTTCCGAAACACCGGCGGGAAATTCACGGACATCACCACCGCCAGCGGCGCCTGCCCCGAGTCGCTCCTCACCGCGCGCAACATCGGCGTGTTCGACTACGACAACGACGGCCTGCTCGACCTGCTCGTCATCGAGGACAAGTTCACGCGCCAGCCACGCTCGGCGCTCTTCCGCAACCTCGGCGGGATGAAATTCAAGGACGTCACCGCCGAGGCTGGCCTGCCGGAAGATCTCTTCGGACTCGGCCACGCCGTAGCCGATCTGAACGGCGACGGCCGGCCCGATTTCTTCGTCGGCCACAGCAACCGCCTCTTCCTCAGCCAGCCGGGAAACCGCTACCGCGAGGCAGCCGAACTGCGCGACCTGTTTGCTTGGAAACCGCTGCACGGCGAGGATTGGCCTTGCGGCGCGGCCTTCGGAGACCTCAACCGCGACGGCCATCTCGATCTCGTCCTGAGCATCCACTGCGAAACCGCGCGCAACAGGGTCTTCCTCAATGACGGACTGAAAAATGTCGTGCCGCAGTTCCGCGACGTGACAAAGGAAGTCGGGCTTCCCGATTCCGTGCCGGTCAAGTGTCCGCATGTCGAGATTCAGGACTTCGACAACGATGGCTGGCCCGACATTTACCTCTCCGCCGCGTGGCGCGACGGGGAGATGATCACGCCGCTCATCTTCCGCAACGCCGGCGCGAAGGCCGGCTTGCCCCAGTTCGTTCCGCCCCTGCCCGTCCGCGCACCGATGGTCTATTTCCCGTGCGGCCCATCGGGCGATTTCGATAACGACGGTCGCCTCGATCTTTTCCTGATCAACTGGTTCGCCGGCAACCATTCCCGTCTGCTTCGCAACGAGAGCGCCGCCCGCCACTGGCTGCAGGTGCGCATCGCCGGCCGGCAGATGAACCGCATGGGCATCGGCGCGCAGGTGAAGATCTTCAAGCCGGGCCAGTCGGGCAAACCCGACGCACTGCTCGGCTTTCAGGAGATCAGCATCGGCTACGGCTACGCCAGCGGGCAGGCCGCGCTCGCCCACTTCGGCCTCGGCGACACCGCGACGGTGGACGTCGAGGTTCGCCTGCCAAATGCGAAAACCCTCACGCGTGCTGGCATCACCGCCGATCAACTCCTCACGATTGCGGAATAATGAAGACACACTTTCTGATCCTCCTGCTTCTTGCCGGCCCACTCGCCGCCGCCGACGCACCGAAGAAGACCGCCAAGACAAAGGCGGCCGTGCCCGAAGTCACCTACCCGCCCCGACTGCCCGGCGGCAAAGAGATCGTTACCGATACTTCCTCCGATTTCCTCAAGCCACCCGCCACGCTCAAGCCCGGCGTGGCCATCGCCAAAACGCCGCCGACTGTGGATTTTCTCTATTTTCCAGGACAGGATTATCCGGGAAAACCGTGGTCGAACTGGGGCGACAGTCTCGCCGTGGGCGACAAGTATTACGCCTCCATCGGCGATCATCTTGCGCCCGCCGGAAACGCCTTCGTGTACGAATACGACCCCGCCACGAAGAAGTTGCGGCAACTCCTCGACATACGTTCTGTGCTCAAATTACCGGAGGGACATTACGCCCCCGGCAAAATCCACAGCCGCCTCGACCTCGGCAGCGACGGCTGGATTTACTTCTCCACTCACCGCGGCTCCACGCGCGTCACCACCGACCAGTATCATTACAAAGGCGACTGGATTCTCCGCTATAATCCCGCCTCGAGCAAAACGGAAATCGTCGTGCACGGCCCCGTTCCGAAGCACTGCATCCCGACCAGCGCGCTCGATCCGAAGCGCCTCATCTTCTACGGCGGCACCGCGGCCGGCACTGGCGGGGACGAGGCTGGCGTCCACTTCTTCGCATACGACATCCGCCAGAAAAAGGTTCTCTGCGACGTGCCCAACGGCCCTGCGCGCGCCATGATCTTCGCCGCATCCACCGGCCGCATCTATTACACGCTTGGAAAAGAGAGCGAGCAGTTGATGCGTTACGATCCCGAAAAAGGCGGTGTGCCGGTAAAGATTGCAGGAGAGATCGGCATCCGCGCCGCATCCGAGGAAACAGCGCAGGGTATCGTGTACACCGCCTCGCAGGGCAAGAAGGACAAAGGCGCACAATTTTTTGCCTTCGATACCAAGACCGAGAAGATCACGCCTCTCGGCCCCGCCGGCGTCGCCTCGCAGCAGTACATCACCACGCTCGATGCCGACCCGACGGGTCGCTATCTCTACTACGTCCCCGGCGCGCACGGCGGCAGTGAGCAGGACAATTCCGCGGTGGTGCAGTTCGACACGAAGACGCGAGAACGGAAGGTAATCGCCTTCCTGCACCCTTTCTACCAAACGAAATACAGCTGCACGCTCAAAGGCACCTACAGCGTCGCTCTCTCCCCGAAGGGCGACAAATTATTTATCACGTGGAACGCCAATCGTGCCTCGCGCGAGTGGGATTCCTGTGCGCTCACCGTGCTGCACCTGCCCGAATCCGAGCGGCGTCCGTGATCAATCCTTTGGCAGGAGTTTGCGTAGCTCCGCCGGCAGCCACCAGCGCAGCAGCGGCGCGCACATCACAGTGGTGAGCAGCGCCATGATGACGAAGATCGTGAAGAGCTCGCGCGTGAGAAGGCCGAGCTCCAATCCGATGTTGATCGCCACCAAGCCCATCAACGCGCGGGTGTTCATCAATGCCCCCAGACACGCCGCTTCGCGTTGAGATTGCCCAGTCAGCCGCGCCCCCAGCCAGCAGCCACCGAGCTTTCCTGCCACCGCCACCACCATCACCGCCGCGCAACCGAGCCACGCCACGCCGCCTTGCAGTGCGCCGATCTCCGTGCGCAGGCCGGTGTTCGTGAAAAAAATCGGCACCAGCGCCACCAGCACGAAGTCAGCGAATTTCTCCCGCCATGCCCGGACCAAACCGGTTTCTTGGTGCAACGCCACACCGAGCAGAAACGCGCCAAAAATCGAGAACACACCGAGTTTCGCAGCCGCGAGGCAGCAAATGAAGAGGGTCAATAGCAAAAGCGCAAGAAAGCTCGGCGGCAGCGGTTGCTCCGCCGTGTTCCATTGACGCCACGTTTGGCGAAGCCACGGCCCGACCAGCTTCATCAGCACCAAAAAAAGCAAGAACACCCCGGCTACTTGGATCGCCAATGTGGGCGCATCGAAACCGGACGTGACCAGCGCCGTCGCGACGGCCAGCAGAATCCAGCCGATCACATCGTCAATCGCCGCGGCGCTGATCGCCATCGCGCCCAGCGCGGTTCGTTCCAATTTTAGTTCCAGCAAAATCCGGCCCATGATCGGCAGTGCTGAAATGGAAAGCGCGATGCAGACGAAGAGTTGGAATCCAAACCGAGGCGTGTGCGGCGCGAAAGTCTGATGCAGCCACGGCCCGATCAAGATGCCGCCCAGCATCGGCACCACGATGCCCGCGAGCGACACGGCCGTGACCGTTCGTGAACGGGAGGCCAGATGCCCGAAGTCGAATTCCATCCCAACTTGGAAGAGTAGAAAGATGAGACCGAGCTTCGCGAGCAATTGAAGCGACTGCTGCGTCTCGGCCGGAAAGAGCCAATGCATCCCCTCCGGCCAAAACGCACCGAAGACCGACGGCCCGAGCAGCAGGCCTCCGGCGATCTCTCCGACCGCGAGCGGTTGGCCGACCTTGCGCGCCAACCGACCCATCATCCACGCCACGGCGATGATCGCAGCCCACTGCAGCAACACGAGCTTGAGATGGTCCTCGATGGCGGTTGGATTCATTTATTACGCGTACGTACTAAATGGTTTGCCTCTTACGTGCAAGCTGGAATTATCGTTCCACTCTTTCTGCAGGCGACGTTCATCAACCGGCCCAGCCTCACTTTACCCCGTCTTTGATCTCGGCTGCTTCCTTGAAAATCTGCCACTTCGTCGGGGGCATATCTCGAAATGCTCTTATATAGCGCTCCGCGGCGGCATCTTCGCCGGTCACGTCGCGAATGAGGATGCGAATAATCTGTTCTGGAAACTTCTGCGCCGTCGCCGCGTACACCTCGGGATCCTTTTCGCCGGAGTCGCCCACGAGCAGGAAACGCCCTTTCGGAAACCGGCGCAGCAGCGCTTCAATCGCCGGCAATTTATATTCCTCGGGCTTCCCGAAGAGGTTGAGAACTGTCCGGTCTTTGGAGCGAAAATCCTTCATTTGAAAGGACCCGGGCGGGAATCGTTCGGCTTTGACCCATTCGACCAAGGGCGGATAAAGCTGCCACGGTCCGGCTGAGAGATAATGGAAACGCGCGCCCTGCTCTCCCCATCCGCGATAGATCTCGGCCATGCCGGGAACAGCCTTGAACGGGCGATGAAACGTGTTCACCAGCAGCTCTTTTTTGTCGAGCACATGGCTGACCTCGATTGTGTCGTCGATGTCGGAGATGACCGAGAGACCGGCATCTTCTACCAGATAAATTACTGCAGAAAACTCACGCGTGTCGCCGGCGGCGGTGATTGCACGGAAGGGAATCCGACCATCGGCAGCGGCCAGTCGTTCGACCTCGTCCACGGCCAGTTTGATAGTGGCGGCAAAGTGTCCATTGGCCTTAGAGACGCCGAGCGGATGGATCGTCTGCCCGATTTTGATGCTCACTTTTTTGCCACGCTCGTTGTCGGCCAAAAACAACCGCGCCCTTTCGGCGAAAAGGGCGCGAGCCTCCGGATCCGACGCTTCGTCGAGACCCAGCCCTTTTCGGAAGACCGCCAGCAACGCTTTGCGCGGCTCGACTTCGTAAACCCACCCGTGCACTTCGACTTCCCACGCGTCACCGAGGCGTTGGGCAACGGTGGGGAAGAAGGCAATCGCTTCATCCTTGCTGATCTGCGCGATGCCAGATAGCGCCAGGAAGAGGCCAAGTAATGCCGCAAGAATCCAGATCTTGCGGCCGCTAGAAACACCGTCCGTCATGGGGCGTTCTTCCTGCCATTGCGGTTCTGCACGAGGATGTGCCACTTGGGTCGCTTGTGGCTCGCGCGGAACTCGGCCACATCCGCCACCGCCGCGCGTTTTTCCCGTTCGATACTGTCGAGGAAGATCAACAGATCGAACTGCTGCCCCGGCGTGCCGAACTGCTCGTCGAACTGCCGCACCATGTCATTCGCAGACGTCAACTGGCGCCCGAGCACTTCCGAAACCGGGAACTTCAGTGCGCGCTGGCCTTTCACCGGTTCGTAGGCTTTGCAGACCAGTTCGGTGCAGACCAATGCCGAGTCGGCCTGAAAATCGAAGTCGAAATCATACGGCCGACCGGCGAAGTGGAACGCGCGCAAGATGGCCCGTGCCTTCTCTACCTTGCCAAAACGCGGGCGCAGCACGGCGAGGGAATCGCAATCGGCCGAATGTTCGAGCGTGGTGAACGACACCCCTTCACTGATCGCCTCCAGCATGCGGGGGCGGTGATCGTGTTCCTGCGGTTTGATTCCGAGCGCGTAGGTTTGCGGATATTTCTCCTTCAACAACGCCTCGAAGTCGCCATCGGCGCGGTCCTACGTCTTCACCCACGCACGCACCTCCGCCTCGTCGAAGAACTTCCGCCGCTCCTCCGGCGTGCTGATGAACAGCGCCGCGTGCGCCCAGAATCCGGGCAGCCCGATGTTCGAGAGGTACCACGAGCGCCGTTCGAGAAAGATATCGCCCGGCTCAAGCTTGGGCAGCAACGCGGCGATTTGACCGGCCGAAATCAACGAGTAGTTCACCAGCGCCACCTTCGTGTCGCCCATCCATTCGGAGACGGCGGTCTGCACCGGTAAAACGGCCTGACGCGCGGTGCCCTTCACGATTTGCAGCGCGTTCTGGAGGAACAACTTTTCGCCACGGCCTTTGCTGAACTGCCAGATCACGTCAGCATCGGCGTCAATCAACGTGCACAACTCTGCCGCAAGCTGGCCGCGTTCGGCTTTGTAAATCGCCTCCCACGCAGCGAACTCGCCGGCTTGAACCAGACTGATAAAGCGGAGCTTGATCTTGGCAAAAACCCCGGATGGCAAGCCCAGTTCGGGCACCGGCTCATTGAGCAACGTGTCGAAAGCGGGGGCGTTGCTGAGGCGATTGACCAACTGCAGCGTGAAGCGGTGCTTGGCCGCATGGGCGGCGTAGGCGATCAGGAACGAGCCTTCGCGTTCGGCTTTCTCCAGCTTCCAATAAGCGGCGTGCCGCTGGCTCAAGGCATCGAGCGCCAAGAGGTAGTCAAGATAACGCTTCCATGTGGCCCAGACCTGTTCCTTCTCTTCGCGCTTGAGCAGGCGCGGTTGGGCGAGTTTGATCTCCGGAAACAACGCCGGCGTCTTCTCCACATACTCGACCACCTGCCGCAGGCCGTCGCGGCAGACGCGGACCGCTGTTTGGTCCACCTGGATCTGCCGGGCTTGCTCCGCCGTGACGGGCTTGCCTAAATTCAGCGCGCCGAGGAACAGAAGAACCGCCCCCACCGCGAGACCGGCGAGCCAGAAACCGATGCGGTTTTGAGGCCGTGTGCCTGATGTGGAAGGAGTCATGGGGATGGGTGGCAAATCGCCGAAACGCTAGACCTCGGCTCCTTCCCGCGAAAGCAAATTCGCGCCCGCTCTACTTCGCCATGAAGACTTCTTCTTCCCTCTTCACCAACTCCGCCTCGGGGACCAGCGGCGTCCCGCCGCGTGAGGAGGCCGGGTCGTCGGCCTTGTGCAGCTTCACGCTCACGATTTTGCTCACGCCCCGCTCCTGCATCGTGACGCCGTAGAGGATGTCGGCGGCGGTGATGGTGCGCTTGTTGTGTGTGATGACGACGAACTGGGAGCGCCCCAGAAAACTCTGCAGCTTGAGGACGAAGCGGCTGATGTTCGACTCGTCCAACGGCGCATCCAATTCGTCCAGCACGCAGAACGGGCTGGGCCGGACCTGATAGATCGCGAAGAGCAACGCCACGGCGGTCATCGTCTGCTCGCCGCCGGAGAGCAGCGAGATGCTTTGAAGCTGCTTACCGGGCGGGCGCGCCACGATGTCGATGCCCGCCTCGAGCACGTCGCCGTCCTGCTGCAACACGAGGTCCGCCTTGCCGCCCCCGAACATCTCGCTGAACGAGATACGAAAATTGTCGCGGATCTTCTCGAACGTCTCGACGAACATCTGCCGCGTCTGGGTGTTGATGCGGTTGATGACCTCGGCGAGCTGCTGTTTGGCGCCGACGAGGTCGGCGTGCTGCTGTGTGAGGAAGGTGTGTCGCTGCTCGGTCTCCTCGTACTCCTCGATGGCGACGAGGTTCACCGGCCCCATCTCCTCGATGCGCTTCTGCAACATGGCGACCTGCTCGTCGACGGCGTTCCAATCGGTCGCGGCGCCGCTGGCGGCCATCTGTTCCGGCGTAAGCGTCTCGGCCTTCGGCTGGCCTTCATCGGCGAAGGTGATGGTGATGCATTCACTGCGGACATCATCGAGGTTCACGCCGTACTTCTGCTGCACGCGCTCGCGGAGGTTCTGTGCGATCATCTGCCGTTGCGCCAACTCGACCTCGAGCCCGCCGCGCTGTTGCTGCTGCGCTGTGACGGCCAGACGCCTCTCGCGTAAATCATCCTCGCGCCCGCCGATCTGCGCCGAGTGCGCCCCCTTTTCCTCGAGCAACGCAGCGACCTGCTGGCCCACCTGATCCCGCTGGTGCTGCAGGAGAGCGATGCGCGACTGCGACTCGGCGGTTTCAGCTTCGAACTGGCTCTTGCGCTGGATGAACCCCCTGATCTCAACGCGACGGCGTTCGGCCAAGGCCTTCAACTCGCCGATGCGCTGGTCGAGCGACGGCTGCTGTTTGGCGTAGGAAGCGCAAAGCTGCTCCTCGGTCGCGACGGCCACCTTCGCCTCGGCCAGATCGCCGTGGGCCGCGTCGCGGTTCTGGCGCAACGTTTCCTGGGCAGCCGTCAATTCACCGACCTGCGTCTGCGCAGTCCGTTCCCCCTCTTCCAGTTCACCAATCTGTGTCGAGAGCGCGGTCCATTTCTGTTTCCCTTCCGCTTCCTGCGCGGCGAGGCTCTGGATCTCGAAAACGACCGTGTCGATCTTCTGGTGCAGGACACGGTTAGAATTTTGAAGCGCATTGAACTCGCCCTGCGCGGTCGCGATGGCCACCTCTTGCGCGCGAAGTTCGGTCTGTGCCAATTGCAGTCCCGCCTGCAGCTCGGTCTGCTCGGCCAGCGCCGCGCCTTTGCGCCGACTGGCGTCGCCCACCTGACCCTGCAGCCGGTTCAGCGCGACCTGCAATTCATCGATCTGGTTCTTGCGCCCGAGAATCGAGCCGGGCGCTTTGCCCGAGCCATTCGACGCGCCGCCGGTGAAGACGCCGTGGCGACTGAGCAACTCGCCCGAAAGCGTCACATAATCGTGCTGGCCGTTCTCCTGCTTCGACGCGGCCGTCGCCGCAGCGAGTGTGTCCACGATGATCGTGCGGGAAAGCAAGCGCTGCACGAGCGGCTGGACCGCTGGGTCGGCGGTGATCACCGCCGGCGCCGCCGTGCCAAACGATTCGGAGGCCATCGTGGTCTCGC
>SXGQ01505512.1_pt1 | contig 14402 bp, 38 predicted proteins | sample 3178371 | NCBI WGS metagenome assembly SXGQ01 (sample SAMN11356859, study PRJNA531348) | freshwater metagenome | isolation source: freshwater sample F1-20 | place: China: Fuxian Lake, Yuxi | collected 2017-12-25
GCCACGGGCGGCACGCCCATGGCGGACGGGGTGGAGTTTGCCCTCCGCGAACTCAGCACCCGCCCCGAAGGGCACCGCATCCTGTTCGTACTGACGGACGGACAGCCCGAGGGTTCCCACGGGCAGGTGCTCAAGACGCAACTCCAGCGTGCGGCGGAAGCCGGTGTGCTGGTGGTGGGGGTGGGGCTGGGCTACGGCTCGCAATACGTGGAGACCACGTTCCCCGACTCCGTGTACGCCAAGGACCTCACGGCCCTTCCCGCCCTGCTGGTGCGGAAGCTGGAGGCGCTGGTCCGTACCCGCGCCACGGGCGCAAAGCGCGGGCGCGCGGTGAAGGCCGCGTGACCCCCCGCCCCGCCCCGGTGCAACGCCGGGGCGGGGTTCCCCCCTAGCCTGAACGGTTCGCCCGCCCCCAACGGGGCGCGGCGGCGGGGTTCGATTCCCCGCACAGGCCCCGTACGAATTTCAATTATGGACCCCCCTGCCGCCCGGTTAGGGGTTGAAAGGGAGAATGACGATGAACTTCGAGCTTCGTATCGCCACGCCCACCCTCGCCGCAGGGTGGCACCACGCCCACGAGATCGCAGTAGAGATCCCCGATGGGATGGCCACCGTGTACGCTCGCACGGTGACGGACGGCAACCCGGAGTGGGGGATGCCCCTCGTGACCACGGTCCACGTCGCCGCCGAACAGTGGCGGGACGGGATGGACGACGACGGCGACGGTGAGACCGTCGCCACGGTCGAGGGCCTTGCCGCCCTGCTGGGCTGCGAGGCCACCGCGGAGGCTGTCGCCCGCTACCTCGACGAGGTGGTGACGGACCACCACGTCGGGCAGGAAGAGCTCCGCCACGAACGCTGAACCAACACACACACGGAGGAACCATGAAGCCTTACGGTATGGCCCGCTATGACGCGGGCGATTGCGACGCGGGCGGGTGCGCCGACAACGGGCGCGCGACCCGCGTCTACGCCCTCCCCGGCAAGGGGGATGAGACCCGCGCCTACCGCTCCCTCCGGGGCGGTTCCAAGGCAGCGGTGCGCCGCCCCGCCAAGCGCGTCGCCCGCGCCGAAGCGCGCGCGGCGTGCCGCGATACCGACTGACACCTTCAACCCAACACACACACGGAGACACACACCATGAACCTCAACATCGACGAACTCCGCGCCGTGTACGCAGACGCCCGCTTCCACGGGCGCGACGTGGAAGCGGCCATCGACGCCGCTTGGCACTACGCCCGCGCCCACTACCTCCCCCGCGCCCGCGCCCCGCACGGGGTGGAGGCCGTGGGGCCGCTGAACACCAGCGGTCGCCGCAACTACCGCTCGCCGCTGGGCGAGGCGCTGGGGCTCGTCACCGAGCCCTACGGCCAGCACAGCGCCAAGTGGAGGCGCACGGTGGCCTCCTACCGGGAGCGCGACGCGGTGGTGAAGTCCATCGCCCGTGCGCTGGGAGAGGGGGTGGAGGGATGAGCACCACGGACACCACCACCGCCCCCACGGTCTTGATCACCGGGAACACGTTCCCGGTGAAAGACGCCCTGAAAGCCCTAGGCGGGCGCTGGGATCCCGCCACCAAGGGCTGGCGCGTGCCCGTGGCCCGCGAGGCCGAAGCCCGCGCCCTCGTGGCGGGCACCGCCCCGAAGGCCCCCGCGCGCCCCACGGGGGCGACCCGCCGACCGGGCTGGGTGCCTTGCGGGTACCCGGGCTGCAAACCCTCGTACTGCGATGAGTGCGATGGGAAGGGCGGGGGCTACCGTTCTCGGTACCGGGGCGGGTGGTGACGCCCCGTACGAATTTCAATTATGGACCCCCCTGCCATTCGGTTAGGGGGTGAAGGGAGAATGATGATGGACGAATACGAGGCCATGACGCCCGAGGAGCGGGCGGAGTTCGACGAATGGTGCCGCGCCCGCGAGGCCGAGTCCCTCGCCCTCCAGATGGTCGCGGACGCACCCTACGACGTCCCGCCGTGGGCGTTGTGGGTGAACCCCGACGAGCTCCCGTTCTGAGATCCCCTGCGAAGGTCGCACGCCCGGTTCGACCCCGGGCGGCAGGGCCAATCCCCCAACCCAAGGGCCAACGTGGCCCCACGAAAGGACAACGACCATGAACACCGCTACGAACACCACCCGCGCCTTCGCCCACACCACCTGCTGCGCCGAGTACCCCGGCTGCACGGGGGCTCCCACCACCCTGTGGGAAGGTGATGAGTACTGCGCGCATTGCGCGCAGCTCTCCCGCGAGAACCACATCGAAGAGCTCGAAGGCGAGCTCGCCTTCGAGCTCCAGCGCGTGAAGGACGCGCAGCACGACACCGAGGAAGCCCTCGACAACGCCGACGAGCTCCGCGAGAAGATCGCGGAGGCCAAGGGCGAGGCGTACATCCCCGCCTTCCGGGCAGACCCGGAGATGGCCGTGTACATCCTCACGAAGGTGATGGCCGAGTTGGAGCGCAACCTCGCGGGCGCTCCCGCTGCGGCGGCGGAAGCCGCTGCCAAGTACACGGTCTCCCCCCGCATGATGGAAGACATCATCAAGGCCGTGTATTACGACCAGTTCGTCAAGGGCGTGAAGCGCGCCCTCGCCAATCTGGCCGAATGAACGAAAGCGCCCCCGGCTCGTGTTGAGCCGGGGGCGCTTTTCGCGTCTGCGATTATTCTTCGGGCCGCGTCAGATCAATCCTAACACCAGCAACCAAGACGGCGAACCGTCCGGGCCGTAGCCATCGGGTTCCACCCGAGCGCCCGTGGGGGTCATCGACACGAGCTCGTCGGACCACTTCTGCAACGTGGCGAGGCTGGGTGCCTTGGGGTAGCCCTTGAGGATCGCCGGGAGGTTCTTCACCTTGGTGGTGTGCTGAAGCCCGTCGTGATTCAGCACCGCGAACAGGTCCCCACGGTAGGTCACGGTGACCGGCGTGCGCGCCTTCAACACCGTGCCATCCTTCCACTTGAGGTCACGCGCCGCCGCGTACGTCTTGGCCGCTGCGAGGTGAATCGGGTTCGCCTCGGGCGGAGGGTGAAGGTCGTCACCGTGCGACTCGTGCATCGCCCAGCCCGCGACTTCCTTGAGGTGCTGCGCGGCGCTGTTGATCTTCGACTCCGCCCAGTCGGGAAGGAGCATCCCGTCCGGGATGCCCCGGTAGAGCATCTCGCTGACCCGGTGGGTGAGCCACAAGTTCTGCTTGGTCATGTAGTTGCCGTCAGACCCGGCACCGCGCTCGCTGGCTTCCTTCTTCGTGACCTGTTCGTAGTAGTTGCGGTTGTACTCGTCCTTGTACCCCTTCGTGTCGGAACCCCGCTCGCCCCATACCTTCCCCGCCCCGGGGGAGATCTCACTATGGGGTTGGTACACGTCCTTGCCGGAAGCGTTCTCAACCAGCTCGTACTTCCTGTACTTGGGGTTCCAACCCCCTGCGAGGGGGCCCTCCTCGGCGGACTTCTTTGTCTTCATCGCTCGCTCCGTAGTAGGGGCGGACTCCCGGCCCGTCCCCTTGTCGCCGCTCTGCTTCGGGGGGCGGTGCGCTTCGGGAAGCGGCAGAAACCTCGGCTACCGGGAGCCCGCTACGGGGAGGGAGGGATAGGCGGGGAAACGAGGTGCTTCCCGCAGCCGTGGCAGTGTGCAGGCCAGAACAGGAGGTTGACGGCACCGCAGTACCGACAGGTGTAGCGGGTGGGGGCCATGGCCGTCAGAAGTCGTCCTCGGCCTCGGGCATCCCATGAAGGGTCCGTAGGTCTTCGTAGGTGACGGACCGCTCCTTGGTGTCCCAGAACAGCAGGGCGCACAGGGCGTTGTCGATGTGCTCCAACACCCCCGGCAGTCGATTCACCGCCTCCGTGTAAGCGTCGATGCCGCGCCTCACGGAGTCGTACTGGGGCTGCACCCCGTCGAACCTGCGAAGGCCCCAGATGTCCCCCTCCATCACGTTGCCCCACGGGTCTTGGAGGCCGATCATGTGTGCCCGCGCCCAGAGGAACCTCCCGATGCCTGCGAGACGGAAGAACTCATTCGACCACGGGCCTTCTTGCTCTGGCTCCGGGTCGATCCCCAGCGTCCGGGTGAGGTCGTTGACGGGCGGGATGTCCAGACCCTTGCAGACCGCTAGGTAGGCGTCCCGGTAGAAGTCCGTGGACTCCCCCGTCCGAGGGTCGTGAGCCCTCGCCCACAGCACCGCGAGGGAGATGAGGTCACCCGGCGTGAACGCTGGCTGGGTGTGACCCAAGTCCTTGTAGTTCGAGGACCGACGAAGGACGGCGGGACTGCACCCCGTGCTCCCACCGAGACTACGGGTGCCATCGGGCACGAGGCCCCTACGGATGTTGGTCATGCGTTTCACGTCCCGCGCCCGGTGCCGAGCTTCGCGTGCGCGCAGAACTCCACGAGGGAGGAAAGGTCTGCGATGGACAGGCGGTCCACGTTGACTTGGCTGACCCAGCGGGTGCCATCTTGCTCGACGGTGAGAACGGCGCTGTTGTTGGGCGCGTCGGGGGATACCTCCCCCAAGGTCCACCCGTAGTCGTCCATCATGCGAATGTGGTAGGTCTTCACGGTTCCGTCCCCGGAAGGGTCAGTTGCTTGGCCTTGAACCCCGCTTCGCACTTGGCTCGGGCCGCAGCTTCGTCGTTGAGCTCGGCCCAAGCCCCCACCGTGCGGTCCCGGTCCACTTCGTCGTCGTCCAAGTCGTCGTGGACCCACGGGAGGCACTTCTTCTCGTCCTCACTCAAGCCCTTCACCCCGGCCACGCTGGCGACGGCCATCCCGTTCTCCACGAGATCGTCCACCACGTCTTGATCCCGCAGGGCGAAGTCCTCGGCGTCCTCGCGGCTCTCGGCCACGACGAACACCTCGGACGTGATGCGAACCCGGTACAGCTTGGCGGTCATCCCTCCCCCTCCTTCTTGATGCGCTCCAGCCACGTCTTCACGGTGATGTCTTCCATGTGCTTCGGGTCCTTCACATCGACGGCGACCCACGGGAGGGTGCCGTGGTCGTCCTTCGGCACGTCTCCCGGACGCACCCGCACGGCGGTCCCCGTGGACGTGTGCTGGATGTCCTCGTAGCAGTCGGGGTTCAACCGGGCGTAGTCGATGGCCTCGTTGGGGTCATGGGCCAGAACGTACACCTCGTACGTGACACTCACCTTCCAAACCTTCGGTAGCTTCTCGCTCATCGAATCACTCCCCGGTCCAACAAGTCACGGACCGCAGCGATCATTACGCGCGCGTCCTGCACCGCCCCGTCGTTCAGGCGATTTTGCAACGAGGCCAGCAGGGCAGTGGCAACCTCCACGGACCGCCGCTCCCGCTCGGGGGCTTGGGCCTCCCACAGTCTGCGTTCACGGTCGTCACGGGGGTTCATCAGATCGTAGGGGGAAGGCACGGTTTCACCTCAAATTCTCAAGGGCCAGCTTGAGGAGCCTACCCGCGACGGCTTCCTCCTCCATCGACGTGTTCACCGTCACGTCGCACATGGGGGCGATGCTCTCGCGGTACACCCGACGAAGCTCACCACGGTGCGGAGGGAGAGACTCGCCCCGGGTCGTGAGCCTCTCGTCCAGCACCGCGTCGGGGGCGTCGAGCATCACGATCAGCGTGGGGGTCGGGAGAGACTGCCTCTCCAGTGCCGTGAGGGCCAGCAGCCTCCCACGGACCTCGCTGGCGAGGGTCATGGCAATCGCATCCGTGCTGTACACCCAGCGGTCCGCCACCACCACCGTGTCGTCCGCCGTGCGGGTGACCCTCTCGGCCCTCTCCCGGGCGTAGTGCAGGGACCGCTCCCAGTCCCCAGCACCGGGTCGATGGGGCGGGTGGTGGTAGACGAGGGTCTTGTAGCCCTCGCGCTGGAGGGCCTCCCCCAACTTCTTCGCGTTGGTGCTCGTACCCGTGCCGTCGCAGCCTTCCAAGACGATGAGCTTCATGCCCGTGCCTTACGCCCCGGCAGCATCGTGCGGAACCCCAGACAGTCGTCGAAATGCGCGGGTCGCTCCCCACCTTGGAAGTCGGCACGCAAGGTGCGGGTACCCGTGCGGTTCCAAGAACCCCCACGAAGAACGAGGTGGGAGTCATCCCGCAGTTTGGTGGCGCTCATACGCGGGGCTTCCTTGCAGGGAGGAGGGTGCGGAACCCGAGACTGTTGATGTTCACGTCAGCCTTCTGTGGGGTGTCGAGCGCAGGGCGAACCCACCACGGATCGCGGGCGATCCAACATCCCCCTCGGATGCGGAAGTACGGGGTGTTCATCTTGAACCTCCACGGATCACTACACAACGTCTCATCGCCGTCACCCCGTTGCCAACAACGCCCGCACCTTCTCGCAGTCCCCAGCCGCCACGCCATCACACGGAGTGACCAGACGTGCGGCGAGCTCCCGGTACCGAAGGTAATGAGTGGGATCGTCGTCCAGCACCGCCCAAGCCGTCACCGAGGGGTTGGCCTTCAGCCATTCCAGCGCCGCACCCGCACGGAAATCGTCCCACATCTTGACCCCCCCCACCACCCCGACGACCGGGGCCGTGAGGCCCGCCGCGCGAAAGACCTCACGGAAGGTCTTCACCCCCGCGAACCGACGCCACGAGGACACCACCACCAAGGACGCTCCCACGTCCCGACAGAGGGCGTCCAACATCTCGCAGCGGCCCCGTTCCAAGAGCCTCACCGCCGCAGTGACGGACAACTCCCGGTACCCCTCGGCACCCTTCGGGGCGAACACATCGTAGAATCCTTGCCTCGACGTGAGGCCCAACTCCGCGTTCGCCCGCTGGCAGTGAGCGTCGGAGTTGAGCACGCCGTCGAGGTCCAAAAAGATCACCCGGTTCATCGGTCCACCGTCGTTCGTGCGGGGATCTCCCGCACAGCAGGGACGGCCACGGTCTTCGCTTCCGAGCGCCGTGCGGACCGTGCGGACCGTGCGTCGAGGGCCGTCTGTTGGAACTCGACCATCGACTTCAATCGGGCGATCTCGCCCGCCTGACGGGCGATCTCCTCGACCATGCCCTTCATGCGCGAGCGAGGGATCGGGCACAGGCCGTCGCAATTCCCACCCACCGTCTTGCCGCACCCCCAGCACAGGTCTCCCGCAGTCGGGGAATCCTCGGTGGGGGGTGTCACGGGGGGAGGCCGCGCTGCGGCGAAAAATGCCGGAGAGAGTCTCTTGGGGGTCATGGAGGTCATGGGATTTCCTTCGATCAGTACTGGGCGGGGGGTGTCAACCGCAGCGGGCGATCCAGCATCCCCCCGGATGCGGAAGTACGGGGTGTTCATCTCGGTTGCCTCACAGGTAGGCGGGTGCGGAAACCCGTGTCCGTGCCCCGAAGCTGGGAGCCAAACTGAATCTCCTCCAACGACACCCGCACATAGAACCTACGGTCGTTGTCCCAGTTGCCGCCGCGAACGCCCAAGATCGGTGACTCGTTGCCGTTCTTGGTCATCTCGGTTGCCTCACAGGTAGGCGGGTGCGGAACCCGGGCTCCCGGTCGAGCGACTCGGGAGGCTCCTTGCAGACCTTCGCCGCCCGAACCATCACCCCGTAGCGGTAGCGGTAGGAACCCCCACGGAGGGCCACATGGTCACGATCCATCGTCCTCTCCTTTCGTTACGCCCCCGTGGCCGAAGAACTTTCAGAACGCGAAAAGGCCGGGGCGACCCCCCGAAGGGAGCCGCCCCGGCGAATCGAAACTTCGTAGCGAAAACCCCCGTCGCCCGACCCCCCCGAAGCGGTCGGGTAACTTTCCGCCCTAGCGGGATACCGACCGAAGGCCCGGTTACGCTACGAACTTTCGAGTTCGTGGCGCTCGACGTAGAGGAGCAACCGCGTTTTCACCGACCCGGTCCGGTCGAAGTCATCGTCGAAGCTGTACAGCACCAAGGCGGGGTACGTCGCGGGGAAGTAGGGCTCCTCCCCACATCGGTAGGTGGTGAAGTCCACGGGCTGGTCCCCCCGCGACCAGTCCCCATCGTAGGGGGTGGAGTCTTCAAGGTCGCTGGGGTAGCGCCCGTCCGCGTAGGCGAACTCGACGCCCAGCATCCTCTCGATGCACTCGGGAGACTCTCCCGACCGAACCACGAGGGCGACGACCTCGCCCTCGTTCCTCACGAGCTTGCGGTTCACGACGCCACGTCCACGCTGGCGTCCAGCGCCGTGCGGCCCGTGTACCGGGCGATGATCTCCGCGAGGACGACGGCGTCGCCCTCGCTCACCTTGAGCTTCGCGGCGACGTAGGAGGGGGCGAGGTAGCCCCCGGTGTCGGCCACCGTCATACAGGTGCCCCGGCCCTCGGTGTAGAGGGCGACGTAGTAGGCCCCGCGGCCCGCGTACGCGGTGAGGGCGGGCGGGGCACCGTTGAGGTGCGCCCGGAGGTCGGTGATGTGGATGAGGTAACGGGTGCCGTTCCCCGGCTGGTACTCCAGCACGGTGACGGGGGCGGTGGCCGTGTGCGCGGCCTTGGTGGCTTGCTCAATAGATTTGGTTCGCATGGTGTGGTGTCTCCGTGTGTGAGTTTCAGTCCCAGACTTCGCGGCGGTCGGCCTCGCGGATCCGCGTGCGGACCGCTCCGCTTTCGGCACGCCGCGCCCGTGCCTTCGAGGCGCGGGACGTTGCAGGGTGCCGGTCGCGGTTGCGGTTGCAGCACGAGCAGCGAAAGCCGCCCGCGCCGCACTCGTGAAGCAGTCGGATACGAAGGTCCATGGTGTCTCCTTGGTGTGTGTGGTCTCAGACGTTGGCCCTGCCCCCCGGAATCGAACCGGGGGTTGCGCGCCAGCGCAGGGGGGCTCAGTACAGGTCGCAGGGGTCGAAGTCCCGCTCCTCGCTGTCCGCGAGGGCCCCTTCGACCTCCGCGAGCACGTCGCGGTTCAGGGCCGCGTCGTCGGGCCACAGGGCCGCGACCTCGTGGTCGGTGAGGCGGACGTTGCCCGCCCGCACCGTGAAGTCCACGGTGGCGGGCTCGTCAGGCCCGTCCCACCCGCCCCGGCGGGCGGGGGTGTACTCGCAGTCGAAATCGACTGCGATCTCGACCCCGTCGGGGCCCTCCCACCCCGTGCCGCACGCCCGCAGGGCGGCGGCGGTCTCGGCGCGGAGGGTGGCGAGGGTCTCGATGCTCACGATCACGTACTTTTCGATTTGCATGGCAGTCTCCTTGGCGGCGCGATGCCGCTCGGTTCGTCGGTGCCGGGGGAACCGTTCCCCCCTCACCTCCTAACCGGGTGGCAGGGGGGCCCATAATTGAAATTCGACATCGCCCTATACATATGGCCATGGCCATACACCTAACGTAACGTAGTGCCACCCCGTACCCGGCCTACGTATACGAATCGGGCGCACGCGCGTTGCAATCGCTGTGCCAACGGATTCCCTAGTGTTTTCGCGCACTTACGATTCCCGTACGATTTTCAATTAGGGACCCCCCCGGCTTCCGGTTAGGAGGTGAAGGGGGACGGCGGGAAGCGAAAGCGCCGCACCCTGTACGAATTTCAATTAGGCACCCCCCCGCCGCCCGGTTAGGCGGTGCGGGGGGGAACGGTTCCCAACGCAACCCGAGCGGCAACGTGCCGCCACGAAGGAGACTGACCATGAAGACCTACAAGCTCGACGCCTACGCCGCTGCCGCCAAGACCGCCCTCGCCCCCCTCGTGGCGAAGGGGCGCGACTGGAGGCGCAGCGACGAGTGTCGCGGCCTCGCGACGCACTGCGCGTGCTGCGGGTCGCCCCTGAGCGACGCGCTCTCCGTGGAGTGCCTCGTCGGCCCCGACTGCCGCGAGGCGGGCGGGTTCGACCCGGCCCGAGCGCCCGCGAACCCGGACTGGTTCGCGGCCAAACTGCTGGCCTGCAACAACGGCGTCGCGGACGACGCCGTGGGCAACTGGAAGGACGCCCGCGAGGTCTGCAACTTCCTGTTGCACATCTACGCCCTCGCGGCGGAGGCGAACCCGTGGGTGCCCGACGCGGTCGGCGCGCTGGGCTACACCAGCCTCGCCGCGAAGCTGGTGGAGCGCCGCGAGGCGTTCGTGAAGCGCGCGGCGAAGCGCGCGGAGGAGCAGGCGGCGGAAGCCGCGAAGCGTGCGGAGGCTGCGAAGGCCCGCGCCCGCCGCTGGGGGCGCGTCTACACCGGGGCGACCGCTGCGCCGAAGCCCGCGCCCGAAGTGCGGATCACCGAGGCGGGCGACCGTCTCGCGGTGGCGACGCCCTTCAGCGAGGCGTTCGTCGGCGCGGTCCGCAACATCCCCGGACGCAAGTGGGATGGGGCCGCGAAGGTCTGGAGCGTGCCCGCGAGCGCCCGTCCCGCCCTCTGGAGCGCCCTCAAGGCGCACTACGCGGGTCTGCCGCTGGTGTCCGCCAAGGGCACGACGGTGATCCCCTCCCTCACCCCCTCGAAGTAGGACTGACATGGCCAGACTGCGAATCATCCGGCACCCCCTCACGGAGGAGCTTCTCCACATCCTCCGTGCCCGGTTCCCCAAAGCCAAGCTCACCCTGACCGGGTTCAAGGTGGGCAAACACGAGTGCTACAACCTTGACGCCCGGTACACCGGCCCCGACGCATCCGACCTCATCGACTGCCTCCAGATGTTGAAATACACCTATGGCAACATCGGGTTCAGCTTTTGCGGCGACCCGCCGCGACGCCGCAAACAGTAACCTCGAGAGCGCGGCTCGCCCCCGCTGGTGCAGCGCGACCCGGTTCGATTCCGGGTCGGGGGCCTACGATTTCCAATTAGGTACCCCCCTCCCATCCGGTTAGGGGGTGAAAGGGAGACACATGGACGTGACCGGCCCGGTCAGCACCTTCGAGGTGCTGGCCATCGCCGCCTACATGGCGGCGTGCCTCGCAGTCATGGGCTGGTACGCGGGGCGGAAACCCGCCGCGCCCGCCGTGCCCCCGCCCCCCACCAACCGCAAGCACAAGGAGTGACCATGAACGACCAGTACAGGTTTGAGGACGAGGACCGCGCCGCCCACGAGGCGGCGGCGTACGAACCCACCGAGGCCGACATCGCGGAGATGTCGGCGTACTACGCCGGTCTCGACGCGGCCTACGACCGCGAGGAGATGGTCGAGGCCATGTACATCGAGCAGCTTCGCAACCCCGCGACGGGCGAGGCCCTCGCGATGCTCACCGACCTCCACGGCGGTGAGGACTGCGACGGGGAGTGCCCCGCCCCCGTGGAGGTGCTGGAGGTGTACGAGACCAACGGGCACTCGTACATCCGCGCGCGGGTCCGCTGCGCGGACGGCACCGTGCGGGTCGCCCGCGCTTCGATCCGGCACTACCCCGGCGACCGGGAGTGCCCGCCCGACGTGGACGTGGACTACCACTACGAGGTGGTCGCGTGATCGGCCCCCGCGAGCACGCTTGCGTGGGCGGTACCCCGTCCACGGAACCCTCGTGGTGGGAGCACGACGCGCGGGGAATCCCCCTGTGCCGCGTGTGCGACACCTGCCGTGCCGGGAAGCTCTCCCGGTACCGCCCGGAGATCCTCACGGGCTACGACGAGAGCGACGTGGACGAACCCATCGAGGCCGACGAATGAGCGGCCCCGGCTTCTGGCAGACGGTGATGGGGCGGACCTACTACGAGGGGACCCTCCCCCGTATCGCCCGCGCCCTCGAACGCATCGCAGCGGCGCTTGAAGCGCAAAACGCGGCACCCGCCCGCGATAGCGCCCCGCCCGCTGAAACCCCCGCCCCCCGAACGTAATCCCGCCCTTCCGGGCGTAACTCACACACACGGAGACCATCATGCAAGTGCAAGCATCGTTTGCCGCGTCTGGGCGCGGCCAGTGGCTCGACATCGAGCCCAACTTCAGCCTCCCCACTATCGGCTTCCCCGACGAGGTGATGGCGGTGGTGAACGCGCTCGCCGGGAAGCTCCCGGCGGGCATCACCGGCCTCCGGGTGCTCACCACCAAGGAGGTGTGGACCTTCCACCTGCACCCGACCTACGGCACCGTCCCCCGCTTGGTGGACGACGCGGGCGAGGTGCGGGAGATCTGGCCCACGCTCGCGGAGCTGGGCGGAGCCTCGTGGGTGGTCCAGCACGTCCTCCCGGACGGGAACGCGATGCCGATGTGCTACGTCCCCCCGGCCACGGGCTTCACGATGGGCGACGACGAGTCGCAAAATCGCCGGAAGGTGAACGTGCCCGGTGGGTTCATGGCGATGACCCCGACGACCGTGCGCCAGTACAACTGGTACGCGGCGGCGACGGGGAAGGACGCCAAGCCCGTGTCCGTCACGGACAAGGCAGGCACCACCGTGGACCTGTCCGACCACCCGGTGGTGGAGGTCTCCTACTGGGACTCGTGCGAGTTCGCGAAGTGGGCGGGCGTCGCACTGCCCACCGAGGAGGAATGGGAGCACGCCGCACGCGGTTGGGACGGTCGCAAGTTTCCGTGGGGCAACGAAGCGCCCACGGACGACCTGTGCTGGTCGTCCATCCACACCCAGAAGGAACGCACGGCCCCGGTGTTCAACCCCGATGGCACCCCCGCCCGCCCGAAGGGCGCTTCGCCCTACGGGCTGTTGGATATGTCGGGCAACGTCTGGGAGTGGACGAGCACCGTCCACAAGTGAGACGGGCACAGCCTACGGACCCCAACCTCCCCCGCGTACTGGCGGGTGGCGGTTGGGGCCTCGTCTACGCCCCGTTCATGCGGAGCGCCGACCGGGGCTCGTACGAGCCCCAGTGGCGCGAGACCGACATGAGCTTCCGTACCCGCCTGTCCGTAAGGAGCCCCCGAGTATGAACCCCCCCACCACCAAGCCCACCTCCGACACCCCCCTCCGCGTCCTCCGCGTCTGCCGAGGCGGCTGTTGGTACCACGACAGGCCGCTGGAGGCTCGCGCCGCGTCTCGCAGCTCGGACGTGCCTGCGGGCCGTGGCACCTGCTTGGGGTTCCGTACCCGCCTGTCCGTAAGGAGCCCCCGAGTATGAATCCCATCGACACCACCAAACCCACCTCCGACACCCCCCTCCGCGTCTTTCGAGGCGGCTGTTGGCACATCTACGCTCCGTCGTGGGTGCGCACCGCGTCTCGCAACTCGCGCGAGCCTGCGTTCCGTTTCGACTACTTGGGGTTCCGTACCCGCCTGTCCGTAAGGAGCCCCCGAGTATGAACCCCCCCACCACCAAGCCCCCCACCACCAAGCCCCCCACCACCCTCCTCCGCGTCCTCCGCGGCGGCGGTTGGCTCAGCCTCGGACCGTCGTGGGTGCGCGCCGCGTCTCGCGACTCGCTCGAGCCTGCGTACCGTCTCAACTTCATCGGGTTTCGGTGCGCGCTGCGGGCGAGGGAACCCCGAGTATGAAGCCCACCTCCGACACCACCTCCGACACCCTCTACCGCGTCTACCGGGGCGGCAGTTGGGTCAGCGATGCTCCGTCGTGGGCGCTCCGCGCGGCGTCTCGCGGCGCGTTCGTGCCTGCGGACCGTAGCCACAACTTGGGGTTTCGCTGTGCTCTGCGGGGAAGGGAACCCCGAGTATGAACCCCACCTCCGACACCACCTCCGACACCCGTTACCGCGTCTACCGGGGCGGCAGTTGGAACTGCAACGTACCGGCGTGGGTGCGCACCGCGTCTGGCGACTCGTGCGAGCCTGCGAGCCGTATCAACCTCTTGGGGTTTCGGTGCGCGCTGCGGGGTAGGGAACCCCGAGTATGAACCCCGCCGACGAAACCCACCGCAAGATCCGTGGCGGGTCTTGGGACTACCCCATAATCGCCCGCCCCTCCGCGAGTAACTTCAGAACCCCTGAGCTCCGCTTCAGCGGCTACCTCGGGTTCCGTACCCACCTCCCCTCCCGTCAACCCCGCACACACTAGGAAACACACAGCATGAACACGCTCAAGCTCATCGCCCCCGATGGGACCACCATCGCAGAGACCGAGATCCACACGGGCTCCCACAAGGGGGCGCGGCGGGTGCCCGCCCGCTTCGCCCGCACCGTGCAGTTCGCCCCCACGGGCAGCACGCTCGAAGTCCAGACCAGCAAGGGCTGGCAACCGCGCAGGGTCGTCCTCAAGGGCGGCAACTGGTACACCCGCACCATCAACACCACCACGGAGGTTTCCCAATGATCAGCCCCGAGTTCCAGTTCGCCCAACGAGCCACGGTGTTCAGCCTTCAATGCGCGGCCATCCTCGATGGCCTCCACAAGCAGGACAAGAGCAGCACCGGGTTCCACCGCCTCGCCGCCCGCACCATGGCCGAGCGGGCCCTCACCACCCTCGACGCCGTCGCCCTGAACCCCGGCGAGACGGAGGAGCTCCTCGCCTACGCGGACGAAGCCGCCGACTCGTCCCTGAACATCCTCCGCGCCTACCTGAAGCAACGCAACCAACCCATCGACGACGATGACAGCGAGTGAGTGGGCGCGGGACTACCTCCGGGCACACCCGGAGGTAGCC
>SXGQ01009344.1_pt1 | contig 14401 bp, 13 predicted proteins | sample 3178371 | NCBI WGS metagenome assembly SXGQ01 (sample SAMN11356859, study PRJNA531348) | freshwater metagenome | isolation source: freshwater sample F1-20 | place: China: Fuxian Lake, Yuxi | collected 2017-12-25
CGAGGTCTACGCCGACCGTGCGCCCGAGGCCTGGCAGCGCCAGGGCGACCAGGTGGTGATGGCGACGAACCCGCTCGACCTGCGCGCGCTGGCGGAAGCCTCGCCTGGGCCGGTGCCTTCCGTCGCGCCGTCGGGCACCGTGATCGGCCATGTGCATCTCCGCGTCGGTGACGTGGCGGAGGCGGAACGGTTCTGGACTGGCGTCGCAGGGCTCGCGGTCAGCGCCCGCTATGCCGGTGCGGCGGTGTTCCTGGCGCGCGGCGGCTATCACCACCACCTCGCGGCGAATGCCTGGGGCAGCCGTGGCGCGGGGCGCCGGCCCGAGGGCGTGCGCGGCCTCGTCGAGGTGGCGTTCGACGCCGCGCTCGATGGGCCGGTCATCGACGCCTGGGGCAACCGCGTCGTCGGGCGATAGGCCGCGAGCTTCATCCGCCCGATTCCGCCGCGTCGGATTGACGGCGGCGCCCGTCCATCGTTCGCTGAGGCCTCGCCTGATTGGGGGGATCCTTCGCGATGCGCACGCCTACGCCACACCCGGCTCCCGGCATCATTGGCCAGAACCGAACGATGCTTACGCCGAACTACTGCGTCTTCCCTCCCGAAGGGATCATGGACAGCGTGCTGCCGGGCTGGCCCGGTTGCATCATCCGATTCCAGACATCGCCCGCGATGGGTGCCCGCTTCGCCCAGGCGCTCGTGATCGTCCCGTCCGGCCACGGCACGGAGGGCGCGCTCGATGACGGGCTCGAGCACTTCTTCTACGTCACCGAGGGCGCGTTCCGCCTGACGGCCGATGGGCGCGAGACGACGCTCGAGCCGGGCGGCTTCGCCTACATCCCCGCCGGCATGGCCTATGCGCTGTCTGCGTCCGGTGGCTCCGAGGCGCGCGCGCTCTGGGTGAAGAGGCCCTACGAGGAGGTTTCGGGCGTCGCGCGCCCCGGCCTGCGCACGGGCCACAGGAATGCGGCGCCGAAGGAGGACAACGGCCCGCGCTGGCGGCACTTCCTGATCGGCAACGAGGACATCTCGATGGATTTCGAGATGAACATCATGTGCTACGCGCCGGGCGCGCATTTCTGGTGCATCGAGACGCACATCATGGAGCACGGCATGGTCATGCTGCAGGGCCAGGCGCTGCAGCTGCTCGGGCGCGACTGGCACGAGATCTGGGAAGGCGACTTCGTGTGGATGGGCCCCTACGTTCCGCAGCAGATCTACGCGACCGGCAACAGGGTCGTGGAGTACCTGCTCTACAAGGACGTGAATCGCGACGTGACATTCTAAAAATGTTGCTTTATGTAAACAAATTGGCGCTGCAATGGTTCTCTCGCGAGATGGGTTTCGCATGTCATTAATTGAGATATCTCAGCGTTGTACAACCAGTAATCATATTATGCGAATAAAAAAACTACTTATAATTGTATTAAACTGCTAGATTTCGTAGCTCTAAGCGATTCCGTTTGATAGTAATTTTTTTGCGTACGCTGCGGTAGCCTATTGAACAATTTGGCGGGTTTTGTATTATGGTTTGATAATTCAGAGTAGGTAACTGGTAGGGGGCAGTGATGAAAATCTCATTGACTTTGTCTTTTCTAGGCCTAATCGCATATAACACTTCTTCTATATCACATGCCGACGCTGCTGTTTTGTATAAATTTGATGGAAAAATTGACTATTTGGAGTATAATAATGTTCCATATAACGCACAATCTCCATATTACGTTGATCAAGCTATTTCTGCGTTTATTTATATTCCCAATCTTTCAGTTGGGCCATTCCTTGTGGATGGTCAATACCTTTATGTATCGAGTGTGCCGTATCCGCAGCGTGGTGGGACTATAGGGTCGGTTTATTTTTCATATGATGATGGTTCGGAATTTTCGATCGGTCTTGATCCGGGCGGCACTGCGGCGATCGGGAGCATGTCTGCTCCAGGGGTAGGAACAATACAGCTGGCTCGCTTCTGCTGCGCGGTAGCGGAAACTGCTGAAGTTGTTTTTACGGGCGAAAGCTTTCGAGCTGTTTTTCTGCCAACCGGCATGGCTTATGACAATGTCGCCGCTTATGGTAGTGGGACTTGGATCGCGTACGCAATTCCAGAGCCACATCTGTCGAGTTTCCTCGGTATTGCAGCTTGGGGACTTCTTGCCACGCTGAGATCCAGGAGACGATTGTCAGCCTGATCTATTTTTACTGCTATTGCTGCGACGGCGTCCAAATAGTTACTCCACCTTGATGTTCGCCTCGCGCACCACGCGCGCCCAGCGCTCCAGCTCGGCCTCGAAGAACGCCGAGAAATCCTGCCGTGACGAGCCGACGGGCTGCACGCCGAGTTCCTTCCAGCGCGCTGCGGCCGCGGGGTCGTTCGTCGCCGCGGCGATGTCGCGGGCGAGCCGCGCCAGCACCGGCTCCGGCGTGCCGGCCCGCGCCATGATGCCGTGCCAGGAGGTGACGACGAGCCCGGGCTGGACCGTCTCCGACAGCGTCGGCACGTCGGGCAGCTCGGGCAGACGCTCGGCTGTCGTGACGGCCAAGGCGCGAGTGCGGTTCGCCGAGAGAAGCGGCAGCGCCGTCTGCGGATTGTCGAACAGGTAGGAGACGCGGCCGGCGACGAGGTCCTGGTTCGCCGGCGCAGCACCACGATAATGCGCGACCGGAACGGTGATGCCCACCGCGCGGTTGAACAGCTCCGCGATCAGGTGGCTCGACGTGCCGACGCCTCCCGTGGCGTAGGTGAGCGTGCCGGTCCTCGCCAGCGTCACAAGCTCTGCGAGCGTGGTCCCGGGCGAGGAGGCCGGCACGGTCAGGATCACCGGCACATGCGTCACCTGGCTCACCGCCACGAGGTCGCGCCGCGTGTCGTAGGGCAGACGCTCGAACAGGGCCGGGTTGGCGGCGTTCGAGAAGCTCGCCATCAGCAGCAGGTAGCCGTCGGGCGGTGCGGCGGCGACCGCCTGGGTGCCGATGTTCCCCCCTGCGCCGGGACGGTTCTCGATCACCACCGGCTGGCCGAGGCGAGGCGAGAGGTACTGCCCGAGGACCCGCGCGGCGATGTCGGTCGGCCCGCCAGGCGCGGCGGGCACGACGATGCGGACGGGCTGGTCGGGCCATTCCGCCTGCGCTGCCGGGGCGAGCCCGAGGCTGAGCGCGAGCGCGATGACGATGCGGCGCATTCCTTCCTCCCTTTCGGTGTCGTTGCAGCGACGTTCCCGCCGCTTGGGAGATGCGTCAACCCGTGCGGTTGACCATCGCTGGCCTGCGCCGCGAGCATGCATGCCCAAACGGGAGGAACGAGAGCATGCGCATCACCGACATCACGGTCACCATGGTCGCGTGGGAGAACATTCCGGCCGTGCGCTACGGCACCGCCAACCCGGCGACGGTGGGACGGAGCGATCTCGGCGTGGTCGCGATCGAGACCGATGCGGGCGTGACAGGCCATGCCTTCCTGGGCGCCTCGTTCCGGCCTGCGCATCTCGACGCCGCGATGCTGGTCGAGAGCCTGAAGCCGCGCCTGATGGGGCAGGACCCGCTGGCCCGCGAGGCGTTGTGGCAGGCGATGAACAAGGCGCGCCGCGGCGTGACCTACCGCGTGATCGGCGCGCTCGACACCGCGCTGTGGGACCTCGGCGGCAAGGTGGCCGGCCTGCCGATCCACCAGATGATCGGCTCGTTCCGCCGGCGCATCTCTGCCTATGCGAGCTCGGGCACGCTCGGCGACGAGGCGGCCTATCTCGCGCAGCTCGAGGCGGTCCGCGCGCGCGGCTTCCGCGCCTACAAGATCCATCCTCCCGCCGACCTCGAGGCGACCATCTTGCTCTGCCGTGCAGTGCGTCGTGCCGCACCGGACATGACGCTGATGATCGACACGATGATGGTCCACAGGCTGCCCGAGGCGATGCGGCTCGGGCGCGTGCTCGAGGAGCTCGGCTTCGCCTGGTACGAGGACCCTCTCGGCGAGGACGACATCGAGAACTACGTCACCCTGCGCCGGAAGCTCGACATCCCGATCCTCGCCACCGAGTACAGCTCGGGCGGGTTCGAGGCGTTCACGCAGTGGCTGGTGCGGGGCGCGACCGACTACCTGCGCGGCGACATCGCGGTGAAGGGCGGGCTCACCGCGTTGCACAAGGCGGCGCATCTCGCGGAAGCCTTCGCCACCACCTTCGAGGTGCACCATGGCGGCAATTCCTGGAACAACGTCGCCCAGCTCCAGCTCATGATGGCTCTGCCGAACGCGCGGTATTTCGAGGTGCTGCTGCCGGACGGGGCGCAGAAATTCGGCCTTGTGCACGACATCGAGATCGAGGGCGACGGCAGCGTCACGATCGATGCGTTCGAGCGCCCGGGCGTCGGTGCGGAGATCGACTGGGATCTCGTGAAGGCGAAGACGATCGGGGTGCTGAAATAGGCCTCAGCCCGCCGTGATCGGCTGGGCGAGGCCGGTGGCGGTCGGTACCGGCCCGCTCGCCGCCTCGGCCTCCGTCAGCACCCGCCACTGCCCGCCCCAGAGCACCTCGACGGGGCGGAACGCGGCCTTGTAGGCCATCTTCCGGCTCTCGGGCACCCAGTAGCCGAGATAGACATGCGGCCGGCCGAGCGCGAGCGCGCGGCGGACGAGCCACAGCACCATGAAGGTGCCGAGCGAGCGGCGTGCGTGCTTCGGGTCGAAGAAGGAGTAGACGGCGGAGAGGCCGTCCGAGAGCCTGTCGGTCAGGCAGGCGGCGACCAGCGCGTCGTCGGGGTCGCGGAACTCGATCACCGAGGTCTCGATCGGCGTGTCCTCGACCATGGCGCGGAAGTCGTAGAACCCCATCGCCGCCATGTCGCCCTCGGCGTGGCGAGCGCCCTGGTAGCGCTGGAACAGCGCGAACTGTTCGGTCGTCGCGCGGGGGGGAACCTCGAACCCTTCGACGGCGGCATTGGCGGCCGCGATCCGCCTCTGCGTGCGGTTGGGCGAGAAGGCGCGCGCGCTCACGCGGATGGGGATGCAGGCCTGGCAGCCGGGGCAGACCGGGGCGTAGGCGATGTTGTGGCTGCGGCGGAAGCCCGCGCGGCTTAAGCGGTCGTGCAGTGCCTCGGCATCGGCGCCCGAGAGTTCCGTCACGAGCTTCCTCTCCAGCCTGTCCTCGAGATAGGGGCAGGGCAGGGGGGCGGTAGTGTAGAAGAATTGCGGGCGTCGGAAGGGCTTCTGCAGCATCGCAGCGCGAGTGAACCGGAAGCGGGGCCGTGCGGTCAATCGCCCTGCGCGCCGGCCTCCGTCACCCGCCGGGGCGCAGCGTGATCGTGCCCGTCCTGCCCTGCGGCTGGGCGGGGATGCGGATCGTGTGGCCGGCCCCCCAGGGCTCGGAGAGGTCGCGGTAATGCGGGCTCAACGGGTGGCCCGACTGGCCGGTGGCGATGATGAAGCGCGAGTTCTCGAGATCGGCGAGGTCGTAGGAGCCGCGATAGCCTGCGCCGTGGATGTTCTCGTAGGGCGTCGGCCCCGCGAGCCGCATGCCCGCGCGCTTGACCGTGTGGGTGTCTCCCGGCGTCGGCAGCGTCGTGCCGAACCACGGCCCGATCACCGGCACGAAGCGCATCAGCGGGTGCTGGAACCGCACGACATGCACGGCACCCCAACGCCACGTGTGCATGCCCGGGCCATGCGCGGCGCGAAGCTCGGCCACGGCATCGGACAGCGCGGCGGTCAGCATCGGCAGGCAGCCTTGCTCGCCGCACCAGTGCTGGCCGCGCGTCAGCACGAAGGTGAGGAACTCGGCCGAGCTCTCGCGGAAGGCCTCCTGCTCGGGCCCCACCGCGGCCTCGGCGATGCGGCGGCCGAGATGCTTCACCCAGGCGGTGTAGATCAGCGGCTCGGGCCGGTCGGCCGCCATCATGCCGTTCCAGGCGCGCAGCAGCGCATGCGCCTCGGCATCGCCCGGGGCGGGGCTGGGCCGCGCTTCGGCCATCAGCGGCAGGAGCTCGCGCGCGGCGAGGCTTTCGACGTCCATCTGGATCGCGGCCATGGTGTGCACGTCCTGCCTCGGCAGGGCATCGAGCCGTTCGAGGATTCGGCGATGGCGGAAATCACCCCACCAGTCGCGGGTGAGGAACACCGGGAAATCGTCCGGCACGACGCGGTTGTTGGCGTTGACGATCCTCTCCGAGGCCGGGTCGATGAAGCGCGGCAGGGCCTCGCGCGGTGCGAAGCCGGTCCAGTCATGCGAGCCGTCCCAGCCGGGGGAGGGAAACGAGCCGTCTCCGGCGCGGCGGATCGGCACGCGCGCGGGAAGCAGCATGCCCATCCGCCCGGCCCGGTCGGCGATCACGATGTTCTGCTGCGGCGCGCCGATGCCCGAGACGGCCGCCTCGGCCTCGTCGAAGCTGCGCGCGCGGTTCAGCCTGTGCAGCGCCCCGGCCGCGCCGTCGCCCGGCTGCAGCGCGGTCATCGCGACCGCCAGAACATGGCCGTTCGGCATGCCCGGCGTGGCGTCGAGGTCCGACAGCACCGGCCCGTGGCGCGTCGCGCGCACCCGCATCGTCACGGGCTCGCCGAAGCGCACGCCGATCACCTCCTCGCGGTAGGCGAAGGGGCGGGGGCCGTCGGGTGTGAGGTAGCTGTCGGGGCCCGCGAGGCGCTCGATGAACACGTCCTGCGTGTCCGAATGCGTCGTCGTCATGCCCCAGGCGATGTCGGCGTTGCGGCCGAGCACCAGGAAGGGAACGCCGGGCGCGAAGGCACCGACGAGGGTGAGGCCGGGCGCCTCGACGCGGGCGAGATGCCACTGGATCGGCTGCGAATAGGCCAGATGCGGGTCGTTGGCGAGCAGCGGCTTCCCCGTGGCGGAGCGTGATCCCGTCACCGCCCAGATGTTCGAGGCGGTGGGCGGCACGGGCGCGTCCTCGCCGAACACCGGCAGGGCGGCGAGCACGCGCTCGAGATGCCCACCGAACCCGTCGAGCGAGGCAACGGGGCTGCCATTGCTCTCGTCGCGCGGCCAGAGCTCGTCGATCCTTTCCCTCGGTAGGGTGGAGGACAGCCTGAGCCTCGCGAGCTCGGTGCGCGCGTTGCCGGAAAGGAACAGCGCCATCACCTTGCCCCAGAGCAGGCTATCGGCCTCGCGCCAGGGCTCGGGCGTGATGCCGAGCGCGACGAACTCGGGGGCCGACCAGCGGCCCTTGGCTGCGATCCAGGCATTGACCCCCCGCGCATAGGCGGTGAGCGCGGCGCGCGTCTCCTCGGGCTGGGCGGCGAAATCCGCCTCCGCCGCCTGGGCGAGGCCGAGCAGCCGCACGTAACGGTCGACACGGAGCCCTTGCGCGCCGATCAGCTCGGCCAGCCGCCCGGCCGCGCCGCGGCGCATCAGGTCCATCTGGAACATCCGGTCGCGCGCCTGAAGCCAGCCGATCGCCGCCCAGGCATCGCGCTCCGACCCAGCCTGCACATAGGGGATGCCGTGGCGGTCGAGCGTGATGCGCACCGGCCCGTCGAGCCCGGGGATCGCGGCCTCGTCCTCTGCCGGCGGCAGGGTGACGCGCATCACCCCCCAGCCTGCCGCGATCGCGATAAGGGGCAGGGCAACGAGGACGGCGATGAGACTAATGACGATGCGGCGGGCAAGACGGAGAAGGGTTCGCATGGGCGACGACATGCCACAGCGCGGGCGCGACGTCTGCCTTGGCCGGTCACGACCCGGTTATCCGGGACGATCCTGCCACAGCCCTGACACATCCGGCCCCGAGGGTGGGTCCAAAGACGGTGGAGGACCGTATGAGGCTGTGGACGGCAATGCTCGGAGCCTGGCTTGCCGCCGGCACCGGGACGGCGACCGGCGACCCCGCCTCCGGCCAGGGTGCGAGGCAGGCTGGCGGCCTGTCTCCCCGACTGAGGGCGGAACCCGTGATCGATCGAGCGGCGGCCTCGCGCACGCAGGCGCAGGGACGTGCGGCCGGGCCGACCGCGGAGAAGGACGGCCCGGAGCAGGGCTGACCGGCTTTGTCCGCCTATCCAGGAGCTTGCGAATCGGCGCCACGGCGCCATGCTCCGGCGATGCTCCATCTCATCAAGCTCGCGGTCGGCTGCGCGACGGCGGAAGACCTGGCCGAGCGCCAGAAGAACCGCATCAGGACCGACCCGCCGCTCAGGCACCAGACGCGCAACCAGCCGCGCCGCGCCGACGAGATCACCGGCAAGGGCTCGCTCTTCTGGGTGATCGGCGGCTTCGTGCAGGTGCGCCAGCGCATCGTCGCGATCGAGCCGGATGCGTGGGACGACGGCTCGGCCTGCTGCGCGCTCCATCTCGACGCGAAACTGGTGGCGGTTCAACTCCGCCCGGTGAAGCCGTTCCAGGGCTGGCGCTACCTGGAGGCGAGCGACGCTCCGCCCGATCTCGCGCGCGGGGCCCAGGCCTCTGCCCGGTCGGTGGCTTCGATGCCGGCGAGGCTGCGCCGTGAGCTCGCGGAGCTCGGCCTTCTCTAAGGCTGTCCTGCTGCGCCAGGACATGTGGGGCCAGGCCATGTCGGGCCAAACCACGTCCAGGTTGACGCCGCCGGCCTTGCCGCGGCGCGACGCTGGCCCGACACTGCGCCGCGTGAAGGAGTCCGGAACGATCCTCGATGGTGCCGATGGCCTCGTCGCGCTCGCCGCGTCGGGGGCGGGCGATGTCGGCCAGCTCGCGCGGCTGCTCGACCAGCTCGGCGTCGCGCTCTGCCTCTACGATGGCGAGGACCGGGTGGCGGCCTGGAACGACACCTATCTCGCCTTCTTCCCCGAGCAGGACGGGTCGATCGCCGCCGGCATGGCCTATGCCGACACGCTGAAGCGCTTCTTCCGGACGAACCTGCCCGAGAGCGAGCTCGTCCGCCTCGACGAGCATGTCGAGGCGGCGGTGGCGCGGCACCTGACGCAGGAGCAGCCCTTCGTCTTCCAGATGCGCTCGGGCCGCTGGGTGAAGGTGGCCTCGCTGCCGCTTGCCGGGCAGGGACGCATCCGCATCTGGCGCGACGTGACCCCCGAGCAGACCGGACAGGCCCAGGGACGGGCAGGGCGGGAGACCGCGCGCGCGCTCGCCGCGCTCGACACCGCCTATGCCGTGTTCGACCGGGCCGGAACGTTCGTGACCGCCAACAAGCGCTATCTCGACCTCTTTCCCACCCTCGGCAAGCGCATGGCCGCGCCGGCCAGGCTCGCCGACCACCTCCGCACCATCGCCTCCGAGGTTGTGGTCGAGGCCGATGCCGCCCGTCTCGAAGGGTTCGCCGCACGGCCATTGCCCGAGGCGCTGCCGGTGCGCGTTCCGGTGCTGCTCGAACGGCGCGACGGCGGCTGGCTCCGCTTCGAGGAACGTCTCGGCGAGGAGGGCGGCGTCGTCGCGCTCTGGACGGATGCGACGCGCGAGGCGGAGGCCGATGCCCGGATCCGATCGCTCGAGCGCCACCTGCACGATGCCGTCGAGGCGATGCCGCAGGCGCTGCTGATGTTCGACAGCAATGGCTGGCGGGTGCTGTTCAACGAGCGCCTGGCCGCGCTCGCGCCCGGGCTCGCCAGGGTGCTCGACACCGAGCCGACCGTCGCGCGCCTCGCTGCCTGGCGCGAGGCGGAGGCCGAGGCCGGACGCGAAGCTGGCCGCGCCCAGGCCGAGGACGAGCTGGCGCTGGCCGATGGCCGCACGCTGCGCTTCGAGACGGTCTCGACCTCCGATAACGAGACGCTGGTCCTGATCGACGACGTGACGCGGGAGCGCGAGGCCGAGCACGAGCTCGCCCGCCAGCGCGAGATCGCCCACCAGAACGAGAAGCTCGCCGCCCTCGGCTCGCTTCTCGCCGGCGTCGCGCATGAGCTGAACAACCCTCTCTCCGTCGTCGTCGCCCGCGCCGCGCTGCTCGAGGAGGCGCTCGGCCAGGGGCCGCAGGGCTCGGCCGTGCGAACGCTGAAGGGCGCGGCGGAGCGCTGCGCCGGCATCGTCCGCACCTTCCTCGCCGTCGCCCGCGCCAAGCCGCAGGAGAAGGATGTCGTCACGGTTGCCGCCGTCCTGGACGCCGTCGCCGACATGGTGGCCTACGGGTTCCGCACCGCCGACATCGACTATGAGCGCGGCGAGATCGACCCCGCGGCCGCAGTCGAGGTGGAACCCGAGCGGCTGCACCAGGTGCTGCTGAACCTGCTCGTGAATGCCCAGCACGCGCTGCGTGACGGGCCGCGACCACGTCGGGTGCGCGTCTCGGCGCTTGTCGTCGAGGGGCGCGTCGAGATCGTCGTGGCGGACAACGGGCCAGGCGTTCCCGCCTCGATCCGGCGACGGATCTTCGAGCCCTACTTCACCACCAAGCCGGTCGGCGTCGGCACCGGCATCGGGCTTTCTGTGTGCCACGGCATCATCGCCGCGCATGGCGGCACGATCGTGGTCGACGACGCGCCGGGTGGCGGGGCGCGCTTCACCATCACCCTGCCACATGCCAGCGCGAAGGCGGCCGAGAACGGCAAGCCGGCCGTCGAGGTTCCGCCAGCACAGCTGCGCGTGCTCGTGGTCGACGACGAGCCCGACATCACCGACGTGCTGGCCGAGGTGCTGGCGCGCGACGGCCATGCGGTCACCACCGCGGCGGAGGGCGAGGCCGCGCTTGCCGCCCTCGGCGGGGCAGCCTGCGACGTGCTTGTGACCGATCTGCGCATGCCGGGCCTCGACGGCGCAGGGCTGCTGCGCCGGCTGGCCGAGGCGCCGGCGAAGGGGCGGCCGGCGGTGATCGTGCTGACCGGCGACGCGCTGTCGCTCCGGCGTGATGCGGCGCTGATCGACCCGCCGCCCGTCATCGTCGAGAAGCCGTTCGACCCGGTGCGGCTTGCCGCCGAGGTGCGCCGGCTCGGTGCGCAGCGGCAGCGCGCGCTGGCCGGCTGAGTGGCCATGATTGCGCCGTGGGCCTAGACTGGGCCGTCTCGCGGAGGGAGTGTGCCATGTTCGATCTCGACCGGTTCATCGCCGAATGCCAGGACGCTGTGCTGAAGGATGACGGCCAGCGCCACGTGCGAGAGATCGTCTCCCGCACCGTGTCGGACCATGCCGCGCTGATGAAGGCGCTGGGCGAGCCGACCAGGGCGGGCCTCAACACGCTCTACCGCTCCGACACGCTCACCGTGCTGAACCTCGTCTGGGGCCCGCACATGACGCTGTCGCCGCACAATCACGGCATGTGGGCGGTGATCGGCCTCTACACGGGGCGCGAGGACAACATCTTCTGGCGGCGCATCGACGACGAGACCGGCAGCCGCGTCGAGGCCGCGGGGGCGAAGTCCCTCTCCGCCGGCGAGGCCGCACCGCTCGGCAAGGACATCATCCACTCCGTGCTGAACCCCATCCCGCGCCTGACCGGGGCGCTGCATGTCTATGGCGGGGATTTCTTCCGCCCCGGCCGCAGCGAGTGGGACAGCGAGACGCTGCGCGAAGGCCCCTACGACGCCGACAGGACGCGCGCGCTGTTCGAGGCGGCGAACGCGGGACACTGAAGGCTCAGAGACTGTTTGAGAATTCGCTGCCGTGGGCCGGATGGCGCGGTTTCCGAGAACCGGAGCGCAGCGGCCTGGTGGGCCGTGAGCACCGGAAGCGCAGGGAACCGATGCCAGACGGCCCCGAAAGTTTCTTTGGGGCAGTAGAATCGTCGAACAGGCTCTCAGCGCTTCCCGCCGAGCAGCCCGCTGAGCACCTGGGCGATCATCGGGTTCATCCCGCCGCCCTGCTGCGGCACCTGGCCTTGAGGCGTGAGGCCGTTGATGACCTCCGGCAGCATGCGCGCGAGGCCCGACATCAGGTCATCCTTCGGCACGCCTGCCTCCGACGCCATGGCGCCGAGCCGGTCGTCGCCGAACACCGCCTTCATCGCCTGCGGCTCGATCGACTTGTTCGGACCGGTGCCGACCCAGCTCTCCACCTGGCTATCGTAGCCCGCGCCGCGAAACTGCGACAGGATCTGCTCGATGCCGCCCGAGCCGAAGGCCTGCGCCGCCTGGCCCTGCTGCGGCGTGAGCAGGGCGGCGATCACGCCCGCAAGAGGATTGGCCTGCGCTGCCGTGCCGGCGCCGCCCTGGCCACCGAGCACCCCCTGAAGGACGCTGCCGAGAATGTTTCCGAGCGGCATGGATGGTCTCCCCGAGAGTTGTTGATTGCGCGATCATAACGGTCTCGCGTCGGCTCGCGCAATCGTCTCGGGAGGTGAATGCGCCCGATAGGCGAACGTGCCTCAGGGGCCGGCGAACAGGACGCGACCGGCAGGCGCGTCGATCACGCAATCGGGAGCAGCGCTGTCGACGCAGGCCGAGGGATCGGCACCGGCCGCTGCGGCTGCGGCATGCAGGGCGGGAATGTCGATCGCCGGGCCGGTCATGTCCTTCGGCATCTCGTAGGTCGCGGCAAGCAGGAACACGCCCGCGCCGAGCACCAGCAGCGGAATCGCGCGCATCTGGGGGACCGTGAGGGTCATCGTCGTCTCTCCGCGTGTCGGATCAGGCCTGCCCTGTCCGCAGACGAACGATGTCACGACGGAACATTCTCCTGTATGCCGCCCGTCACATCGGTTTCGGTTCCGTTTCAGGGTGATGCCGCTGGCGGCAGGACGGCACGTCCAGGAGCGACTGGGCGCTTCCGCTTGCGGCTCGATCCTCCGGCGCGCCACACTCCCGTATCGAATGCGGGCGATCGGGGGATCTGGCATTGCGGACGAACGGGGTTCGGCAAGGGGTGCGGCCGTGGTGACGGTGCAGCCCGCACGCGGGCGGAAGGTCGTCACCGTCCTCTTCGTGGACCTCGTAGGCTCGACCCTCCTGGTGGCCGGGGAAGACCCTGAGGTCATTTTCGAGAGACTGCTTCGCCCTGTGATCGACCTGCTGACCACGGCGGCACGACACTATGGCGGAACGGTGGGCCAGATGACCGGCGACGGGCTGATGGTGCTGTTCGGCGCGCCGGTGGCGGAGGAGGACCATGCGCTCGCCGCCTGCTGCGCCGCCCTCGCAATGCGGTCGGCGCTGGCCGCCGCGATGCCGGAGCTGCGGCTTCGCGCCGGCATCCACTCGGGGGAGGTGGTCGTCCACGCCTACGAACCCAGCCGCACGATCGAGGCCGCGGGGGAAGCGGTACACCTCGCCGCGCGGCTGCAGCAGCAGGCCGAGCCCGGCGAGATCTGGGTGAGTGCCGCGACGCTCGCCCTCGCCGGGCACAGGATCAACGCGCGGTCGGTCGGTGCGATGCAGTTGCGCGGCTTCCCCGGCGCGGTCGAGACATTCGCGCTCGAGCTGGCCGACCCCTCCCTGACCCGGCTCGACCTCCCGGCGGAGCGTTCGCTCTCTCCGTTCGTGAACCGGCGCGAGGAACTGGCCGCGCTCGAGCTGGCCTTCGCGGAGGCCGCCTCCGGGCGGGGACGGGCGGTGGCCCTGGTCGGCGACGCCGGCACCGGCAAGTCGCGCATCCTGCGGGAGTTCCTCTCCCGTGCCGGTGGCGCGGCTCGGATCATCCAGGGCCGCTGCACCCGCTGGCGAGAGGACGCAGCCTTCCACCCCCTGCGGCCGATGCTGAGGCGCATCCTCGGCCGCGGGGAGGACGCCTTCCCCCTGGATCGGCGGGAGGTGGACGCACCGGACGAGGAGGCGATCGACGCACTGCTCGACCAGGCAAAGCCGGGCAAGTCCTGGGCGGCGCTGGATCCCGCCACCCGCGGCAGGCGGATGATCGCCGCCGCCGCCGAGACGCTCCTTGGCGCGGCAGCCGGCGGGCCGGCGGTGATCGTGCTGGACGACCTCCACTGGACCGACCCGGAGACCGAACGGGTGATCGGCTCGGTGCTGGAACGGCTCGGCTCCGCGCGCCTGCTCCTGCTGCTCGGCTGGCGGCCCGACCGCGCGCCCGCCTGGGCCGGCAGCGATGCCGTCACGCTGCTGCCGGTCCAGCCGCTCACGGCGGAGGATGCGCGGACGCTGGCGGCGGAACTGCTCGGGCCGGGTGCGACCGAGGCCGCCAAGCGCGCAGCCGAGCGCGGGGCGGGCAACCCGCTGTTCATCGAGGCGGAGGTGGAGGCGCTGCGCTCTCCTGCGCCGCCGCGGGTGCCGCCGACGACGAGGGGCCTGATCGCCGCGCGCATCGACCGGCTCGGCGAGGATGAGAAGGCCGTGCTCGCGGCGCTCGCCGTGCTCGGCGACCCGGCAGACGAGACGATGATCGCCGCCGTGCTCGACACCGCCGACACGGCGATCGGCTCGGCCGCTGCGACGCTGGCACGCGGCGGGCTCGCGCGGCTGGCCGCCATCCCCGGCTTCGCGCGCTGGGAGCTTTGATTCGAGTTCCCGCCTCAACGAAGTTGGGCGATGACGCGATCAAAGAGCGGGCGCAGTACAGCTGCGCCGGTCAAGGTCAGATGTGCGTCGTCGAAGTAGAAC
>SXGQ01403416.1_pt1 | contig 14400 bp, 15 predicted proteins | sample 3178371 | NCBI WGS metagenome assembly SXGQ01 (sample SAMN11356859, study PRJNA531348) | freshwater metagenome | isolation source: freshwater sample F1-20 | place: China: Fuxian Lake, Yuxi | collected 2017-12-25
AATATGTGAAAACACAATGCAAGTAACGCAAACACATGATTTAGGAGAACTTAAATGGCACAAGCAAAAACACTGACAAAAGAAGAAATGACGCGTGTACTGGACTACATCAGCACACGCCGCTTCGCACAACGAAATAGAGCAATGATGCTGCTAACACATTTAGCTGGTCTGAGAGTTGGCGAAGTAGCTTGCTTACGATGGAGCGATGTGATGAACTTAGACGGAACAGTTAAGGATGAAATACGGTTGCTACCCGACATGACCAAGGGCAGACACGCTCGGACAGTTTTTGTCAACATTAAACTGCGCGAAGAATTACGAGCATATGCAGCTCAAGCGAAGTGCGTGGACAACAGTTATCCCTTCTTTTCAAGCCAAAAGAGCATCAAGTCAGGATTTAATGCAAACAGCTTGGCACAAACATTCGCTTTGCTCTACGATGGCGCTGGAATTCAAGGCGGTAGCAGCCACAGCGGACGCAGAACCTTCCTTACAAATCTAGCAAATAAGGGCACAGGGATACATATATTGAAAACGCTGGCTGGGCACCGCAGCATCAGCACAACCGCTGCTTATTTATACAGCAGCCCAAGTCAGTTAAAAGCCGCAGTCGAACTAGTTTGAATTCACCGGCGGTAGTTCAAATTTAACCTTTACGTACGATCAGTTTGACAGACTACCAATTAAGAAAAAACACACTTGACATTTTTTACAGCAGTTCATGTCGGTTAAAGGCAGCTGTGCAGCTATTCTTGGTCTATCGAAGACTAATGATTAGCACTGTAATTGATCAAAATTGTGGATATCAAAAGAAAGACACACAAATTCAAGTTGAAATTAACAAGATGCAAAATGACTATCCTCACTAAATAATCCAAATTTAATTATGAATCTTTTTAGAGTATTTGCACGTTAATCTCTTCGTTCGTTGTCGATTGCTAATCATGATTATTTACGAGATGGAATAGCAATAACATTCAAAGTCAGTTGGGAAATTTTTACTTTTTAACCATTGAGCTGGGAAGAGTGAATTACTCTCACTTCCCGCTCATTCACATCAAAAATTTAACCTCTTTTAACTGATATTGAAAATTCTCGTCCACCTACAGAGCATTTTCCGTCAGCAGAATAAGAATGCCCAATCCATAGGCAATTCATCTCAGAACCATCAGCAGCTTTCAGTAAAGTCTTAACTGAATGGAGATGCTTTCGATGCTCAAATGAAACTTTAGATTTTTGCTCATCAGAAGCAGACACTGCATTCCAGTCGCCCCTGTATACCTTGTCATTGAATTTAATTTCAACTTGATCGGTAGCAAACAACTGCCGAGTAACTTTTGCCTCAACATTTTCGGTACTAGATAACTTAAGCCCTCCAACAGAAGAACATGCAGTCAAAAACAACGCGCCTAAGGCGCAGACTAATGTAGTAATTTTCATATAAGACCTTTAATTATTTCAATACAAAACGAGCAGTGGTTGCAGATTTGCCTTGCAAATTAATAATCGCAACTACCTTTGTACCCGCACTAACCTTAAAGTTTCCTTTTGATTCCAACTTTTCAGCCGTTGGCTGAAGATCAACCTCTTGTTTATCACTGCCGGTGAGTAAAGTAATTTTTGCACTCGCCTTTGACAAGTCAACTGACTTACCATGATCACGAACATAGAGACTAATTGATGTGGCATTTGCAACTAACTCGTAATCAACGTCTTTGATAGTTGCCAAAACTCCACCTTTCATAGGCTTATGTTCACCATGATCCGGACCGGCGAATGCGATATTTGTAAAAAGCAAAGTTGAACAAATAATTAACGTTTTCAGTTTCATGAGATTTTCCTTTTAAAAAATAAAAAACAATTAAAAAGCTTCTGCATCTTTATCTTGCAACAAAGCCTCTACAGACTTACGCCCATACAACCAGAACATGAGTGGCGTAAGAAATGTATCCAACAAAGTTGAGCTAATTAGCCCTGAAAAGATCACAACTGCAACAGGGTGCAAAACTTCAGTTCCAGGTTGTTCAGCCTCAAACAATAGCGGTGCGAGCGCGAAAGCTGTCACCAAGGCAGTCATCAGTACAGGACTTAAACGTTCGAGTGAGCCGCGAAGAATCATTTTTTGATCGAAACCTTCGCCTTCAAAACGCATTAAGTTAATGTAGTGACTAACTTTCAAGATTCCATTTCGCACAGAAATACCAGCAAGCGTAATGAAACCCACTAACGCTGCAACCGATAAGGGCTGTCCAGAGATCCAAAGTCCAATCACTGCGCCTACTAGTGCAAGTGGAATGTTAACCATGATCAACGCTGATAAGACTGACGACTTATAACGGCTATAAAGTACTACGAACATCAATGTCAATGAAACGATAGAAAGAAGCCCGACCAATCGAGAAGCCTCTTCTTGTGCTTGAAACTGTCCACCCAAGGTTATGAAATAACCTTCAGGAAGTTTTGTTTCATTAACCACACTACGGATATCAGCCACAATTTCTGATAACGCACGTCCAGATGCGTTTGCAGACAAAACGATTCGTCTTTTGCCATCATCGCGACTAATCTGATTGGGTCCGTCACCGTCCTCAATGCTTGCAATCTTTGATAATGGAATTCGACCATTTGGCGTCTCTATCAAAATCTGCCCAAGCCCTTCAATAGTTCTTGCAGACTCCGGCAACTTAACGACCAACGCAAATCGTCGACTACCTTCTACTATTTGAGTGACTTTCTCACCCTCAACCATCGCTTGTAGTGCATTTAGAACCTGTGGAACAGGTACACCGTATTGTGCAGCTGCTGCATAGTCAACTCGTACTTTGATCTGTGGTGCTAGTACTTGCTTTTCAATTTGTAAATCAGCAATTCCGGGTATGGCACCAAGCTTTGACCTCAACTCGTCAGCCTGACCTCTTAAAGTATCCAGATCCTCCCCAAAAATTTTGATTGCAATTTGGGAACGAACGCCTGAAAGCATGTGATCTATTCGATGAGAAATCGGTTGACCAATTTCTAATGCAGCAGGCAAATTAACCAAACGTGAACGGATGTCTGACTTGATTTCATCCATGCTTCGTGTAAGTTCCGAAGTTGGCTTCAGTCCTACATCTAATTCGCTAACGTGAACGCCTTCTGCATGCTCATCAAGCTCAGCTCGGCCGCTTCGTCGACCGACGTGAGTTACCTCCGGAACTTGTTTTACAAGCACCTCAGCTTGACGCGCTAAAGCGGATGACTCTGTCAACGTTACGCCTGGGTTTAATCGCAGACCAATCAGCAAAGTACCCTCATTAAAAGGAGGCAAAAACGTCGTAGGAAAAAACGGTACTGCGATTGCTGAAAATAGAACTGCAGTAAGTGCTAACGTTAATGCCACCTTGGGTCGATCTAAAACACTCTGCAAACTCGACTTGTAACGCACCTTCAACCAAGCCAACACTTTGGTGTCACCGTGATCAAGATTCTTCATTTGCGGAAGCAAGTAGAAGCTAAGCACCGGTGTCACTGTGACTGAAACTATCAAAGAAGCCAGCGTTGAAACAATGAATGCAATACCCAAGGGCACAAATAATTTACCTTCGAGTCCAGGTAGTGCAAATAGTGGAATAAAAACAAGAACGATAATTACTGTTGCATACAGTATCGCGGAACGCACTTCCATCGTTGCAGTCGCCACAATCTCAAGAGAACTTTTAAGAGTGTGATTAGAGCTTGATCTGTCAGCCTTCAATCTTCTTAAAACATTTTCTACACCCACTACAGCATCGTCTACCAATCCACCGATTGCAATTGCAAGACCACCAAGTGTCATCGTGTTGATAGACAGTCCAAAATATTTAAAGACCAATGCAGTAATAAAGATTGAAACAGGAATAGCAGTAAGAGCAATGACTGTAGGTCTTAACGTTCCCAAAAAGAAAAACAAAATAAGTGCAACGAAAATAGATGCACCAATTAACTTGCCTTGTAAAGTTGTAATAGAAGCTTCAATGAAACTAGCCTGACGGAAAGTAACTCTAGGCTCCTCCATACCTACAGGTAGAGAAGCTTTAAGTCCAACTAAAGCATCCTCAATTGATTTGGTTAATGCTATTGTGTCTGCAGTTGGCTGCTTCTGAATTCCCAAGATAACTGCAGGCTTGCCTTCGAATCCTGCATCACCTCTCTTGAGAGCAGCTGCAAATGTAACTTCAGCAATTTGTCGCATAAGAATAGGCTGACCATTCTTTGCAGTGATTGCTAAATTCTTGAGATCATCCAATAAAGAAGTTCGTCCAATGTTTCGAATTAAATATTCACGACCATTTAATTCAAGAAATCCTCCTGAAGTATTGGCAGAAAAACCTTTCAATGCACTCTCAATCTGCTCGTGCGTTATGCCGAGGATAGCCATACGAGCAGTATCAGGCTGAACTTGAAACTGACGTACTTCTCCGCCAATTGGTATGACTTGAGCCACACCTGGTACCGAAAGCAATCGGGGGCGAAGAACCCAATCTGCATATTCACGAACAGCCATTGCGCTGATCTTTTCAGAATCAACTGGAATAGCAATTTGCATGATTTCACCCATAATTGAACTGACTGGACCCATTCGAGGAAGAACACCAGCAGCCAAGCCCTCCTCCATTGAGGACAGTCGCTCTGAAACTAACTGACGAGCTCGAAAAATCTCAGTTTCCCAGCTGAAGGTCACGTACAAAAAAGAAAGTCCTGCAGACGAAGTTGATCTAATTGACTCAACACCGGGTAAGCCATTCATGGTAGTTTCAAGCGGAAAAGTAATTAACTGCTCAACTTCTTCAGCAGCCATACCTCCTGCTTCAGTCATGATAGTTACGGTTGGCTTATTGAGATCGGGAAAAACATCAACTGGTGTTTTGGTTAGTGTGAACGCGCCATAAGCCATTAACACGACACCAGCAATAATTACCAGCAATCGGTTAGCTAAGCTGTTATCAAGTAGCCACTTAAACATATAGAGGCTCCTTCAGCGAACTTGGTTGATAAGGGTGGCGCCTTGCGTTGCCACACGATCACTGGACTTGATACCTGAAGTAACTGTGACTCTTGTGCCATCTAAAGGCTCAAAGGTGACAGTTCTAGGCTCAAATTTCTCAGCTGAAGTTTTGATCCACACAACACTTTGGTTTGCAGCGTTTTTCATCAAAGCTGATTGCGGCACTGCAATACCCTGAATCTTTTGCTTTGATTGGACGTAAATCTTGACTGATTGACCAATCGCTAGATCCAATAATTCAGGACTTTTAGATAAAAAGTTTAAGGGCAAAGCCAGCTCTCTCAAACTTCTTGCAGCTCCAATAAACTGGAGAGGAATACGCTTTTCACCAAGCGCAAGAGTAGCGCCACCTATGTTTGATGCTAGTGAGCTATCGAAAGTCAATGCCTCAAGTCTTATGTATTTGGGGTCAGTGACTTCAAAAATTAATTCGCGCGCATCAACGACTTGACCAGTAACAACATTTGCTGAAGCTATCACACCACTAACAGGTGCAACAAGAGCTTCTTTGCCTCGTAAGCCTCCGTTAATTGCATTCAATCTTTCATTCAAACTAACCAATTCACTTTCAGCAGCCTCAATTTCTTTGCGAGGCACTGTGTCGGTCAGCTCGACTAACCGAGCGAGCTTTTTTTCGGCAAGTGATTTTGCTGCTCGAATTTCTGCAAATTGTGCAAGTTGGCTAGATTGGTCTACTGAAGAAACAGCTGGCACAACGTAAGCCAAAACCTGACCTTTTTTAATAACTTGACCTAGACTTGGTAATCCATTAGGACCGGGTTCAACTCTACCCGCATTCATTGGTTGAACCATACCACCTGCATTTGGATCCATCAAGACACGTCCGTTTAGCTCATAGGATCGTGGCAGGTCAGAACTGTCTACGACTGTTGTCCGAAGGTTTAATTGACGTTGTGCTGGCTTAGGCAAAAAAACGCTTCCGTCTGCCATGCGTTGCGGACCATTAGCGTTTGGAGCTACTGCAGATCCACCGTGATCATGACCCTCTCCAGCTGTTGCCAACGAAACGTAACTTGCCATACCCAAAGCTGATACGAGCGCAAGCACTTTAAATTTTGCAAAAATAATTTTAAATTTCATTTTGTGATTCCTTATGCAAGGCTAATTTTTTGACGTGAACGAACAAATAGTCCGATTGCAATCAATGCGAGTAATCCAATGACGATCCATTGGATTAGTGACTTCCACGAACGCTCACTTTTTGAAGCTTCTTCATCAGTATGCAAATCGAGTTCCCCGACTAAAAGATCAGTCAAATCGCCGACTTGGACTGTTGCAGTGATTGCTATGACACCCGGCATCAAAGAATCTTTGAGGGTGATTTCAAATTCACCGTCACTAATTTGATTGGCTTTGTATTTGACGCTTGCAATATCTATTTCGATAACTGCATCCTTAACTGGGGTATTACTTTGAAATCGATCTAAGTAAAGCGTAATTTTTTTTCCATTGACGATTCCTACTAGCTCCAAATCTTCAGATTCAGCGACGAATCTAGGAGATGAGGAACCCAGAGTTTGCGGTGCTGAATCGCCATGATCATGTCCAGGTCCTGCAACGCTTGAAATGCTCAACAATGTAAGCATCACAGATAGAAGCGAAACCAAAATTGATTTAATGAATTTCATTATTTTTCCTAAAGTATTTAAATATTTGCATCATTCAGGCAGTAAGCCTAACGACTGACGCCAAGATGAAATGGCAGCTGCAAGATTGATTTGACTATTGGCAAGTTGTCGCTCAGCCTCTAAAGCCTCTGACTCCACTCGCAACCTTGTTGGCAAATCAGTTTCACCGAGCCTAAAAGACTTGTCGAAAAATTGACGAGACTCTTTTGCTAAATATGAGCGTCTTTCAATTGCCCTGAGTTGAGTCCGCGCTGCTTGAACACGAAATTCTGCTACTGACTGTTCTGATTTGAGCTTTTCTCTCTCAATATTGAGCTGTGATTCCGCTTCTACAACTTCTGCCCCTGCAGAATAAAAACGAGCATCAAAGCGCGCACCATCCCCTAATGGAATTCGGACACCAAACATGACTGTTTGTCCGTACCGTTCACCGAAAGCTCCTCGCTCTCGAGAAGTTGCGATAGTGAGTTCAGGTGCTGCTCTTTTTTGCGTGCTGACTAAATCAGCAGTTTTTTTCAAAACCTCAAGTCGACCCTCCAACTCCGCAACGGTTGGATGTATTTTTGACTGAGTAGAACTTGGTAGCGTTTCTGAAACTAAATTGACAGTGGATTTGACTTGCACACTGATTCCAGAAAGTGCCGCCAAAGCTGCTGCAGCTGCAGTCACTTCAGCTTGAGCTTGTGCAACAAGAACCTCGGCAGCTGCAACAGCACCTTCTGCCTGGTATTGATCAGACTTGGCAAGATCGCCTGCTGCTTTTCGTTTAGTAACATCTCTAAAGATTTTTTGAGCATTGCTTAAATGATCAAGAGCGACCTGGCGATCCAATGTCGCACGATGCCAATTCCACCAAGCTTCTCGTACAGTTGAGGCAAGGCGAAGTTTGGTCGCATGGATTTTGTGGTCTACAAAACTGCTTTCAACCTCCGCTAATTGTTGACTAGCGCTTCGCTGACCGGGAAGCCACAAGGGCACGGCAAATCCAATTTCAATCTCTCGACTGCCTTGATTGCCGTTCATCCTATCGCTACGCTGACTTATTTCGAACGATGGTGATTCCGAAGTCAACATATTGGCTGCATTGATTTGAGCAACCGATGCTTCTCTGCGCAAACTTGATGCTCGAGCTTCGGGTTGCCTAAGCCAAGCAACATTGAACACTTCTGCCAAAGTTGAGACAATCCTCGGTGGTTCAGTGGTTTGCGCTTGAGCGCCGGCAATGAGGCAATTCAAAACAATCGCATAGGGAATTGCCTGAAAAACCCGCATTTTTTTAAAAACACAATTCATAACTAATCTCCAATGGTAAAAAAATCCAACGGAAATCAGCGAGCAACAAACCCGAAGGTTGTAAGCAAAACTACACGGCTGTGCCTAAGCTGTGCAGAAAAACTCTCAGGGGAATTTAAGGTATGTAGAAAAAACCTGAGACTCGCTGATTAAGCGAGTAACAGCCACTGAGGGCGTTCAGGTCTTTCGAAGTTAACTCTGGATGAGTTTTTAAGATAGCCGAAAGAAATAGTTTGATCGGATTTGGAGATGATCGAACTGATGTTGTTGATAACAAAAGCTGAACATCCCATGTGACAAGATGCACAATCATGATGCACACCTGAACTTGATGAAGTCTTTTTGGCGTCGCTGTCAGAAGCAACAGTTTCGTTGTTCTCATTCTCATGTTGATGGGAATGATGTCCAGGATGACTTTCACTTGAGCTGGCTTCGTGCTCGCAATAACTAGATACTGCTGCCATGCTGAACTGCAAAGGCATCAGTACTAATAAGATTATTGCGAGAAGCTTCTTCATTTGTTGTAAGTATAGCCGAACAAAAATTCTTATGTGTTCAGCTTACTCATCACATTAAAAATGCCCTTAGATTATTTTCTCTGGTGCTAAAGATTTTTTAGTACTGCTACCAACTCACGTTAATAGTTTTTACGAAAAAAGAAATAAATATGGGGTCTTAGCGTCAATCTTGATGACAGACACATGACTCAGCGAGTGCAGCTGATACAAGTTCATCAAGGATGCCACAACGTTCCCCCTCGTGGATTCCGGAGCATCGCGCACGCAGTCTAAGTAACTGCTTTTCCAGCGCCCTCATGCTTTTGAGGCGAGCGCGCACACGAGCCAAATGGTTTTCCACCAGAAGATCAACGTCGCCGCAGTTTGTGGTCGGATTATCAACAAACCTAAGTAGCCGGTTCACATCGCTCAGCGGCATGTCTAGGGATCTGCAGTGACGGATGAACGACAGGCGCTCGAGATGAGCCTGCTCGTAAGCGCGGTATCCGTTGTCGCGCCTTGCCGGCTCCGGCATCAGGCCCTGTTTTTCGTAGTAACGGATGGTTTCGACATCAACGCCAGTGGCGCGGGCAAGTTCCTTGATCTGCATGACATGTCCTTGCTTTAAAAAGTATTTGACACTGTAGCAGCTACAGGGTTTCTAATGCAATTATTGAAAGGAAATAACATGTCCACTCACTGCTGTGACCACGAAGCTCCTAAACTTGATGCCATTGTGAACCTAGCCCGTTACCGCAAGATTTTATGGACCGCACTCGTGGTCAATGCTGCGATGTTCCTGGTCGAGATCTTGGCTGGCGTTCAGTCTGGTTCACTTTCTTTACTGGCCGACGCGGTCGATTTTGCTGGCGATGCGATGAACTACGCCGTCTCGCTCGCAGTGTTGTCTTCAGCACTGGCATTACGAGCGCGCGCCGCAGTGCTCAAAGCTGTGTGCATGATTGGTTTTGGCCTTTATGTGTTGGGCGCAGCACTTTGGTCGGTATGGAATGGCGGCGTGCCTTTGGCTACCACCATGGGTGTGACAGCCCTTCTGGCGCTGCTCGCCAACATCGCGGTAGCGTGGATGCTTTACGCCTTCCGCGAAGGCGATGCAAACATGCGAAGCGTGTGGCTATGCTCACGAAACGACGCCATTGGCAATCTTGCAGTGTTTATCGCAGCTTTGGGCGTATTCGGCACCGGCTCGGCTTGGCCTGATCTTGCGGTAGCCAGCCTTATGGCTTTAATTGCCTTGCATGGTGGTTGGACCGTACTTCAGCAGGCTCGAATAGAGCTTTCTTCATAAGGCATAGCTGTTTTTAGATGTTGAAAACTTTTACACGGATGATCAATTAGCTTAAAGTACTCGATCGTTTCAATCCTCTTCAAATTTTCACGTGCAATTTGAATATTGTGTTTTGGGAATCAACGAAAGTTCCAAAACACAACTTTTAGCCAAACTTCACAAACTATTACACACTTTTCAATAAACCTATAAGTAGTTGATTCACACAGAATTATCAAGATCCTGTTTTACTATCAACTTGGTAGCTTAAATAAGGGAAATAAGCCGTTGCTTGCATTTTCGATAAGTCCTCTTCCCTTTTTCACCATTGCGCTAACTGTTTTACCCATCGCAATATGCTTGTCTACTAGTTCACCATGAGCGTCACCCGACTTTGGCATTGCCTTAGGATTGAGACGCAATTGCTCGCCAATACGCCAAAGATTGCCTTTATCTGAATTTTTAATTAGTCGTTCATGCGCCTCATAAACGTCTAAACAGAGTTTGATTGAGTCACATGAAATCTTGCACTTATACATAGGCCAAGCCAAGGGTGCACTAGATAACAGCCCGTCAGTGGAATTCAATATTCGAATCAGTTTAATGATTGAGCTAAATTCTTCACCAGCCAAAGACTCGCTTGTTTCTTCAAATGCATCAAGTGTGATGCAAAAACGACCGCCTTGTTGACGTTTAACAACCATTCGAATTTGAAGCGAAGTCATTCCGCATACAAATTTTTCGCATCCCTTTGCGTGCCACCACTGGCTAATTGGACAGTCCTCTAAAGCACCAAAAAGGCAATAAGTTTCATACGCTGCTTTGTTAGGAAAAATTCCAGTTCGACAATTTTGCGTGTATTGCTTGGATAACTGCAAACATCTGTACCAAGCCTCTAAATATCCACCGTATATGTACGGCTCTGTAACGATAGCAGTGGCTTTTTTAGCAGCAATTGCTTTTATTAAGTGCAATTCGTTGCTAGCAGAATCCTGATGTTCTAACTTCATTTTTTCGAGCCCCATCGAAAAAAAGAACTAACTCCATCGCCAGAAATTTAATCTTTACTAGTCGCACTGATTCTGGTCGACGACCCTTGTTGTTCTAATTTTTATCAGGAGTTTTTATGAACATGGAAACTGCAGTTTCAAACCCGACTTCCCTGAATGGGAATTCATCCCCTACTCCACCTGTTGATGATTTGGCCTTTGGCCTGCTAATGAACAGAACCCTTGGTGGATCTGACAGCCGACGACCAAGTGACAAAAGCGCCAACGACGTACAAGTTGAGATCATTCTTGGTCAAGGACAGAACCTCACCAAAATGAATGATCAGTACGTTGAAACATACGTAGTTAGAGGAACGAAGGAACTTTACGCACTGCTAGGTGCTATTTACAGTTATGCCTTGCAAATTAACGAATCTCCACTTCGCGATCACGTTTTACAGCGAATGCGTGAGCAGCTTGAAGAAGTTCACGAGATTAAGACCCAAGCTAACACGCCTTGGATGACTACTGTTCTTCGATTCATCATTCCAACAGATCGTCAGACTGCCTACAACTACTCTAAAGTTTTGCAGGTAGCACTTGAAGAGAATCTGGCTGCGGCAGAATTACCGAATTACATCAAAGAGCGTGGTGGCATCACTAAGATCTCAGCAACTAAAGAAGATGCAGAAGTAGCAAAGGCAGTGAAAAAGCAAAAGGATGACAAAACCCAAATGCTTCGCAAAATTTTGCTCGCTAATGCTAAAGCGTCAAGCACTGTGGTTCAAGTAAACGAGCAACTTGTTCTAAATACAGTTGAGGAAGGCAAGAAAGCAGGAATGTTTGAATACGCTATTTGTGTAAATCCTGCTGGGCAGGAACGTAGAGTTGTCCGATTTGTGAAGTTGCCTGAGGCATTAGAAAACCAACTCCTGGCACTCGTAGCTGAAAACACAATGTCAGATGACCTTGCAGACACCAAAGCCAAACTCGATGTCCTCCGTCAGCAAATGGGAATCACTTCCGGATGGGGTATGGAGCCGGGAGACGTTGGCTACCAACCACCGGGTATGCCTTCTCTAAATCCTCCACCTACAACACAAACAAACTCATCCACTGCTATCGCTTAACCAACAAACTCCCGGTTTTCCGGGAGTCCCTTCGCATAAGGAGAAATAACATGGATGAATTTTTAGGTCCAACTGGTGCAGGAACAATTGTTTTACTTAAATTGAAGAGTAATGAATCCTTGCCTTCAATACAAGAATTGAAAAGAGACTTTGAAGTCAATTCAATCAAGTACTACAAAGGCTTTGGTTGGTACAGAGGCGCAATTGCTCGGATTGAGCAATTGTTAAATATTCTTGACAGTCTGAAAGGAAACGAAAAGATATGGGGCAAATTTGATTGCACTGATTTTCTACGCCTAAGTCCAAATACGCATAGAAGTTTGATCTATGAAATGAAGTATTGCTCGGTAACCATCGCAGGTTTTAATTTAACTAATGACTCTTTTGAAGAGTTAGACCAAATTTTAAAAATGCGAAGTGATGTGAGGTCAATGCAGAATGCAACAAAATATTTTATAGATCGACTCAGCGACAACGCTGAAACTATTAATAAATATGAGCTATTGGACGTGACTTTGACTAATCCACCGCTTGAAGCAATGAATAGCTATTTTGAAAACTACGGGCTGACAGCACTCCAGAGTTTGAATGAAAAACTTATTGATTGGAATAAAAAGTACACCTGGAAACTAAAGAGCATTGAAGAGATTGAATCTAGTTTAGAAACTTAATTTGCGATGGAATCTAAAGAAAATTCATGCAAAAACAAAAAATTTTAAAGATAGATCGTCTAAAAGCCACACGAATTTACAAATTCGGTTGACTAGCCAACTTGTCAGAAAACACACTACTTGCAGAACAAGAGATTTAAAAATGGCAAGAGCAATTGAACCTGACTCTGAGACTCGACACCGAAGTGTTCCCATCAAAGACACGATCACACGGATTCCCGGTTACCCGCGCAAACTTGTGATCTTTAAACTTCCAGCCTCAAGCTACTGGTGGGTCAGGTACTACGCTGAGAGCCATGTCTTTAAGCGTACAACAAAGACTGAAGTTAAGCGAGATGCAATGGAGGCAGCAAAACGCTTCTATGACGATGTGAATTTCAGGATGCGTGGAGGCAAACTTGAAGGCGTACCCATGACAGTCAACGTTGCAGAAGTGATAACTTTTGCAAAAGTAACCACTATGCTCATGGAGAGTGAATTAGCCAAACTCAAGCGCACTCAGCTTTCCAAAATCACTTATGAAAACATGCAGATGCGCTACGATAAGCACATCCTGCCTTTTTTCGGTCTAAAGGATGTGCGTAGCATCAATTTCAAGTTGCTGGATGAGTTCTTGCAACACATGTCCACTGTTGTACCAAAGTTGAGTGTTTCAACTGTGAGTGCATATATGGGCTTGACTCGAAAAGTTCTTCAACACGCTGCCAAACATAGTTTTCTGGATCATTTGCCAGAGTTCCCCAAAGTTGGCGTAGAAGATAAACCACGGGGATGGTTCACTGTAGGCGAATACAAAGAAATTACAAAAATAGCTAGGCGCCTCGCAGGTAAGAAAATCGAATGGCGTACTCATGATGATCCAGAGCAACCTTCCTACTTCTGCGAATCTGGACGTGCACTTGACACATCGCATCGCCTGATCAAACGAATCGAGATGACGAAGGATCTTTCGGATTTGATCGTGTTTATGGTCAACAGCTATGTGCGCCCTACTGATATTCGAAATATGCAGCACAGACACATAGAAATTGTGAAGAAGCACGAATGGACATATCTGCGCCTCACCCTTCCCCCCAGTAAGGGGCACAGCTTCCCCATTGTTTCCATGCCATGGGCTGTGAAGGTCTATGAACGAATTCGTCAACGTCAGACCAAAGAACTTGGGCGTGAACCTAAATCCGATGACTTTGTGTTTTTACCACTGGCTGCATCACGCGACTTTGCGATGAAGCTGCTTGCCAAGCAATTTGAGATTGTCTTGGATGTGACTAAATTGAAGATGAGCATTGCTGGAGAGCCACGCTCTTTGTACAGCCTACGTCACAGTTGCATCATGTACAGATTGATGTTTGGTTTTGGCATTGACACATTGACACTGGCACGCAATGCAAGAACCAGCCCTGAAATGATTGACCGGTTTTACGCCGCTCCACTTCAAGGCGAAATGAACGTGGGAATGCTCCAGAGCAAGCGTCGTCCACGTCCGTGGGAATTGCAGCAAGGGCAAATTTAAATTTACGCCCGTGGGAACTGCTAGCTCAATCACGCGTTCGGGCATCAAATCAGCCCTACAGTAGGTTTTTGTGTAGCCCCGCAGCTCAGGGCAGCAGGGTTTTTGAAAAAACAAACGTAGCTTTTTTCCTAGCTGAACTCCAAGAGAAAGCATGTGCGTCTCAAGCTATGACTGCTTTTTGGATTTTGGCTTGCCATCGAACTTGGCGAAGCGATAGAAATTTACGAGTGATGCCTTTTGAAATCTATGAAAAGACATCTAAAAATCTATGAATAGTAGTATAGGAGCTCTATACTCCAAAAAACTTAAGAAAAAGCACCTAGAGTTTCCTCTAAGTGCTTGAT
>SXGQ01360750.1_pt1 | contig 14397 bp, 8 predicted proteins | sample 3178371 | NCBI WGS metagenome assembly SXGQ01 (sample SAMN11356859, study PRJNA531348) | freshwater metagenome | isolation source: freshwater sample F1-20 | place: China: Fuxian Lake, Yuxi | collected 2017-12-25
CCCCGCCACGCCCAGCCCCACGCCCACGCTCACCCGCCGGTGCAGCCCGCTGACGCCGCACATGTCATCTCGCCGAACCATCACACGAGGCCCGCACGCCCCCGCCACACCCCATGACCCGACGAACCCTCACCATCCTGATCGCCCTGGGCCTCACCATCGCCGCCTTCGCCCTGGCGCAGATCGCCGTGCGATCCCTCCCCGCGCCCCAGCTCGACTCGCCCATCGGCCACAGCGTCAAGCTGATCGCCAACATCGCCCAGACTCTCTGTCTTCCCGCGTGGCTCGCCATCGCCGTCGTGCTGGGCATGCCCGCCGCCGCGAGCGCGCCTGGCATCGCCGCTTCGTCGGCCCTGGGCGTCGCGGGCTGGGCGGCCGCCGTCTGGAGCGCGCTGGCCATCCGGCGCACGATGCTCCGACCCACCCGCGCACCTGCGACACCCCCATCAACAGTCCCTGCGCCCACAACGTTGCGGCCCGCGCTCGGCACGCCCCACCTCTCCCGCCGCGCCCTGCTCGTCAACGCCCCCTTCGCCGTGCTCACCCTCGGCGGCTGCGGCTCCCTCGGGCGCGCCACACTCGTCGATCCCTGGTGGCTCGAGATCCGCCCCTACGACATCGAGATCGCCGACCTCCCGCCCCAGCTCGACGGCCTGCGCATCGCCCACATCTCCGATACCCACCTGGGCCCGCGTATCCCCGCCGCCTTCCTCCGCGACGCCATCGCCCGCGCCGTCGCGCTCAAGCCCGACCTCGCCCTGCTCACCGGCGACTACATCAACTCCGGACGCCGCTTCATCCGCCCCGCCGCCGCCGTCTTTGAGCCCCTCGTCAGCGCGTGCCCGGCCGTCGCCGTGCTCGGCAACCACGACTGGTACGGCGACGCCCCCGCCATGCGCAGCGCCCTGCAATCCTCCGGCGTCACCGTCATCGATAACGATCGCGTCTTCCTCGACGCCGCCAGCCGCGCCGTCGTGCCGCACCATCACGCGCGCCACGCCCTGTGCCTCGCCGGCGTCGGCGACCTCGTCGAAGACACCATCGACCTCCGCCGCGCGCTCCGCGATGTCCCCCCCGACATGCCCCGCCTGCTCCTCGCCCACAACCCCGACACTGCCGAGCACCACGACATCACCGGCCATCGCGCGCCGCACGCCGCGCCGCGCATCGACCTGATGCTCAGCGGCCACACACACGGCGGCCAGGTCCGCCTCCCCATCATCGGTACGCCCATCATCCCGAGCGACTACGGCCAGAAGTACGCCGGCGGACTCGTCCGCGGCCCAGCCTGCCCCGTGCTCGTCTCCCGCGGCATCGGGATGTCTCTCCTGCCGGTGCGCCTGGGCGTGCCGCCGGAGATCCCGATCATCACGCTCCACCGCCGCGCGTAAACGCGACGCGACGCAGCGGCGGTACGGGGACCCGGGAGGGTGTGGCTGCGCAGCTCGGCGCAGCGCCGGGTCCCCGCACGGCCGCCGCGACTACGCCAGCGCCTGAGCCCACCGCTCCGTTGCAGGCTCCTGCTTCTCCGACGATCGCTGACCAAGCTCGCGGACCAACGCGCTCAGGCGACTGCTCGCAGCACGTGTTGTCGCTTCCGCAGCCGGGGGCGGGAGCGAGGCCGGCCCGATGCCCAGCATCAGCCAGTCGCCGCTCATTCCGATCTCGCGGCACAACCGCTCCACCGTCGCCGTGGTCACATGCCCGGAGGATGCACACCGCCAGACGGTCGATCGCGAACGACCCAGCCGCCCGCACCGCAACTCTTCTTCAACCTCTTCGATGGCCCGCGTGGCGCGCCCCGCGATCTCCACGAGTTCCGCACCGTCGCCCCCGAACTCGTAGCGCCCCGGTTCCCACCCAACGTAGCGCAGTTCCTGGATCATCACACACTCCTCGAGGCACGCACTCGTCCTCACACGCTTTGGGCGCACCCACAGCGCCCCGGGTGCAGGCCCGAGTTCGTTGCACGCGGCGGCTCACCCGCCACAAGGGCAGTCGCTCGCCGTCCGAGTCGTGTGACCGACATTCCGAGAAAAAGCGGGAAATCAACGCCGCAGCAGCGAACCCCCCACGCTTTGGGGGTTCTTCACCACATGCACCACAGGCGCACCACCTCCAACGCCCGCCAGATCAAGGTGTTGGGCGCACACCACGTCTTAGCGCGTCGCCACCGGTCCGAATGTGGGAACGCACCCCGGCATGATGCAGCGCCCGGTGTCCGGCCCAACTTCGCCCATGCAATCCCAGTAGTCATCCCACAACTGGACACACGTTTTGAGCGCTGTACCGGGAGATTCCGGGATCGTGTCCTCGTGACCGTCGATACCAGCCTCGGCCGCCGACGCCGCGAAGCCGCCCACCACCGTCGCCACCAGCACGCACGCCCACACCGCGATCGGGCGAGCGCGCACGAATACCCTTCCGCATTGAACCGTCATTGCGTACACTCCGTTCTTGGCCTGACCAGAGCAGGTCACTCACCCGGCCCGCCCGAAGCGAGCCGGTCTTGCCTCGCAAGGTCAGTCGCTCACGGCGGGCTCGGTGTGACGATGATCAACCCAGAAAGAGCGGGAACGACCACACCACGAGCAGCGCTCCGCGCCGACGCGATCATGGAACAACGCCCGATATCCACCCCCGGGCCACCCGACGATGCCGCCGAGCTCCTCGAGCGCATCAAGGCCGGCGATCGTGACGCCGCCGCGGCCTTCGCGATGCGCTACGGGCCGCTCATCCGTCGGCGCATCGGCCACCGCCTCGGCCCGCGCATGCGCCGACTCTTCGACTCTCAGGACATCCTCTCCACCGTCCTGCGCCGCTTCGATCTCTACGTCCGATCAGGACGACTCATGGCCTCCACCGAAGCCCAGCTGTGGACGCTGATCATCCGTATCGCCGAGGCCGCGGTGGTCGATAAGGTCCGTCTGCTCGAGCGCCTCAAGGCCGCCGAAGAAGCCGACCAGCCCTGGGTCCGCGCGATGCTCGAGCAGACCGCCCACGGCGCCGACGACGATGTCGGCATCACCCTCGAACTGGCCATGAACGCCCTCGACGACGAGACCGACCGCAAGATCCTCTGGCTCTGGCTCGCCGGCGTCGATCATCGCCTCACCAGCGAGCTGCTCGAACTCAAGCACGACGCCGTCCGCAAACGCTGGCAGCGCATCCGCGAAGAACTCCGCCGCGTCTTCACCAGCAAACAGCCGACATGACCACCGCCGACGCCCCGATCACCGACCTCATCCGGCGGCTCCTTGAAGAGTCGGGCGTCACCGGTCCCGATGCCGACCCCGATCGCCTGGCCGCCCTCATCGAGAGCGACGGACGCGCACGCCTCGCCGGAGGCCAGGCCGTCCGCCTCCGCGACTACCTCGACGCCGAGCCCGTGATCCTCCGCACCCCCGTCGCCCTCGACGCCGCCATCGATGTCGCGCTCCGCGCGCTCTCGGGCGGATCGGGCTGCCCCACCGCCGACGCCGTTGAGTCACTCGTCAGCCAGCACCCCGAGCTCGAGCACGCCATCCGCGATGCCGCCATGCTCGGCTTTATCTTCGCCACCAGCCCCGGCCACGCCGAGCCCGGGAAGCCCAACCCGCACCGCGACTTCCCCCGCGACTTCGGGCCGGCCCTCCCCGGCGGCCGCAGCCAGTACGAACTCCGCGCCATTCTCGGCAGCGGCTCCTTCGGCGATGTCTACCTCGCCGTCGATCGCAGCCTCTCCGACCGCGACCACGAAGCCCTCGTCGCCATCAAGGTCACCACCACCGCCACCTGGGACTCCCTCGCACAGCGCCACCTCGCCGAAGAAGCCCGCAAAGCCCGGCGCATCCAGCACCCCTGCGTCGTCAACGTCCTGGGGCTCGGCGTCACCGACAACCACGACAGCTACGTCGTCTACGAGTACATCCGCGGCGGCGACCTCTCCACCGCAGCACAGCTCGCCGAACTCCGCGCCAACCCCCGCCGTGCGGCACGCTTCGTCGCGCAGCTTGCCCGCGGCGTCCAGGCCGTCCACACCGCCGGCCTCGTCCACTGCGACCTCAAGCCCGCCAACATCATCATCGCCGCCGACGGCCATCCCAAGATCGCCGACTTCGGCATCGCCCGCCGACTCGGCGCCGAACAGCCCACCGACACCATCGCCGCCGACTCGCCCCTGGGCTCACTCGCCTTCATGGCCCCCGAGCAGTACCGCATGGAAGAGGGCGCCCTCGGCCCGCCCGCCGACATCTACGCCCTGGGCGGCCTGCTCGTCTGGATCCTCACGGACCAACTCCCCAACGGCGCCACCTACGACGCCATCGCCCAGCGCCTCGGCGACACCAACCCCGCGCCGGCCGCCGTGCACCCCGCGCTTGCCGACGCCGACCGCGACCTCGCCGCCATCATCACCCGCGCTCTCGCGCCTCGCCCCGCCGACCGCTACCCCGCCGCCGCCAGCCTCGCGGATGACCTCGACGCCTGGGCCGATCGCCTCCCCATCCGCTGGACCAGGCCCTCCCCGCTGCGCATCGCAAAGCTCTGGGTCCGGCGCCGCCCGCTCCGCACCGCCGCCATCGCCGCACTCGTGTGCCTCGTCGGACTCGCCGGCGCGCTCGGCGCCACCGCCTACGAGCGCGACCGCAACGCCGAGGAAGCCGAACGCCGCGCCGCCGCCGAGGTCGGCATCCGCGAAAAGGTCGCACCGATGGTCAGCGACTACTACCAGATGGGCCAGGGCTTCCGTCGCATCGGGTTCTTCGGCGAACAGATCGCCCATATGTGGTTCACCGAGTGGCTGACCAGTCCGCTGCTCTTCCGCTTCCCCGAGACCGCGAATCTCTTCTGGGCCATGCGCATCATGACCCTCGAGGCCGCCGCCGACGACAACATCAAGACCGCCGGACCCGAAGCGCTCGAGACCATGCTCCTCGAGGATGCCGCCTGCCTCTGGCGACTCCAGGCCAGCGACTTCGCCACCTGCGAAGAGCGCCTGATCGTCAGCCGCATGCGCTGGGGCCGCATACTCCACCACGACGACCCCTACCTCCTCATCATCGACACCCTCCACCGTTGCGCAGTCGCGCAGCGCCTCATCGCGCACGCGGCCAAAGCCCCTCTCACCGCCGAACAACGCGCCGAAGCCCGCGCCGCCCGCGACGACCTCGCCGCGCTCATCCCCTGCACCATGCGCTCCATCGAGGGCGGCCTCACCCAGAAGATCGCCCGCCGCGATCTCGCAAAGCTCGAAGAACTCCTCGCCGCGAACGCGGCGCCCTAGGCGCCCGACGCCCAGCCCTGATTCTCATCTTTTTGTTCGTCGAGCTTGCCCGTCGCCGGGAACATGCGAAACTCACTTGCGTCCAACGGCATGCTGGCCGAGGGAATTCCACACACGAGGCTCATTCATGCGAACACGATCCTTACAATCACTAGCCCTCGTGTCCACCCTCGTCCTCGCCCGCATCGCCTCTGCCGGCGAGCCCGCCGGATCGGTGGTCTACATCGACGACGATGCCCCGCCCGGCGGCAGCGGCCAGTCCTGGGCCCAGGCCTTCAACTCCCTCCAGGACGCCATCGCCACGATCCCGAACCTGCCCGCACCCGTCACCCTCCGCGTCGCTCAGGGCGTCTACCGGCCCGACATCGGCGCCGGCATCACCCCCGGCGACCGCGAGAAGCGCTTCCAGATCCTCTACCCCATCACCCTCGAAGGCGGCTACGCCGGACTCACCGACGCCGACCCGGACCAGCGCAACACCAGCCTCTTCACCACCCTGCTCTGCGGCGACCTGCTCGGCAACGACGGCCCCGACTTCACCAACCGCGCCGACAACGCCCGCACAGTCGTCTCCACCGGGTACTCCTTCGGCAGCATCCGCATCGACGGTGTGACCGTCCGCGGCGCTGAGGACCCCGGTGTCGCCAGCGGCACGTACACCGGCGGCATCAGATCGTCCGCCGGCGGCCTGGTGATCTCCGACTGCATCATCACCGACAACCGCGGCTCCATCGGTGGCGGTATCAGCTTTAGCGGCTTCAGCTTTGGTGGCAGCAATGACATCATCGTCGAGAACTCCTGGCTGCACCGCAACGTCGCGACCTTCTGCGGCGGCGGAATCGGCAAGTTCGGCGGATCAGTCACCTCCGGGACAACGGTCGTGATCCGCAACAGCAGGCTGACCATGAACACCGCGCCGCAGGGCGGGGCGGTGTTCATCCTCGGAAACCTCGGGAACACGATCCCCGTCAAGGTGCAGCACTGCATCTTCGATCGGAACCATGCGGTCTATCCCAACGGCTTCCCCTTCGGCGGGGCCATGCTGATCACCGGCTCCCCGACAAGCGAGATCACGAACTCAACCTTCTCTGGCAACTCCGCCGTCAGCGGGCTCGCCGGCGCTGTGGCCTCGATCTATAGCGCCCCACGGGTGTTCAACTGCATCTTCGCCGCCAACTCAGACCTCGACGGCGTCTCCACCGACAGCCAGATCTACCCCGCGCTCTCCAACCCTCCAGACTCGGTCAACCTCTTCGACACCTATAGCGCGACCTCGGGGCAGTTCGGCGGCGGCACGTGGCACGCCATCGTCGCCGACCCGATGTTCGTCGACCCGGTCGGCCCCGACGGGATCCCCGGCACGAACGACGACGACTTCCGCCTCCGCGCCGGCTCGCCCGCGATTGATGCAGGCGTGGTGCTCCCCAGCATGCCCACGTACCCCGTACCCCTCGCGACCGACCTCGACGGCCTGCCGCGGATCATCGACGACCCGACCCGACCCGACTCCCCGCTCGTGCCTGCGAGCACCGCCCCCATCGATCTCGGCCCCTACGAGTACCAGTCCGACTGCAACGGCAACATGGTCATCGACAGCCTCGACATCGCCAACGATCCCTCGATCGATTGCGACAGCGACGGCATCATCGACACCTGCCAGCCCTTCGCCGACTGCGACGCCAACGCCATCAACGACCGCTGCGAGATCGCGGCAGGCACCGCCCAGGACTGCAACGCCAACGGCGTCCCCGACGCATGTGACATCGCCCTCGGCACAAGCCTCGACGAGAACGACAACGGCATCCCCGACGAGTGCGAACCCGCCGTAGTCCGCGTCGCCGCACCAGGTTCCCTGCTCGGAACGCCCGACGCATGGACCGATGCGCTCGACGATCTGCACGACGCCCTCGCCCTCGCTCGCTCCCGATCCGGGCCAACCGAGATCTGGCTGGCCCAGGGCGTCTACCTGCCCGCCCCCGCCGGCGGCGACCGGCTCATCGCGTTCGAGGTCAGCCCCGGCGTCTCCATCTACGGCGGTTTCAGCGGCGCTGAAACCGAGCGCGAGCAGCGTGACCCCGAGGCCTTCCAGAGCATCCTCAGCGGCGACTTGAACGCCAACGACGCTCCAGGCATCCCAGAGTGGGGCGGCGCATCTCCGCCCGCAGACCGCGCCGACAACACGCTCAACGTCGTCCGAATCCGCGGCAGCCGCAGCGGCATACCGTCGCTCCTCGACGGCCTCACCATCTCCGGCGGATTCGCCGACGGCCCGCGCGGCGGTGCCCGTCCGATCGCCTTCTTTCCCACCAACGGCGGCACCAACCGCGAGGGCGGCGCAATTAGGATCGGATTCGGCGCGAGCGCGGAAATCATCGATTGCCGACTCGAACGCAACGCCGCCAACGACGGCGGGGCCCTCTGGACCAAGGGTTCGGCCGTCGAGCTATCCCAGTGCGAACTGACCAGCAACCGCGCTGCGAACCTCGGCGGGGCGGTGTGCCTGCTCGGCTTCGCACCGACGGGACAGCCGGCCACAATCGACCGCTGCCGCATCGCTTCCAATCACGCAACGGTCGGAGGCGGGCTGGTCTCCGAAGTGACTACCGGTATCAGCATCAGCAACTCGTTGTTCACAGGCAATCAATCTATCGAACCCGGCGGTGGGATCTTCCTGTCGCACGCCACTGTGCCATCCACCCAGCATGGCATAAAGGTCACGGGCTGCACCATCGTGGGGAACCTCACGAGCGCGGCGGTCGGCGGCGGCGTGCGCGCCCATCCGTTGAACAGCCTCTCCATCACCAGCACCATCATCTGGGGCAACACCGCCGCGACGACCGACATCCTTGAAGCGCAGGTTAACGCGATCGCGCTGGGTTACACCCACAACTGCATCCAGGGCTACCAATCCGGCGGCGGCCCCGGCAACATCGGGCTCGACCCGCGCTTCCTCGACCTCAACGGACACGACGGCATCCCCGGCACCATCGACGACAACCCCGCCCTCGCCGCACGGTCGCCCTGCATCGACGCCGGCGCCAACCACGCCGTGCCCCCCGGCAGCACCACCGACCTCCTGGGCTCCCCGCGCTTCATCGACGACCCCAACACCATCGACACCGGCGCCGGCGACCCCCCCATCGTCGACATCGGCGCTGCCGAGTACGTCCCCCCATTCCTCACCTGCGCCGGCGACGCCAACGGCGACAACCAGATCAACGCCGCCGACCTCTCGGTCTTCCTCTTTATGTTCGGCCAGTCCGTCGCCCCCGGCGCCGCCGCCGACTTCAACGCCGACGGCGCCATCGACGCCGCAGACCTCGCCCTCCTCCTCGCCCGCTTCGGCGACGCCTGCTGACTTCCCATCCCCCGCGCCCGCTGCCGGTACACTCATCCCCCATGACGCCGGCGCCGCCCTCATCGTCGCGCCTCATGGCGGTGATGTTCACCGACATCGCCCGCTCCGTCGACATCAAGTGCCGCATCGGCGACGCCGACTACGCCCGCCTCATCCAGCGCCACGATGAACTCTTCCGCGCCGCCCTGGCTCACGCTGCGGGGGGCGGGGGCGGAACCGGGGGCGGGGGCGGGGGCGAGATCCTTCAGGATGCCGGCGACGGCTTCCTCGCCCGCTTCGATACCCCCAGCGACGCCGTCAACGCCGCGCTCCAGTTCCAGCACGCCGTCTGCACCCAGCCCTGGCCCGGCGAGCGCCCGCGCATCCGCATCGGGCTCCACGCCGGCGAAGTCACCGTCGCCGCCGCCCACGAGGCCGGCCCCGCGCGCCACCTGGGCCTCGCCATCGACACCGCCGCACGCATCACGGCCCTCGCGCTCCCCGGCCAGATCCTCCTCTCCCGCGCCATCGACACCAGCGCCCGACAGTACGTCCGCCACCACCCCGCCCCCCTCGACGATGCACCAACGCCGGAGCTCCGCTGGGCCGCCCACGGCCACTACCTCTTCCAGGGCCTGCCCGAACCCATCGAAGTCTTCGAAGTCGGCGCCGTCGGCGTCGCCCCCTTCGCGCCGCCCCCCGATGCCGACAAGGCCAGACGACGCATCACCCCAGAAGAAGAAGAGCTGCTCGGCTGGCGCCCCGCCCCCGGTGTCGACGTCGCGCGCCGACCCGGCTGGGTGCTCGAACGCAAGCTCGGCGAGGGCGGCTTCGGCGAGGTCTGGCTCGGCGTCCACCGCCAGCTCCGCGAGCGCCGCGTCTTCAAGTTCTGCTTCGATCTCCAGCGCCTCAAGTCCTTCAAGCGCGAGATCACCATCTTCCGCCTCATCCGCGAGAAGCTCGGCGACCAGCCCGGCATCGCCCGCCTCTACGACTTCCAGCTCGACCACCCCCCGTACACCCTCGAGGGCGAGTACTCCGAGCTCGGCAGCCTCCGCGCCTGGGCCGCCATCGACAACCCCCTCGCCGCCCTCACCCTCCACGACCGCCTCGCCATGGTCGCCGACATCGCCGACGCCGCCAACGCCGCCCACGCCGTCGGTGTCATCCACCGCGACATCAAGCCCGGCAACATCCTCCTCTTCCCCGCTGCATCCTCAGCTTCACCCCCAACCTCCCGCCCGCGCCCACGCCTCGCCGACTTCGGCATCGGCGTCGTCTCCGATGCGTCGCGCCTGGTGGGCATGACCGTCGGCGCCTCGGTCCTTCAAGACACCAGCTACGAAACCGGCGCCGACATGTACCGCCCCCCCGAGTCGCTCACCGGCGCTGCCGCGACGATCCAGGGCGACATCTACGCGCTGGGCGTCCTGCTCTACCAGATGATCCTCGCCGATCTCGACCGCCCCATCGGCCAGGGCTGGGAAGCCGACATCGACGACCCGCTCCTCCGCGACGACATCGCCGCCTGCATCGACCGTCGCCCCGAGGCACGCCTCCGCTCCGCCGCCGACCTCGCCGAACGCCTCCGCACACTCGATTCCCGCCGAGCCAACGCCCACCGCCAGCGCCGCCAGAAGCGCCGCGAGCGCACGGCCGTGCAGGTCGCCATCCTCGGCGTGGTGCTCGCGCTCGTCGGCGGATTCCTCGCCTGGAACGAGAACCGCCGCGTCCGCCAGATGGAGCGCCTCGCCGATGCCTTCTCCGAGGGCGTGATCAACATCCTCAACCCGTCGTCGGGCATCCCGGCCAACATCAAGGCCGCCGAGGGCCTCGAGTCGCGCTTCCGCGAAATGCAGGAGTCCGATCCGCTCCCACCGACCGTCTACGCCAAGCCGATCCACGTGCTCGCCCGCGTCTTCCGGCGCAACAGCATGTACGACCACGCCCGGACCCTCGCCGACGAGGCCCTCACCATTCGACGTACGCACCTCGGCGAGCGCCACCCCGACACCATCGCCTCGCTCTTTGAATACGCCGGCGCGCTCCACCAGCTCGGGCACTACGACGAAGCCCTGGAACTGAAGCGCACGGTTGTCACGCTCAGCAACAGCAACCCCGCCGTCTCCGTCGCGATGCGGATCGCCGCCCTGAGCGACCTCGCGTCGCTCCAGCGCGACATGGGTTTCCTCGAGGAAGCGCTCGACAACTTCACGCTCGTCCGCGAGCTCTCGTGCGACCAGTCCCACCCCGGCAAGCCCGACGACTGCGCCAACGCACAGCACAACCTCGGCGACTGTCTCCTCCGCCTCGGGAAACTCGATGAGGCCGAGCCCCACCTCCTCTCCGCGCTCCAGTCTCGACTCAGCAGGTACGACGAACACCACGCCTACATTGCCTCAAGCCGCAGCCTGCTCGGCAAGCTCCGCAGCGCCCAGCGCCGACACGACGAAGCCGTCGACCAGCTCGAACAGGCGCTCGATATCCGCAGCACAGCGCTCGGCGCCGCTCACGAGTTCACCCTCATCACCTACAGCGACCTCGCCGCCGCCCTCATCGCCCGCAACGCCCCCACCGACATCGCCCGCGCGCTGCAGCACCACGATCACGCCATCACCGCCGCCCGCGACAGCACGGCCCTCGGACCCGATCACCCCACCACCGCGATGTTCCTCCTCCGCCGCGCCCGGTTCCACGCCGATCACGCCGACACGCCCGCCGCCGCCGCCGACCTCCTCGCCGCCGAACCCGCCCTCAGCCGCCTCTCGCCGCGCCACCACTTGGTCACGCAGGCCGCCGCACTCCGCGCCGCCATCGGCACACCCATCCCCGTACCCCCCGATCGCCCCGGCGCGCCGCGCTCATAAGACCAGCCAAACCTTTGTGTCCAATAACGTTACGTCTTCTCGTGCGCCAAACCATTGTTTCTCGGACCACCCCAAGGTAGGGTGGTCCAGGGCAAGGCCGACGGCGGGCACGATTCCGTGCGCCCGCCAGCGCCCGAAGGAGAGACGCCCGTATGCGTGTTGTTGCACCCTTCGTCCGCTTCGGCGGCCAAGCCCTGATCGTCGCCGTCGCGGCACTGGCCACCCCCGCCGCCCGCGCCGGGACCGAGACCGTTGAGAACAGCCAGAGCTTCCAGCAGGGCCAGAACTCCGGCTCCATCACCGTCCCCGGCTTCGACACCATGGGCGGCACCCGCGGCCTCACCGGCGTCACCGTCACCGTCACCTTCGACGCCTCCGTCACCGGCCTCACCGCCGACAACGACGACCCCATGATGGCCCCCCTCGTGCTCCCCAATGGCACCAGGGACTACGACGTCACCGGCCCCGGCGGCTTCGCCGCCGATGTCTCGGCTTCGACCAACGCCGATTCCTCTCGGCTCGGCATCGATACAAGCTGCGCCAACCAGTGCCTCGACTGCGACGGTTCCGGCAACACCAACGGACCCAGCGGCACGCGGTTCTTCAACTTGGGACGCTGGCCCTTTGCGCGCAGCATCAGCTCTGAAGACATCCAGCAGCCCACAGACCTCGCCCCCTATGCGATCGACGGCGGCGGTGACATCGAGTTCACCATCTCCGCCGACAGCTACTCCGACAGCGTTCAGCTCACCGACGGCAACAGTTGCAACTCCCAGACCGGCGGCCCCTCCCGTCGCGAGGCCGAGATCACGCTCACCATCACCTACTTCTTCACGGTGCCCGGCGACCCCGCCGCCGCCGGCATGAGGAACGACTCAAGCAGCGAGACCTTCACCGGCCCCGCCGGCGGCACGCTCAATCTTCCGGCGTTCGACACCATCGGCGGCACGCGAGAGCTGGTCGAAGTGCGGATCGCCGTCGACTATGTCGGCATCGTTGAAGGCCTCTTCGCCGACAACGACGACCCCATGATGGCCCCCACCTTCACCGCCTTCAGCACCCGACTCTTCACGGTCACCGGGCCCGGCGCGTTTGCGGCAACCTCCTCGAGCAACGAGCTCTTCCCCACCACCGATGAGCGCACCCTCGCCGCCGACACCTCCTGCGCCAACTCCTGCCGCGACTGCGACGGCAACTCAGGCGAAGACTTCAGCGACACTCAGAACATCACCGACGCCGGGCCAAACAACGTCGACCAGCCCACGAGCTTCGATGACTACCAGTCCGGCGCGGGCCTTAGCCTCGTCTCCTTCGACATCAGCTTCAACCAGGTCTTCAACGTGATCTCCATCCTCGATGGCGGCGGCTGCCTCACGCTGGGAGACCCCAGCCCCGAAACCACCGTCCGCATCAGCGTCGAGTACGCCTTCGCGCCCACCGGCGCCTGCTGCCTCCCCCCAGGCGCCGGGTTCGGCAACTGCGCGCGATTCACGGGCCAAGAGTGCTTCACCCTCGGCGGCCAATACCTCGGCGACGACAGCGACTGCAACTCGGGCCTCTGCCCCGGCGCCTGCTGCTTCCCGCCCTTTGACTTCAGCTCCTGCGCCATCACATCAAGCGCCGCTTGCACCGAGGCCGAAGGCTTCTTTAACGGCGAGGGCACCGACTGCGCCCAGGTCGCGTGCTTCCAGGCTTTCGCCTGCTGCTTCGACAACCCGACCGCCGGCGGACCGCCGCTGTGCACCGTCGTCGGCGCCTTCGAATGCGACGCCATGAGCGGCAGCTACGACTTCGGCCGCACATCCTGCGCCCAGGACACCTGCCTCATCCTCGCCGGTACCGGAGGCGCCTGCTGCATCTACTCCCGCGGAGAAGTCCCCTGCGCCTTCACCGACGAACCGGGCTGCCAGGCGCTCGGCGGCCAGTTCCTCGGCGCCGGCAGCAACTGCGCCCAGGCCAACTGCCCCGACCCCTGCAACTGCTACTGGGAGAACGGCGAGCCCGACGACGTCGAGGCCGCGCCCAGCGAGACCAACGTCCCCACCCCGCCCTCGGAAGCCGCCGACGACTTCATCGTCCCCGCCGGAAAGGTCCTCCTCGCCGACCGGTTCTGCGGCTGCCTCGCCACCAACGACCTCCCCCGCTGGGACGGCAACACCTACGACGAGCCCGACGCCATCCTCAACATCTACGACGACTGCAACGGCAAGCCCGGCCAGCTCATCGCCACTTACACCGATCCCGACTACGAGATCCTCGGCGACGCCCCCTTCGGCTCGCCCGGCCAATGGAAGTACATCCGCTTCTGTTGGGACAACCTCCAGCTCATCCTCCCCGCGCGCGACGCCGAACGACGCCTCTGGGTCAGCCTCGTCGGCGTCGGCGACATGGACCCCGGCGAACGCTACCGCTGGGCCACCAGCGCCACCGCACCCGACCGACCCATCCAGGGCGGGCAGGCCCAGCTTCGTTCCTCCTGGATCGTCGGCTTTGAAGACTGGCAGAATCTCGGCGAGTCCAACGCCGGATGCCACGACCTGTGCTTCGAGCTCTGCGGCGACCTGTGCCACGTCGTCTGCGACAACGGGCCGTACGCTCTGGACTGCGGCCTCAAGATGCTCAACACCACCACCTTCGGCAACCGCACCGCCGACAACTTCGCCATCCCGCCCTGCACCACCGCCGACCTCTGCATCGCCGAGGTCTACATCGCCACCAACTGCGAGCCCTCCCGCGCACGCTTCGACATCTACACCAACACCTGCGACACCCCGGACCAGCTCGTCACCTCACGCGGCAACCCCGAAGTCATCCCCCAACTCACTGATGGTGGCCATCCTTTGACGATGGCACTGGGGCCCTCGATGGCAATATCTGCACCCAGACGCATGAGTTCTGAGGCATGCATGAATCGCGACTCGAAGATGCGC
>SXGQ01105071.1_pt1 | contig 14395 bp, 11 predicted proteins | sample 3178371 | NCBI WGS metagenome assembly SXGQ01 (sample SAMN11356859, study PRJNA531348) | freshwater metagenome | isolation source: freshwater sample F1-20 | place: China: Fuxian Lake, Yuxi | collected 2017-12-25
CCGCCCATGCCACCCATGCCGCCCATCTTTTTCAGCAAATCGGCCATGTTGTTCACGCCCGGCATTTTCTTCATTTTTTTCATGAGGTCGCTGGCTTCCTGCATGATTTCGCTTTCTTTAATCTCGCCCGACTTCATCTTGGCATCCAACTTTTGCCCCACTGTTTTCACAATGCCCATCAGCTTGCCTGGGTTCTTGAACAGGGTCTGAAACACGGACTGCACGGACGCTTCATTGGACGGGTCCAAGTTCAGTTCGGCCGCGGTTTCCTCCGCGATTTCTTTGGCCAGGTTGCCGATTTTGCCGCCCAGCAGCCCGGTCAAATGCTCGTGCATGGAATTCGGGTCAAACGCGCCGTCCGCATCCGCAGCACCAGTAGCGCCTTCGTTTGCAGCGCCATCCGCATCCGCAGCACCAGTAGCGCCATCGGCATCCGCAGCAGTAGCGCCTTCGTTTGCCGAGCCCTTGAACATGTCCTGCATCTGCTCCATCACCTCCTCCAGCTTGGATTTCAGCACGTTCTCGTCAATGGCCTCAAACAGCTTCGCAGCGTCGCCGAACGTGGACGTGTCCGACAAGTCCGACACCACCGAAAACATGACCAGCTGCAGGTACTTCCAGATGGCTTCTTTTGTGGCGTCGCTCACATCAGGCGTTTCCCACAGCGCTTTGAAGTTCAGGCCGGGCAGCAGCTCAACGGGCTCCGCAAACAGCACGGTGTCGTTGCGGTACAGAATGTTGAAGAACTGGGGCGCGTACGTGCGCTTGCAATGGTCAAACACGGCCGCCGTGTCCATGCTATGGACCGCAGCGCATGCTTCGCCGTGCTCGGGGAATACGGTGGCAATGTCGGTCACAAAATCGGAGACGATCTTCTTGAACTCGGGATTCATGGGTTGTGTGTTAATTTAAATTCATTTAAATACTTTTGTTTAAATCAATATTCGGAACAATTTAATTATTTATATTGGAGAGAGAGGGCATCATGACGACATTATCGCATGTAAAGGGTTGAACCCGTACATGAGCAACGCATTGAGCACGTGGGCATAAAATGAGGGTGTTTTTGGGATTAACATTGATTGCAACCTTGTATATTATGCGCACAAAGTTATTTTATGCGGATTTAGATTACTAATTATTACTAATTATTACTAATTATTACTAATTCCCATTTACAAATATGTAATCACAGTGTGACAATTTGTAATGAACTGCATATCCCAATTCAACCAATAGTGAAATGGTGTCATTTTTTGTGGCGCATGAATCGTGTATTTCTATCATAATTACGGGCCGATCTCTCAATAGCAGGTTCTTCATTCCGACCAATGCTTCATATTCATGTCCCTCTACGTCAATTTTCACGTACCCCACGTTTACAATGTTTAATTCATCCAACACCTTGCATTCAATCTTCAATCCATTGGTTTCATTCAACGTGGAGTCAATGCGAAATGCGCCATGGTTGTCCTTGTTTTCGTAACACGCGTTCATGTAAAACACGTTATTCACATTGGAGCAACCGAAATTGAATGGAACCACATTTTTGCAATTATTTAATTCAAGGTTTTTGCATAAAATATCAAAAACCACTTTTTGAGGTTCAAATGAGTACACCGTGTTGTTTGCGTGTATGTAATTGGAATACAGCACTGAATGTGTGCCAATGTTTGCACCTACATCCAACACATTTTTATTGGGATTTATGAAATGTCTCAAATATGATACTAGAAATTTTTCAAATAGGTGACCACTTCGCAAACAATCGGCCACGCACGTGTCGTTTTTATGAACGATGAAATTGAAATTTTCAACCGAAATTTTCTCCAACATCATTTTGTCGTAGTTCACGTGTTGGTTGACGCCGTTTTTATTTGGAATCGGATCACGGTAATACTTGTCATGAATTTTTGCGATGTCATGTGCATTGAAAACGCACTTGCTCATTTTTATTAATGTGAAAATGAAATGTAATTAAATATATTATTACAATTCATAATATATAATAAAATAAACATAATTACGCGATGTATGTCCAAAAATTTAATTGGTTGGACACAAACAATAAAAAATGCAGGTACGTTATTAGAACCGGCGCAACCAATGTTTTATTTGTGGGAGGGTGTAGAAGTTTTGTGTACTCCATATTTTTAGAAGAACTATGCAAACACAATTCATATTTAAACAATGCGCAATATGGCATAGGTGCAGTTGCGGTTCATATACTACAAGTGTGCAACTTGCATAAACCGAAAGAATTAACGCACGTGGTTGAAAATGCGGACATTATCATTTGTGAACAAATCAGACATTACGATGTGCTGAACACATCAATTGAATGCGAACAAAATATGTTCAATAATTTCAATATTAAACCAACATGCCGAGTGATACATGTTCCAAATTTGGAGTGTGATATCACGCCCGACTCCCAGCTGCAAATCACACCAAGATTAATAAACCATTGTAATAAATACAATTTTAAAAATTTGGCAAACTACATTCATGAAAACTATCACAATGCTCATTTATTATTTGTTACACACAACCATCCTTCCACCGTATTGTTTTGCCAGTTGATGAAAGAATTAATTGAAACCCACCTTGATGTTGTCATAACCCATGAATTGATGCTGGTCATGCAGCGCATCCGAATTTTTGATGCGTGAAAAGTTACAAAATATGCGACAACGCCTTCCTGTGAATTTCATCCGTTATGCCTCCCCACGACCAATTTTTTATTATGCAGTCATGCAACGGTATGTTCTTCTGAATGTTGTAATAATACGCAGGATCATTCACCATGTGTATGTATGATCCATACATATTGTATTCACTGAAACTATTCATTTTTTTTTTTACAACCAGTTCCCACAAATTTGAAATGGCATGGGTTTGATAAATGTGATTTAATAGATTGATTGTGGAGTGTCGCGTCAGAACAAACCCGCTAACCAGCATTGCTTCGTACGGAGTGTTCTGTCGGAGAATTTGATCCGTGGATTTTTTCCAACATATGGCATCCCCCGCATCCTTCCATGGACGATATGTCCAAACCCATTTCCCATCATGTTTAAAGTGTTCGGGTGTTGTCAGTTTGCACAACATTTCATCGCTGTCCAACAGTAATGCCGAATCTGAGTCACATATATTATGCCAATTCAGTTTAATGTACTGTTGCCACAAGTATCCGAGTCCCGTCACTGTGCTAAATTGAGGATACTCTTTTGTTTGTTTAGGAACTGGAATGTAATGCACGTGCACGGGGAACTTTTTAATGGAGCTCAAATATTCAGGCGGTATGACGGATCCGGAATCGCTCACAATGACGATATCCTTGAACCCTTCGGCATATTTTTCAATGCTTGGAAGCAAGTACTGCAACCACACGTGATCTTTTGGATACGTTTTAATAAATATGCTGGTCATGAATGTAGCAATGTGCTTAATGTTGTAAAATTATATATTGGTAATATAATATTGGTAATTAATTAAAATAAACACACGCATGGTGATGTCTAAAACGGTCATTATGGTGTGGATCAAAACCGATTCTGGCACGCACCCAAATGGCTCTATTAAAACCTACGGGTTGGGCGATTTGTTGCGCGGCACGATTTATTTGCATCAAATGTCTGTGCGACTTGGGTTTAATTTCATAGTAGATTTTTCCATGAATCCGATTTCTAAACATTTGATCGGGCATGAGCATGAGCATTCGCAATATGTCAATGCAAACATCAAAAACATTCACATTGTGCACTGCCATGAACCGACCAAGTTTCATGGTATTTACCAGGCATCGTTGATGAACCCGGACCCATTGTTGATTTGCACAAACATGTTTTGCGATGAACCTCTCTCGGCGGAGTGCAAACAATACATGAAAACATTGTTGACACCGAATGCGTCCTTTTCAACATACCTCAGTAAGCAAAATGCATTGCACAATGTTTCGGCTCCATATTCAATTATGCACATTCGGTTACATGATGATGAATTTTTCAATAATAAATCCGTCAATAATTCCGACATGAACGATGCGATTAAAATAATGAACCGTCACACGGTGCCCGGTGACATATTAATGAGCAATTCATATCGGTTTAAAGAACAGGTTAAATCTTTGAGTGGGCATGGCATAACTGCAATTGCCATGCTCAACACGCATCCATTGCACTTGGGAGAACTTTCAACCATGTTTCATGACAGCATTGCTAAATCGTTTAAAGAAACGGTATATGAATTTTTTGTTTTGGTCAATGCATCTTCCATTAAAACACATAGCGTATACGATTGGGTATCCGGTTTTGTTAAATTTGCGAGTGTCATATACGATATTCCATTGATTGATTTGAAGCAACCATTGTCTAGCACCGTGATTATTAAATCCCATGAGCGTGAACGTGAAGCAACTCGTCCCGCGTCCGTGTCCAATAAGTCAGTTATCAAATTGGAGGATTCAATGCGAATCAAACCAACCATTTTGATAAATCGTTCGCGTGCAAATCCGACCCAACAAAATATCAGATTTGGTATGAAATATTGAATGTTGCGCATCACTGCACTTCGCCGTGCAGCTTCGCCAGCTTTGTCAAATTTTGAATGTACTTCATCGTCTTGGCCTGGTTTTCGGCGCCCATCTCTCGCACCGGGCCGCGCAGCGTGTCCACCTTCTGCATGACTGCATTCCCCATGTACTCTAAATCATGCGTGTAATCCTTTTCCAAAAAGAACCCGATGTCGCCCTTTTCTATTTGAGCATGGTACGGCTCAACAATGCACGTGACCCACGCATTCATCAAAATGCGCGGGTTTGTTTTTTTCATCAACAAGAGGGCGGTGCGGGCGGAATCAATGTCGGCGTCGTCCGGAAACACGCTTTGCACGTCGTCGAGAAAATCGGTAAATTGATTCAAAAATGCCTTCATCACAATGGATTTGTCGGACATTGTTTCTTATTGTATTGATGTATTGATGTATTGATGTGTTTGTATTGATGTGTTTGTATTGATGTGTTTGTGTGGGTACGAACGAACGTAATGTTTATATTTTGCACAATTATTTTAAATGCATTTTGTTAAAAACATTTAAACATATTGGCACTCAATGACACATGCTTACCATAAAATGGAAACATTTGCGCCGGAATGGGAAGAGTGGATTGACCTGAACCTGCGCCTGGGCAACTGCAAGCAAATCATGTTTCAAAAATCGCTGGACGCGGGATACAGTCACGCGTTATTGAAACGTAAAATCGGCATTGATTATCAGGCGCCGGTCCAAACGCAGGCCTTGGCTCGGGTTGCGCTGAGAACTGCGCAGCGTCTGAATGCAAAAAACCTTGAAATTTTCCGAATAGACGGGTTTTTAACGCCGGATGAATGCGCCGACATCATTGCGACAATCAATGCGTCGGAGCTGACGGTGTCGTCCACGTACAACGTGACTAAACCCATGGAGCGCATTGTGAACGTGGAGCGAACCAGCAAGACGTGTTATTTTGGCGGCACCAACCCGTTCATTGCGGAAGTGGAGACCCGCATTTGCAAAACGCTCGGCATAAGCAACCGGTGCGCGGAACAAATTCAGGGACAGAAGTATGAAGTGGGTCAAGAATTCCGATTCCACACCGACTACTTTGACCCCGAATTGTTGAAGAAGGATGCCTCCATCAACGGACAGCGCACTTGGACGTTCATGATTTACCTGAACGACGTGGAAGAAGGCGGGTACACGTCGTTCCCGCGCGCATTTTGTTCTTCCGCACCAAAAACGGGCACCGCCCTCGTTTGGAACAACTTGTATTCTCCGGCGACGTCGCCGAACGCGGGTGACTGGGGCAAAGAAAACCCGTTCTCGTCGCACTGCGGCATGCCGATCGTCCGCGGCGAAAAATACATTTTGACCAAGTGGTTCAAAGAGACGGAAATCAACCCGAGCGTTCCGAATGAGATTTGCGAGCATCATTTACTGCCGGTGTTTCATCCCGTGGGGTTTGAAAAGGTGCGCATGCGACTGGAGTGCGTGGACGCCGTGAAAGAGTGGATGAGTCGCGAGGGCATGGTGTCCAAGCATTTGAATCTGGATGCTGCGCCGGCCGAATTGCTAAATGAGTTGCGCGACACGTTTCGCGAGATTCTTGTGAAATGGATTGGTTACAAGGCGCCGCTGACGCACACCGCCAGCCACTTGGGCACTCATTGCGACAAAAAAAACACGCACGTCATCAGCGCCATCATTCATTTGGACGATGACGCATCGGACACCCTCTACATTGAGGACCACCATTTTCGGACACACAATGTAACCATGGAGTACGGTGACATTGTGCTGTATGAATCCACCACTTGTTTGCTAGAACCGTTTGAGGGTTTGGCGCATTGCAACATGCACATTCATTTCAAACCGGAACGATGGATTAGCGATTAGCGACGTTGCGATTAGCGACGTTACGATTAGCGACGTTGCGATTAGCGACGTTGCGGTTGTCGTTGTTGTTGCGGCTGTTGTTGTTGCGCGTACGTGATTTGCTCGTTCCTTTCTTTTTGTAGCTTCTCCAACGTCACGTCCGGACCGATGCGCGCCTGCTTCTCCTCAATGGCGGGACAGTTGATGGATTCATTGAAGTCAATGGTGGCGTAGTTGTAGAGCTGGCGCAAGCCGCCGCTGCCTTTGGCCGACAACTCCTCGCTGCTTTGATCCAGGAAGCTGTAGTTGTCCGACATCACGCCGAACCCGCCCATGAACTCCCCTCCGGTGGAAAAGGGGGACGGCTCCCCGTTGAATCCGGTGGCCACGTTGTTGTGCTGCACGTCCAGCGGTTTCAGATGGTTGGTGATTTGGTCGCCGTAAAGCACCGCGTGGTTCTGGTTTAGCAGCAACAGCGCCGGCACGCGGTTCACGTGCGGTGGCAGAATGATTTGCTGCCCGTCTTCCAAGACAATGTACCACGCGCCGTTTTCCCCTTTCACGCGTTTGTCAATGCACATGTAGTGGATGCCTTCCTTAACTTTGCCCTTCGCCAAGCGCTGCAACAGGGCTTTAGACTTGTCGCAAAAGTTACTGTAGTAAAGAATGCTGCTCATTTAACATACGTGCATTTTACTATTATCATTATTTTAACTCATTTTCATTGGATTTGTTTTTAGTATTGAATTAAAATATTATATGCACCTAATAATAGATGCGTTTTGGGTTTGGATGATAAACGGAGCTCGCCGGGACATTAACGGGTGGATTTACCTCTCCATTCACGGAGACCCCTACAAGCGCGGGCTTGCGCACGGTCACTTGGTTGCGCCCGAATTGGAGGAAATCATGCGCATGCTGCAATTTTACTTGTATGAAGCATACGGCCGCACGTTTGAGTTTTTCTGCGAAATGACGGACGACTTTTTTCGCCCGCAGATTGAGGCGCACTTTCCAGAGTTTTATGAGGAAATGCGCGGCATTGCGGAGGGGTCCAAGCAGTCGTTGGCCCGGATCGTGTTTTGGAACTGCTTTGTCAGTTTTGATTACATGTTTTCCCACTTGTCGGACGTGCTTAATGAGCCCCACAACGTGCATTTGAAATCCAAAGCCATGTATGCCGATTTTGTAGAAGAAAACGGTTCTAAATCTAAAAAAGCCAGCGGCGGATTAGAGGGCGTGGGTGGGGTCCAGGATCGGTGCAGCGCCTTCATCGCGGTGGGCGACTACACGGCCGACGGCGCCATCGTGTGCGCGCACAACTCGTTTGACAACTACATTAACGGGCAGTACTCGCGCGTGATCATGGACCTGCGCCCAAGCAGCGGCCACCGCATCCTCATGCAGTCGTTCCCGGGCGGCATCCATTCGGGCACGGACGTGTTCGTGACGAGCCGGGGGCTGTTTGGCACGGAGACCACCATGGGCGGGTTTCACGCGTATGAAAATAAGGACCCCGTGTGCTGCCGCATTCGGCGCGCCATGCAGTACGGCAATTCGCTGGACGACTACGTGGCCATGCTGACCGAGCGCAATTCGGGCGACTATGCGAATGCGTGGCTGTTTGGCGACACGCGCACGAACGAAATCATGCGGCTGGAACTCGGGCTGAAATACGTCAACGTGGAGCGCACCAAAAACGGCTACTTCATCGGGTTCAACGTGGCGTACGACCCGCGCATTCGGAACTTGGAGTCGTCCAACACGGGGTGGGACGATTTGCGCCGCCACCAGGGCGCGCGCCGGGTGCGCCTGCAGCAAATGATGGAGGAGCACAAGGGGCGGCTGGACGTGGAAACCGCCAAGCGCCTCATTGGTGACCACTATGACGTGTATTTGAACAAGGTCAACCCGTGCTCGCGCACGACGTGCTCGCACTACGACCTGGACGCGCGCGAGTTCATGTCGCAGGCCGACCGCCCGAAACCGTTTCAGCCGCGCGGGGCGGTGGACGGCATGGCGATAGACACTGCCACGGCCAAGCGCATGCAGCTGTGGGGGCGCTGGGGCAGCTCGTGCGGCATGGGGTTTTACAAGGACGCGTTTTGCGACCGCAACATGATTTGGGACACGTACCGCCCGTATCTGCACGACCGCCCGCCGCAGCCGTGGACGCTGTTCGGGGTCGTCAAGTCGTCGTCGGCGGCGTCGTCGCGCCATCGCCGCAAAAGCAGCCATCGGCGAACGACGAAGCGCGCATATGCATAACATAACATCTGCGGGATGCAAACAATTTAAACACTTGCGCTTATGCATAAGTATTTAAATCAACATCAACCCTCGGTTTTCAATGCAGCCGCAAGAACCGCCCATCGTGGATGAGTTGACCAGCATCATCCGACAGCTGTACGCCAAGTATGCGGACGACGATTTCATGCGGGGGAAGCTGGTGGCGCACGTGGCGCATCTTCCCACGGTGCTGGACGCGGCGAACCAGCTGCGAAACGACAAGGAGCAACGCCGGCAAACGTTGGTGACGGCGTCGGATGAATTCACTGAAGCGTTTTTGAATGAGTCGCCGCACTACTATTACAACCCCAACGTGGAACTGTTTTTTGTGTACAATCCGGATGCTGAGAGAAATTACAGCGTGATCAACGAGGACGACATTCTGCACCCCATTTTGACCAAAATCAGCAGCAACCGCGAACTCATGCCGTGGAAATACAAAATAAAGAACCAAGTGCTGCGCCACATTAAGGACCGCAGCTTGCTCACGTCCATCCCGGAATCGCAGACCATTCAACGCACGTTGAACATGCTGTGTCCGGCGCTGTTTCGGACGCGGGACTGCGCCAAGTATTTTTTGACGGTGATCGGCGACGTGTTGTTGAAAAAAACGATTGATGGATTGGAGCCAATCTACATTGCCACACCAAAGGCGCGGCCTTTCATAAAAGGGCTCAGTCAAGAATGCACGACCTTGTTTGGCACGTCGCTGATGACGGCATTCAAATTCAAGTTTTACGAGTACAGTTTTGCAGAGTGCCGGCTGCTGGACATGAACGACGTCGCCATGGATGCTTATGCGGAGCCGTTCAAGCATCGGATCATTGACATCTTTTGCGTGGCGGCGCACTACTCGCAGCGCTACGAAAATGCGGAGGTGTTTTTAAACACGCAGTGCAAGGACACGGTCACGCACGAGCGCGTGCTGTATTTGAAGCACCATCCGGAGGACCAGCTCATTACTAGATTCGTAACCACGTGCATGGAGTCGTCACCGCAAACCAGCATGAGCATCTCGTGGAAAAACATGCTCTACCTGTGGAAGGTGTTCATTGACGAAGAGAGAATTCCGAACGTGTTTTTTGTCAATGCGTTGAAGGCCCGGCTCACGCAGTACTTGCCGCATTACTCCGAATCCGCCGATGCGTTCCTGCAACTCACGAGCAAGCACTTGCCGCGGGTGTCGCGATTCAACGATTTTTGGACGCATCACATTGTGGTGAATGCGAATGACGAGGACGAACTGGAAATTGATGAGTTCACCGCGCTGTTCAAGCGCCAACAGCAACCGCTTCAATGCCACACCCACACCGACGCCGCATTTTTAGGATTGATCCGGCATTTTTGTCCGGATGTGGTGATTGAAAATGACAAGCACTTGATGCACGTGAGGTGCACGCTGTGGGACAAGCGCGGCGAGGTTATGACTGCAATGCACGAGTATCTGGAATTGAACGCAGCAACGACCACGTCTGTTTACAAGGCGTATGAATTTTATTGCCAACGACAGCGTGCCAAAAACCAGATTGCGGCGAATCAGCCCCAGTTGATTGTCAGCAAAAAGTACTTTGAAAAAATATGCAACTATGCTTCATTTTAAATATTGGATTATTATATCCACGCACTGCAATGTCTTTAGAATCGTCGGCCATTGTCCCGCTCATTGACGACGACGATGAAACACGTGTTGAAGAAGAACCAGAAACACAAGCTCCAGATTCACAAGTAAAACCTGAAGAACAAGCTCCAGTTTCACAAGTAAAACCTGAAGAACAAGCTCCAGTTTCACAAGTAAAACCTGAAGAACAAGCTCCAGAAGTAAAACCTGAAGAACAAGCTCCAGAAGTAAAACCTGAAGAACAAGCTCCAGATTCACAAGCACCAGTTTCACAAGTAGTTGTAAAACAAGCACCAGATTCACAAGTAAAAACTGAAGAACAAGCACCAGAATCACAATTAAAAACTGATGAACAAGCACCAGAAGTAAAACCTGCAGAACAAGTAAATGTTGACCAAGCAGCAACACAAGCGGCAGATTCACAAGTGCCGAATGTTGGTTCCAGTTTAATGGATGCAATTCCTGATTTGATTACGTCCACAGCGTCAAGTGTTGCATCAACAATTCAAGATGCTGCTACGGCCATCAAAACCAATGCAGTTGATGCGGTGGTGGGAGTGGCGGCTGCTGCAGGTTTAACCGAAGAAGGCGCCACAATGAAAGAAGAAGGCCAAGGCAAAGGCAAAGCCGAAGCACAAGCTGTCATCGGTTCAGACATTCCCACAGAATATTCATCCAATAACCGAGAGATGATTGAAAAAGGCTTGCAACAATTCAATCAAGTGTTCGCGTCTGAACCCATGGAAACCCGCCTCGCCAATCTTGAAACCAATATTCAAACGAACCATCCGGACACTGCATTCATAAAGCTCACGCCAACCTCCCCCACGGATGAAACATTTTCGGGGCCCGTGATCGTGTCCTACTGCAATCCGTCGCTCGGCGGGCTGTCCGATTTTGTTCCGCACCACAACTTATTCATTTTCACTAATTTTCCATCAAACGATCCCTTGGTCGCGTTGATTGATACCATTCATCGCCATTTCTTGACCGAATTGGCGTTTCATGGAAACGGGTTTGAATTGAAACCCGCATTGATATCGGGTCCCCGGATTTCTCTCCGACTGCACATTGGCAGTGTGTTCAGTGCACCGGTTTGCACGGTGCATGTCATGAATTTGGTGCTGATTGCGGAACGATTGCCCAGTATGCTGGCACCGATTGAGCCCGAACCGTTCATTTACAATGCCAAGCCGATTGGTCCCTACAATCGCCTGGATCTCATGATGGAGCTGTGGAATACAGCCCACGAAGACCCGTACGCGGAAGTCAACGCCGTCGTGGCGCGCGGAATCAACGAACTGTGTGTGAAACGGTTTGCCACCGAGCCGCCCAATGCCGTCATTCAGCAGTTGCACGGCGCATTCATGGACGTGACCGATCCAAAGAACACGCACTGGGTTGGAACCCACATGATTAAAAACGCGCTCATTGCCATTTTGCAGAACCCGGCGGTGCAAACCACCGAAAAAATGAGGTTCTCCGACATTTTCCCCAGCGGTCAATATGGTGCATATTTTGACGAACTTGCGCATCGGTGCGACACGGTGCGCGCCGTTGGACCCTTGATGGTTCGTATTGGTAGTAATGAAGAAAGCAGCTTTCCGTTGTCCCGAACCGACATCATTGTGGCTGCACTGACAGCCGTGAATGCCGCAATGCAATCGGCGGATACGGGCGAGGGCACAGCAGGCATGGGTCACATTGTGGTGGGCGGCGGTGCGGCAGTTTCCCATTACATCCAGGACTTTTTGCGGGATGCGGACGAACAAATGTTCAATGCCGCCGACGTGGTGCAAAACATGGACCAACTCACGGAGAGATGCCGCAAAATTCGGATGAACGACATTGACTGTTTCGTGTTTGGGGACGTGCCGCGGCAATTCTTGCTGTTGTTTTCCATCTACATGATGATTCTGTACGACAATTTTTACGAACGGCCCAAACGATACAACAAAACCATCGCGGAGTCCCAAGTTGCTAAAATGCAGTTCAAGCTGTCGTCGGAGTCGGATGACCACATTGACTTGTTCATGTACGGGAATCGCAAAAATGACGCCAACACGCAGCTCATCAGCAAACGACTGCAGAAAAATCCAAAAGTGCAAATTGTCACGCAAGAAACCAAGTGTTTCTCTCAAATTGTGCATCCCGTTTGTTCTTCTGCCGAGGGCGAGGGCGACACCCATGCCCAAACCATGTGCAAGGACGACTCCTACTACATGCAACCCATTGACCTTGTAAAAAAGGACATTCAAGAGTTCATTGATTTGTACCGAATTTCTCTCTATACCCCCGATCAAATTCCGCCTCCGGATGACTTGAGCGCCATGGTTCGGCGTCAATACACATCGGACAACATGGTGTCATTGAAAACCGTGATGCTGGACCTCATTTGCATTTTTTGCGACGAAGGCCAGTCGTTGTTCATCCGCATTTTCATGGCGCGCAAAAATCCGAAGGACTTTGCTCGTTTGCGCGTGTTCATTGACGTGTACCTGCTGTACTTGGTACGATCCAACGCGGAAGCGTTTGCGACAGTGAAGGACGACTTCATCGCTGCGGTCGGGCGGTTGCGCGACAAAATGGACGCCCTCAATACCAAGTACTATTTGGAGCAGGGGAACATTGCTGCGATCAATGCGGAAACCGCCGCACAAGTGACCCAAGACCGCGCCGATTTTTTAACGCTGTTGCGCGACATTGGACGCCGCGTGGTGGCCCTGCCGGACCCGCTGGACGACCGCGTGCCGGTTAAGTTTCAATCCGTCATCGGTGCCAACACCGTTGCGTTCTTCCAAAAAAACCGCACCATGAAGTACCGGTTCAATATGAATTCGCACATGGTGGAATTGGTTTCATTGTACCAAGGTACCGATGTATTGTCGCAGGCGCACGCCACCCAATGCCGCACATGGTTGGACCGGGTATTTTCTCGCATCAAATTTTCAACCGATGCCGAAGCGTTTTTTGAATCCAAGTTGGAACAAGCCATCAGCCCCGTCAACCCCGACGGGAATCGGAAAATCGGGTTCAAGGACATGCCGCTTCGGTCCTCGTTCATGCTTCGCCTGCATGACGCGCTGAAATCGGTGAGAGCGCACGAAGGCGTGTTCCGCAAATTTGGTCAGATGTTTACTGTCATGTTGCGTCCAATCCGGGAACACGTTGCGCGATACGGAATGTTGCCAACTGCGCAGTACGTTGGCCTCGTGGACGGTGTGTATGACATGAATGAAAAACGACGCTTGTTCCCCACCCTGGTGCGGGATGTGTTTCTCTCCGAAGAGGTGGAGAGAAGGCCGGAAAACATGGACGCGTCCATCATGTTGACGGAACTGAACAAGCGAAATAATGTGTACGACAAATACGACGATGCAGTAAAAGAGGAAATTGGGCGCATCCTCCTGGAATATGCTCGCAACTACATGGGCAAACTGCGGGGTGGAGGCAAAACGCGGCGGAAAAAGCAAAGGCGGCTGCACAAGAAAACACGGACGTCCAGAAAAAAAGTCAGTGCTGCCACGCGCAAGAGGCGGACCAATTTCCGCATGAAACACAGGCACACGCGGACCCGGACAAATGCATAAAATTGAAAAAAATGAGAATAAAAATTAAAGGGAGGGGGTGGTAAACAAACAATGAACAAATTGAGACATTTTCTCTCAATTTGTTTTTTATTCAACGTATGGGTTGCAATGACGCTTAAGTCTAATGCTTTCGGTGCTTTCGGCTCTTCGTCTTCTTAAGGTCGGAGATGCGAACGGCGCCGAACTTGCCCTTCTTGGCGGTCCAGCCGTGCTTTTCCAGCCGCTTCTCCCGTTTGGCGGTGGAGTGCTTCTTGGCGCTGACGATGCGGCCGTGCTTGTTCATGAGCAGCTTTTCCTTGGTGAGACCGGGGGTGCCGTCGGTCTTGTACGCGGTGCCGTGAAACACTTGCGCGCGAGAGCCGCGAATGAGTTCGTACTTTTTGCCGTGGATGTGGTAAAAGCCGTCGGCTGAACGCGTGTGGTTTCTTCCCATTGAATTTGATTGGTGTATTATATGTTTTATATGTTAACGAAAGAAAAAAAG
>SXGQ01337222.1_pt1 | contig 14395 bp, 10 predicted proteins | sample 3178371 | NCBI WGS metagenome assembly SXGQ01 (sample SAMN11356859, study PRJNA531348) | freshwater metagenome | isolation source: freshwater sample F1-20 | place: China: Fuxian Lake, Yuxi | collected 2017-12-25
ATATACAATTTTACAGCACCTGTGAACACCATTTTGTGCCAATTTATGGCCATGCGCATGTGGCCTACATCAGCAGTGGCAAAGTGATTGGATTAAGTAAAATCAATCGGATTGTTGATTACTTTGCAAAAAGACCCCAAGTACAGGAGCGTTTGACTGTTCAAATTGCTGAAGAACTGAAGCAGGTGTTGGATACCCAAGATGTTGCCGTAATTATTGATGCCAAACACATGTGTGTTGCAAGCCGAGGCGTTAAAGATACCGCTAGTTCGACAGTGACCAGTAGTTTCCATGGAAAATTCTTGGATTCTTCTGTTCGTTCTGAACTATTGAAGTATATCAGTGGATAGTGTTGGCTCAGCGTGTTAAAAATATTAAAAGCAAAAAAGCAGCGTTTTCGCTGCTTTTTTGCTTTTAGAGGGCGATTAACCGGACTTGAACCGGCGACCCCTAGCGCCACAAGCTAGTGCTCTAACCACCTGAGCTATAACCGCCATTTTATGGGCTGCAAAGATAGATTTTTTTTGAATGATTTTTATTTTGCCCAGGAATGATTTTATAAATGATCAATAATTTGAAGAGCCGCAGTGAGCGGCTTACTTTTGTCGTGTGCAAACAGCGAAACAGGTATTGTGGTTGGCGGGTTGGTTTCCATCGATTTCGAATGGAGCATCGGGTAATTTCATCGCCAGACATGCCGATGCTTTTGCCGAATACAATGCTAAAATGCCCTGTGGATATGATTTGCATGTCTTGCATTGTGCCCCATATCGGTTTTTGGGTAAAAAAGTTAAACCCCTTAATTCTTCCGCCTTGGGGTATTTATTATTATGGTGTTGTGTTCCTCAATTCGGATTCATAGGACATGCGGTCAATGGTCAATATGGTGATCGGCCATCTCCTTTCGCTCGAGTAGTAAACGAAATAGTTAAAACCATTAATCATTTACTGTATATGGTATATTTCCGCAGATTTTTGCAGCTGTATTTGCGCAATCATGGCAATCCTGTTCTTGTCCACGTCCATGCTGCCGACAAAATTGGTAGAATTGTTCCATGGCTGATAAAAAAGCTGGGTGTTCCACTTTGGCTCACAGAGCACTGGGCAATTTTCAATGAAATAGTGGAGGATGGTTTTTCCAAGAGATCAATTTCATTTCAGAGAATGTACAAACGATTGTGGAAAATTCTCACAATTTCTGCTCCGGTTAGTCAGTCTTCTCAGAATGATTTGCAATACTATTTGGGCGATGTTTTGCCTTCGATTTCGTCTGACCAACCCGTTTCCAATGGTTTTTTAATGCCTTTTGTTTTATTTCGCAATGTGGTGGATACCAGGGTGTTTTATCCGATCTCGGGGATCTCTGTTTTACAGGAAGTGGGTTTAATCAACACTTCAATCTCAAACAGGAAACCCAATCCCAAACTGCCTATCTCAGCAAATTCTTTTTCTGAAAGCAACGCATCGGTTAACACAGAGGGCAACGCAGAAACATACCCAGCAATCGAAACCATAAAACAAAAAGTGCCTTATCGCTTTATTCATGTATCATCTTTGGATATCCGAAAAAATGGCGACGGTATTATACGCGCATTCGCGCAATTCCAAAACGACAATAAAAACAATGCAATACTAACAGTGGTGGGAGAAAATAACCAATCGATGATACTGTTGTCTCAGCGTTTGAATATTCAAGACAAGGTTTTTTTTACGGGAAATTTGCCGATTTGTGGGGTTGCAGATGCCATGCGTGCAGCAGATGCGTTTGTACTTTTTTCAACAATGGAAAATGCGCCCTGTGTGATTTCAGAAGCCCTTTGTTGCGGATTGCCCGTAATCGCTACCGAAGTGGCAGGTATTCCTGAAATGATATTTCCCAAACGCAATGGATTGCTAGTAGCTGTGTCAGATGAAGACGCGTTGTCCAAAGCCTTTTCAGAATGTATGCGTATATTTCCTGCATCGCCATACAATGAAATCGCGCAAGACGCTCACAATATCTATGGGTACGACTCAGTAGCCGAGACCTTAACCAAATCGTACCAAAAAATCTTGAACTGAATATGTGTGGAATAGCAGGTGTAATCTCGTTTTCTAAATACAACGCCCAAGAAATTCGGCATATTGGAAGCACTTTTTCACAGCAATTGGCACACCGTGGTCCAGACGATGAGGGATATATTTGTTTTGTAGATGGGCCCGCTATAACGCTGCATGGACCGCATACAGACGCACACTGTTGCGATCAAAATCCCACACGATCAATCGAAACTTTCATTGCTGAATCGCATGGTTTGATGTTGCATCGGAGGTTATCAATCTTGGGACTATCTGCGCGAGGACACCAACCCATGCGCAGTAATTGTGGGCGATATTGGATTAGCCTTAATGGTGAAATTTACAATTATAAAGAACTTGCCGACGAGTTTAAATTGGGCAATTCATCCCAAACTGATACTGAAATTTTGTTGGAATTATGGAAATTGAAAGGACCCGATTGTCTCTCACGTCTGGATGGGTTTTTTGCGTTTTCTCTCTGGGATGATGAATGTAAGCAATTGTATCTTGTTCGCGATCGATTGGGCGTAAAACCCCTGTATTATGCGTGCAACAAGGATGCCTTTTGGTTTGCCAGTGAAGACTATGCCTTGTCCTATACAATGCAACAACATGGATTGAAAGAATATGGGGTTGATGCCCTCGCTGTTCAGTTGCATTTGGAATTCGGAAAATCGGATAAAATTTCTTTATTCCACGGAATTCAAGAACTACCAAAGGGGTCGTATCTGTGTTTTACATCTCACAATTGGAAAATCCCTGTCGAATCATCGCTTGTTGTTTGGTATAATCCTCTCCGAGATCACACAACCCAAAAACAGCAAAAGGCTCCACTTGCAGGTGAAAAAGAAACTACCATAGAAAAATTTGTAAAACCAGATCCAAGTATACTTCGAACCCAATTGTTGGATAGCATCACCCGGCGTTTGCGCAGCGATGTCCCAATTGGCTTTGCAGTAAGCGGGGGAATCGATAGTGCAGCATTGCTTGCCTTTGCCAAACTCATATTACCCAAAGGAACAGAATTTCATGTATTTTCGATCAATGCACCGGGCAGCGAGGGCGATGAAAGTATGTGGCAAAAGATGGTTGTTAATTCACTGGGAGGTATTTGGCATCCAATCGATATTTCAATGGAAACATCCGATTTGCTTTTAAAATATACAATGAAAACCCATCGACCCGCTGTAGCTTGGAATAACTTGGCTCATTTTGTTCTTTGCGAGGCCGTTCAAAAAACAGGTATTAAAGTATTGTTTAATGGTCAGGGTGCCGATGAACTGTTTGCAGGTTATCCCCATTATTATACAGCCTCATTTTGGAAAGAGCGAAAGTCTCTCTGGAAACACCGCCACAAATGGCCCATTTCTTTTTCTTCCGCAGCGAAACAATGGATTAAAAAAACCGTAGGATCGTTTTTGGGTCGGATTTTTCAAACCGATTTGCAGGTGTTGATGCATGACGATTATTACGGTGATTGTTTGGGTCAATTGTTGCGCTACGAAGATCGAAATTCAATGTCATGTGGCATTGAAAGTAGAAATCCATTTGCCGATGACCATATGTTGGCTGAGACATGGCTCAACAATGAACCATTGGAGTTTAATAACAATAAAAAAAGTTCCTTATCAGATCGCTTAAACAATGGATATTCCAAAGGGGTATTGCGAGCTGCATTAAAAGGAGACCAGGATTTAGAATCTGACAATTGGAAGAATTCTTTGTTGCCCAAAGCCTTGATTTTGAGAACTGATAAAAAAGGGTTTACAGTGCCAGCACATAGTCTTACGTTGCGCTGTTTGGAAGATTGGAAGCCGTATATATTGTCTACACAATTGGATGATTTTGTGGCGATAAGCCTCAGAAAAAAAGTATTGAAACAAGCCAAAGATACCCAGAAATTGTTTCGTTGGGCTTCGATGGGATGTTTTTTAGAAGCGCTTATTGGAAAGGGGTTGCCGAATGAAAAATAGTCCTGTTAACACGTTTGCTTGGCAATTGCTAAAGGCCCTCACAGCCGCATTGGTGGTGGTTTTATATTCTAGATTGTTGGGATCAGCGGGCCGGGGTGAATTGTCAATTTTGCTTCTGGATTTGCAGCTGATACTTATGTTAAGTGAGTTGGTGGCGGGATCTGCATTGGCAAATTTATTAATTCGGTATTCTCAAAAACGTATTTTGCCCACTGCATGGATTTCATTGCTATTGGTTTTATTTTTTGGCTATAGATTGGGTATGTATTTTAATATCTCCCACGATTTTCTGCAGATACTGTTCTTACAGGGTATGTTTTTGGGCGGTTTGAATATTCAATACAATATTTATCAAGCAAATGAATGGATTTACAGGCGAAACCCGCTACAGTGGGGATTAGAGATTATCAAGTTGTGTCTGTTGGGGATGGTATTTATTATCGGCACAAGCATTGATGGAAAACGATCAACAACCATGGCCGGCTTGTTATCCTCAAACATTGACCCAGCGATAGACGACCCTAATGTATACGGAATTTTGTTAATATTGGCCTTTTCCTCGGGTTTAATTTGGCTTATTTCGGTTTGGAAAACCCGGGGGTATTTAAAAGGAGTCAATAGATTTACATTGCCTCCAATGGAAATGTTTCGGATGGGATTGGGATCGCAACTTGGTCACGTATTGTTATTTCTTTTATATCGTTTGCCCTTATGGTTTGTCTTCAGCCGATGTGGAAGTGCCCAAGCGGGAGTATTTGCGAATGCTTTTTTGATGGCAGACACCCTTTGGGTTTTTGCCAATTCTTTCGGAACTATTTTACACAGCCGTATTTTAGGCAGGGAGAATTACCTTTTTCGCATGAATTTGGTGGCCCGGTATATGTTGCTTTCGGCTGTGGGCAATTTACTGATGATTTTGGGAATTATTCTGGTTCCAAATTTTATATTCGTTTGGATTTTTGGCAATGATTTTTCGGGACTCAAAGAAAATTTTATCCTTATTGCGCCAGCAATACTCTGTTTGGCTTTGTCTGCGCCTCTGGGGCATTACCTGCATGCGGCCAATAGGTTTAAAACTTTGATAGCTTCGAATGCTGTAGCGGTTCTAATTTTTTTAGTGCTAGGGTTTGCACTAGATCCTCAGGGATACGAATATGGACGATTGACGCTCAACAGTACTCCCAGATCTATGGTTGTTTTGGGAATTTGTATCGACAATTATCACGGTTTGATGATTGCTGTTAACACTGCTTTTTTTGCCTTACTGGCCATGAATTGGTTTGCTGTAAAGCCTCGATTTAGAAAAGGATTCCGGTGGAAATTTATACTCAGATACACAAGAAGTATCGTAAAAAGCGCATTGCCTTAGTTGTATACTTTTTAACACAATCTTGAGTTTGTGGAATGAACCCGTTGTGGAATATGTATTTTTGCAGCGTATTTAAATAAAAATCATTCACAATGACAATCGTAAATCAAAGTGGAATACCACAGTATAATCCATTAGAGAGTATGCAAAGGCGCTTCGATGAAGCAAAGGATATTTTGGGATTGGATGAACAATTCGCCAATGTTTTAAGGGTTCCTGACAAAGTGGTTGCCGCCAATATTCCTGTAACAATGGATGACGGAACCATACGGGTATTTGAAGCCTATCGGGTTGTCCATAGTGTACACTTAGGACCATCCAAAGGAGGAATTCGTTATAGTTTGGATGTCAATGTTGATGAGGTAAAAGCACTTGCGGCTTGGATGACTTGGAAGTGTGCGGTGGTCAATGTTCCTTTTGGTGGAGCTAAGGGAGGCATTAAGTGCGATCCGAGAAGTTTGAGTAAAGGAGAGTTGGAACGAATAACCCGTGCTTACACACTTTCAATGAGGCATGTTTTTGGTCCTGACAAAGATATACCCGCTCCTGATATGGGTACAAGTGCCCAAGAGATGGCTTGGATTGTTGACGAATTTAGCAAAATCTCTGGCCATAATTCCTATGCAGTTGTTACGGGTAAACCCCTTATTTTGGGGGGGAGTTTGGGTCGTGTTGAAGCGACCGGTAGGGGGGTTATGGTGAGTACCCGCAGTGCGATGGCAAAATTGGGAATGAATCCAACCAAAACTACTTGTGTGGTTCAGGGATTTGGAAATGTTGGCAGTATTTCTGCTAAATTAATAGCCCAAATTGGGGTAAAAATTGTTGCAATTTCTGATGTAACCAGTGGCTATTTTAATGTGGATGGAATTGATGTTGAAAAGGCTATTGCGTATGTTGAAAAAAGTGAAAATAAAACCTTGGAAGGTTTTGATGGTGGGGCAAAAGTGAGCAATGAGGAATTACTAGAATTACCCTGCGATATTTTGGTTCCCGCAGCCATGGAAGACCAAATCACCCCCGAAAATGCTTCTCGCATAAAAGCGAAATTAATTGTTGAAGGAGCCAATGGCCCCACAACAGCCGAGGCAGACCATATTCTCAATGAAAATAAAATTTTGGTAGTGCCCGATATACTGGCAAATGCAGGCGGGGTTACAGTTTCATACTTCGAATGGGTTCAGAATCGATTGGGATATTATTGGACAGAGGAACGTGTCAACCGCAGGGCCGACCGGGCGATGAAACAAGCGTTTGACAATGTATATGCCACCAGCGAGAAATACAATGTGGACATGAGAATTGCAGCCTATATTGTTGCTTTGGACAAAGTTGCGAGTACCTTAAAACTAAGGGGATCATTTTAATCTATGCGTATACACAAAGAGGGTTTTACCATACTCATCGTCACTGCGTTTATGCTTATCGGGTTCAATGCGGGGATTCGTTTTTTGGCAGGAGAAGACAGCCTTTTTGCTTTAATATTTTTGATTCTTTCCCTTATTTTCTATGGTCTGGTAATTCAGTTTTTTAGAAACCCTCTGCGCATTACCCCCCAAGAAGCTGGGAGTATTATTGCGCCAGCAGATGGCCAAGTTGTTGTGATTGAAGAGGTCGAAGAGTTGGAGTATTTTAAGGATAAACGTCGACAAATAAGCATTTTCATGTCGCCGTTTAATGTTCACGTTAACCGTGTTCCTATCTCAGGGAAGGTGGTTTATCACAAGTATTTCAAAGGAAAATATCTGGTAGCATGGCATCCAAAAAGTAGTACCGAAAATGAAAGAACTTCCGTAGTAATGGAAGAGAATGGGAAAGAAGTATTATTCAGACAAATTGCTGGTGCTGTGGCAAGAAGAATCGTATGCTATGTCAAACCGGGTGACGAATTGTCGAAAGGAGATGAATACGGATTTATTAAATTTGGATCGCGAATGGATGTGTATTTGCCATTAAATGCAGATATTACAGTGGAAATTGGCCAAAAGACAATTGGAGGACAAACGGTTATTGCAAAATGGAAATAATTTGATATATTTGTGTTATAAAAAATAATATCATGAAAAAAATATGTCTTTTAGGATTGTTCGTCGTAGGTTTTGCGTTGTCTTCTCATGCACAACAGGTTTCTAATACACAAAATCCTGTTTCCGTTGAAACGGCTTCATCAGCGGTTACTCCCACCAAATCCTGTTGCAAAAAAAATGAAGTATCCGCAACTTCATGTTGTAAAACCGGATCTACTGCCAAATCGAAAGAGTGTTCCTCGATGAAAGGTTCTGCTGCTGGTTCATCCAAATCAAAATGTGGGGAGGGCAGTGAGGCAAATTCAAGTGTATCTAAAGTAAAGAAATCTTGTACAACTCCAAATTGTCAGAAGCCTTGCTGTAAAAAAGTATAGTTATTGTTAAAAACTCTATTAAAAAAAGCGCCCTATGGGCGCTTTTTTTTTGATCGTTATCAGCATTGAATATGGATTCAAATCAATTTTAACATAGGATTTTTGATAATTTTCATTCGATAAACCTACTGTATACAGAATCATAAAGTTTAGAACAATATGGGTTATTTGTGGTGAATGACATTATACCAAAGCGCGATATACGCTCAACCCCGATTGCTTCTGAAATTCTAAAACTTTGGTTTCTGTGTTGTTACTTTGCAGTGTCAATGGATAAAGGATTCAGGAGAATTGTGTTTACCTTAATGATATTTGTGGGGTTGACAGTATTGCTGGTAAGTGTTTGGTTGAGTTATAATTTTAATGCAGAAACAAAACTTTTGCAACTCATTCCAGACCAATCGAACTGGTTTTTGCATGTTCAAACCAATCAGCTTCGATCAGATTTTTCCGAGTCCCCCAAACCCCCAGCATCAATTGATACGCTGGTAGAAACTATTTCTCATTTGGCGGTATTCAACAAAATCAAAGACCCCAAAACTACGGGCATTGGTTTGTATTCTGATGTGCTTGTATTCGGAATGAAGGAGGGCAATTTTTTCTGTCTATCACTAAGTAGAGAATCAAAGTTTACACTATTTTGTCAACAAGCCTTCCGGGATGGTCTGCTCGAATTACCAGCAGATAAGGGCAATTATTACTATGCCAAATGCAAAGATAAAAATATATATATCGCTTTTAAGTCTAAAGCACTCTTGGTTTACATTCCCAATGATACGCTCGTAAATAAGACCTCTATTGAGAAGGTATTGGGTTTAATATTCAGCCATAAATCGAATACCATCATGCAAAATTCAAGGGTTAAATTTCTTTATGAAGACGATCCAGACATGGTTTTTTACAGTACAAAACCCCAATATGGATTATCCCAATCGGCGTATTTTCCAAAAGTCAAGAAAGGGGAAAAGGCATACGTTGTTTTTCGTTACCCCGAGAATATGGGAATTATCAATCCCTCGCCGCTGATGTTGGCCTCAAAAGCGGGATTGACCGTAGATGTTGAAGCCAGCCTGAATACAAAGAACGAAATCACCCCTGAAGAAGCGCTTTCATTATTGGCTAGAGCCTTAAATCAATATATAATTTACTATAATCAATGAAAATTCAAACACTCATACAAGAACGTATTTTGATTATTGATGGTGCCATGGGTACCATGATCCAAAAATACAAGTTCTCAGAATCAGATTATAAGGGAACCCGATTTGCGGATTTTCCGCATGCCTTACAAGGCAACAATGACTTGCTGGTACTTACCCAACCTGAAATTATTTCTAACATCCACCGTGCTTTTTTGGATGCAGGTGCAGATATTTTGGAAACCAATACATTCAACGCAAATTCGATTTCCATGCTCGATTACCACATGGTCGATTATGTGAAGGAATTAAATACCGAGGCTGCAAGATTGGCTCTAGAGGCCGCTGCGGAATTCACCCGTAAAACACCCGAAAAACCTCGTTTTGTTGCGGGTGCTATTGGGCCGACCAATAAAACCGCTAGTTTATCACCAGATGTAAATAATCCGGGTTACCGTGCTGTTTCTTTTGATGATTTGGTGGCTTGCTATCGTGAACAAAGTATTGCTTTGATTGAGGCAGGAGTTCATTTGTTACTAGTAGAAACTGTTTTTGACACCCTTAATTGCAAAGCAGCCTTATTTGCTATCAATGAAATCAAGGATGAGCGTGGTTTGAATATTCCAGTAATGGTCAGTGGAACTATTACTGATAATAGTGGGAGAACCCTAAGTGGGCAAACACCTGAGGCATTTTGGATATCTATTTCGCATGGCAATCTTTTGAGTGTTGGTTTGAATTGTGCGCTTGGGGCACCCCAAATGCGGCCATATATTGAAGAATTGTCACGTGTTGCTTGGGTTCCAATTAGTTGTTATCCGAATGCTGGATTACCCAACGAATTTGGAGAATACGATGATACACCCGAGGGTATGGCCCTCGTTTTAGAGGAATGGTGTAAGCAAGGATGGGTAAATATTGTTGGGGGTTGTTGTGGAACTACTCCAGACCATATCCGTGCAATTGCCTTAATGGCAGCAAGATATTCTCCAAGACCTATGCCTACATTGACATAAGTGTCATTTGCACACTAGTAAATACAATTTTTTTTACCAATTATGCATATCTTTGCGACATTAATTTATGGGCGACATTAAAACCAAGAATCTGTCTGCAACTTCTTTTGATTTATTTGCAGATTTAGAGGAAACAAATCACGAGCAAATCGTTTTTTGTCAAGATCAAGCAACCGGACTTAAGGCAATTATTGCGATTCACAATACTGTATTGGGCCCTGGATTGGGCGGCACACGAATGTGGCAATATGCCCATGAAAAAGATGCCCTCAGGGATGCTATGCGCTTGTCTAGAGGAATGACTTATAAAGCAGCTATTGCAGGGTTGAATTTGGGGGGTGCAAAAGCGGTCATCATCGGGGATCCAAAAACGATGAAATCGGAAGCCTTGATGCGCAAATTTGGTCGTTTTGTTGACAATCTAAACGGAAAATATATCACCGCTGAGGATGTTGGAACCACAACCAAAGACATGGAATACGTTCAAATGGAAACCGATCATGTAGTGGGTTTACCTGAAAGTATGGGTGGTGGTGGAGATCCTTCTCCAGTTACTGCTTATGGGACTTACATGGGTATCAAAGCCTCGGCAAAAAAAGCTTGGGGCAATGATAGTCTATCTGGTAAAAGCATAGCTGTTGTCGGAATTGGTAAGGTAGGTATGCACCTTTTAGATTATTTGCACAAGGAAAATGCAAAGCTTTATGTGGCAGATATTAGCGATGCTGCTTTGCAAATAGCGGCCAATAAATACCGTGCCATTATAGTAGGAGCAGAAGACATCATAGGATTAGATGTTGATATTTTGGCGCCCTGTGCCTTGGGTGGGATTATCAATGACGAAACATTACCCAAATTGAAATGCCAGATTATTGCAGGTGCAGCAAACAATCAGTTAGAGGACGAAATAGTTCATGGAGATGCATTGAAAACAAGTGGTATCCTATACGCTCCTGACTTTGTGATCAACGCCGGGGGGTTAATCAATGTCTACTCAGAATACAATGGGTATGTTCGTGAAAATGCGATGGCCCAAACCGAAAACATTTACAATACCGTACTTGAAATTTACAAAAAATCAGAACGCGACAATCTGAACAGTCAGCAGGCTGCTATTTTGCATGCCCAAAAGCGAATTAAAGATATAATGTTGGTTCAAAGTACCTATTAATACTCAAGTCTCCCAGTGCTGATCCATTTTGTAGATTGGATTTAGATTAAAGTTTCCTGCAGTACTTGCATTCTTTTTTTATTTAACTTCGTAACCAATGAATGTTTGGTTCAAATGGGGTCGCAATAGCAATGCTGCCATTGCTTCTCTATTTTTAATATTGTTGGTCCATGGAATGGTGGCATATTTTGCCCAAGTTCCTGCTGGAGGACAGGATTCTTGGAACCATTACTTATACGCACGTTGGGCCCCTTTTCACCCGAATTTACTGTTGGATCAGTGGGGAAAACCCTTTTTTACACTGATCGCATTGCCTTTTGCCCGTTTTGGGATCAATGGGGTTTTGCTCATGAACCATTTGTGTATTTTGGGAACAGCTTGGATTACATACCTATGTGCCCGAAGAATGGGTTTTAGGAACCCTTGGATGGTTATATTTTTATTTGCTTGGCAACCGATTGTTTTGGCAAATGCACATTCTGCATTAACCGAACCAAGCAATGCACTCATATTGATTGTAATATGTTACTTATTTGCCAGTTTACGCTGGGTTTCTGCTACAATAGTGGCTTCTTTTTTACCTTTGGTTCGCAGCGAAGGATTCGTTTTATTGGCAGCAGTTCTTTTGATGCTCGCTGTAAGAAATCGTTGGAAAATAATACCGTTTGCTTTTATTGGCAGTTTTCTGTACGCCATTGTTGGGGCTTTGATTGATGGACATTGGAATTGGATTGTTACCAAGAACCCCTACATCCAGCAGGAAATTGGGGTGGGGTTTGATGCAGGGCATGGAAACTTCTGGTATTATGCGTTGCACCAAAAGCATATTGCGGGAATTATTGTGTCTGCGATGCTATTTTTTTCAATGATTTTACTGGGAAAATATGTTTTTAAACGTATCCAAAAAAAAACTCCTTCCAATGTAAATCAAACGGTATTGTGGTTGTGGTGGCCGCTATTCTTTTTTTTCTTTTTAGCCCACAGTGTCTTGTGGTGGAAAGGTGCGATGGGCTCACATGGATTGTTGCGTGTTTTCGTGGTTGTTTCTCCGATAATGGCATTGCTCGCCCATCAGGTATTGGATACATTGATGCGATTTGAAATTCGTTGGTTGAATCTATTTGTAAAGTATTTTGTTGTTTTAGGGATGTTTTTTTTGGTTTTCCCGGGTGCAGATATGCCTTATCCTTGGAAAATGAATCACTCCGATAAAACACCTATCCGAGGAGCGTTTGTCTATTCTAAAGAAAACAAATTGTCGCAAAATCCCATTGAACAGGCTTTAAATTTTATTGTGCAATCCCCCTATAAAGGCAATTTGCTTGCCCATCAATTGCCTATGGTAAATGTATTTTGCAATTTCGACCCGTGGGCGGCAGATGCACAATTACATCCCATAGACAAGTTTGGAAATTGGAAAAGCCCTTTGCCTGTATCCCAGTGGCCTAGAGAGTCTCGGGCATTGTATTTGTGGTCTTTGGATAGTCAGGAAGGTGGTAAAAACGATTGGTTTCCCGAGGGTACGATTGTTCTTTGGGATAATTTTCATGCACGTAGAGATGGCAATAAATCTTTACAAACAATGCGTAGTCTTACCATGTATAAAGAATTGGCTTCTTTTGAGGGGAATATCAAGGACAGTTGCGATGATGTGCGCGTATTTATAAAAAACAAGCCATTCTAACTAATGAAACTATAAATGTCTATGGCGCAATGATGGCGCATTGAATTAAATACAACACTGGCCTTATCCTTTTATATCTGGGGATTTGATGTCGTGTATGCGCAATTGCAAACTTGTTTTGCCATTGAAAGTATTCTCTTCGATGCAATAACAAGCATTGAATTTCTGGTGGTCACTCACCGACATCAGGTATTCGGCCATGCCAAATCCTATGGAATCTATACCACCTTTTGGGGAATTTATGTGTAATTTGAGATGCCGGTCTTTTAATACTCTCGCCGATTGCTTTGCGCTTAGATTATTGCTTCTAAATATTGGCATGGAGTTGCCAGGACCAAAAGGCGACAACTGTTTGAGGATTTTAAACATGGCTGGAGTGATGGTGGCCAAATCAATTTCTATATCATACTCAATCACTGGGATTAATTCTTCTTGTGTAAGGGTTTCTTGAACGATGGCTTCAAATCGTTCAGAAAAAGCGTCGAAATCATCGGCTTTTATACTCAATCCTGCCGCGTATTTATGGCCGCCATATTGAAGTACCAATTCTCCACAGGCACCGATTGCCTCATGAATATCGAATGTTTTAATGCTTCTGGCCGAGCCAATTAAAAGACCATCATTGAATGAGAAAATTATGGTGGGCTTATAAAATTGTTCAACCAATCTACTGGCGACAATTCCGATTACGCCTCTTGACCAAGATTCACCACGCAACACTGTACTATATTTTTTGCCACTATGATCAGTGTTTTCAACCATTGCGATGGCTTGACGGGTTATGTCTATGTCGAGTTCTTTTCGAACACTGTTTCGCTCTGCAAGAACCTGCGCATATTTCTTGGCTGCATTGAAATCTTTTTCAATCAGCAATTTTACAGCAGATTTTGCATCGGAGATTCTACCTGCTGCATTGATTCGAGGTGCAATTCCAAAGAGTATGTCTGCAACTGTGTAGTATTCTTTTTTGGACGATTCGTTTAGGAGCGCTTGTAAACCAACACTGGGATTTTCATGGAGTTTTTTAAGGCCATAATAGGTAAGGATTCGGTTTTCTCCGCACATATCAACTACATCACTGGCAATGCTCACGGCAACAACGTCCAAGTATTCGTAAACCAAATGCTCAGGTAGTTCTTGCTTCAAATTATAGGCTTGTATGAGTTTGAATCCAATTCCAGCTCCCGACAATTCTTTGTATGGGTAGTTGCAATCCTTGCGTTTAGGGTTTAAAATGGCTGATGCATTGGGCAATATTTTGCCTGGCAAATGGTGGTCACAGATAATGATGTCCAAACCCAACTCATTGCCATAATCGATTAGGTCATTTGAGCGAATACCACAATCCAGCACTACAATCAGAACAAACCCATTCTCGGCGGCATATTCTAAGCCTGCTTTACTAATTCCATATCCTTCAGTGTAGCGGTTGGGAATATAATACGCGATTCGTTCCAAAAAGGGTTTGAAATACGAATACACGATACTCACTGCCGTAGTCCCATCCACGTCATAATCCCCATAAATCAATACGCTTTCTTGGGTGTCGATGGCTTGTTGAATTCTATGGATTGCAACATCCAT
>SXGQ01394073.1_pt1 | contig 14395 bp, 14 predicted proteins | sample 3178371 | NCBI WGS metagenome assembly SXGQ01 (sample SAMN11356859, study PRJNA531348) | freshwater metagenome | isolation source: freshwater sample F1-20 | place: China: Fuxian Lake, Yuxi | collected 2017-12-25
CCGGAAGCGTCGCCGCCGCCGTAGCCGCCCGACCGCGGCGGGCCGCCGAAGCCGCCGCCGGGTCGCGGGCCACTGAACCCGCCGCCGCTGAAGCCGCCACCGCCGCCGCTGAAGCCACCCGGCCGGGGTGGACCACCGAAGCCGCCGCTTGGACGCGGCGGCCCGCCGGCCGCGCGCGCGCGGGCCGCACTGACCGCCAGCGGACGGCCCATGAACAACTGGCCGTCGAACTTCTTGATGGCTTCTTCCGCGGGGGCGCGCTCCGCGTACTCGATGAATGCAAACCCGCGGGCGCGGCCGGTTTCCCGGTCGAGCGGACGCACGATTTGGGTCGGTGGGGCAACCTGCGCGAAATGCGTACGCAGATCGTCTTCGGTCGCCTGATAGGGCAAATTGCCCACGAACAATCGGACTGGTGGCACTGGTGAACTCTAACGGGTGACGTCTGGCAATGGGGTGTTCGTGGTCAAATCCAACGTGGATGTGGAATGTTGGGTGGGTCTTTGCTTGGGCGGGTAGCTTAGCAAATATGACCTGAGGTCACAAGTCCCCCAGTTGGGCCCGGATGGCGTCGAGGCGTAACTTCAGCATTTCCCGGTGCGCTGGGCGGCAGGCGGCGCCCAGCTGCGCCTGCGTTTCGGCCAGGGCCAGTTGCAACCCGGCCTTCTGCTGCGCGCGGTCGCGCTCGTCAGGTGTCAGCGCCGGCTGGACGCTGCGCGCGCGGCCCGCTTCGTCCTGCTGTGACTCGACCGACTTGCTTTCCCACCCGCGCGCCATCCCCGGAGCATAGCAGTCCCGCAATCGGACAGATCGATCACCTGACGAATCCGGGTGGTTCCGTGGAAGTGTCTTAAATGCATGCGGTTACCAGCCACCAGCGTATTGGCAAGCAAGCTGCACTATCGGCTGCGCATGGATCGTTTCTCACAGGATTTCCGTCATGCCCTCCGAATGCTGTTGAAGACCCCGGTCTTCACCACCGTCGTCATTTTCACGCTCGCCGTCGGCATCGGCGCCAACACCGCCATGTTCAGCATCGTCAATGGCGTCTTGCTGCAGGGGTTGCCGTTTCGCGACCCCGACCGCATTGTCGACATCAACGAAGTGGAGCGCCGCGACCCGGTGGGCGGCGGGGCGATTGCCCCGGCCACCTTCCTGGATTGGCAGAAGATGTCGACGACGCTCGAGGCCATGAGCGCGTATGCGCCCCGCACCTTCAATGTCGCGCCGGCGGCGGGGGAGCCGGAACGGATGCGTGGCGCAGTGACATCGACGGCCTTCTTTGATGTGCTCGGCGTCTCGCCGCTGCTCGGCCGCCAGTTCACGCGCAACGACGCCGAACCCGGCCAGGGGCAGAACGTGGTGCTGAGCCATGGGTTGTGGCAGCGCTACTTTTCAGCGTCGCCAGACGTGATCAACCAGCCGGTGCGGCTGAACGGCCAGCCCTTCACGGTGATCGGCGTCATGCCGGCCATGCTCAACTTTCCTCAGAACGCGCAGTTCTGGATTCCGGCGTCGTACGACGTGCCGGGCTGCGGCGGCCCGGCCGGCGACCCGCGCGGCCAGCGCGGCATGCACTGCCTGCGCGGCATCGCGCGCATCAAGGCCGGCACGTCGCTGCAGCAGGCCAACGCCGAGTTGAAGACGATTTCGGATCAGCTGGCCAAGCAGTTTCCCGAGGACGCCTCCAACTTCATCGGCGTGGCCACGCCGTTGCAGGATCAGCTGGTGGGGTCGGCGCGCACACCGCTCCTGGTGCTGCTCGGCGCCGTAGCGTGCGTGCTGCTGATCGTCGTGGCCAACGTGGCGAACCTGTTGATGGCGCGCGCGAGGGTGCGCGCGCGCGAGTTTGCCATCCGTGCCGCGATTGGCGCCAACCGGCCGGCCCTGATCCGGCAACTGCTGACTGAAAGCGTGGTCATTGCCCTGGTCGGCGGCGTGCTCGGCGTGCTGCTGGCGTTCTGGAGCGTCGACCTGATCCTGGCGCTCGACCCAGGCGACGTGCCGCGGGTCGCGCCGATCGGCGTCGATGGCCGCGCGCTGGCGTTCGCCTTCGCGCTGTCGCTGGTTACGGGCGTCCTGTTCGGGGTGGTGCCGGCGTGGCAGGCCTCGAAGCCACAGCTGCAGAGCACGCTCAAGGACAACACGCGCGGGGCCACCGGCGACGGTCACCAGCACCTGGCGCGCGCCGGGCTGGTGCTGGCCGAGGTGTCGATCTCGCTGGTGCTGCTGGTCGGGGCCGGCCTGCTGTTCCGCAGCCTGATGACGCTGATGGATACGCCGCTCGGGTTCACCACGTCGCGCATGCTGACCATGGCCGTGGCGCCCACCGGCGAGAACTACCGGTCGCCGGGCCAGTTCCTCGGCTACTGGCAGCAGGTGCTGGAGCGCGTTCGCGCCGTGCCGGGCGTCGAGCGGGTGGCGCTCAGCAGCATGCTGCCGCTCGGCGGCGGCATCAGCGTGATGTCGTTTCAACCCGAGGGCAAGCCCGAGGTGCCGCCGAATCGGCAGCCGCTATCGCACTACGTGGACATCAGTCCCGGCTATTTCGGCACCATGGGCATTCCGGTGCTGCGCAGGCGCGAGTTTACCGAGCAGGATGCGACCGAGAACCCGCGCACCATCCTGATCAACGAGGCCATGGCTCGCCGCGAGTTTGCCGATATCGATCCGATTGGGCGGCGGTTTTCGTTCGGCCCCGGCGAAGACGGCAAGCCGGCGTGGGTGGAGATTGTCGGTGTCGTCGGCAACGTGCGGCAGTACCGCGCGGACCAGGATCCGGTGCCGATGACCTACGCGCCCTACACCGCGGCGCTCGGCCGGGCTCAGAACCTGATGATCCGCACGAAGGGAGACCCGCTGGCCGCGGCCGGCGCCGTGCGCGCGGCGTTGCAGGCGCTCGACCCCTCACTGCCGGTTTCGCCGCCGCGCACGCTCGATGCGGTGGTGGGCGCGTCGCTGACGCAGCGCAAGTTCAACATGACGTTGCTGCTCGTGTTTGCCGGCATCGCGCTCGTGCTGGCCATTGCCGGCATCTACGGGACGGTGGCGTATTCGGTGGCACAGCGCACGCAGGAGATCGGCATTCGCGTTGCGCTCGGGGCGACCAGCCGCGAGATTCTCAACCTGGTGCTGTTCAGCGCGCTCAAGCCGGTGGCGGCCGGGTTGGCCGTCGGCGTGGTGGCGTCGCTGGCGCTGACGCGCACGCTCGAACGCCTGGTCTACGGCATCAGCACGACCGATCCCATGACCTTCATTTCGCTGCCGCTACTGCTGGCCGCGGTGGCGCTCATTGCCGGCCTGCTGCCGGCCCTGCGCGCGACGCGCGTCGATCCGCTGGAGGCGCTCCGAGTAGACTGACGGTCAGTGTCCAGAGTGCCTCGATGATCCTGACGTCGCTGCTGGTCCTGCAGTTGGCGACGGCGCCGGTGGCCACCTGCCTGCAGCCGGGCCGGACCGGCGAGACCAGGTCCGAATGGATGGTGTCGGCCGGTGCTGCGCGCAGCGTCGCGCTGTTCCAGTCGGCGGGGCAACGTTCGTACGGTGTGCAAACGGCGTCGTGGGGGCGGTCGCTGACCCGGCCCCATGGCCCTGGCTGGTTGCGCGGCTGCTTTGCGTGGGCGGCCGAGGCCACGCCCCTATATGTCCAGTTCGAGCCGGCGGGCGTCTACGGCGCGGGCTTCGCGCCCCTCGTGTGGCGCTGGAACTTCCTGCCGCTTCGCACGTGGTCGGTGTTCGCCGAGTTGGCGATGGGCGGGTTGTGGACGACCGAGCCCGTTCCGGAGGACACCCAGTCGGTGAACTTCACCGCGCACTGGGGCGGCGGGGTCCGCTGGCACACCTCGCCGCGCGACAGCGTCGTCATCTCCTACCGGTTCCAGCATTTCTCGAACGGCAACCAGCTGTCGTCGAACCCCGGCGTCAACAGTCACGTGGTGCTGGCCGGCTGGTCGCGGCGTTCCGCGCGCTAGGACATGTGGACGGCAGCGGACACTGCGAACACAGAGCTGATTCTTCACAATGCGTGTCCGCTCACGAGGGGCTGCTGCACCACATCGCCGGGGGTCTCGCCGGCACTTTTGCTGTACTCTTAGGGCGCCGCATGCAGTTGGACCTGCCCTTTCGCGTGGCCCCCACCGTGTTCGTCCGTCACCAGTGGGCCCGTCGATACATTCTCCGCGTCCTCGACGATGGGACGTTGCGGGTGACACTGCCGCGTTGGGGATCGAAACGCGAGGCCCTGGCGTTTGTCGAGACGAGCCAGCCCTGGATCGAGCGGCAGCGCGCCACGCGCGCGGCCCGGCCAGCCGTGATGCATCCCGACGAACCGGCCTTGCGCCGGCGCGCGCTCGGCGAATTGCCGCCGGCGTTGCGGCGGCTGGCCGCTGCGCACGGCATCACGGTGACGCGCATCTCCATCCGCAACCAGCGGTCGCGGTGGGGCGCCTGTTCGGCCGCCGGCGCGATTACCCTGAACTGGCGCTTGATCCTGGTGCCGGCGTTCGTGTGCGAGTACGTGATGCTGCACGAGTTGATGCACCGTCGCGAGCTGAACCATTCGCCCCGTTTCTGGCGGCACGTGCGTGCGGTGTGCCCCAGGCACCAGGAGGCGCGCCGGTGGCTGTTGACCGAGGGACAGCGGCTGTTCACGGGCGCGCCCGCGAGCGGCGGGTGCGAGGAGATGTGATGAAGCGGATCGTGTTGTCGGTCGGAGTCGTGGCGGCGGTGCTGGCGGGTGTGACCGGCGCGCACGCGCAGTCGAGCATGGACGCCTTTCACGGCTACTTCACCGCCCAGGCGGGGTGGGCGTCGGGCGGCGACGTGACCAGCCCGGTGTTCATGCCCGGCATGGCCGTGTCGGTGCAGGAGTACAACGGCTGGGGCGCCGAGTTCGACTTCAGTTACGCCGCCGACGCCGACTCCGGACTCCAGGAACTGGATCTGGCCACCTACATGTTCAACGGCAGTTACATCCAGCCGCGCGGCCGGTGGCGCCCGTTCGTGACGGCCGGTGTCGGCATCATGCAGATCGACGGCTGCAACACCCCGTGCAATCGGGCCGCGCTGACCTACGACCTGGGCATTAACGGCGGCGGCGGGCTGCTCTACACCGTGAACGACGTGGTCGCCGCGCGCGGCGACCTGCGCTACTTCAAGTCCTTTGCGGAGCATCCCGACTTGCAGCGTCCCGACGGCTTCGGTTTTTTCCGGCTGGCGGTCGGCGTCACGGTCATGTGGACCATCCTGCCGTAGCCTCGCGCTCCGGTTCATGAACCGTCGCGACCGTCACGACGCGGTGCCCCTGAAAGACGGTCGAGCTGTCCTGTTCGCGGCACATCCAGCTGCCGGCGGAGCTCTCGAACCACCCCATTCGTCCTCAGTTCAAGTCGTTCGCGCCCCGTAACCGATGGCACATGCCTTGAAGTAGCGGGAGGCAGCCACCCGTCGCGAAGACGCGCCGGTGGCGATGGTGGAGAGACATCATGTTGAGAACAATCCTTGGATCGGCAATTGGCGGTCTCACGGCGGGCGCGGTCGCACTGGGTGTCGCGGCATACGCGCGTCCGGCTGACGCACCGTTCATGGGCGTGGATCCGAACCACCCGTACGCGACGACCGTGGCCTACCCCGGGGCCCCGGGACAGGGTGCGCCCATGATGGCGCAGCCAGGCTACTACCCGCAGGCGTCGTACGCACTACAGCCGGCCTACTACGCGCCGCAGCCGGCATATGCTCCGGCGGAGATCGTGTCGAAGCCGGCGCCCCGCGCGCGCACCGTGGCGCGGCCGGTGGCGCGGCCGGTGGCACGCCCGGCGGCGCGACAGGTGGTGACCCGTGAGCCGGTGGTGTATCGCGAGGAGGACCGGCGCGAAGACCGCTCGTGGAGCAAGACCGCAATGATCATCGGCGGCGGTGCCGGCGGCGGGGCCGGTATTGGCGGCCTTCTTGGTGGTAAGAAGGGCGCGCTCATTGGTGCCGCCATCGGTGGTGGCGCCGCCACGATCTACGAATCGACCAAGCGATAGGCGACGCCGCGGGCCCCGGAGGCAGTAAGATGTCGGTTCGATGGTCGCCGCCGGTCCCACGCCGCCAACGGCAGAAGTGCCCATTCCGAACGTCCCGCTGATTCACCGGCCCGGCTCGTCCGAGGCGCCGGCGACCCTCGCGCGTCCGCCACTTTCCGTTTGCAAGCGTGTGCTGATCGTGGACGATGAGCAGCCGGTGTTGAAGTTGCTGGTGCGCATCCTCTCGGTTGACAACTACGAAATCCAAGCCGCCGATTCCGGCGTCGAGGCGGCCCGGCTGCTCGATGTGCCGGGTTTCCGCGGGGTCGACCTGCTGGTCACCGACCTGATGATGCCGAACCTGAACGGGCGCGAACTGGCGGCGGCGGTGCGTCAGCGTTACCCGTCGGTGCGCGTCTTGTACGTGACCGGTTTTGCCGACGCGCTCTTCAAGGGCGTGAACGAACTGGGCGACGGCGAATCGTTCATCGAGAAACCGTTCGGCGCCGAGGGCCTGCTCGAAGCGGCGCGGTTGCTCATGTTCGGGCACATTTCCGACGGCGTCACGCCGTCCGACAAGCGCGACGCGGCGGAGGAGTTCGCCGACGACCGCCCGCGCGCCAGGTTCGTGCGCCTCCTCAAACGCCTCCGGTTCGCCTAGGCCACAGCTCGAACACGCCACCGATTTACACCGATTAGACACAGACATGTCTGGCGACGTGCGGCCGGTTCGGGCGGGCGAGGAGCTCAACTGGGTTCGGATCGCGGCATTCCTGCGCGAGCATCTTCCCGCCTGCGGCATTCCCGGCCTCGACCTGTCGCGGGATTCGCTCGTGGAACAGTTTCACGGCGGCCATTCCAACCTGACCTATTTGCTGCGTTACGGTGGCGTCGAACTGGTCTTGCGGCGGCCGCCGCTTGGCCCGCTGCCGCCGACTGCGCACGACATGGCCCGTGAGCATCGCTGGCTCGACGCGATTCATCCGCACTTTCCGCTCGCGCCGCGCACTTACCTGTTGTGCGAAGACCCCGAGATCGCCGGCGCGCCGTTCTACGTGATGGAACGCCGTCACGGCCTGGTGATTCGCGCCGAAGAGCCGCCACAACTGGCCGATCGGCCCGCGGCGCGCGGCCGCGCCAGCCGCGCGATGGTCGAAACGCTGGCGGCGTTGCATGCCGTGGACGTGGCGGCGCATGGCCTGGCGCACTTGGGCAAGCCGGCCGGGTTCGTGGAACGGCAGGTGCGCGGCTGGACCGAGCGCTGGCAGCGTGCGAAGACCGACGAGATTCCCGAGATGGAGACGCTGGCGGCCTGGTTGCCGCAGCACCTGCCGCCTCATGCCGACCCGCCGGCCATCGTCCACGGAGACTTCAAGCTCGATAACGTGATGTTCGATCCGTCGGACGCCGGCCGGCTAGTGGCCGTCTTCGATTGGGAGATGACCGCGCTCGGCGACCCGCTGGTCGACATCGGGATCTTCCTGGCCTATTGGGCACAGGGCCGCCGCCTGGAGCCGAACGACGCCCTCGGCTCGGTCACGAATCGGCCCGGCTGGTTCAGTCGCGACGAAGTGCTCGAGTGCTACGGCGCCCACAGCCGACGCGACCTGTCACAAATTCACTTCTACGAGGCCTTGGCCTTCTTCAAGATCGCCGTGGTCATTCAGCAGATCTATTTCCGTTACCAGCGGGGCCAGACGCGCGACGAGCGGTTCGCGAAGTTCGATGTGCGGGTCCGCCACCTCGCGGGGCAAGGCGTGGCCGCGCTCCGCTAGGTGACCGACCAGCCGCCGTCGACGACCACCACTTGTCCGGTGACGTAGTTCGAGGCGTCGGCTGCCAGGAACACCGCGATCCCCTTCAGCTCGCCGTCGGCGCCGACTCGCCCGAGCGGGCTGGTCGCCTTCAGCTCGGGTTCGACCATTTCGATGGCGCCGTCGGCCAGCCGCGAGTGGAAATAGCCGGGAGCGATCGCGTTCACGCGAATGCCCTGGCGCCCCCAGGACGACGCCAATTCCCGCGTCAGGCCCATCAGGCCGGCCTTGCTGGCCGCATAGGCCGCGTAGTGCGGCCCGTGCACCGATGCGATCAGGCCCGCGATCGACGCGACGTTGATGATGCGGCCGTAGCCGGCCTTCAGCATTTCGCGGCCGGCCGCCTGCGAGAACAGGAACGCGCCGGTGAGGTTGACGTCGATCACCTTGCGCCACTTCTCGAGCGGCATTTTGGCCGCCGGCGCCGCCCAGGTGATGCCGGCGTTGTTGATCAGGATATCGAGCCGTCCATAGACCTGCATCGTCTTGTCAACCACGGCCTGCACGTCGTCTGGCCGCGACACGTCGCAGGGCATGCCCTCGACCGTGTGGCCGCGCGCCCGCAGTTCGGCGAGCGCTGGCGTGAGCCATTCGTCGCGCCGCGCGCAGATCATCAACCGGGCCCCGGCTTCGGCCAGGCCTTCGGCCATTTCGAGACCGAGCCCGCGGGAGCCGCCGGTGACGATCGCGACGTGGCCGGTAAGGTCGAACAGCGAGGCGAGCTCAGGCATGTCTCGCCAATTCTGACCGGAACGCAGGGTCCTGTCATCACCGAACGGCTATGCTGGCAGGGGATGGCAATGGCAGCGGGAACACACGTACGGCACCGTTCGCGGCCCGAGTGGGGCATTGGCAAGGTCGAGGGCACCAACGGCGAGAGCGTCTTCGTCCGGTTCGGCCACCAGCTCAAGACGATCAAGATTTCGTTCGCGGAGGAATTCCTGGAGGCGGTGAGCGTGGCCGAGCTCGAGGCGAGCAAGCCGAAGCAGCGCGCCGGTCCGGCGGTGGGCCGCATCGCGCAGTGCCCTGAGTGCGGCAAGGCGCTGGTGCGGGGCGCGGACGGCGCGTGGCGGCCGTGCCCGAACTGCTCGTAGTTGGCGGTGTCCTGGCGGCGGGGCCGTCTCTGTCTGCGGTGTTTGGCGCTACCATGTCACGTCGACCCCGAGCGGAGCTCATCATGTACCCACGAACCGTTGCCCTCATCCTGCTGCTGCCGTTGGCCGCCTCCGTGTCAGGCCAGGCTCAACCCGGAAACCTCACGCGGCTGCTCGAGTCGCAGCTGGCGGGCTTCCCGGCCCGGACCGGCCTCTACGTCAAGCACCTGGGCACCGGCGAGGAAGCGTCCGTGCGGGGCGACGACTCGTTCAGCAGCGCCAGCGTCATCAAGCTCGCGATCATGGTCCGCGCCTTCCAGTTGGCCGACGCGAAATCGCTCGACCTGAATGAGCGCGTCACGATCGGACGCGCCGACCTGCGCGACGGCAGCGGGGTGCTGCAGTATCACGACCTCGGCCTGCAGCCGACCTACCGCGACCTGATCACCGAGATGATCATCACCAGCGACAACACCGCCACCGACCTGATGGTGCGCCGAATTGGCGGCGTCGAGGCGCTGAACAAGTGGCTCACGGCATCCGGCTTCACCCACACGCAGATGGTCGGCCGCGGCCACGAGTACCGCAAGAAGCTGCTGACGCTCATCAACCCCGAGTTCGCGAACCTGACGCCCGAAGAGACCACGGGGCTGCAGTATGCGTCGCAGGACAGCGCGCTGTTTAGCCTCTACACGGACCTCTTCACCGGTGCGCGCGCGCAGTGGGTGGCGATGGTCCGCGACCCTGCGAATCGCCGTACGTTGGCCGGCTACCGAAGCCGGCTGACGGTACAGGACCGCGCCTACTGGCTGGGTGACATGACGCCGCGTGAAACCGGCCGGCTGCTCGAGGCGATCGAGCGCGGCACGCTCACGTCGAAGGCCAGTGCCGCCGAGATGAAGACGATCCTGGGCCGGCAGCAGGCCGGCAGCCGTCGGATCCCACACTTCCTCGACGTGCCGGTGGCGCACAAGACCGGCGACAGCGGGGTGATAGCCAACGACGTGGCGCTGGTGTCGGCGCGCTCTGGCACGGTGATCATCTCGTTCTTCGTCAACGGCGTGACCGGGTCGTACGGCGAGGCCGAGGATCGCATCGGCCACGCCGCTCGCGAAATCGTCAAGTACTTCGACGCCGCGGCGCCGGCACGATCGGCGGCGCCGTCGGCGCGCCCCCAGTACGAGCGGACGGTGCTGCTCGAGTCAAGCTCCGAGACCTCGGCCAATGTCAGCATCGGCGACGTCAACGGCGACGGCAACCCCGACCTCGTGCTCGCCAAGGGCCGCCACTGGCCGCTGGTCGACCGCGTGCTGCTTGGCGATGGCCGCGGCGGGTTTCCGGCGGCCCACGATCTCGGCACCGCCTCCGACCGTTCGTACTCCGGCCACCTCGTCGACCTCGACGGCGACGGTGACCTGGATGTGGCCATCAGCAACGACCGCGATCCGAAGCTCGTGTATTTGAACGACGGCACGGGCCACTTCCGCCCCGCCTCCAGCTTCGGCCAGCCCGACTGGCCGACGCGCAACGCCACCGTAGTTGATCTCAATGGCGATCGCCTGCCCGACATCGTGGTGGCCAATCGCACCGGCGACCGGCCTGGCGCCAGCTACATCTGCTTCAATAGGGGGCGCGGCCAGTTCGACAGCACATGTGAGAAATTCGCTACCGAGTCGGCGACGACGATTACCGCGGCCGACGTCACCGGCGACGGCCTGGTGGACCTCGTCGTGCCCCACCGCGACGGTGGCCAGAGCCATGTCTATGTCAACGGCGGCAAGGGAACGTTCGCCGGCGCGGCCCGCGTGCCGTTCGGTCCGGCGGATGCGAACATCCGCATGTCGGCCGCGGCCGACCTGAAGGGCGATGGCCGGCAGGATCTCGTCACCATCGACGAGAAGGCGGGCGTGGCAGTCTACTACGGGGAGACAGGAAACCGTCTGTCGGCGCCCGTGCCGATCGGCCTGGGCGCCAAGTCGCCGTACGCGCTGGCGCTTGGCGATCTGGATGACGATGGCAAGACGGACATCGTCGTCGGCTACATCCGGGCGCGGCCGGCCGTGTTTTTCAATGACGGCTCTGGCCGCCAATTCTCACCGGTGCTGTTTGGCGACGACCAGGGCACCGCGTATGGCCTGGCGATTGGCGACCTCGACAAGGACGGCCGGCTCGATATTGCGGTGGCGCGATCGGAGGCCCCAAACGTCCTCTACTTTGGCGGCGCCGCGGGGCAGCAGACGCGAAGTCCGGCGCCGGCCAGACGCGTGATTCAGCCCGCCGGCTACAAGCCCACGCCGTCGCCGCTCGTGCCCGCCATCCTGGTGGGCGACACGCTGTACTTGTCGGGCAGCACCGGCGGGGATCCGGTATCGGGCCAACTGGTGCCCGGCGGCCTCGAGCCCGAGATGACGCAGATCATGTCGAACCTGCAGACCGTGCTCGCGGCGGCGGACATGACGCTCGGCGACGTGGTCGCCGTGACCGTCTATCTGGTCGACATGGCCGAGTTCGCCCGGTTCAACGAACTCTACCGGTCGTACTTTCCGAACGGTTATCCGACCCGCTCGACCGTGGCCGTGAAAGAACTGGCGCGCGGCGCGCGGCTTGAAATCACGATGACGGCCGTCCGGAGCAAGTAGGCGCCGTTTCCCCCACCGGAGAGAAGAGGAGTTCGTCATGAAGCGAGTCAGTGCGGCGGTTGTGATGGGGTGCGTCTTGTCAGCCTCGACGTTGTTGGCGCAGGTGCCGGCGCCGGCGCCCGCTAATCCGCTGTGGCACGAGCAGAAGGTCAAGAACTACCTGCCGCACATGACCTCGCCCGAAGTCGCCGACCTGCTGACGCGCACCGACATGGTAATTCTGCCGGTGGCGTCGCTCGAGCAGCATGGCTTGCACGGCCCGATCGGCACCGACTTCCTGAGCGGCCTCGAACGCGCCAAGCTGATTGCGCAGAAGACCGATGTGCTGGTGGCGCCGATTCTGTTTCCCGGCAACTCGCCGTATCACATGGCGTTTCCTGGTACCATCACGCTGCCGGCCGAGACCATCCAGCTCGTCTTCTTCCAGGCGGCGCAGAGCCTGCTCGCGCACGGCTTCAAACGGTTCCTGATCCTGAACAGTCACGGCGGCAATGCCAGCATCGCGCAGTATGTCGTCGATCGCATCAACCAGGAGACGGGCGGCATTGCCGTGGAACTGGACGATGCCGCCCAGCCGTTCCGGACGCGCGCGACCCGGCAGGGCGCGCCGGGGTTTGACCGGCATGGCGGCGTGAGCGAGACGTCACGATCGCTCTACCTGACGCCCAACCTCGTGAACATGACCGTGGCCCGCACTGCGCCGCTGACCCTGCGGCCGCACCTCGAGAAGATCCTGCCGGAGGTGGTGGCCGGCGATCCCACGGCGACGCGGGTGTTCCTGGCCGAGGCGCTCAAGGCCGCCGCGACGGGGAAGGGCACCTCGACCAGGGACATGACCGAGACCGGCGTGTGGAGTGCACTCGACGTGAAGACGGCGACCGCCGAGCGCGGCCGCGACGAGACTGACGCATCGGTGAATGCGGCGGTGGCATTCATCGAACGCTGGAAGCAACTGCGGCCGACGGGGACCAGGTAGGGCCAGCGGGCACGCCTGGCTGCCAGGCCTCGTCGTCGTCGTTTGAGAGCTTGAGGCCCAGCGCGCGCATGCCCTTCGGAATCACCTGGCCGAAAGTGGGCAGGGGCAACGCCTGGTCCTGTTGGTTGATCGGCGCGCCGTCCAGTGGGCGGGGTCGGTCTGCCAGTGTCGCCTGGTGGTCGCGGCGCTGCTGATCGTGGCCTTGCCGTCCAGCACTTTCCGCGGGGCGCGCCGCCGCCACACCCGCGCCGCTAGAGGCGCTGATCGGCATTGCGCATCCAGACGTGCGCGCATCGCTGCACGAGGAGTTCGCCGAGCGGCGACACTTTGTGCTGTCTGGCGCCTGACGCGGATCGTGGCCCGGCGATGCAGGCGGAAGGTCGAGATGGCCCGCCAGCCGTAGCCTCTTGGTCGGGTAGTGTCGCCCACCGTCGCGGCCAACACTCACTGCCGCTATGGTGGGCAGCCTTCGCGAGACTCGAGAGCGAAGGCTGGTGCCGGAGGAGGGGGTCGAACCCACACACAGTTGCCTGTACGGGATTTTGAGTCGCTCGAAACAGCGAAATATCTAATAAATTAGGTGGTCTGTATAGAAGATTTCACAAAAGTTGGTCCCAGAGGAGGGAGTCGAACCCACACACCCTTTCGGATATTCGATTTTGAGTCGAACGCGTCTGCCATTCCGCCACTCTGGGATGACCGATATCTTATCGCACCCTCGCCTAAACACCCCGCCAGACCTCGTTAGAGACCGCCAGACCGACGAATCCCTGCCTGACCCGACCATGTCCCCACTGGGGAGCGTCTTACCGCGCCTAGAGCAGGGGAGAGCAACGCTCCCCTGCTCGCACCTGCCAGACCCCCGCCAAGACGACGAACGGGTCAGACCGACCTTCGGTTCCCCCTCCCGTCCAAACCCCTCCCGTCCCCTTCTCAAGCACCCCAGACGCGAGTAGGATGCGCTCGTGCCGACGACAGCCACACCACGCAACCCCGACTGGGAGGAGGACGAGCTTGTCCTCGCGCTGGACGCCTACCTGTCGGCAAAACCACGCGACCTTCAGAAGCACAGCCCAGAGGTGTCGGAGCTGAGCCAACTCCTCCGCAAACGCTTTCACCAGCTCGGCGTCGTCGGAGCGCACACCCTTCGCAATGTCGCAGGGGTGTATATGAAGCTCCAGAACCTCAAAGCGCACGACCCCGCATATCTCGCCCGAGGGAAGACAGGACTGAAGGCAGGGAACCGCTTGGAGCAAGACGTCTGGCACCGCTACGGGGAGCGCCCCGCCGAACTTCACCAGCGCGCCGAGCAGTTGCGGAAGTTCATTCAGTCGGACATCAGCGTCGGGGATGTTGAGGACGAACTACCAAGCAGTGACATGCCCCTCGCGCCAGAGGGACGCCTGCTCGTGCGGTTTCACAAGCGGTATGAGCGCAGTGCGACAAACCGCACCAGGAAGCTGCGCCAGTTCCGCGCCGACCACGGAGGACGGGTCTTCTGCGAATGCTGCGGCTTCGACTTTGAGCGAGCCTACGGGTCACGTGGCAAAGGGTTCATTGAGTGCCACCACGCAGTTCCCGTCTCTAAACTGACCCCAGACCAGACGCTGTCTACCCGCGACCTTCGTCTCCTCAGCGCAAACTGCCAGCGAAAGGTTCCTATAGTCCAGCCTTGGCTCACCGTAGAGGAGCTACGGGAGCTACTGCGGAAGTAGACACCTTCCCAGCACCCTCCAGACCCCGCAGGAACGACGACCTCTCCCGCTCCCGAGCGTCCTACCCATCCCCTCCCACACGACCCGCCAGACCCGCGCCAACGGAGTCGGTCTGTAATGCTTTGGACGCACCATTACAGGAGCGCCCTTGA
>SXGQ01393001.1_pt1 | contig 14389 bp, 13 predicted proteins | sample 3178371 | NCBI WGS metagenome assembly SXGQ01 (sample SAMN11356859, study PRJNA531348) | freshwater metagenome | isolation source: freshwater sample F1-20 | place: China: Fuxian Lake, Yuxi | collected 2017-12-25
TCTATTTTGCCATAGAAAATGACCCACTAAGGCAAGCAAAGTATATAATATGCTCCATACTATCGGGAAAACAACATTCGGAGGGGTTAGCGATGACTTTATAATAGTGTGATACCAATCCATATTTGAACTGGTAATACTTCCAAGACCAAATCCTATAAGTTGGAACACTAAAATCCAGACAAGAGCATAGAAAGGCTTATTGGATATAGACATTATAAATAGGTTTCTAATTCTGTTTTATTTTTTATGAGAAAGTTATTTTTTACAAACGAATAAATTATTTGGGTAGCGTATCTGTAAAAACTTGTTGCATTAAATCATTTGTATCTATATAAAGAATCTTGCTGACGCAATCTACTACTAAATAAATATATTTAACTCTGTGGCTATATGCGCAGTAAGTTGTGGCCCCTTCGTCTAGCGGTTAGGACGTTACCCTTTCACGGTGAAAACACGGGTTCGATTCCCGTAGGGGTCACCATGTACATTCCCCAATTTTATAGCATTGGTCTTGTATACCTTAAGTATGTTAATCTCTTAAAATTATTCTAAAAAGAGGCTGATATTTTTGTAGATAAAACAAGGAATATTAGTTATTATCGCAAGAAAGATAAAAGTGTAGTTCTAATTTAGGTAAAGTTTATGAGCATTGGTGCTGGTCAATTGCTAATTATTTTGGTGATTATTCTAGTGTTATTTGGGGCGGGAAAATTACCTCAGGTAATGTCTGATTTAAGTAAAGGGCTTAAGTCTTTTCGGGATGGAATGAAAGACAGTAAGGACGAAAATAATGATAAGTAATATTTGATAATTGAGTTTATGGAAAATAAGAAGTTTATTTTACCTTTGTTTGGTATATTGGTTTTTTCTCTTATATCGTGTAAAAGTAAATTGAAAGATGAAGAAATAATCCCTCCGCAGGAAAGCTATGATGCCGGTGTAGTCCAACTTGAAAAAGGTGAATACAAAAAGGCAGCAGAACATTTTGAAAAGGTGTTTTTTCAGCACCCTGGAAATGCAATAACTCCTCAAGCCGAATTAATGCAAGCTTACTCTTTGTATGTTGCCGGTGAGTACGACGAAGCAATTGATGTACTTGACATATTCATAAAACTACACCCAAGGCATGAAGATATAGCTTACGCTTATTATTTGAAAGCTCTCTCTAATTACGTTCAGATTTCAAGCGTTTTATTGGATCAGTCTAGGACCAGATATGCAAAGGAAAGTTTAGAAGAACTAATGAGGCGCTTCCCTGGTACAAAGTACGCTATTGATGCTGCTCTTAAAATAGATTTAGTAAACGACCATTTAGCAGGTAAGGAAATGTCTGTGGGGAGATACTACTTGAAAAGAAAAAACCCAATAGCAGCTATCAAAAGATTTCAAAATGTTATTGATGAATACCAAACTACTTCGCATGCAGAAGAAGCATTATATAGGCTAGTTGAGAGTAATGTAATGCTGGGTTTAAAAGACGAAGCAGAAAAATATGCTGCCGTGCTTAGTCATAATTATCCGAGCGGAAGCTGGCTTCATAATGCGCGTAATTTATTAAAATAATGCTACCTTATGCTGCAAAACCTATCAATTCAGGATTTTCTACTAATTGAGAAATTAGACCTGGATTTTGAAGATGGGTTTTGCGTTATTACCGGCCAAACCGGCGCTGGTAAGTCCATATTACTTGACGCTATTCTATTTGCTTTAGGTTCTAAGGCCAGTGGAGAAGTTGTACGTGCTAATCAAGAAAAAGCTGTAGTTGTTCTTACTTTTACTAGGGTAGAGCAAGCTGCTGAATATTTATCCGAGTATGATATCAATCTAGATCCAGATGATGATATAATAATAAAGAGAATTCAGTACGCTAACGGCCGTAGAAAGTTCCTTATTAATGATAATCTAGTAACTCAAAAGGTAGCCTCTGATCTATTTGATTACCTTTTAGAAATTCATGGTCAGCATAATCATACTTTACTTCTTAAAAACTCTTCCCACTTGGAAATACTTGATCAATCTGCTGGTAATATTCAATTAAAAAAAGAAGTAATGGGTCTATATAAACTATGGCAAGAATTACATTCTGAATTATTAACAGCTGCCGCAGAGAAGGAAGCAATTATTAAAGAAATAGATTATCTATCTCATATGTGCCAGGAGCTAAGAGCTCTTGATATTAAAGACGGGGAAGAAGAAGAGTTAACTGAAATTAAAAAACGTCTACAAACCAGAGAGAAAGAGATTAAGTTGATAGAATCTATTTTAAATGATGTAGAAGCAAGTAATATAGTACAAATTATAGCTAAAGCTCAAAGAAATATAAGTAAATCAGACAATATTGAAATATATAGTAACGTAAATATCTCCCTGGAAGAAATATATAATAAAGTAGAAGAGGCGAAATCAGCTTTAACTAATATTTTACACAGTTTTGATTTATCAGAGCATTCGCTGCCAGAAATAGAAGACAGAATATATGCAATTAGATCTATCGCTAGAAAACATGGATATGCAGTAAGTGAATTAGGCAACTTTATGCAACAGAGCAGCCAGAGACTTATAGCACTTGAGCAGAAGATTAAAAATAGCGCAGAGCTAAACGATAAAGTGCTCACTGTTAAACAAGAGTATTTGCATAAAGCACAATTACTATCTGAAAATAGGCGAATAGCTGCCCGAGGGCTTGAGAAAAAAACTACGGACGAGTTGTCGATGCTTGATATGAAAAAAGCACTATTTGTTATTGAAATTAATTCAGAAGAAAAGAATGCGGGAATTAACGGCATAGATGAAGTAAGGTTTCTTGCTTCAACCAACCCGGGTATGCCAAAAGTTCCCATTGATAAAATAGCTTCTGGGGGTGAATTGTCAAGATTCATGCTTGCCTTTAGAACTGCATTATTTGATAAAACTACCAAAAAAACTATTATTTTTGATGAGGTGGATGTGGGAGTTAGCGGTAGTGTTGCTGATTCTGTAGGAGAGAGACTAAAAACTTTAAGCACGGTTGCACAAGTTATAGTAATTACCCATCAGCCGCAAGTTGCTGGTAAAGCCAATCAGCATATTTTAGTGGAAAAAACTCAAACGATCGCAAATACTTCAGTGACTGCTCGCTCTCTGGATCTGGAAGAAAGACCACACGAACTAGCTAGAATGATTTCCGGTAAAGAAATAACTGCTAATTCACTTGCCGCTGCTAAAGAACTAATGTAAAGCCAATTAAAAAACTGTATACAGATAACCGGAGGTGCTGTAGTTTTAACTATTATCTGTAAAAGTAAAGACTTAATCTGACAGTTAAGGATTGTTGGGTACGAAAATATTAGATAGCATCGTACCCGGCAATAATTTTAACAACCTCAAAAAAAGGAGACTGTCAGATGACAATATATCAAGAAAAAATCATAAAGCCAAGAGTTGGTTTATTACAATTTGCAGAACATTAGGGAATGTATCCCAAGCGTGCAAAGTCATGGGCTATAGTAGAGATACATTTTATCGCTACAAAGAACTCTACGACCAAGGTGGAGAAGAAGCCCTGTTTGAGATGAATCGTAAAAAACCTTGCCTGAAGAATCGTGTGCCTGCTAATGTGGAAGATGCTGTAATTAATATGGCTGTGGACTTTCCGACTTACGGGCATGAAAGAGCCGCAAATGGGCTACGGAAACGGGGTATTATCCTCTCTGGAGGTGGCGTAAGGTCTATGGTTACGTAACGATTTAGAGAACTTTAAAAAACGTCTCAGGGCTTTGGAAGCCAAAGTTGCCAATGACGGTATTGTTCTCAACGATGTGTAGCTTGCTGCACTTGAAAAGGCAAAAAACAAGCGTGAGGCAACGGGTGAAATCGAAACTATGCCCTGGTTTACCTAGAGTCACGGGATACTTACTACGTGAGCAATATCAAAGGCATAGGGCGCATTTATCAACAAACTTTTGTAGATACCTATTCCAGGGTGGCTATTTGTAAGCTCTATACTGAGAAAACGTCTATTACCGCCGCTGATCACCTTAATGCTAGGGTTATACCGTTTTTTACAAGCCATAATATCCCTTTGCTTCGTATCTTAACCGATAGAGACGCTGAATATTGCGGCAAGCCTGAAAATCATGCTTACCAACTATACCTGGGCATTGAGGATGTAGACCATTCTAGAACTAAGGCAGCCCCCAAACTAATGGCATTTGTGAGCGTTTCCATAAAACCATGCAAGAAGAGTGTTATCACCTTCTATTCCGTAAAAAGTTTTATAATATTTTGGATGAGTTACATCTAGATGTAGATACCTGGATTATTAGCTATAATAACGAAAGATCTCATTCAGGTAAGCATTGTTTTGGAAAAACTCCAATGCAAACTTTTAGAGATTCAATTTATATTGCCAAAGAAAAAAATATTGGTAATATAGAGAGAATATCAGACAACTTGCTATTAACTTATCAAGCTGCCTGATTTTTTTCAAGTCGTAACTAGTACATATTATAGTTTTCGACTAACAAATTCTATTTTCTCATTTAACTAAGATTTATTTAGAGTTCTCTAATAAAGATTGAATTTCATTTTCTATTTTATTCTGCATCTCCGTTAGTAAATTTTGAGCCAAGTCGGCATTTTGGCTTTCAACCATTAACCTTATTATTGGTTCTGTCCCAGATTGGCGTATTACAACTCTTACGCTTTTGGCGTAACGCTCTTGGTAGAACTTGCTAATTTCCTCGATTTTTTCGCCTCGTAAGGTTGTAAATTTGTGGTAATATTTATGGTCGTAGCGAATATTACGAGTAAATTGTGGTACTGGTACAAATTTATTGAGTACCTTACTTATAGGATTTTGTGCTTGCCTATACATAGCAAGAACTCCAAGAGCAGCCTTAATTCCATCTCCTGTTGTTTGGTTTGATCCGATGATAATATGCCCGGATTGCTCTCCACCTAGATTGCAGCCTAATTCACCCATTTTTTCTACTACATATTTATCCCCCACACTTGTCCGTATAAGGTCTATTCCAATTGTTTTCAAATATAGCTCTAATCCCATATTAGACATGATAGTAGTAGTTACTAAGTTATTTCGTAATAAGTTGTTTTTTAGTAAATATTGTGCTAAAGAAGCAATTATTTGATCTCCATCTATTACTTGTCCATTTTCATCTACTACTACAACTCTATCGGCATCCCCATCTAATGCGATTCCGAGATCCGCTTTATGTTCTAATACTTTCTGGGTTAGCAATTGCGAATCCATAACCCCGCACTTCTCATTAATGTTAAAACCTGTAGGGCTTATCTCGCATGCAATAACCTCTGCTCCCAACTCATGAAACACTTTAGGTGCAATATCGTAAGCTGCTCCATTAGCGCAATCGACCACTAATTTTATTCCATCTAATTTTAGATTAGGCGGGAATGAGTATTTTACATGTTCAATATAACGTCCACGTGCATCTCCTAGTTTTAGAGCTTTTCCTAAGTCATGATATTCTGCTACATATCCTGATAAGTCAGTATGCATTAATTGTTCAATTTTTCTTTCTAACTCGGAAGAAATTTTATGGCCTGAAGATTGAAAAAATTTAACACCATTATCGTAATAAGGATTATGCGAAGCTGAAATCATCATACCAAGGTCTGCTCTCAAGCTTCTTACCAACATTGATATTGCAGGTGTGGGCATTGGCCCTATTAATACTACATTCACACCCATTGAAATAAACCCCGAAGTTAATGCGGATTCTAGCATATAACCGGATAACCTTGTATCCTTCCCTATCACTATAGTTGCTTTCTTTCCAAGAAAATCACAAGCTATAGATGTTGCTCTTGCCAATTTTATCATAATTTCTGGAGTGATAACGCCGGTATTACTTCTCCCTCTTATTCCATCTGTACCAAAATACTTTTTTAGCATGATTATTTCCTTTGCTTTTCGTATAAATTTTGTGTAAACTGCAGCATTTTACACCATTTATAATAAAGAGTATATCTGTTTTCATGGATCATAAGGTTTTTTTCATAGATTCGGAATATAGTACCCATGTGGTAGCAGCTAAAATGATAAAGCAATTTGCTCGAGATACCATTAGCTGTGGTAAACTAAAAACGTCTTTACCTCATGATAGTGTGCTGCTTGTTAAAACTAATCTTATAGGCCTTACTGACCAAACTATTGAATCATTGGTTGAAAAGAAGAAAAACCATAAGGTGCTAATTGGCTTATTGGATTCTGAACCTTGCATAGCTCTGGTTAATGTTAATTTATTAAACGATTTTTCACACGATATTAACTTATTTTATGATAATATTAATCCAGAATGGTTGTGTTGTAATCTAGATTCATTTGAGCTTAAGCTATTAAATAGTAATTCCAAAGTGGTTGCTTTTGCTCAAGAAATACAAAATAGGTTGCGAAAAGATGCAATTGACAGGGGAGTATATTTACAAGATCCAGATACCACATATTTATCATATGATACTACTTTTGGAAAGGATGTATTAGTCGAACCTAACGTCTATTTTGGCCATAAGGTTAGAATAGATAGTAATGTTCATATTAGAGCTTTTTCTTATTTAGAAGGCGTGGAAATAGAGAAAGAATCTAAAATAGGGCCATTTGTGAGGATAAGAGGTGAGACCAGGATAGGAAGTAATGTAAAAATAGGAAATTTTGTTGAAATAAAAAATTCTACCTTCGGTATCGGTACAAAAGCATCTCATTTATCCTATATAGGAGATGCCACAATTGGCAGTAATGTAAACATAGGTGCTGGGGTGGTTACTTGTAATTATGACGGCTTAAAAAAGTACAAGACAGTAATTAAAGATAATAGTTTTATTGGCTCTAACAGTTCTTTAATCTCACCTCTTACAATTGGATGTAATTCACTTATAGGGGCTAGTTCCTTTATCAATAAAGATGTTCCGGACTACACTTTTGCTATTGGTCGGAGTCAACAACTTATGAAACCTAATAGGAGAAAATAGATATGTGTGGTATCATAGCTGGCGTTACTAATAATAATATATTACCTGCGTTAGTAAATGGTCTTGAGAAATTGGAATATAGGGGCTACGATAGTGCCGGGCTTGCTGTAATCCAAAATAATCAAATACATTTAGTTAAGACCGTAGGCAAAGTCGTAGAGCTAAAAAAACTTTTACCTCAGAAAAAATTAGACAGTAATATAGGAATTGGTCATACAAGGTGGGCAACACATGGTGTGCCAAGTGTAGTCAACGCTCATCCACATACAACTGATCGGATAGCATTAGTCCATAATGGAATTATTGAGAATTATAAAGAGCTAAAGCACGAGTTACAAGGTTTAGGATATGGATTTAAATCTGAAACTGATACGGAGGTTGTGGCTAATCTACTTGATTACTATTTTTCATTGAATAATAACCATATAGAAGCCTCTAAGCAGACTATTGCAAGATTGGAAGGGTCATTTTCTTTAGTATTTATGTTTCATGATGCTGAGCTGTTATTTGCAACTTGTAAAAAAACTCCTTTAATTCTAGGCTTAGCAAAAGATGCTACTTACATTGCTTCAGATATAGTAGCTTTTGGCAGTAATGTAGGTGAGGTAGTGTATTTTGAGGATGAGGATGCAGTTTTAATTAGTCTAAATTCATATCAGATTTTTGATAAAAATGGTAATCCAGTTAAGCGTACTGTTAAAAAATCTTCATTAGTAGAAGAAGTATCTAAAAAGGATTTTCCGCATTTCATGCTTAAAGAAATATACGAACAGCCAATAGCACTTGAGAGGGCTATCGATAAATATTTAAGAACAGATGAATTAAGTAAAATAAAGATAGATTGGCAAAATATTCAGCATATAAAAATTTTAGCTTGCGGTACTGCTTATTATTCAGGGTTAGTTGCTAAATACTGGTTAGAAGAATTAACTAACATTGCAGTGGATTTGGAAATTGCATCTGAGTTTAGATATCGTACTGTTGCTAGGAAAAAAAACGAAGTTACAATTGTAATTTCTCAATCAGGGGAAACTTTAGATACACTAGAGGCTTTAAAGCAAGCAAAAGCTAACGGTCAACCTATTATTTCAATTGTAAATACAGAAAATAGTTCAATTGGCCGAGCATCTGATTATGTATTACCAATAATGGTTGGTCCTGAAATAGGTGTTGCTTCTACTAAAGCATTTTTGGGACAATTAATGGTTATTGCTGCCTTAGGATTAAATATAGGTCTGAAGAACCAAAATATTTCTAATAATAAGGTTGAAGAGCTAAAAATTTTATTGTCAACAGTACCTAGTATGATTACAAAAATTTTGTCACAAAGTGACAAAATAAGAACTGCTGCTATGCAAATTAAAGATTTTCCGAGTGTGTTATTCATTGGAAGGGGCAATTTATATCCTATCGCCCTTGAAGGATCGCTGAAATTAAAAGAATTATCATATATACATGCTGAAGGTTATGCTGGGGGCGAACTAAAACATGGTCCTATTTCTTTAATTGACAGTAACATGCCAATAGTTGCGCTAATGCCAAATGGCAGTTTATTTGAAAAAATGTTTTCAAATTTACAGGAGTTAGGTGCTAGAGGAGGTAAATTGTTAACTATTGTCGGTTCAAGTAATGTAGGAAAGGTAATAGATTCATCATATTGGACTCTAGAAATACCTGATTGTGAAGAATTTATTGCTCCAATGATTTATTCTATACCTATGCAGCTACTTGCATATTATACTGCTGATTTAAAAGGAAATGACATAGATCAACCACGTAATTTGGCTAAAAGCGTTACTGTAGAATAGGTGGATTTTTAGTGATGGCAGCCTTAAGATTATAGGAAACAACTGTTGGTAAAAGTTCAAAAAACCTTTTTGACAAACCTCAACTTGGGTTCAGAGGAGTTATATCTTCTGGAATATAATCTAGAAATCCCTATTAATTGCTTTCTCTATGATTTGAGATTTATTATTACATCCTAATAGAAAGGCCAATTATATAGAGAATTTAGTAAGCCAAGTAAATTAATATGAAAAAAAATGACATAAAAGAGATAGAAATTAGAGGAGTAAACAATAAAATAGATACAGTTTAAGACATAACCCTCTCTTTGCAATCTGATAAAATAATAAATAATGTAAAATATTTTGGTATTGCGGGACTAAAATTGCCTCCAGAGGGCATAATCAATCGGAATCTATTTCGGTGTTTTTAGATCATAAAGTAAAAATGCAATTGGAAATATAACCAATAAATATTAATGTAAAATAAAATCCAATTTATTACCTATCATTATATCAATATTTGCATGAGAGGGAACATCTCCCAATTCCGTGTTAATAATAACATTTTGTGACGGAGAAAGTTTGATATTATTATGGTTCTCAATTCTAGAATTGATTAGCCTGTTATTTTTATCAAATACTCTAATTCTAATTAAAGGGATTTTTATGCTTTTATTAGATAAATTGGTTACTTTATAATTAATTGTTGTTTTACCAAGCTCTTGTTGATTATAGATATCGCTAATAGTTAAATCTTTGTTATTTAAAATAGACGGAATGACAAAACTACCCTGAAATAGAATTGCAACCATAAAAATAATCATACTTACTAATAATATTGGCAAACCGTATAATAAATGTGCTGGAACTTTTATCGGTAATAGCACTGGTAAATTTATTCCATTACCAAGAGGAGGAGTTTTTGTAGACAATGATTCTACCTTTGGTTCAATCCTTACTTGCCTAAAAGGTTTTTGATGCCAAATGTTGAAACATTTTGAACATTTTACTTTTCTACCATTTTTCCCTATTTCGTCAGCAGTTACGGCAAATCTGGTATAACATTCCGGACATGTAATATACATAGCTTTATTATTTTTCAAAAATTTATTTCCTTATTTCTAAAAACAATTTACCTAAACAAAAAATAAAGTTATTTGTTACTTGGTTTCACTTTTATTTAGGGTCAATGATGCAAGATTATATTAGAGCAACAGAAGAACTTTGGCAAATAAGAGATTCGTTAAATGCTAGAAATGATGAATACCTAAATGCAAAAAAAATTATTGACGAAATAATTTTTCTGCTGGGCGAGGGAAAGATCGTTGTCTGTGAAAAAAATAAAGATCAATGGTACGTTAATGAATGGGTAAAAAAAGCCATTTTACTAAATTTCAAAGTTTCTGAAATGAAACTTTATGATGGTAATTGTATGAAATGGTACGATAAAGTTGACCCGCAGTTTTTAAATTTTTCTCAAGATTCCTTTGAGAAAAAGGGTTGCCGAATCGTCCCCGGCGCATTCATCCGCCAAGGGGCTTATATAGGTAAAAATGCTGTGGTGATGCCTTCTTTTATAAATATTGGTGCTCATGTTGGGAGTAGTACAATGGTAGATAGCTGGGCTACTATTGGTTCGTGTGCCTATATCGGCAATAATTGCCATATTTCTAGCGGAGCTGGAATTGGGGGAGTATTAGAACCCCTACAAGCAAAACCGGTAATCATTGAAGATAATTGCTTTGTTGGAGCTGGTTCACAGATTGTAGAAGGAATGATTGTGGAAGAAGGGGCAGTGATTAGCACTGGGGTTTTTATTGGCGCGTCAACAAAAATTGTTGATCGTAATAACGGTGATATTATTTATGGCAGAATCCCTGCCTATTCAGTAGTAGTACCTGGGGTACTTCCATCTTCCAGAAAGGACTTGCCAGGAGTTTACTGCGCAGTTATTGTAAAACAGGTTGATAAAAAGACTAGGGAAAAAACAAGTCTTAATGAGTTACTTAGAGATTAATTATATGGCTATAGAACAGGTTTTAGAAACTCTTGCTAAATTAGTTAGCTTTAGATCGGTTACCCCTTATAGTAGTGGGTCACTAGAATATATTGCTAAATTATTAACTAATGCTGGCTTTTCTTGTGATATTCAAGTTTTTGGAGAAAAAGAAGAAGAAAAAACTACAAATCTATATGCAAGATATGGAAATGGTAGCCCTAATATATGTTTTGCCGGTCATATAGATGTTGTCCCTCCCCTGAATGAAAACTTATGGGATTATAACCCTTTCGAGTTAAAAGTTATAGGAGAAAAAGTATATGGCCGCGGCACGGTTGATATGAAAGGTGCAATTGCTTGTGGTATAGTGTCAGCTTTAAATTATTTAAAAATTTATCCAAGTCCAAGTGGTTCTATTAGTTTTTTGTTAACTAGCGATGAAGAAGGTTGTGCAAAATTCGGTACAAAACCGATGCTTGAATATCTTGCTAAAAAAGGAGAAAAAATTGATTTTTCGATCTTAGGAGAACCAACAGCTAGAGCACATTTCGGAGATACCATAGCTATAGGCCGCCGCGGGAGCGTTAATTTTGTACTAAAGATTATAGGCAAACAGGGGCATGTAGCATATCCACATACTGCAATTAATCCAATTACTAGCGCAGTAAAAATTGCTACAGATTTAATGAATATAGATTTTGATAATGGGTCGGAGTTTTTTGAGAAAACAAATCTGGAAGTTACTTCATTTGATGTAGGGAATAATGTAGTTAATATTATTCCAGAGCAAGCTACCCTTAAATTCAATGTTCGGTTTAATGATTTCCACAGTGCTAAGTCCATATTTGGAATCGTATTGGAGGTAATATCAAAACACGAAGTAATATTTGATTTGCAATATGAATCATCAGCTGAGTCTTTTGTGCAGAAATACTCCGAAAAAATGAAAAAATTTACTGCTATAGTGCAAAACCAATCTCAGATTCCACCAAAAATAGATACTAATGGAGGCACTTCTGATGCTCGTTTTATTCATAAATATTCAGAAATTGTGGAGTTTGGACTAAGCTTTGATCAAGCTCATAAAATTAACGAACACACCCAAATTAGTGATTTACAAAGTTTATATAACGTGTATTATAATTCCTTAGTTGAATTCTTACAAAAATAGCTAGATTTTTACAGCTAACCCGAATTCATAATGCGGATGTGGCGGAACTGGTAGACGCGCTAGATTTAGGTTCTAGTACCGCAAGGTGTGGGGGTTCAAGTCCCTCCATCCGTACCAAGTTTACAATTTTTATATCAATTTTCACTAAATCTTTAGGCTTAAGTATGAATATTACCGAAATAAAAAATGATAAAACTGATTTTCACGTTAAAGTAACTATTCCATCCAAAGAGATCAGTTCTGAAATTGAAAAAGAGCTAGCTAAATTGGCTAAAGATGCAAAAATTGATGGTTTTCGTGTAGGTAAAGTACCTACTTCTTTTCTTGAGAAAAAATATGGTGCTTCTCTTAGAGCAGAAGCTGTAAAAAACAAGATAGTTAAGGCAATAGGTGATATCACAAAAGATAAGAATTTACGTGTACTTATGGATCCAGAAGTTGAGGATATAATAGATGAGGAAAATAAAGATCTAGAATTTATCATAAAGTATCAGTTGTTTCCAGAAATTACTATACCTGATTTTAAAAGTATTTCTATTGAAAAACCAATTTTAGAGTTGAAAGATAAAGATATAGATGAACAGCTTGAGAAGTTAGTTAGTACTTCGAAAGAATATAACAAAGTAAGTACATCCAAAGCCAAAAAGGGAGATCAGGTAACTATCGATGCAGTTGGATATGTAGATGGTAAAGCCTTTGCTGGCGGGAAATTAGACTCGCATAAACTTGTCCTTGGTAGTGGAGTTTTTATCCCGGGTTTTGAAGACCAGTTAATTGGAGCTAAAACCGGTGATGATGTGTCTGTCAAAGTCGATTTTCCTAAGGATTACCATGAAAAAACCCTTGCTGGTAAACCTTCTGAATTTAAAGTTAAAATTTTAGAAATCCATAGTGAAAGCGAGGTCAAGCTTGACGATGAATTTGCTAAAAAGTTTAATTTCGAAAAACTCGAAAAATTAAAAGAACAAATTGCAAAAAATATGCAGGAAGTTTATGAAGAACCAATAAAAACCATGATGAAAATGGCTCTTTTCGATAAACTGGAAAATATGCTGGAATTTGACGTACCAAAAACTTTACTTGATAGAGAAATTAGTATTTTAGAAAAACAAGCTACCGAAGTAGAAGATAAAGAATTAGAAGAAAAATCCTCTAAAAATAAGGAAGCTTATTTTACAAAATTGGCTTTGCGGAGGGTTAAACTTGGATTAATGCTTGCGGAATATGTCAAGATTCATAAGTTAGAAATTGATAAAACGGACATTCAAAAAGCAATTATGGAGCAAGCAAAAAACTTTCCGGGTAGAGAAAATGAAATTATTGATTTTTACTTGAAGCATCCTAAGGCTTTAGAATCCTTAAAAGGGCCGGTTTTGGAAGATAAAGCAGTAAAAACTATTTTTGAAAAAGAAGTAAAATTACTTGAAAAATCTTATAGCAAGGACAAGCTGGAAAAACTCCTAGCAAAAAATGCTAATGATCATTTACCTGAATCTAGTCATGATGATCATCTACATAGGCACTCACATGAACATATCCATGATGAAAATTGTAATCATGATTATGATCACGATGGTTATGTTAAAGCTCATAAACATGAGCATATTAACAACCCTGAAAATTTCCACGATCACAGTCGTGAGCATAATGATAAAAGAGACGAGAAAAAAGCTAAGGCAAAAAAATAGAACTTTAACAAAGTTTATTGTAATTTAAATCTGAGAGTTCTTAAGCCTGTTTTTCCTTTTCCTGGAAATGAATTTTCAGGCTGTATCGTGTGTTTAAGAATATTTTCCTCCCGTTGTGGAAAAACTATGAGTTGTAAAGGCTCTAAAAATCAAGTAATTATGTTGATAGTACGAGTTATTATTTTCTCTATATCAATATAAATATATGTCATTGTTTGAATTATTAGTTGTATTCGTAGTTGCTTTTCTTGTGCTTAAACCTGAAGACGTGCCTCATATAGCGAAAAAAATCAAAGAATTTTATAATTTTTTTACTATAACTAAAGCTGAAATAACTTCATATTTGGACTTAAGTCAGAAATCAAGCATTAAGGTTGATGAGGATATAGACCAAATAAACTTTTATTTAGAAAAAATAGCGAATCTTGGTGGAAAATATGAAGGAGAATATTCATTGACTAAAATCAGGGATTATTACCAAAAATGGCAGCGTCAAGTTAATGCAAACAAAGAAGACAAAGGTTAAATTCAAGAATTTAACAGCATACAATATTTCAATGTATTTCTCTAACTACATATTTATCCGCTGGAAAGCTTAATTAATCTATAAATAATCAGGGAATAAAAAGGCGCAGCATTAAAAACTACTATTTTGGTAATTTGTTTCTAAGAAATAGCCTTAAAGTTTTAACTATATTACCCGAGAAAACCATCATAAAAATCCTTGAAACCTATTTCAAAACTCATTTTTAAA
>SXGQ01433253.1_pt1 | contig 14387 bp, 8 predicted proteins | sample 3178371 | NCBI WGS metagenome assembly SXGQ01 (sample SAMN11356859, study PRJNA531348) | freshwater metagenome | isolation source: freshwater sample F1-20 | place: China: Fuxian Lake, Yuxi | collected 2017-12-25
CTTTTGTTAAAAGGTTTTCTGATATTGTTATATTTTTATTCCAGTTATTTTTCAATCTTACCGCACCGCCATCGAGGAAAAAGTGCGCAAGGCGCTCGGCATGTCGCGCGAACCAGAGCCCGCCACGGTCGGGGCGTAACACTGGAGATTCCTCTCATGCATTACGTCGTCCAGCTACGCACGCCGTGGCTGGACGACGTGATGATTCTGGCCAGTGCCCTCGCGGCCGGAGGATTCCTGTGGATCGTGCTCGCGCTGATCGCATCGGTCTACCCGCGCTACCGGGCCGACGCCTGGCGACTGCTCCTGACGATCGGCTTCAGCCTGCTCGTCTCCGACTTCATCCTGAAACCGATCTTCGACCGGCCACGCCCGTTCACGACCATCGCGGACCTCCCGGTCATCGACGGCAAGCCGGCCAGTTCGTCAATGCCCTCGGGCCACGCCGCGCGCGCGGCGGCCGCGTCGATTGCCGCATCCCGGATGATGCCGGCCGCCGGCTGGCTACTGTGGCCGTTTGCCGCCCTGGTCATGGCGTCGCGCGTCTACATTGGGATCCACTGGCCTTCCGACGTCATCTTCGGCGCCGTGGTGGGCCTCGCCTGCGCGTGGTTTGTACTGGGCGGACGCAACACGCAGGTTGCGCCGCGAAAACCGTCCGCGATATACTCGTAACTTCTCTTCAGGCTAGGTAGCTCAGTTGGTAGAGCATGCGATTGAAAATCGCAGTGTCGGGGGTTCGATTCCCTCCCTGGCCACCATCCTTCCCTCTCGATCAAGCGAAGGATGTCCACCGTAGCGCGAAGCGCGCAGGTGCCCCCCCGACGCCGCGCCGCTTGACGTGTCGCCATGCCCCACACGAAGGCAAGGCCGAGGCCATGGTCAGGAGAGACTTTGGCGGGTGTTCCACGGGTTCGAAGGCCCGGGCCGGGTAGACCAAAGTCTCTAGAGGGTGGACCTCTTGACGGCCGTCAGGGGCACGTCCCGGTACATCCACACCGTCGGCTTTGCCGCCCGGACCTCCCCAATCTCGGCCTCGATGCCCTTCCACACCTCGCGCAGTGGCACCCAGGCCACCGTCCCGACCGGCCTGGCCTTGAGCGACGGCTGCACGCTGCCCTTCAATCCGGCGATGGCAAGGGCGACCGGGGCCGCCGACTTGAACGCCATGACGATGTCGTTTCGCAGGTAGGTCAAGACGACGCGGGTGACCCACGACGACACGCCCTGCCGATCGAGTTCGATGGCGAGCCGGACGATGGCGAGATCGAGGACGCCGAACAGCCGCGTCTGTCCGCGCTGCCGGTGCTGCAACTCGGTTCCGAGCTGGCACTGGACGAGGAGATGGCGGACCCGGCGGGCGGTGCACTTCTGTCCCGTCAATCGGCTGACGGCTCGGGCGGCTTCAACCGCGGTCATGAGTTTGAGACCAGCCATGAAAGGGATCTGCTTACGCCTCCATATCGTTATACGAAGACCAATCTTTTGTCAATCGTCAGCCGGGCAGGAAAATGGCCTCGGGCGGGTCTGACATCCCGCGCGAGGCCGGTGCGAACGCTGAACGGGCTGCCGCGGCCGCCGCGATCTAGAAGTCGATCAGCCGCGTGAACTTGACGACGAACGAACGGCCGAGGGTCTCGGCGGTGGTCGAACTGAGCAGGTCGCGGCGATCGTTGAACACGACAAACAGGCCCGTGCCGCTGCGGTTCAGCAGCGCCAGCCGCACGTTCGAGGAGAACTGCCCGGTCTGCCCGTTGTACTGCAGCAGCGCCGAGATGCTGGCCAGGGTGGTGAACGAGTAGTTGGCCTTGATCGGCACGAGGTTATTGACGAACGAGCCGTACGGCAGGTCCACATCCTGCCGGGTCCAGCCGACGCTGGCCGTCGCCTTGGGCGAGATTCGATAGTCGCTCGTGAGCTCAAAGCTCTTGAAGTCCCCGTCGTAGTAGCTGCCGACCCGGACACGGGCCGTCCCGGTCACGCGCGCGCTGGGGTTGTGCTGGTATTCGAAGAAATGCTGCAACCACGAGTAATCCCCGGCCGGGATCACAACCCGATTGCCGTCCCGGTTGTAAACCTGGAAGGGCAACCGCGGGTTGTCCTTGGTCAGGTCCACCGCCCATCCGAACCGGCCGCCCTGCCGCGGCTGGATCTCGAACGGATGAATGTGCATGCCCTCGCTCTGGAGTTCGCCGTTGAAGTCGTAGTACGAGTTGTACGAGTAGTGCGGCGCGAAGCGCCGGATCCACGGGATGTTCTTGGGCTGGGGCTGGAAGAAGGCGCGGAACTCCGGACGCCGGTAGCCGCGACGCGGCAGAAAGCCGACTTCGGGGTTGAACGTCTCGCCCACTTGCGAAAAGCCGCCAGACACCTGCCAGAGGTTGTTGGTGAAGTTGTAGAACGCCCGGCCGGCATAGTCGCTGCCGAAGGCGGCGTTGGCGCCGCCCGAATCGGTCCGCGCCAGGAAGCCCGACAGCCGCTGACTCGACGACAACTGGATGTTGGCATCAACACCGTAGGCGCGGTTGAAATCGTCACCCGGCGCGAAGCTACCCGTGCCCTGCCGATTGACGAAAATGGCGCCATAGCTCGACCGGCCCACCTCCCGCTGGACGCGCAAGGTGGTGAAGTTGTTGGCCTGCCCCACCACCTGGGTGCCGGCGGCGTTCTCGGCCTCATCGGTCTGGATGTTCAGCGCGCCGACATTCCAGCCGCCCACTTTTCCGCTGAGGCGGGCCCCGCCGAGGATGTCGATCGGGACGCCGGTGGACGACAGGCCAACGCGGCGCGAGAAGAACAGGTCGATGTTCTGCGGATTGCCGAACTGGAAGGTGGACGCGTTCTCGAGGAAGAACGGCCGCTTTTCTGGGAAAAACAGGTCAAACCGGGTCAGGTTGACCTGCTCTTCATCGGCCTCCACCTGCGCGAAGTCGGTATTGATCGTCGCATCGAACGTCAGATTGGGGCGGATCCCCCACTTGAAGTCGAGGCCGACGTCCGCTTTCTTGTCGACCAGATCACCCGACAGCCGGGTGTAGTCTTTGTTGACCGAACCCAGGGCGTACGGGATGAACTTGATGTCGCGCCGCGGCGGCAGGTCCAGGCCCGTCACCTTGGCGGCTAGCGAGACGCGATAGATGTCGAACCCGCGCGGGATCGGCGCCAGGTAGACCTGTTCGTTCTTGTGGCGGATGTTGCGCATCACGTTGAAGCCCCAGGTCTGGTCGGTGCCGGTCTGGTAGCGCAAGGTCTTCAGCGGAATGGCCAGCTCGGTCTCCCACCCGCGCGCCGTGATCTGCGACCGCACCGTCCAGTCACCGTCCCAGTTCGGGTTGAAGGCGCTGATGCCGCCGCGCTGCGTGCCGGCGCCACCACCGCCGCCGAACGACACGCCGCTGCTCTGCCCTTCGCGCGCCACCTGGCCGTCGTACTCGATGCCCAGCGGATTGGTGCCGAACACGAAAGCGTTCTGACTGTCGTTGAAGGTGTCGAGCGCCATCACGATCGAGTCGGTCTCGGTCAACGACGCGTCGCGACGCGCCTGCGACACGATGATCTTCGAAGGGTCACTGTCGAAGGCGATCACGCTGATGTACAGGGTGCCGCGGCCGACCAGCAGCCGCACCTCGGTCTTCTCGCTGGCCGGGGCGCCTTCGATCGGGTCCTGTTGCGTGAAGGTGCCGTACGGCTGTACGGTCTGCCAGACGGTTTCGTCCACGCGGCCGTCGATCACCGGTGCGGCAGCGGCGTCGGCCAGCTTGCCTACGGTAAAGGTCGGCGGCGCGGCCTGTTGGGCGAAGGCGGTGTGAGGCAGGGTGCAGGTGAGGAGGGTAACGGCAAACCGGACGATCTGGACACGACAGCGGTGAGATCTACACATAGTTCGATTCGTTCTTAACTTGCTCTTGACAAGTAGTTTAGATGGATGAGATTCCCGTCGCAGTGTATGACAACGCCTCGACCCGTGACAATGGGGTGACACGGGCGGACGCAGTGATCGCGCGCGCGGGTGTTGTCTTCTGTTGTCTCTGGCTGGCCGCATCCGCCGCGGGGCAATCGCTGCCCATCCTCAACAATGATCAACGTGCGCTGCTCTCGGAACTGCTCGCCACCGTCGATGGGGCTGCGCCACCCGCCCAGCCGGCCGATTCGTGGCAAACACATGTCCTGCGCGCTTCGGACGGCTCCCACTATGTCGCCTTCTCGGTCGCCTCGTCGCCGGCGGCGCCCATCGCCGCCAACCGGGTCCTGGTCTACGTGCGACTGGCCCTTGCCTCCCAGCCGCCAGGCGTGACCGTGGCGCGCTCGAGCGTCCGCGAATGGCTGGGCGGCTCGCGTACTGATCCGCGGCTCGTACGTTCCCGCCGCGGGTTCGCCGTCGGGGACATGCCCGCGTTGGGCGCCGCAACGGCTGGTGGCGGCGGTGCCGCCACGGTCGGGTCCGCCGACCTCCAGATCATGGGCCTGCAGCGGGAACGTGAACGGCAGCGCCAGGAACAAGAGGAACGGGATCGGAAGGCAAGTCTGGAAGGTGCCGGACCCGATCCCGCGACCGTCCTGCCCTTTGAAGACTTCGACCTGATCGCTCCGCCGAGGTTCACCGACGGCACCCCAGCCATCCAGCGCGCGCTGACCGCGGGTCCCGGCCAATATCGGCTCTCCGTCGCCTGGGTCGATGCCGCGGCCAAGCCAGGCAAGGCGCCGGTGCACGTGACTCACCAGACGCTCGACCTGCCGCCCGCGTGGGCGGACGACTTCAGGATCAGCTCGGTCGTCGTCGCCGAGAGTGTGACAGTTCGCGAAACGCCGTACACCGCCATCGAACAGCGCGCCCATCCCTACTCCCTCGGCGTCACCGAGATCAGGCCGGCGCGCGATGCCGTGTTCGCCAATAGCGAAGCGTTGTCGCTGGCCTTCCAGGTGATCAACGCGCGGGCCCCCGAGACCGGCAAACCCGATGTCACGGTCAACTTCCGCATCACCCGGCAGGCGGGCAGCCGCGACGTGCAGGTCGCCACCCTCACGCCGCTCCGCTACGACGCGACCACCCTGCCGGCAGATTTCGACGTGCGGCTGGGACACCCCCTGATCGCGGCCATGTCGGTACCACTGGCGACGTTGCCCCGCGGCGCCCACCGGCTACACATCGCGGCGACCGACCACGGCACGGCCACCACCACGCACCGCGCGATTGAATTCAGTGTCACCGCCACGCCGCTGTCGCTGCTCGCAGAGGCCCCGCCCCTGGGCCGGCGCTTTCGGCGCGAAGACGCCATCGAGGATGCCGTGCTGGCGCCGCTCGTCCGGGCCTTCACGCCGCCCGAGCCGTCGCCTGCGCTACGCCGCGCCCTCGACCAGGCCGCCAGCCGCGCGTTCATCGACCTGCTCGCCGAACAGCCGGTGCCACAGGGCGAGCAGGCCACCCGTACCGCGCTGACCGGCCTGGCGCTTTACGCCGTCGGCGACGTCTCGGCATTGGCTCGGTTTCAGCAGGCGGCCGCGCTTGGCGGCCCTGGGGGCCCAATACAGTTCTTGATCGGCGCGGTCCGTGCGATCCAAGGCCGTGACCCGGATGCGATTGCCGCCTGGCAATCGGCCAGGGGCGAGGGCCTGAACCTGGCCGCGCCCTTCCTGGTCGAGGCGTACTTGCGTGGCGGCGACGGCGCGCGGGCGTCGGCGCTGGTGTTGGCGGAACTGGCCGGTCGGCCGGCGGAGGGGACGTGGGCGCGCGCCCTGGCGGCCTCGCACCTCACCAGCGGACGCAACCAGGACGCGCTCGCCGTGCTCGAGGCCCAGTTGGCGAGGACGCCGGACGACCTCGACGGCCGCTGGCTCCAGTTGCAGGCGCTCTTTGGCCGGCTGGTCAGGGATGGCAGCGACGATCGCCATCGCTTCACCGAACTTGCGGAGGCGTACATCGCGGCCGGCGGCGCCCATGCGCAGCTCGCCGCCGAATGGGTGACGGCGGTTCTCTAGTCTTTGCGAGGCTTCAGGGCCGCAGGCGGCTTCGGCGTGCCTTCGGTCTTCAGCGAGTAGGCGCTGCGCGATGCCACCGTGATGTTGGGGCGGTTCACTTTGACGTCGAGCTGGCGCGTGCGCTTGGTCGGGTCTGGGTTGGTCGAGTAAAACCCCAGCACATAATAGTCACTGGTCTCGGCGTCGATACGCCGCAGTTCGGTGGCGAAGTCGTTGGTGTTCACGACCGCAAAACCACCGGTCTCCTCGGCGAGGTACCGCAGCGAGCTGGTCGTCTTCTGCACGTAGGTCCGCCAGTCGCTCTGGTCGACGTACTCGCCGACGTCGGTAATGCCGGCCAGGCCACGCGGGTCGATGGTGTACAGGGTGGCGTTGGCGCGATTGGCGGACAACGTCAGCTCGCGCATCAGCCGGTGCAGGTCGATGTCCGCCGTCACCGCACCCATCTTGAAATACGGGTTCTCATCGTCGAGCGCGAACGCCATCGGGTCGGCGTATCGTCCGCCCATGACCCGGTCCTTGCTGTTGCGGCCGGCGGCAAACGGGTCGAAGTCGTACCCGGTGCTGATGTAGATCACCGCCTTGCGCCGGTTGGCGACTTTCTCGATGTCGCTCAAGATGTCGTACGCCGTGTAGAACGCCATCTGCGCCCGGGCGCGGATGTCGCCCGGCCCCTGCGAGTTCTCCATCATCTTGAAGATCTCTCGCGGCAGGTACCCCGAGCCGCGAATCTTCCGGGGCGCCTCAGCGAGGAGCTTGCGATCGTAGGTCGGTCCGACTTCAAGGTAGGAGGGCCCGCTCGAGACGATCGCGACAAAGTCGCCGTCGTGAATCAGCGTGTTGAGGACGGTCTCCAGCAGGCGGCGAACGTGGGGCGTCAACTCCGGCTCGAAATGCAAGTCGTCGATGAAGATCAGGAAGACGCGACCGGCCGTGTCGGCCATGCTGCGCCGCGCCGCCGGTAAGACGATGCCCTCAGGCGCGGCGGCCGCCGGTGCCGGCTGCAACAGGTTAAAGGTGCGCCCGCCGTGCACCAGGGAGAATGACGTCACCGTCTGCTCAACGCCGTCTTCGAGAATGGTAAAGTCGGCCGCGGTCAGGTCAGAGACGAACTGGCCCTTTCCGTCGCGCGGAATGACGTCGGTCGTGACCAGGGTCACGCCGGCCCGGAACGTTGGCTGGCCCGGCGCCAGTGCCGATGCTGGAGCCTGCCCCTGAGCGAACAATGTAGCGTCCGGATCTAGCCGGACTATGTCCGCACCGGCCACCACCGCAGCCACCGCGGCGGCCGCCAACGTCAAGCTGAACCTCATCCCGACAGTATAATGTCGCTCATGCATCCGACCCGCCGACAGGTTTTAGGCACCCTTGCCGCCACTGGCGCGGCCACCCTAGTTGACCCCGGCCACGTGCTGGCGAAGCTGGCGGCCGACGTCCCCTGCACCGGGGCCGCTCCGGCCGGGGAGTTGCTCGGCACGCTGCCGCTGTTCCGTAACCGGCCGCAGGTCCAGGCCTTCGGCGTGAAATATGGCGGGCCCGGGCTCGACGCCCGCATGGTCACCGACCTGTCGATCCTCGAACCGGGCAAGCTGATCACCCCGAACGAACTCGCCTACATCCGCACGGAGATCCCGGCCGCGGCGGCGAACCACGCTGGTCCGTGGACCATCGAGACGAGCGGCCTGCTCGCCAAGGACGGCCTGCTCCAGCTCGACGCGATGGCCACACAGTCCAGGAGCTACGGGGCTCACCTGTTCGAGTGTTCCGGCAACGCCAACCCGTCGAATTTCGGCTTGATGAGCGTCGCCGAGTGGGACGGCATCCCCCTGGTCGATGTCGTCGCCGGCCTGAAGCCGACCAAGGACGCCACCGCGGTGCTCGTGAGCGGGTTCGACCATATCGGCCAGGTGTCGCAGCGGTCGATCGTCGGCGCCAGCTGGGTATTTCCGCTCGCCGGGCTCGACCAGCTCGGCGCCTTCCTGGCCGTGCGCATGAACGGCGAACCGGTGCCGGCCGATCACGGCAAGCCCGTACGCCTGGTCGTCCCCGGGTGGTACGGCTGCACCTGGATCAAATGGGTCAACGAGATTCGTCTCGTCGGCCCTGACGAACCAGCGACGACGCAGATGGTGGAGTTCGCGAACCGAACGCACCAGGCCAACCCGCACAAGCTTGCGCGCGACTACACACCGGCCGACATCCAGACCGCGGCCACGCCAGTGCGGATCGAGAAGCGCCGCACCCCCTCGGGCATCGAATACCGCATCGTCGGCATCGTCTGGGGCGGCACCAAGGTGGTTGACCGCCTGGCGGTCCGGATCACGCCTGCGGCGCCGGCACCGCAACCCTTCGACAGCAAGAGTGGCGAGTTCACGCCCTTCGCGGTGTGCCCAACGCCCAAGACGCACGCGACGTGGAACCTGTGGGAGTACCGCTGGAAGCCCACCGCGCCAGGCACATACGACATCGCGCTGACGGTTGCCGACGCCAGTGTGCCTCAGCGCCGGTTGGAGACGGGCTACTACATGCGGCAGGTGACGGTCGAAGAAGTCTAGCCACGAAGGACACGAAACAACCCCGAACGTCGGCTCGTCGTGGTTATTTGACGGCCTCGCGTGCCTCGGCGATCTCCGGCAAACCGGGATCAGCCAGGCGCCAGTTCGCCAGGAACCGTTGATACGTCGCGCGCGCCGACGCGGCATCGCCGGCGTTGCGATAGGCACGCGCCAAGCCCAGCACCGCCCGGCTGCGGTTGGGCGTGCGCGCCAGCGCGCGGTCGAACCACACGATCGCCTCTTTGGCGCGGCCGACCTGGAACAACAACTCGCCGTACAACTCGTCGGCGCCTTTCACCGGGAACGGCCGGCCAATGGGCCTGGGCATGCGTGCCTGCAGGGCCACGGCGCGGTCCATCATCGCAAAAGCGGCGGCGTGCTGGCCGCGGGCGAACAGGTCGAGCGCTTCCATCTGGCGCAGCATCACCTCGGCCTGCTCGCGCAGTTCGGCCGCCTGGGCCGGCGCCGAGGCGTTGCGGAACTCGGCGATGGTCGCCTGCACGCGGGCGGCGTCGCCGAGATTGACCGCGCTCAGGCCCACGGCAAACAGCTCCTCGATGTTGTCGAAGGTCGACTGGCCCTTCATCTCGCTCCAGCGCTCGCTCTCGATGATGTAGCGCGCGCGCATCGAGCCGCGATCGTTGCGCAAGGCGGCCTCGCCACTGCCCCGCCCAATCTCACTCTGCTCGCCATAACCGTGGCCGCCCGCATGCTGCGGCGATTGAATCAGGGGCACGCCGACTCCCGACTCCCGACTCCCGACTCCCGCCTTCATCGCTTCGTTGACGAATGCGATGGCCTCCCGCGTCTTCGAGAACCGTCCCTGCTGCGTCCACTCGTACTGCAGCCAGGCCAGGCTGTGAAAGTCGCGGCTGCTGATCGGCAGGCCGCGCCGTTTCGCCCAGGCGACCGAGGCATTCCACGACGCCTCGTCCGACTCCGCCGCCTCGTCCCACAATCCCACCTGGAGGAAGGCGTGGGCCGGCATGTGCAGCGCGTGACTCGCGGCCGGCGCGATCTTCGCGTAGGCACGAGCCGCCGCCAACGCGCGGCCGGCGAGCGTGCCGTGGTCGTAGGCGTGCAGGACGTAATGCGCCGCTCCGGGATGGCGCGGACTGCGGGCAAAGACCTTCTCGGCAATGGTGCCAGCCTGGCGCCGCAGCGGCAACGCCGCGTCGCCCCGCGGGAGCATGGCCAGCAGCGACAGCGCATAGAACGTCTGTGCCTCGTCATCCGCCGGGTGGTCGGCGGCGAGCTTGGCCATGACGGCTGAATACGCCTTGTGCCGCGCCCCCTGATCGCCCGGCCCGAACAAGGCTTCAACCGCTCGCATGAAGCCTTGTTCGCGCGGGGTCTTCGCCTTGGCCGCCCGCGCGTCCGGCGTGGCGCCCAGCTTCGCGAGTGCCGCCCGCCCCTGTGGCAACTCTTCGTAGAACCACAACGGCTGGCTGAAGCTCATGGCCTCGCCCCAGTACGCCATGGCGAAGCCGGGATCGGCCTTCTGAGCGGCGCGAAACGCGTCGATGGCATCTTCGTAGCCAAAGCTATGGAGCCAGGCGACGCCGCGCTGGAAGTCAGCCTGGGCAGCCGGACTGCCGGAGTTGGCAAAGTAAGCGCGGCCCAGCTGGGCGCCGGATTGGGCAAGCGGGGAAACCAAAGCGGCGCACGCCAGGGCCAGGGCAAGAAAGGGACGCATGGCAGACAAGGTTAGCGCAAAAGAAAACGGGGCGCCCCGTTTGGGGCGCCCCGTCAGAGTAGCTGTCTTTCCGTTCGTTAGAACGACAGGCGGAACATCATCTGCGTCAGGCGCATGAAGCCGCGCTGGCCGGTGATGCGCCCGAATGAGGAGCTGCCAACGGTCGTGTTCGGCGTCTGGGTCTTCACCGTATTGGTGATGTTGAGCACCTCGACCTTCAGCTGCCCACGCATCCGCGATCCCAGGCGAACGTCCTTCGATGCCACGAAGTCCCAGTTGTTGCGGTGGGGGGTTCGCACATCGCCGCGGGTTCTGGGCGAGTTGCCCAGGGTGTACAGGCCGGGATCCGAGAACGCCGCGGAATTGAGCCACACCCCGGGGTTGGCGCCCGTATAGAACAGCCGATCCTCACGAGCGCCCTCGGTCGCGGGGTTAACGCTCGTCACGTTGGGACGCTGCATCGGGAAGAACGCGTTGGTCAAGCCGTTCGAGCTGTTCGAGACCGAGATCGGGAACCCGCTCTCGAACGCGATGATCGACGAGATCGTCCAGTCGCCGAGGATGGCGGCGCCAACGCCGCTCTGTGCCCAGCGCTTGCCCTCGCCGAACGGCAGTTCGATGATCGGCGAAATCGACACCTTGTGCGGCACGTCGAGCAGTCCGAGGCCGTATTCCGCCTCGAGATCGTAGATGTTCTGGGCGTTACCGTTAGTGGCCGAGAACGCGTTGCTCTCGCCGAACTGGTTGTCCTTGAGGTTGCTGTAGGTGTAGTTGATGCGGCCACCCCAGCCGTTGCTCATGCGCTTCTCGAACTTCAGGATGGCGGCGTGATACTGGTTCTTGCCGCCGGTCGTCTGGCGCATCAGGATGTTGCCGAACTGCGGGTACGGCCGCAGCGACTGCGCCCGGGTAATGGTCGCGCTGCCCGGCGCGAAGCCGGTGCCGGTGCCGAAGAACGGGTTGGGCACCTGCTGGGTCAGGGCTGCGCCGAGCGCGAGGTGGCGCGGGTCGAGCTGGTTGATGTTGATGGTCGCCGAGTCGTTGGCGCCACCGTAGCCGAGGTTACGGCCGGTCGCACCGGAGTACTCGAACCCCACGGCGATGTTGCCGGGCAATTCGCGGTTGATGTCCAGCGAGTACTGCTGCACGTAAGGCGCGCCCTTGTCCTGGTCGATGAACTCGATGTTGCTGCCCACGCCTTCAAGGGCACCGAGCGAGTTGCCGCGCGGCTGCACGACGCCGCTCGGGAAGGGGTTGTTCAGGGTCAATGTCGGCACGAACTGGCCCTGGTTGGTAAAGGTGTTCTGGCTGTAGCCCACCTGGCCGTAGTTCGCTGAACCGAGGAACGGGTAGTTCCAAGGCGCCTGATAGATCCCGTAGCCGCCGCGGACCACGGTCTTGGGGGACGCCGAGTAGACGACGCCAATGCGCGGCGAGAATTTGATCGCCGGCTGGTTGCCCTGCTCGGTCGGCGCGCCGTTCACGCCGGCGTAAACCAGGCCGCCACGAACCGGGTTGCCGTTCACGGAGATGGCGCCAAGGGCGCCGCCCGGGTTGAGGGTGCGATCGAACGCCACGGTGAAGCGATTTTCTTCTTCCTTCAGCCCGGATTCGTGCTCGATGCGCAGGCCGCCGTTGATGGTCAGCTTCGAGCTGATCCGGAAATCGTCCTGCAGATAGGCGCCGTAGTAGTTGAGGAAGTAGTTGGCCGGCGCCGAGACACCGATCCGGCTCTGGTTGCCAGGGTCGCCCGAGGGGTAGCCGAGCAGCAAGCTGGCCAGGGCGTTACCCGACGGGGTGGCGCCGTTGACGCCGTTGACGTTGGGGTTGGCCGAGGTGTAGCGCCGGTCGAAGTTGAGGACGCTGGCGCCGCCCGAGAACGACTGGCTGTCAAGGCCGATGGTGCGGTAGTCGACGCCGGCCTTGATGGTGTGGCGGCCGAGCAGCTTCGACACCGTGCCGTTGGCGCTCCACGAATACAGGTTGCGATTGGATGGGTCGATCGCACCGAGCTGGTAGTAGTCGGTGATGCTGACCACCGGGAACTTCTTGGTCTGAATGGCGCTGCTGAACGCCGGCGCGAAGCCGAGCGACGCCGGGTCGAAGTCGATCGACAGCGTGTCGTCGTCGCGGAACTGCGTCAGGCCGTAGCGCAGGGTCACCACGGTGTTGCTGGTCGGCAGCCAGGTGTTGTTCAAGGCCAGCAGGTGGATGCGACGCTTCAGCAGGTAGTCGCCGTTATCGATGAACCGGTTGGGACCATTCAGGCCGGGCTCCAGGTAGTTGGCGCAGGGCTCGTCGGTCGTGTTGTACAGATAAAAACCGCTCATCGAGACGCTGTCGCTGAACCGGTGATCGAGCTTGCCGGTGTACATCATTGCCCGGTCTTCGATCTGGGCGACGCTGAAGAAGTTGGACTGGCCGTTGCTGACGTCGTTGGTCGGCGCCGGCAGGTAGCTGAGCATCTTGGTCGCGATCGGGTTCAGGCGGTTGGCCGGAATGACGTTGCCCGGGAACGCGGTGCGGCCATTGCCACTGGCATCGCCGGTGAGCGGGTCGTACACCACCACCTGGTTGCCGGCCGAGTCAAACGACCGCGAAAAGTCGCCGGCGCGCTCGCGGGCAGTCGGCAGGCGAAGCGAACCGTTGCGCGTGGTGTTCGATCCATAGCCTTCGACCGACCCCCAGAAGAACGTGCGGTTCTTGATCACCGGTCCGCCGAAGCCGCCACCCCCCAGATGGAAGTACGTCTCGGGCATCGGCACGCCCTGCTTCTCCGAGAACCAGTTGTTGGCCATGCCCCAGCGCGGGCGACTCTGGTAGAAGCCGCTGCCGCTGAAGCTGTTGCTGCCCGACTTGGTGGCCACGTTGAAGGTGCCGCCGCCGGTGCGGCCGGCTTCCGCGTCATACAGATGGACCTGCACGGCCACGTCGTCGAGCGCCTCGATCGAGGGGTTGGCCGAGGCGCGGTTGCGGATGTCGGTGACCGGCACGCCGTCCACCAGGTAGTTGTTGCCGCGGCGCGTGCCGCCGCCAAGCGACAGCAGCGAGGCGTTGGTCTGGTCCTGCTGGCGGTTGAACTGCGAGTCGCCCGAGGCGACCACGGTGGGCAGCGTCACGGCGAACAGGAATGCCGAGCGGCCGCCGCTTGGCAGCGTCGACAGTTGCTGCGTGCTGATTACGCCGCCGCCAGTCGCGTTGGACGTGTCGATCAGCGGCGCCGCGCCCGTCACGGTGATGGTTTCCTGCAACTGGCCGACTTCGAGGCTGATGTCCAGCGTCACGAACTGCTGGGCCGCGACGCGAATCGCCTTCTGCTCGTAGGTCTTGAAACCGGCGAGTTCAGCCTTGACAGTGTAGGTGCCCGGTGGCACCGCCGCAAAGTTGTACTGGCCCTGCTCATTCGAGACCGCGTCGCGCGTGGCGCCGTTGCCTTCGTTGAGCAGCGTGATCGTAACGCCGGGGACGACGCCGCCGCTGTCGCGGACCGCGCCGCGCAGACCGCCCGTGAACGTCTGCGCCCACGCCGTGCTCGAGACCATCGGAACCATCAGCAGCGCCAGCAGGCACCACCGTGACAAGGATTTCCTCATACTCGCATTCCTCCAAATCTAAAAGCCTGGCAACACCGTCAACCGCACCCGGCGCCACAGACACAACGCAAGCCGCAGAGATCAAAAACAATTTCGACAATCGAACTGTCGAGGCGCTTGATAACAAACCGTCGGGACGTTTGTTAACAAAGATGCGGGAGTGTAGGTCACCCAGCGTGGCCTTTGCAAGACCAGAACGCCATTTACAACCACTTGTAACTACGGAATTTTGGATAACTCGGCCGTCAGCGATCGGTCACCGCTCCCAGGCTGGCCGTCGATACCTGGCGCGCATACTTGGCCAGCACACCGCGGACATATCGCGGCTTGCGCGCCCGCCACGCCTTGCGCCGCGCCCGCCACTCGCGCTCCGGGATGTCCAGGCTTAGCTGCCGGGTCCGCGCATCGATCGTGACGATGTCTCCGTTCTTCACGAGCGCCAGCGGCCCGCCGGCAAACGCCTCCGGCGTGATGTGGCCCACGACGAAGCCATGGGTGCCGCCGCTGAACCGGCCGTCGGTGATCAGTGCCACGTCGGCGCCAAGACCGCGGCCCATGATGGCGCTC
>SXGQ01016897.1_pt1 | contig 14385 bp, 10 predicted proteins | sample 3178371 | NCBI WGS metagenome assembly SXGQ01 (sample SAMN11356859, study PRJNA531348) | freshwater metagenome | isolation source: freshwater sample F1-20 | place: China: Fuxian Lake, Yuxi | collected 2017-12-25
CAAAGTTGACTCCACGCAGCGCAAAATCGTGCGAAACGGCGGGCAAGCAGTGTCGGCAATGTTGATGGTGCGCTTGCGAAGGCAATATCACGACATATTCCTTGGATATCTCGGAATTTGAAGTTGAAAATTACATATAGGTATTTGGGATCACGGATTCAGGCATTAGGCAACGACAAAATAACAAAGCCATCCGGTTTCAATACCCTGCAAATTTCAGCGACTAGGTGAGCAGGCGAGATAACATGCTCGATACCCTCCAGGCAAACCACAGCGTCAAAAGATGCGTGACCAAACGGCAAAGGGCACTCCATATTTACAAACACAAAATCAGGCCGCTCCGAATTTATATCTCCGCAGGTAACCGCGTGACCGTATTGACGGAGATTTTCGGCGAAAAGACCATTGCCGGCTGGCATATCAAGTATATTTAAACCGCTTCTCCCTGAACTCAAAACCGCAGCCATTGCGAGTCGCATATAGCCAGTTATTTTATTGACATGACTGAACTCGCGACCAGGCACTTGGCTGAAATCTTTAATTTCTTTATTTTCTAAAAAATTTCTCCGTCAATGACATCATCGGTTTACTGAAAGAATTTCGGCAGTATGTTTGAAATACTTTAGCCGTCAAATTTGCCAACTGCTGCACCTCTGCCAGACTCAGGCTGACTTGCGCCTCACTGATAGGAATGATGTCAATGGTGGGTAAAGTCGTGCACCAATCCTTAACTTATTCCTAATTTTTTTATTGTATTCGCCGAAGCCAAATATCAGGCCAAGCCACCAAAAACAAAGACCACTGCCGCACAGTTGGCCCGCCTAGAATCCCTAGGTGACCGCCGATACCGCAACCACCCTCCCCGCCCGCCGCCCGATTCAGCCCCTGCCAGATGAGCTGATCAGCCAGATTGCCGCAGGCGAGGTGGTGGAGCGGCCGGCTTCGGTGGTGCGGGAGTTGGTGGACAACGCGCTGGATGCTGGAGCCAGCCAGGTCACGCTGCGCTTGCTGGCCGGCGGCGTGCGGCTGATTGCGGTGGAGGATGACGGCTGGGGCATCCTGCGTGAAGAGCTGCCGCTGGCGTTCCGGCGCCATGCCACAAGCAAGATTGCCAGCCTGCTGGACCTGGAATCTGTGGCCACCATGGGGTTTCGGGGCGAGGCGCTGGCGGCCATCAACTCGATCGCAGACTGCGCCATCCTGTCAAGAGCTCAGGGCCAGCCGCAGGCCTATGTGCTCGAAGGTGGCAGCGGCGAGTTGCGGCCGGTAGCGCGCAACACCGGCACCACGGTAGAGGTGAAGGAGCTTTTTTTCAGCACGCCAGCGCGGCGCAAGTTTCTCAAGACCGACGCCACCGAGCTGGCCCACTGCCTGGAGGCGGTGCGCCGCCACGCGCTGGCCCGGCCGGATGTGGGCTTTGCCGTCTGGCACGAGGGCAAATTGGTGGCGCAGTGGCGCCGGTGCCAGGGCTCGGATGCGCTGGCCCAGCGCCTGGCCGACGTGCTGGGCGAAGACTTTGTGCAGCGTGCGGTGGCGGTCAACTACCGCAGCAGCGCCAGCGGCCAGGGCTATGCGCCGCTGATTCAGGTGGCGGGCTTTGCTGGCATACCCGATGCAGCCCGTGCCCGTGCCGACCAGCAGTATGTGTATGTGAACGGCCGCTTTGTACGCGACCGGGTGCTGGCCCATGCCGCGCGAAGTGCCTATGAAGACGTGCTGCACGGCCAGCGTCAACCGGTGTATGCGCTCTACCTGGAGGTGGCCCCAGAGCGGCTGGACGTGAATGTGCACCCGACCAAGATCGAGGTGCGTTTTCGTGATGGCCGCGAGGTGCACCAGGCACTGCGCCACGCCCTTGAAGACGCGCTGGCAGCGCCGCGTGCGGCAGCGGCGGCTCTGGCGGCTGGCCTGCCCGGCACGCTGCCGGCGGCCGGCGCCTACGCTGACAACGCACTGCCCGCTGCGCATCAAACTGCCGCCGTGCCGATGTATGCCAGCCAGTACCGGATGCACTTTGAGGCCACAGGTGGCCACCGGGTGAGCGATCTGGGGGCCCTGTGGCAGCGCAGCGAACCCGATGTGCAATATCCATCGACAGCTGCGCCGGCCTATGCAGAGGTGCCGGCCGCGCCAGCCCTGGCGTCTAACGCAGGCGCCCTGCCCCCGGGCGACTGGCCGTTGGGCCGGGCGCTGGCTCAGTTGCAGGGCGTCTATATCCTGGCAGAAAACACCCAGGGCCTGGTGATTGTGGACATGCATGCAGCGCACGAACGTATTGTTTATGAGCGACTCAAAAGCCAGTGGCAGCAGCGCGCCGCTGAGTCAACACTTGGCGGCAGTGGCCCGGCAGCGCTGGCCAGCCAGCCGCTGCTGATACCCGCCACCTTTGCCGCCACGCCGGCCGAAGTGGCCGCAACACAGGCCCACGCCGACACACTGGCGCTGCTGGGGCTAGACATCACGCCCCTGTCGGAACGCACGCTGGCCGTGCGTGCGGTGCCCGCCAGCCTAGCGCAGGGCGACGTCACCGCACTGGCGCGCAGCGTGCTGGCCGAGCTGACCCACGTGGACGCCAGCACGGTGCTGGCGCGCGCACAGGACGAGCTGCTGGCCACCATGGCCTGTCACGGGGCAGTGCGCGCTAATCGGCGCCTGACCCTGGACGAGATGAACGCCCTGCTGCGCCAGATGGAGACCACCGAGCGCGCCGACCAGTGCAACCACGGGCGCCCCACCTGGCGCCAGTTGCGGCTTGGCGAGCTCGACGCCCTGTTCATGCGCGGCCGCTGAGGCCTGTTGCCATGACACCCATCACCGCCGTTGCCACGGCAAACCCAACCCTGGCTGCCCGGGTGCGGCAAGAGGCGCGCGCCCTGTGGCAGCTGGCCTGGCCGATCCTGATCGGGCAGTTGGCCACCGTGGGCTTGTCGGTGGTGGCGGTGATGATGGCTGGCCACGCCTCGGCGCAAGACCTGGCCGGGGTATCGCTGGGCGCGTCGATCTTTCACATCACCACCACCACGGTGATCGGGGTGATGATGGCCATCAACCCAATCGTGGCCCATATGGTGGGCGCTCGCGACCATGCCCTGGTGCCGCACGCCGTACGGCAGGCTCTGTGGAATGCGCTCGCGGTGGGCCTGGTGGCGGTGGCACTGATGAATTTGGCGGCGCTGGTGTTTGACCACTTGGCACTGGAGCCCAGTGTGCGGGCGCTGTCCCAGGGCTTTGTGTGCATCACCAGCCTGGGGCTGCCAGCCTACGCCGGCTACCGCGTGCTTTACGGCTACAGCGCCAGCCTGAACCAAACCAAGCCCATGATGGTGATTGCGGTAACGGCCCTGCTGCTCAACGGCCTGCTCAGCGCACTGCTGGTGTATGGCCTCTTTGGGCTACCGCGCCTGGGCGGCCTGGGCTGTGCCTGGGCCACCACGGCGGCCATGTGGTTCAACCTGCTGGCCATGGTGTGGTGGACGCGGCGCAGCCCAGCCTACCGCAGCACCTGGCCGCTAAGCCACTTTGAGCCGCCGCACTGGCCCACATTGGCCGCCCAGCTGCGCTTGGGATTGCCCATTGGCGTGACCTACTTTGCTGAAACCAGCGCTTTTGGACTGATTGCCCTGCTGGCGGCGCGCTTTGGCACGACCGAGGTGGCGGCGCACCAGATCGCGCTGAACTTTGCCTCATTCAGCTTCATGCTGCCCATGAGCATAGGGGTCGCTATATTGACCCGGGTGGGGCAAGCCATGGGCGCAGGCGACGCCCGGGCGGCGCGCTTTCGGGCCTGGGTGGGCATTGGGGTGGCGCTGGCTTTTGCGGGCGCCTCAGCCCTGTTCATTGCGCTGTTCAACCAGCAAATCGCCGCCGCCTACACCAGCGACCGCGCCGTGGTCGCGCTGGCCGCGCAACTGCTCTTGCTGGCCGCCCTGTTCCAGCTGACCGATGCCTCGCAGGTGGCCACCAGCTGCGCCATCCGCGGCTACAAGGTCACGCGGGCGCCCATGGTGATCCATATGCTGGCATTTTGGGGTTTGTCACTGCCGCTGGGCTGCGTTTTGGGTCTGGCGCCAGGCTGGCTGCCGTTCGGGCCGGCAGAGCCCATGGGGGCGCACGGTTTCTGGATTGCGCTGGTGGTGGCGTTGACGGTGGCCGCTGTGGGCCTGACAGCCCTGCTGCACCGCGTGGCCAGCAACCATCTGATACGCTCAAACTATGTCCGCCCAGCCATTGCCGCTTAGCTCGGTCACTGCCACTGTCACAACGACGTCCACGTCCACCCTCACCGCCATGCCGGCAGGGAGAGTGGTGCTGTTGATTGCGCTGCTGATCGGCCTGCAGCCGCTCAGCACCGACCTGTACCTGCCGGCCTTGCCCGCCCTGACCACCGGTTTTGGCGCCAGCATGACGCAGGCCCAGTTGACCCTGACCGCACTGGTCCTGACGCTGGGCCTGTCCCAGCTGTTCTGGGGCCCCGTGTCAGACCGCTTTGGCCGCCGCCCGATCTTGCTGGTGGGTCTGGCGGCCTATGCGCTGGCATCCATCGCTTGTGCGCTGGCTACAAGCATGGATCTGCTGATTTTTTGGCGTGCCGTGCAAGGTACCGCCATGGGCGCAGGTGTGGTCTGTGGCCGAGCCATCGTGCGAGATTTGTACGAGCCGACCGAAGGTGCGCGGGTGATGTCCAAAGCCATGAGCGGTCTGGCGGTGATTGCCTGCACCAGCCCACCGCTGGGCGGGCTGCTGTCTGACCTGTTTGGCTGGCGGATGGCGTTGACCACGCTGGCCGTGTTTGGCTTGGTCACCTTAGCGCTGCTGCTGTGGGGCTTTGAGGAGACCATTCCGCAAAAAAACCCGCAGGCGCTGGCGCCGGGCAAGCTGCTGGCCAACTGGCTGATGGTGCTGCGCCACCCCACATTCAGGGCATTTTCGGCCCTGACCACCGTGTCTTACGCCGGCCTGTTCACCATTTTGGCGGCCTCGTCCTTTGTGTATATCCAGGTCTTGGGCTGGAGCAAGACCGGTTACGGCTTGGCCATGCTGGCCAATTCTCTGGCTTATATGGCAGGTACTTTTTTGTGCCGGCGCCTGATCACGCGCTTTGGCGTGCCCCGCTCAGTGGCACTGGCCGGGGGGGTATCGCTCATTGCCGGCACGCTGATGGGCACCCTGGCCCTGGCCGGTGTGCAATCGGGCTGGGCGCTGCTGCTCCCGCAATGCCTGTTCATGATTGGCCATGGCGTGCACCAGCCCTGCGGCCAAAGCGGGGCAGTTGGCCCGTTCCCACAGGCCGCAGGTGCCGCATCGGCTGTGAATGGCTTTGTGACGATGCTGATGGCCTTTGCGGTGGGCAGTTGGCTGGGCACACACATGGACGGCAGCGTGCTTCCGCTGGCTCTGGGCGTTTGGTTTTGGAGCGCCGTCACAGCCCTGGTGGCCTGGACCTTGGTGCGGCGTCATGGCCAGAGCGGTAAGCGCTGAGCCGTGAACCCGCACGTGAGCCCCCACGCTAAGCCCCTGCGCTACCTGGCTCTGGCCGGCCCCACGGCCTCCGGCAAGACCGCTGCCGCCCTGGCGATCGCGCGTGAGCTGCTGGTGGAGATCATCAGCGTTGACTCAGCCCTGGTCTACCGTGGCATGGACATCGGTACTGCCAAACCCAGTGCGGCCGAGCTGGCTGCGGTGCAACACCACCTGATCGACATCCGCGACCCGCTGCAGGCCTACAGCGCAGCCGAGTTTTGCACCGACGCGCGCCGCCTGATTGCTGACATCACCGCGCGCGGCAAGCTGGCGCTGCTGGTGGGAGGCACCATGCTGTACTTCAAGGCGCTGGCCGAAGGCCTGGACGACATGCCGCGCGCCAACCCGGTGCTGCGCGCCGAGATCGAGGCCCGGGCGAAGGCGCTAGGCTGGCCGGCCTTGCATGCCGAGCTGGCCTTGCTGGACCCGGTCACCGCAGCACGCCTGAACCCGGCCGACTCCCAGCGCATCCAGCGCGCGCTGGAGGTGTGCCGCCTGAGTGGACAACCCATGTCAAGCCTTCACGCTATAAAAAAGCTAGCCATAACCCCAATAACCACGAGGGCTGAGGGCCAAAATGATGCAAAAAATTTGCCAAACCAGCGACTGCTGATCTCGCTCGAACCCACCGACCGGGCCTGGCTGCACGCCCGCATCGCCCAGCGGTTCGACGCCATGCTGGCAGCCGGCCTGCTCGACGAGGTAAAGGCCCTGCGAGCGCGCGGCGATCTGCACCCTGACCTGCCGTCTATGCGCTGCGTCGGCTACCGGCAGGCCTGGGAAGCGCTCAACGGCCTGTGGCCCATGGCCGAGCTGTGCGACCGCGGCATATTTGCCACCCGGCAACTGGCCAAACGACAGATCACCTGGCTGCGCGCCAGCCCCGACCGCAAGGCCGTGCACTGCGACGCGTCCGATGCGCTGGCCCAGGTGTTGGCGCTGGCAAAGGACTTTGCCCACAAAGGAGACACGGCATGCAGCTGAGAGTCACCGGGCTGGCCAAACACTATGGCGACACCGCTGTGTTCAGCCAGGTCTCTTTGCAAGTGAACAGCGGCGAGTTTGTGGCCATTGTGGGCGAGTCGGGCGTGGGCAAGTCGACCCTGCTGAACTGCCTGGCTGGGCTTGACACCTGGGACCAAGGTACGGTGCAGTTCAACGGCCTGGATTTGGGCCAGCTCTCTGACGATCAATTGGCCCGACTGCGGCGTCAGCACATCGGCTTTGTGTTTCAGGCCTTTCATGTGCTGCCGCACCTGGACGTGGCGCAGAACGTGGCCCTGCCTTTGATGCTGCTCGGCCAACGCGACGACCGCCGGGTGCAAGCCATGCTGGGTGCGGTCGGCCTGGCGGGGCTGGGGGGGCGACTGCCGCAACAGCTCAGTGGCGGCCAACTGCAGCGGGTGGCGATGGCGAGGGCGCTGATTCACCGCCCGGCGCTGTTGCTGGCCGACGAGCCCACCGGCAACCTTGACCCTGCCACCGCCGCTCGGGTGCTTGACACCCTGCTTGAACAAACCCGAGAACACCAGGCCGCGCTGGTACTCGTTACCCATTCTCAAGCGGCAGCCCAGCGGGCTGACCGGGTGCTGCAACTCAGCGCCCAGGGTCTGCGCCCGACCAAGGGTGTGGCGTGACCGCCAGTCGCACCGCTGCGGTATTCTTCAAGAAATGCGCTTGGGCGGGCAAGGATTTGGCCGCCTTCTGCTGTGCCATACAAACCGACCGGGATTCACCATGAACAACAACCCACTCGACTACCTCAGCCCGGCGGTCAGCCAGGCCCGCTCCGATCTGGCGCTGGCCCTGCGCGCTGCCGCCCACCATGGCCTTGGCGAGGGTATTTGCAACCATTTCAGCGTCGAGCTCAGCGATGGCTCAGGGCGCTTTTTGCTCAACCCGCGCGGCCTGCTGTGGCAAGAGATTCAGGCGGATGACATTGTGATGATCGACGCGCTGGGGCAAGTCTTGGCCGGACGCCATGCGGTCGAGTCAACCGCCATGCACATCCATTCAGCGATCCACCGCCTGGCTGGCAAGACCTGCGTGATGCACACCCACATGCCCTATGCCACGGCGCTCACCCTGACCCAGGACCGGGCACTTGACACCCGGCTGTCGCAAAACTCGATGCGCTTTCATGGCCGCGTGGCGATCGACCCCCACTACAATGGTCTGGCGCTGGATGCCGGCGAAGGCGAGCGTATCGCCCGCGCCATGCAGGGGGCTGACGTGGCCTTTTTGGCAAACCACGGTGTGGTGGTCTGCGCCGGCCAAATCGCCCATGCCTACGACGATCTTTATTTTTTGGAGCGGGCCTGCATGATGCAGGTGCTGGCCCAATCCAGCGGTCGGCCACTGGTGCCCTGTGATGCCGCCCTGGCTGAGCGCGTGAGCGCCCAAACCGCCGGCGAGCGCAGCCAATCCGAACTTTTTTTTGAGGCCCTGCGTCGCACGCTTTGAGCATGCTCGAGCTGCTGCGCACCTTTTCCTGGCAAGAGTTGCTCCACCACCCCTGGCGCACCGCGGCTGCCGTGGTCGCAGTGATGCTGGGTGTGGCGCTGGCGTTTTCAGTGCACCTGATCAATGCCTCGGCCCTGGATGAGTTTGCCCAGGCCACGCGCTCGGTCAGTGGCCAGCCCGACCTGAGCCTGGGCAGCGCCCAGGGCAGCTTTGACGAAGCGGTCTACCCCCTGGTAGCCCGGCACCCGCAAGTGGCTGTTGCCTCGCCCGTGCTGGAAGTGAATACCCAAGCCCTGGGAGCGGGTGCCAGCCGCTTGGCGCTGCGGGTGGTGGGCATAGACGCAATTCATGTGGCGCGCATCGCGCCCGACCTTTTGCCGCTGCCCGATGCTTCAGCCGACCGGCTGGCGATATTCGCACCAAACACCGTCTTTTTGAACGCCAGCGCGCGCCAGGTACTGGGCAGTACTGGGGTTGCGCTGCAAGCTGGCCAGCGCCTGCAGCCAGTCAACGTGGCAGGCAGTCTGGCTGGTGGCGGCGCAGCGCTGGCGGTGATGGACATCGGCGCTGCGCAAGATTTGTTTGGCCGTGCCGGCCAGCTCAGCCGCATTGACCTGCGACTGCGCCCGGGCACCGACCGCAGGGCCTTGGTGCGCGAACTGCAGGCCACGCCGGGCTGGCCTGCCGGCCTGGGCCTGAGCGAGCCCGGCGACGCCGCCGAGCGGCTGGGCCAACTCTCGCGCGCCTACCGCGTCAACCTCACGGTGCTGGCGCTGGTTGCGCTGTTCACCGGCGCATTTCTGGTGTTCTCGGTGCTGGCCCTCAGCGTGGCCAAGCGGGCGCAGCAGTTTGCCCTGCTGGCGGTGCTGGGCCTGAGCGCCAAAGCGCGCATGGCGCTGGTGCTGTGGGAATCACTGGCACTGGGCCTGGCGGGCAGCTGTGCTGGGCTGGCGCTTGGCACCGCCTTGGCCATGCTGGCGCTACGCCTGCTGGGCGGGGATTTGGGCGGCGGCTACTTCACTGGCGTGGCGCCGCAGCTGCAGTGGAGCGCTGGCGCCGCAGGGCTGTACGGCTTGCTGGGCCTGGCCGCTGCCCTGGCTGGCGGCTGGTGGCCAGCGCGCCAAGTGCAGCAACTGCCGCCAGCCCAAACACTCAAAGGGCTGGGCGATGCCCGCGGGCAGCGACGCCAGCGTTGGCTCGGTCCGGCCCTGATGCTCGCCGGCCTGGCCCTGTCACAAGCGCCCTCTATTTTTGGCCTGCCAGTTGCGGCCTACCTGGCGGTGGCCTTGCTGCTGGTTGGAGGCATAGGCAGCCTGCCCTGGCTGATCAGCCTGCTGCTCGACTGGCTGAGCCTCGGGCTGCAGGGTCGGCTGCTGCCGCTGTTGGCAGTGGAGCGGGCCCGGCGGCAGCGCGACAGCGCTGCGGTAGCGCTCAGTGGTGTGGTGGCGGCTTTGGCATTGGCCGTCGCGCTGAGCGTGATGGTGGCGAGTTTTCGCGATTCGGTGACGGCCTGGCTGGACCGACTGCTACCCGCCGACATCTATGTGCGCAGCGCCACCACCCTGCGCGAGAGCGACACCCTGTTCTTCAGCCCCGCACTGGTGCAGGCGGCGGCCCAATTGCCGGGTGTGGATCGCCTGCTGGCACAGCGCCAGTTGCCCCTGCTGCTCGAACCAAGCCGCCCGGCAGTAGCACTGCTGATCAGCCCGCTCGAGGACCCTGGGGCCAGCCTGCCCCTGCTGGGCGAGGCATTGCAGGTGCCGCCCGGACAGGTTGGTATTTATGTCAGCGAGGCCGTGCTTGATTTGTACGGTGCCCGGCTGGGGGCGGCATTTGCACCCTTGGCCGCCGCCTTCAAGCCCCCGGACGGGGCCGCTGGCGCCAGCACCTATGCGTTTTTTGTTGCCGGGGTATGGCGCGACTATGCGCGCCAGTCTGGCAGCATTGCGATGCGCTCAAGCGACTACCAGCGACTCAGCGCTGACCGGCGGGTGAACGACCTGGCCCTGTGGCTGCGCGATGACGCCGACCAGAGCACGGTGCAACAGGGCCTGCGCGAGCTGGTCGAACGCGAGGCCCCGGGGGCTGGCGCGCTGCTGGAATTTGCCAGCGCACGCCAGATTCGCACTGCCAGCCTGGGCGCGTTTGACCGCAGCTTCGCAGTCACCTACTGGCTGCAGGCGGTGGCCATTGCCATTGGCCTGTTTGGCGTGGCGGCGAGCTTTAGCGCGCAGGTGCTGGCGCGGCGCAAAGAATTTGGCCTGCTGGCCCACCTGGGCCTCACACGGCGGCAGATTTTGGGCCTGGTCACGGCCGAGGGCGCGGTCTGGACCACCGTGGGTGCAGTTGCCGGACTGGGTCTGGGCCTGGCGGTGGCAGGGGTGCTGGTGCATGTGGTCAACCCGCAAAGCTTTCACTGGACCATGGACCTGAGCCTGCCCTGGCCGCGCCTGCTGCTGCTGTGTCTGGCCGTGGTGCTGGCCGGCACCCTGACCGCCTGGCTGTCGTCGCTCCCGGCGGCAGGGCGTGGCGCGGTGTTGGCGGTGAAGGAGGATTGGTAAGCGGGTACTGCCAGCGCCCACTTCAGGCGCAGTCTTCAGGGCTGTGGCACCAGCCGACGGGATTCACGCGGCAGCAGGGCGGCGGCGGCTGCTGCGCGACAGCACCGCCCCCGGGGCCGCCCCGCCCAGACGGCTTTGCTCGCCCGCCCACTGGGCACGCGCGCCAGTCGACACTTCGCCAAGTTGGCTGACGATGGTTTGCAGTTCGGGGCTGGCACCCGGCGTGTGCGCATCCAGCGCATCACGCATGGCGCGCAGGTGTTTGGCCGATGTTCCGCAGCAGCCGCCAATGATGCGAGCCCCCGCATCCAAGGCCATCTTGGCATACAGCGCCATCAACTCGGGCGTGCCGTTGTAGCAAATGGCGCCGTCGACATACTGCGGTATGCCGCAGTTGCCTTTGGCCACCAGCACCACCTCGGGGCCCATCGCTTCGGCCAGGTTATGAATGCAGGCCACCACCTCAGAGGCACCCACGCCGCAGTTGGTTCCACAGGCGGCCAGCCGGGGAATCAAGGTCTTCTCCAAACCGGCAAAATCGCTTGGCGAAATTCCCATCATGGTGCGGCCATTGGTGTCAAAACTCAGGGTGCAAACAATCGGCAAGCCTACCGTGGCCGCGCCCGCCACTGCTGCTACAACTTCCTCTTGGGAGGACATGGTTTCAAGCCACAAAACATCTACCCCGCCGTCCGCCAGACTTCTGGCCTGCTCGGCAAAGGCCTGTCTGGCCAAGTCAAAACTCAAAGGGCCAATGGGCTCCATGATTTCGCCGGTAGGCCCCATGCTGCCGGCAACCGCCACCTCACGCCCGCTGCAGTCGGCCACTTGGCGGGCCAGGCGCGCCGCGCTGTGGTTGAGCTCGGCAACCCGGGACTGTGCCTGATGCAGCTTCAGGCGATAACTGGTGCCGCCAAAGCTGTTGGTGAGAATGATGTCAGCGCCGGCCTCGACAAAGCTTTGATGCAGCGCGGTGATGCGCTCTGGGTAGTCAATATTCCAGAGCTCCGGGGCGTCACCCGACAGTAGCCCGACATCAAACAAATTGCTGCCAGTGGCGCCATCGGCCAGCAGCCACGGGCGCGAAGCCAGCAGGTTCAAAAAGAGGTTAGGGGGGGCAGCAGGGCTGGATTCTGGGCTCATGGCAGTCTTCTGATTGGTCTGGGCAAAGGTCGGCGCTGGATCAAGCGATGTCATGCGGCTGCACCACCAGCCAGTTGTCGTGGGCATTTGGGCTCAGGCCAGCAGCAGTTTGGTCGGCGCTGTGCTGTTCGCGCAGTTGCAGCATTTTCTCTGGGTCGGACTGGTCGCGTGCTACAAAAAGCCGCAGGCCGCCCCGGGCCAGATCAGTGCTCCTGAAGAACATCGGGCCGTCGCTCTGCGGGGTATCTCCGGCGACCAAAATAGGGCGCTTCCAGGCATGCACATAAGTGTGAATCGCGGCTGGTTTTCCCTCATACCAGGGCAGCGGCGCCCACAGGGCGTGGGTCAATTCATGTTCGAGCAACTCGTCAGGCCGGTAGCAGCCCTCGCGGATCAGCTTGCGTGCAGTGGTGACCTGGCCGGTTTGCCTATTTTTGAGCAACAACGACACCCCGATCACGTTTTCGGGCTTGACATGGTAGCCATACCTGGGGTCTGCCAGCAGCATGCGCACCAGTTCCTCGCTCGCCGCGCTGACCACAAACACCTCGATGCCGTTTTGGGCCAGGGCCTGGTAGAGCTCTTGCTGCCCGCGCAGCAGGCGCGGGCGCTCCACCCAGGCATTGGCCCATGCGCCATGGATCAGGGTTTGTACCGCAATCGGCTGGCGATCTGAGAGAAGGTCGTCGAGGTGATGTTTGAGTTCACGCAGCGTAAAGCCAGCAAAAATTTGCGAGGCCCAGGGGTAGGAGATTTGGTCGTCGAGCGCGCTCAGGCGCTGGTAATAGCTGTACAGCGTCTCCCGATGGGCTGCGGTGTCCTGGAAAGGAACCACGCACAAAGCAGGGGCCATGGTGTCGCGGGTCAGCACGCCCTTGTTTTCCATGAACGGAAGAAGGGCACCCAGCAAATCATGCTGGTAACTCGTGTTGTCAGCATCAAAAACAGCAAACGCGCCTTGATGGGCGTGGGTCCGTATCAGTTGCAACAAAGGTCTGCGAGCCGCCGCTGGCCAAGAGCCCAGCAAATCAGCCGTGGCTGAGGCCCTGGGGTGGTCTTGCAGAGGTCGGGGCATGGCTGATTCAGCGCTGTGCGCTCATGGCGTTTGGATCGGCAAAGACCGGTGCGCTGATGGACGGCAAAGGCGCGCGCCCGCGGATCGCATCGGCGATTTTCTCGGCCATCATGATGGTCGGCGCATTCAGGTTGCCACTGACTACTTGCGGCATGATGGAGGCATCGACCACGCGCAGCGCGTGCACACCATGCACCCGGCCCACCGCGTCCGTGACAGCCATTTCATCGCTGCCCATACGGCAGCTGCCTGAAGGGTGGTAGGCGGTCTCGGCGTTGGCGCGAATATGCGCGTCAATCTCATCATCGCTTTGCACCGCTGCTCCGGGCGAGAGTTCTGTGCCGCGGAAAGTGTCAAAGGCAGCCTGCTGAAAAATCTCCCGTGTCAGGCGCACCGCGGCCCGCATGTCGCGGCGATCCTCTGCACTGCCCATGTAGTTGAACAGGATGCGCGGTGGTGTAGTTGCTCGAGCATCGAGCAAACGGACATGGCCCCGGCTGGTCGGGCGCATGGGGCCCACATGGGCCTGAAAACCATGGCAGCTGGCTGGCGACTTGCCGTCATACCGAACCGCCAACGGCAGAAAATGGTACTGCAGGTCCGGCTGGCTCAAGCCGGCTTGGCTGCGGATAAAACCGCCGGACTCAAAATGATTGGTGGCACCCAAACCCCTGCCAAACAGCAGCCATTGCAAACCAATCTTGAGCTTGTTGAGGGGCTTGAGCGCAGAAAACAGCGTGATCGGCTGGGTGCACTGGTACTGCACATAGGTCTCGAGGTGGTCTTGCAGATTTTCGCCCACGCCGGGCAGCGCTGACCTGAGCCCAATACCAAGTGCTTGGAGTTCATCGGGCGGCCCGATCCCCGAGAGCTTGAGCAGCTGCGGTGAATTGATGGCGCCGCCCGAGAGAATCACTTCCCGGTTGGCGCGCAGTTGCACCGACTGCCCTTGGTGCAACACCTCGACCCCCACCGCGCGGGGCGACTGCTCGCCTTCAAACAGCACCCGTGACACCAGGCAGCGCAGCTGCACCGTGAGGTTCTTGCGTCCCCAGGCCGGGCGCAAGTAGGCCATGGCAGTGCTCCAGCGGCGTCCCCGGTGCACGGTCATATCCATCGGGCCCAGCCCCTCTTGTTGGTAACCGTTCATGTCTTCGGTGTAGGGGTATCCGGCTTGCCGGCCGGCGTCAATAAAGGCACGGTACAGGGGGTTATGGCAAGCCCCGGTGCTGACATGCAGCGGCCCGCTGTCGCCCCGGTACAGGTCACCCCCCTTGGCGCGGGTTTCGGCCTTTCGAAAATAAGGCAGGCAATCGGCATAAGACCATTGACCCATGCCGGGGGCCTGCGCCCAGCCGTCGTAATCGAGCGCATGGCCGCGGATATAGACCATGCCATTGATTGAGGAGGATCCACCGATCACCCGGCCACGCGGGCAATGGATCCGCCGGCCGTCCATGAAAGGCTCGGGCTCGGAGGCATACTGCCAACTGTACTTCGGGTTAGCCATCGGGTAGGACAGGGCTGAGGGCATGTGAATGAAGAGGCTGTGGTCCCGGGCACCGGCCTCGATCAGCAAGACTGTGGCGGCACCGTCTTCGCTCAGGCGGTTGGCCAGCACAC
>SXGQ01223021.1_pt1 | contig 14384 bp, 15 predicted proteins | sample 3178371 | NCBI WGS metagenome assembly SXGQ01 (sample SAMN11356859, study PRJNA531348) | freshwater metagenome | isolation source: freshwater sample F1-20 | place: China: Fuxian Lake, Yuxi | collected 2017-12-25
GGCCCTCTTTCATGGCTTTAGCAAGTTGCTCATTGTGTCGGGCTGTGAACCAGAAGAAATGGAACGCACAGTGCTGAGTGCGCCAGGCGCATAAAGTTTTACCAGCCGTTGTAGTGCACAACCTCAGAAACGTCTTTGCGTGATACAGGGCCTTCGGGGCCGTCGGGGTAGCCAAGAGGAATAGTGGTGCCGATGTACATTTCTTCGGGAATATTCAAGATGGTGCGAATTTGTGCTTCCACCATTCCGTGCAACGTGGTGAAGGCTGCGCCCAAACCCAGTGCGCGCGCAGCAACAATGAGGTTTTGGCTTGCGGCGTATACGGCTGAATACATGAAGGGTTCACGTGGGTTGTCGGCAGGGTAAATGTTGCGACCACAAACAAATATAATGCACGGGAAATTTCCCATGTTGGCGCCGAGGTTTTGCGCGCCTTTTAAGGTGCGTCGGTCGGTGTCGTTGCCGGGGTCGGGAAATTTGGAAACACGTTCGGCAAATGGCAAAAAGAGTGCGCCGAGTTGCTTGCGAACTTCGGGGTCGGTGACCACAATGAAATCCCAACCCTGTGTGTTGTTTGGGCTACTGGCGCGTGTGGCGGCCCACAACACCTTTTCTATGAGTTCACTCGGCACGGGGTCGGGCTTGAAAAAGCGCATTGCACGAGCGGTGTTCATTGCATCGAAGACGTCCATGTGCTCTATCGTTTCAAGTGGAGCACACCTATGACGTATCGGACCGACCAACCCCGCGAACATTTCTCCACTGGGCTCATTGTGGGTCGTTTTCACCCTCCGCATTTAGGGCATTCATGGTTCATTAATGCCGCTGCAGATCAGTGCGATGCGTTGGTGGTTTTCGTCAACACTCGTGCAGGTGAACTGGTACCTGGTTCCTTGCGCGCAGGCTGGCTTGCCGAATTGCACGCAAATGTCACCGTGGTAGAAGTTGCCCACGAACTCGACACCAACTGGAACGACAATGAACTGTGGGCGAAATGGATTGCGTTGTTCCGTAGCAAGTGGCCCCACAACACCGGCCCGCACGCAGTATTTTCATCTGACTCATATGTTGCAGAGCTTGCTCGTCGCCTAGAAGCTCAAGCAGTAGTGGTTGATGAGGATCGCATCAATGTTCCTATTAGTGCGACCCAAATACGCGAAACACCCCAGCAGTATCTCCACTTTCTTGCGCCACAAGTGCGCGAGTGGGTAGAGAAAAACTTACTGTGGTGAGTTGCTGAAAATTACTTCTGAGGTTGTGGCAAGACGCGCAAGTACGGCTTGACGGTTGTCCAACCTTGTGGGAAAAGCGTCTTTGCCTCATCGTCAGATACAGCTGCACCGATGATGACGTCACCGCCATCTTTCCAGTTGGCAGGTGTGGCCACTTTGAATTGTGCAGTCAATTGCAATGAATCGATCACGCGCAATACTTCATCGAAGTTGCGACCAGTTGATGCTGGGTAAGTAATGGTGAGCTTCACTTTTTTGTCGGGTCCAATAACAAACACGGAACGCACGGTCATGGTGTCGCTTGCATTGGGGTGAATCATGTCGTAGAGGTCGCTGACCTTGCGGTCTGGGTCGCCGATCATGGGGAAGTTCACGGGTGTTCCTTGTGTTTCGCCAATGTCGCCTTCCCAATTGAGGTGCGACTCAACATTGTCGACCGACAAACCAATGACTTTCACATTGCGTTTGTCGAATTCGGGTTTGATTTTTGCTACGTATCCAAGCTCAGTGGTGCACACTGGTGTGAAGTCTTTTGGGTGACTAAAAAGTACGCCCCACGAGGTGCCAAGCCACTCATGAAAGTTGATAGTGCCTTGTGTGGTCTCTGCGGTGAAGTCGGGGGCGGTATCGCCGAGTCGAAGTGCCATGGTGTTCTCCTTTAGGGGTGACTGTTTCACCGACCACGATAACGCCAGATTCCATAATCCCGACTAACTCGGTCGGGATTAGTGCGCAGCTAAGCCAATTTCACAAACATTTTTTGTACGTCTTCGATGGAGTAGCCCTCTTTTTTCGACTGCTCTGGGTTCGATATACACCAGGTGAGACCAGCTGCCACCAAGTGAAAACCCACCTGTTCCAGAGCTTTGTTTGCAGCAGAAATTTGGGTGACTACTTCTCGGCAATCGCGTTCTTCACTGAGCATTTGTTGAATTCCGCGAATCTGGCCTTCAATACGGCGGAGTCGTTTTTGCAGGTCGTCGGTGGTTTCTGTTGGTATTTGCATGTGCTCACTATATACCCCTAGGGGTATATATGCAAGGGCATTATTGAGTCAAAGTAGTGGTGGTTGTTGTGGCCACTACAGGGGCAGGGTCGAGGTAGTCGCGTAATGAGGCGGGGCGCAAGCCAAGTCTTTTGATTTCAGCAAGAACGAGTTTCAAACTCGACTCCAGGCTGTTGAGGTAATGCAACAAAATGATGTCGCCACGCTGAATGTATTTCCCACCTGATCTCACGATTTTCCCCTGGTCGGCTACAACATTCCACAGCACGATCTTTTTAATGCCACACTTCTTTGCGGCAATGACGGTGTTGCTGTTGTGTGATCCGCCTGGTGGTCTGAAAAAGACTGGGACTTTCTTGTAGTTTCCCCGAACATGTTCGTTGGCTCTGCAAATTTCGCTTGTCTGTTCTTTCAGTGATAGCGAGCTCATCAGTCGATGAGTTTCAGAATGATTTTCGAACGATGTACCTGGGCGCTGAATGCGGTGGAGAGCCTTCCAATGTGTTTTCAAGGCTTCCGACAGGACAAAGTTTGTAATAGGAATTTTCTTTGAGAGAAGAAGTTTTACTAGACCATCGGTGATGACGGAACCATCGTCAATGGTGATGAATACCACTGGATCTTTTGTTTGTACGCGGTTGACAATAAATGATTCGTTTGCCGATTTGGCGTAAACAGCCGGGACATTGACGAGCGAGGGGAGGGTGAGTAAGCCGACGCTGATTGTGAGAACTGCGGAGAAACGACGGAGAGCCACGGCAGAAATATACAGCCAACTCGGAGCAAAGCGTTATGGAGCAGGCAAAGCAAGAGCACTCTTCACAAAACGGAGAAGAAGGGTTACTTTCCTAAGAAATTCCAGTGCCATGGGGGTGTGCATATGGATCTTCAGGAATTGCAAGAAGTCAAACCCACTTGCCATCGCGCGCTGGTTGTTGCTGCGTTACAACAGCACAGCGCATTGGGCATGCAGATGTTGTTCGCTGACTGTGAACGTGATGTGAGAAACGTGGTGATGCGTCGTTTAGGGGTACAAGCAGCAAATGAAGATGTGGTGCAGGAAACCTTTCTACGCGCGAGCGAACGTATTGGCCAGCTGCGTGATTCACAAAAGCTCGAGTTGTGGTTGTGCGCTATTGCAAAGAATGAGTCGTATAAGTATTTACGGACTTCCCAACGTCTGTTGTTTACAGCTATTGAATATGAAACTGCGGAGCCAGAAGAGTCAGTTTGCAATGATCAGAGTTACTCCATAGTCAAACGAGCGAGTAGTGGTTTGAATAGTCGAGATCGCTTGTTTCTGGAAATGTTTGTGAGTAGAGAATTGAGTTGGCAACAAATTGGAGATCAGCTGAATATTTCACTGAGCAATGTGTACAAACTTCACCATCGCTTAGTGCAGCGCTTGGCGCAGTCGTGCGCAGCATTAGAACTGGCAGCGGCTCATCACTATTCATGCAGGGCGCTCTGTGAGCTTCTTCGCGAATGGTCGGGAGAGTATTCACCGCTATGGCGCAAACGTATTGTGCATCATGCGCAACAGTGCGCTACTTGTAGTGAGGGAATAAAAAAGACCCCAGCCTTTCGACTGGGGTCTTTTTAAAGTATTCCTAGTGGGATTCGCCACCCAAGTAACTGGCTTCCAGTGACTTCTGGTTCTCGCGCAATTGCTGGGCAGAACCTTCCATGGTGAGTTCACCATGAGCAAGTACGTATCCACGGTCGGCCACCGACAATGCCAAGCCAACGTGCTGCTCCACCATGAGTACGCCTGCGCCTGTGTCGTCAGCAATGCGACGAACAATCGGCAACATGCGCTCAACGATGATGGGAGCAAGACCAAGGCTCATTTCGTCGACCAAAAGCATCTTTGGTTCTGAAGCAAGCCCGCGAGCCATGGCCAACATCTGCTGCTCGCCACCCGACAACAACCCAGCGCGACGGCTGAGGAGTGGTCGAAGTGCCGGGAACATGTCGAGTGCGTTCTCTTGAGCCTTGCCGCGTGTTTCACGGTTTCCTGTGAGACCAAGGCGAAGGTTCTCTTGCACGGTGAGGTCGAAGAACAGTGAACGGTCTTCAGCCACGTGTGCAAGCCCACGGCGAGCGATTTTTTCGGGGCGCTCACCAATAGTGGTGCTGCCGAGAAGTTGAATATCGCCTGCAATGGGCTTCAAGATGCCCGAGATGGTGAGCAGTGTGGTGGTTTTGCCTGCACCGTTTGGCCCGAGTAGCGCCACCACTTCGCCCGAGTTCACGTGAATATTAAGCTCACGTACGACGGGAATACCGCCGTAGCCAGCGTTCAAGTTCACGATGCTGAGTGTTGATTCGCTCATGTTGTTCACCCTTCTCCACTTAGTGCGCGTGCTGCTGCAGCGCCACCCTCTGCTTGCATTTCACCAGCGGTCTCACCAAGGTAAGCACGCTTCACTTCTGGGTTATTTCGTACCTCTTCCGGTGTTCCTTCAGCAATGATTTTGCCGAAGTCGAGCACGTAGATATAGTCGCACACACTAAGCACCAAACCCATGTCGTGGTCGATGAGGAAGATGCTGATGTCTTGATTCAGAATTTCACGTAAGTGTTTTCCGAGCTGCTGACTTTCCACTGTGTCAAGACCTGCAGCTGGCTCATCGAGCAACAACATGCTGGGTTTAGCCGCAAGCGCACGAGCCACACTCACCAACTTGCGTTGACCATGTGACAAGTCGAGTGTGAGCTTGTCGCGGTGTTCGCCGAGACCCAACAAGTTGAGTGCCCATTCGGCTTGCTCTTCAATGCCAAGTACACGGTTAGGGCTCACGATGTCGGCGAGAAACGACCACCACTTGGTCTCTTCTGCCATCACCACGAGGTTGTCCCATACCGTGAGGTCTTCGAACAGTTCGAGTGACTGGAAGGTTCGAACCAGTCCTCTCTTTGCTCGGTCAGATGGTGCAACTCCTGCGAGATCACTGCCATTGAACTCTGCACGACCCGACGACACGTTGGTGAAGCCTGTGATGGCGTCGATGAACGTGGTCTTGCCGGCACCGTTTGGCCCGATGAGCCCGGTGAGTTTGCCTTTTTCGGCTTTGATGTTGACATTGGAGTTTGCATGCAACCCGCCGTAGGAAACGGTGAGTTCGTTTGTTTCAAGTAGTGCACTCATGCTGTCACCTCCTGGAGACTGTTGGTATCGGGTAGTGCTTTAGCAGCTTTAGCTGCTTTGACTTGGGTAACGATGTTGCGCACGAAGAGCACGATGAGGATGCCGAGAACGATCATCCAGCCGCGGCTCCAGCTATCGGTACGCCATGGGTTGATACCAATTGCGCCCCAGATACCGCCGCCAAGGAGGAATGGCCAGAGCCGCAGGAAGACAGCACCCCATTCTTTGCCTCGAGCAACGAGCAACCATGAACCGAAGTGGCGCATGAGTGGTTGGAAGATTGATGCCTGACCAGCAGGGTGAATAATTGCAGTCAAGATCATTCCGAGTCCACCAAGAATTGCGGTGTACGCATACAACCCTGGCGAATGGTAAGCACCGAAGTCGGCAATAAGACCACCACCCGCGAGCATGCCACCAAGAATTGCACCGTTAATGGAGGTGATGCCTCCGAGGTAGCAAAACGCCAGTGCCGACAAACCAATACCGTATTCCCAGTTGGTGGCGGCTGTGGTACCTGTTTGATACGCGGTCATGACGCCTGCAACACCAGCAACCGCAGCAGCAATTCCAAAGGCCAAAAGTTTTGTACTTTGGACGCTGACGCCAGCCGATGCAGCAGCTCTTTCATTTGCACGTACTGCCAAGAAACGCCGGCCAGTTGAACCACGGCGCAAGTTAGCGACCATGGTGCACATACCAGCCAAAACAATGAGGCAGAACAATGTGAACTTGGGGTTGTCGGTCAGACCAGAACTACTGGTGGATCCAATATCTGCTCCAAAGAATGTTGGTGTACCAAATTGGTATGCCGAACCACCCTGCAATTTCGTGGCAGATGGGTTGTCGAAGAACAACGTCCACATTGAAATTGCCGCGGCGATGGTGACCACCGCAAGTTGCACGCCACGAATACGTAACGCTGGAACGGCCACAATGAGCCCCACAACGATGGCGACAAGGACGCCGATGACGGAGGCAACTGGCCATGGCCAGTGAGGGCCACCGACAGCAAATGGGTTTGTTGCGCTTGGTCCGTCATTGGCAACAAAACGGGCGGTAATAAATGCCGCTGTTCCTGCTAATGAAATTTGGACGAGCGATATTTGCCCCACATAACCAGCGAGAATAACAAAACTGAGTCCGAACATCGCTGCTACCAAGCTGGTAGTGAAGCCAAAGCCCCAACTTCCTGTGAGGCCAGCCCAGAGGAAGTCTCCGGGAAGACCAGCAGCAAAGAGGAAACCTAAAGGCACGAAGATTGCAACGTACTTCCCTACGCGTTGAGGGTAGGGAGCAAGCGGCAAACGTTTTTCTTCAATGTTGCCGCGCACGGGGAGCGACTTGCCTTTCAAAAAGAGCACACCCACAATGATGATGAGTGGAATTGCGTCGCGCGCACCAGATTGCAGCCACGACGGAAACCAAGATTCACCCACCATCCAAGTGCTCGTGAATGTTTGGAGCATTCCAATGATGAGTCCTCCTGCAATCGCAAGTGGAATGGAGGACATGCCTCCAATGAGGGCTGCACCGAGTGCAGGCACAATGAGCGCGGTGAATTTACCAACGGTCAATGAACCTGTCACTGTTCCCGCTAGAACACCAGCTGTGCCTGCAAGGAGAGAAGCAAGAAGCCAGTTAAAAAGAGCGAGCCGTTCTGGAGAATACCCCAGCAAAACTGCTCCCTTTTCATTACCTGCTGCTGCTCGCGTTGCAAGGCCGACGCGCGTGAAGCGAAAGATTGCCCACAAGACTGCGCCAATGATGACTGCCGAGGCGGCGAGGGCAAGTGCCTCGACAGATACCGGTAATCCAAGCCCAAGAAAGTTTTTGAAAAGTTTGTCTTTGAAGAGAACAGATTCAGGGTTGGGGATGATGGAACCGTACTGAATTGATGCAAGACCAAGGAGATAGGTCATCACACCAACGGCACCAATCACTTTGCCTAGAGGTGCGGCATTGCGTAACGGCCTGAAAACTAAGAAGTGGATGAGTGCACCGAGAATGAGTGAGGTGAGCATTGCAAGTAGGACACACAACCAAAAATTCATGGGCTGACCATCGGTGAGATTAAATCTGACAGGCAAGTTGAGCCACGATGTGGGAAGAATGTCAAACCAGGGCAGATGGAAAATGCCTTCTGACCTTAAATAAAAAAACTGGAATGCGATGTACATCGCAAGTGCGCCGTGGGCAAAGTTGATGACGCCGGAGCCCTTAAAAGCAACGACGACCCCCATCGCCATAAGGGCATAGAAGCCCCCGGCTCCTAAACCCATAATTGAATAAGCAATTGCTTCTTTCATTTCCCCCCACTGTTCTGTGCTGGACGGTTGTGCCACTCCAGCAATTTTGAGATTTTAGATATTAAAAAAGGGGGAGGTGTTCCGAGGAGCACCTCCCCCTTTTCATTTATTCAGTATTAATAATTAATTATTTTACTTCAGCAAGACGAATTGCATCACCCTTGCCGAGCAACTGCAACCCAGAGAAGTTCTGGTTTGCCTTGTCGGCTTTCAGTGCTGTTCCATTCCAAATGCTTGCACTCACTTGGCTAGAGCAAACTGAGGTGTATGGGACAAAAGCAGCCTTGCAATAGAGTCCTGTCGAACCAAAAGCACGGGTGCCATTGGAGTTCTTCAAGATATCGATTGTCGCTTTTGCCGTTACAGCACCCTTAACCTGACTCATCAGTCCCCAGATGGTCATGATTTGACTGAAACCTGATGTTGCAAAACCTGTTCCACTGAGCTTGCGATCTTTGGAGTAGGTGAACATCTTGGTTCCGTAGGTAAGAGCGTCTGTCTTATACACACCAGAAAGTGCATCTGGGTCAAGAATGCTCAAGCCACCAATGGAGACGAGGCCTGTGATACTGGCTCCAAGCTTGCCCATTGTGGTTAAGTCGATGCAAGCACCGGTGAGCACGATGGGGAATGTTGCAGGAGTCCAACCCAGTTTGATGAGCGCGTTCACCATGGTCCAGCATTCTGAACCTTGGTTGGAGTAGATCATCACGTCTGGCTTGAATGCCATGATCTTGGTTGCTTCTGGGGTCACGTCGGCTGCACCTGTGAGAATTGGGTACTGCTCATAGGTGAGGGTTGGTGATTTGCCCAAGAACTTCGACGTTGAAACAATTTTTGTTCCAGACAAAGTCTTGCCTGCAAGTGTGTCGAGTGGCTTTGCCTCAAGGTCGTTGAAGCAGAAGATACCAGGAGCAGATTTTGCCCAGGGCACCGCTATTCGTGTCTTCTTCAACACTTGTGTTGCGTAGTACACGAGTCCAAGGTGAACACCCAAGCAACCGCCGCCGCCACCGATGGCGTATGCGCCAGGGGTAGAGAAGTCAGTTGGGAAGATTGGTGTACCCACGAGCATTGGAGTCTTGGTCTTGGTGAAGATCGCAATGTGATCTGCACCGAATGCCAAACTAACCAACACCAATAGAGGCTTTGCTGAAGCAAGTTTGTTGGCACAACCAGGAAGTTCCGCAGGAACGAGCGCGTTGTACTTACACACTTCGAGCTTGATTGGCTTGCCAGGCTTGCCTGTTGCAGGGTCGCCACCAACGCCACCAAGTTCGGTGTTGATGTAATCAACTGCAGCTTGGGCGGCTACTCGATACTCAGGGAAGTTAATAACTGGGCCTTCTGGGTTCAAAAAGCCAATCTTAATTGCGCTGCCGCTTGCCTTCATCGGGTTGCTATTGCCGCACGAAATAGCACGCGCTAGAATAGCGGCTCCGGCACCCGCTTTTTTATCAAGCGCTGGGTCAAGTTTTGTTGCACACTTAGCAGCCGCTTTTACTTGTCCGCTGCCAGCTTTCGCTGAAACGGATGTTGTTCCGAATGCAAGTGCTGCTGAAACAGCAAGTGCAATGGGAACCAACAATTTCCTTTTTTGGTTCTTCAATATTCCCCCTATAGGTTGAGCCAAGTGGCCCGATTGATGTGACAACCGGCATGCCGGTGAAGCAACTATAACCATTGTCACAGGGAAAAGTAAACGCAGAACGTTCACGGGTGACATCAAAATGAAATGTCTTGTGACCGGGTTGTGGAACGGAAAAACTACCCACGGGTACACAGGCCTTTTCAACACAAAAGCCCCCCAAACGATGTTTTGAGAGGCTTTTGCTTGTGGGCTACAAGTAGCTTGCAATTGACAAAAATTTAAGCTGCGGAACCCACCATTGCGGTACCCGTGACCATGAGTTCATCGCCGCGCTTCAGCCACACATTGCAGGTGCTCACACCATTGGTAGTGCTGAGCACTTCGCCACCAGCAACAAGTACATCGTCGTCAAAAACTGGACGATGGAAGGCAACGGTGAGGCGTCGAACGGAACCTGGGCCAGCAAAAGAATGAATGGAGTTAACGATATAGCTCAAGTTGAGTGGACCTTGGTTAATAACGCGACCTTTCAAGCCCATCTCAGTTGTTGCTTCACGGTCCCAGTGCACACGATAGGGGTCGCGCAAAATTGCTGCCATTGTTTTCATACGTTCTGCGCTCACACCATCAACGTGAAATTCGGGGAACGTTGCGAGTGGTTGTGCAGTTGCTTCATCTGCATTTTTTGCAACTAGAGCTTGCTTATAGCCACCGCGACGAAAGCGCCATGAGTTGGTGATGCGCGCAGCAAGTGTGTTGCCATCGCGCAACTCGATTTGAAATTTCATTGCGTCGTAGCCAACGCCATTTTCATCAACATGATTTTCCCAATGAATGATGGAACCCTGCACGTCGTATTCAATGTCGATGCGTAAGTTGTTGAAGTATTCCCAGTCCTAACCATCGAGGCCCACCGAGCCTGGGCCTTCTGCTCCACACACTTCAAAAAGTTTTGCGATGTTGACCCCAGAACCAAGGATGGGCACATGGAAGAGAGCAACAGGGTGCACAAGCTTGTCGGGAAGCTGCGCAGATGTGGTGCAGTCGGTGAGCAGGAAGTTTTCCCAATGGGCAATGGTGTATCTGCCGCCAGGGAACTTATAGCCCTTGGGGTGAGCGAGCGCTCCTGATGGGGTAGCTGAGTCGTTCAATTCTTTTCCTCCTCTAGTGATGTGTCAAAGTTTGCCATGTCTCAAAACATTTCCCGTACTCAGACCCCACTCGACCCAGCAGATGCAAATGTAATGGATCTCTTCCGTCTCGATGGCACCGTAGCCGTAGTAACCGGAGCCGGCCGAGGAATTGGCCGTGGAATTGCACTTGGTTTGGCAGACGCTGGTGCAGATGTTGTTATTACTGCACGCCGTGAAAACGAACTCGATGAAGTTGCAGCACAAATATCCAAGCGTGGCCGCAAGGCAATCAAGGTAGTTGCCGACATCACTGCAGCAGAGACGGTGCCAACACTTGTTGACACTGCAATGAGCACTTTTGGTCGCATCGACACTTGGGTGAGCAATGCTGGAACTTCAGACCACCCTGGCAACTTCTCATTCGATGAGTTCCCTGAATGGCACTGGGACAACCAGCATGCATTGAACTTGCGCCCGCACTTCGTTGCTTCGCGCGCATGTTCAGCAATCATGAAGCCTGGCTCATGTCTCATTGGTATTTCCTCTATTGCTGCTTTGAAAGCTGCCGTGAACTTCAGTGCGTATGGTTCTGCAAAAGCTGGTATGAATGCACTATCTGTGACCATGGCAACTGAGCTTGGGCCAAAGGGAATTCGCTCCAACATCGTGTCGCCTGGCAACGTGCCCACCGAGTCGACCTTCAAAATTGGTGGAATTACCGAGGAAATGCTGCCTGCTATCGCCGCACGAGTTCCCATTGGCCGCTTGGGTACACCAACCGATTGTGCAGCTGCAGTGGTATGGCTTGCTTCACCTGCAGGTTCGTGGGTAACGGGTCAGAACATCGTGGTGTCGGGCGGGCAATAAAGCCGAACAACTTAGCTATTTGCTGGTGAAAGCCACTGGCAAATGCCAGCACGTATGCAGTTCGCCGTAACCACGTGACTTCAACACGGGTTGTGCACCAGGTGCCAGCTTCAAGTTACTTGTTGTATCGAGAAGTGCGTGCGAAGCAATAGTGGCTACATCGCGCGTGATGGCATAGAGCGAACGCGGCCTGCCTACTGGTAGGGCAGGGAACTTAGAAGGTGTACCAAGTGCCGGCGTGATACCTGCAGGCAAACCATCGGCGCGATATTGGCCACGTGGCTCGCGTTGCACGAGGTCTTTACGGCCAACAATGAATTGGTCGGCATTGGTGAAGATGGTTTCGTCGCGGTTGGCGCCAGCTGCGGAACAAATCACTAACGCACCTTCGGGAATGAGTAAACCAAAGCGTTCTACCTCACGTTTAGCAAATCGCTCACCGCTCAACACGGGGGTGGAATGGCGGAGTGTTTCTAAGTACGCGTATTTCACTAAGCGACGAGTGTTGTTCACCATGTCGAGTTGCCCAGGATGCGTGAGTAACAAGAACCACATATTAGCAAGTGCGCCATGCAGTGTTTCGTGGTCGCCTTCTAACAGCGTTGCAACAACATCGTGGGCATTAATGGCGGGGCCGTCTATTTCTAATGTGGCAAGTGTTGACAACACATCGTCTTGTGGGTCGGCGCGGCGTGCGGCAAGTAACGGCGTGAAGTATTCAACGAGCTGCAACATTGCTTGCTTGCCAGCTTCTTGGTTGGCGGTGTTCCACTTGAAACCACGTTGCATGCGCAAGTAGCGCTCGGCGAATACAGGAAGGTCTGCATCGGGGATGCCCCATGCACGACCAAGTAATTGCAAGGGAAATACCGCAGCAAATTCGGTGGCAAGGTCGGCGGTTCCACGTGATGCAAATGCTTGTACGAGTTCGTGTGCAACTGATGGTGCATGTTTGTCGATGCCAGCAGCTTGCGCGGTGAGGAACGGTACATTGCTGCGCAAGTCGCGACCAAATGATGCAAGACCATAAAACCAACGCTTTGAGCGAGTGGCAAAGTTTGCGCTATCGACAAGTACTGAAGTGACGTCGTTGTAGTGCGTAATCCAAAATGCATTGCCCTGCCAGTCGCGAAAAGCTGGCCCATAATGGCGAAGGTTCGCAAGAAGCGTGTAGGGGTCGTCTAAATAATCTTGCGTGCGCAATTGCCCGGGTTTAACGGGAGGCGGTGAACCAACACGTTCACGTTGGTACACCTCGTAACTGCGGTAACCAGCTTCGTCGTCACCGGCCGATGCTTCATGCTCAACGGTCGGTGAGCCATAGTCGCTCGACATTTACATTGCCTCAAATTCAAGCCAGAGCTCGTTAATTGCACCCAGACCGATGGGGGCAAGTGAAACCCCATCAATATCTTTGGCCATGCGCTCGGTGGCAATGCGCACATTTTTGATGCGCTTCGACATGATGCTTGAACCGATGCTGCCTTCTTGGTGCGAGATCCATGCTCCAGGGCAGAGGTGTGGCCCCACGCCAAAGGCCATGTGGTTGGTGCGTCCATCTTTTTTGTAGCCCGAGCGGAGGATCTTTTCGCTGTAGAGGTCGTTACGGAAAATGTCGAACTTCTCTGGGTCGGCAAAGATGCGTTCGTCGTGGTTAGCCGAGAAGTCGACCATATGCATGAGAGAACCAGCAGGAACCTTGACACCCTGTAGTTCAACATCGAAAGTGTTCTGGCGTGGTTGGCCACCAATAGAAGATGAATGGCGCAATGTCTCGTGGAATGCTGCGTCCCACAATGGGTCGTTGTTGAGAACCTCTTCCATTTGGTCGGGGTGCTGCAACAGCAGATACCACATATTCAAAATGGCACCACGTGTGGTTTCACCACCGCCACCAACAATGAGAGCAATGTTGGACGTGATTTCCTCAGTGGAAAGCACGTCGCCGTCAACAATTGTTTTACACAGTTCAGAAATGATGTCGGGTGCAACTTCATTGCCTTCATCGTCGAGCAAGAAGTTCGGCTTCAACCGACGCTCTTCCACAATGCTCTCAACAAAATCTTCAAGATCTTGGCGCGCCATCAGGCCTTTTTGCTCGTAGTCGCGGCCACCAATGCCGCCCATCATGTACTTGTACCAGTAGTAAAACTTGTCGCGGGCTTCATCGGGAAAGCCAAGCACCTGACACACCACGCGAATGGGGAACTCATTCGCAAATGCTTTACCCAGCTCCATGGTGTACTTGCCCGTTGCGGGGTTGTACTCGGTCATGCCCGATTCGGGGTTAAACCATTCATCAATCATCTCGTTGGCAAGTTTGCAAATGGCGCCAATGCGTTTGGTGAGTGCAGCACCTACTAGGTGGCGACCATAGAGGTTGCGGCGTCGGCTGTGTTCAATGCCGCTGAGTTCAAGTTGTGTGTTGCCAAGAACGTGGTTCGAACTACCTTTAGGGATGGTGTTGTACCCAAGACCATCGAAATAGCATTCGGCAATGTCGTTGTAGCGCGTGACAAAATAGCAGTTGTGCAATTTGTCGTGGTACACGGGGTAGTGGTCGCGCAAGATGCGGTAGTACGGGTAGGGGTTGCGTTGAAATTCGCGTGAGTCGAAAATGCGCGGGTCGAAAAGTGGAATGCCATTGGCGTCGCGACCCATGTCGTAGGCGGTGCCCAATGGCATGAGTGGAAAATCGAAAGACTGCGTTGATGCGATTTCGGCATCAACTTCATATGAGGCAATAACTGTTGTGCGAAGATCTTCAACAAGCGACATTGGTAGTCCTTAGTGAGAGTGGTAGGTATGCCAAACCTTTTGGCCGATACCTCACTATACGTCGGCTGAACTTGGGGCGTTCTAGGCGGACTAAAGTCGGGTCATGAACGCATCATTAAAAGGACGCCGGGCACTTGTGACCGGGGCAGCAGATGGACTCGGGAAAGCTTTTGCATTGGCCTTGGCGCAGGCGGGAGCCGATGTTGCGATATGCGATATCAGTAGTTCAGTCAGTGCCGTTGCCGACGAATTGAAAACAATTGGCGTGAAGTCGTATAGCGCCGTTGCTGATGTTGCTAATGAAAAGCAAATCAAAA
>SXGQ01478388.1_pt1 | contig 14382 bp, 3 predicted proteins | sample 3178371 | NCBI WGS metagenome assembly SXGQ01 (sample SAMN11356859, study PRJNA531348) | freshwater metagenome | isolation source: freshwater sample F1-20 | place: China: Fuxian Lake, Yuxi | collected 2017-12-25
ACCATGATGACGTCGGGGTCCTGCCGGAGGATGTGGCGGAGCCCGCTCTCGAAGGTGACACCCTTGCGGCTGCTGGTCCGCGCCAGGCGGCCGCCGTCGGACGACACCTGCGACTGGCTGACCCCGGGCAGCTCGTACTCGATGGGATCCTCAAGGGTCATGATGTTCAGTCGGCTGGAGTCCAGCCGCTTGAGGGCCGCGTAGAGCGTCGTGGTCTTGCCGGATCCCGGGGGGCCGGTCACGAGCACGATGCCGTTGGGACGGTCGCACACCTGCGCGAACCGATGGCGGATCTCAAGGGGCATGCCCAGCCGTTCGAACTCGAAGAGCTCGGTGCGGCGCTTGTCGAGCAGGCGGATGACCATCCGCTCCCCCAGCGCGGTCGGGATGCTGGCGATGCGGAGGTCGACCTCCTGGCCGCCGAGGGTGACGCTCGCCCGGCCGTCCTGGGGTAGACGCCGCTCGGCGATGTCCATCCGCGCCATCACCTTGATGCGGCTGATGATCTGCTCGAGCAGACGGCGGGGCAGAGACCTCGCTTCGACCAGCACCCCGTCGATGCGGAAGCGCACCACCATCGCCTCGTGCGACGGCTGCACGTGCACATCGCTGGAGCGCCGCTGCAGGGCCTCAAAGAGCAGGCCGTTGACCAGCCGCACCACCGGGGCCCGCCCGGCCGTGCTGAGCAGGTCGCGTTCGTCGGCCTCCAAGGCAGCACGGATGTCCGATTCGTCGAGGGTGGCATCGGACTGCATCTCGGCCGAGTGCCGCTGCTCAGAGACAGTCCGCTCGGCCGTGACGGAGGCGGCTAGCTCGTCCAGAGCCGCGGCGATGCGCTCGGCGCTCGAGCGCACGGCGCTGCACCGGCGGCCCAGCCGGATGCCGAGGTTGTGCAGCACCAGCTCGTCCTCGGGGCGGCCGGCGACGGCGACCCGTTCGAGGCCCGACTCGTCAATGCCCTGGCTGATCACCAGCCGGTCCCGCGCGAACTCCAGGGGCACCAGACGGGTGAAGTCCTCCGACACCACGCCAAGATCGATCCTGTCGATCGGTTCACGTGTGCGCAGACCGACGCCTCCAGCGGTGTCTGGCGTCCGATCGGTTCCCGCGTGTTCAGAAGTCAGCTGCGGCACGACAAGGCCCCTCTCAATCCACCCACAGCGGTCGCAGGGGTGGGGCATCGCTCGGCAGCCCTGCCTCGGCCAGTTCACCGGCGCTGATCTGCCGCAGGTCCTCGAACAAGGGAGCCCGAAGCACCGTGGCCCGGATGAACACGTAAAACCGCGATTGATTGTCCGACTCGCTCGAAGTGCCGAAGAGCGCTCCCAGCAGCGGGATACTGCCCAGGATCGGGATGCGGCTGTTGGACTTGCCCTCGGAGCTGTTGGAGAGACCGCCGACGACGACCGTGTACCCATCGGGCAGCGTCACCGTGCCCTCCACGCTGTTCTGCTGGCTGGGCGGCGGCACGATGCCGCCGCCGTCGACGATCGTCGGCTGTCCGGTGAAGGCGCTGAGCTCGACGCTGTACCCAAGGACCAGGTGATCGCCGCGGGTGATCCGCGGCTCGACGGAGATCGTCGTGCCCGCATCCTGAGTGCCCCCGAAGCTTGTCGTGGACACCGTGTTGGACGCGTTGATGCTCGTGAAGGGCTGGCGGTTCACGGACCGCACCGAACCCTTGGCGTTGTTGTTGACCAGGATCTTAGGCATGCTCATGGCCCGTCCCTCGTTCAGCGTCTCAAGGGCGCGGACGACCACCTCGTAGTCCCCGGGCCGGACCACGATCCCCGTCAGGCCGGTTCCCGCGGCGAGGGGTCCCCCTGAGACGGCGCTGGACGCCAGGCCGAAGAGTGAGGCGAGGTCCACCGAGGTCTGGCCGCTCTCAAACCGGGTCCGCAGCTCCACCCCGAAGTCCAGCGACTCCGTGGTGCTGAGCGTGACAAGCGTGACCTCGATCATCACCTGCGGCTGCCGCTGGTCGAGCTGCTCGATCAGCGCTGCCGCCTGCGACACCAGCGACTGCTCACCTGCCACCAACAGCGTGTTGGTCGGCTGGTCAACGGTGACCGACAGGGCCTCGCTGCGCGGGCCTGGCCGGCGGGGTGGTCCAGGTGTGGTGCCCGCGGTGTCCGTCGAGGGTGACGCCACGGGCTCGCCGCTGCTGGTCACCGCGACACTCGTTGCTGACCCGGACGATGGCCCATCCATCTGCAGCGCCGATCCATCGCCTGCCGCGAGCAGCTCCGACAGCGTGCTGCTCAACTCAACCGCATCGCGGTTGCGGATCGTGAAGGACCGCAGCACCCGGCGGCTGCTCGCCCCAGAGCTCTCGACCTGCCGCACAAGATCCGCGATCCGGCGATGCTCGGCGGCCGTCGCGGTCACCAGTACGGTGCCCGTCAGCAGTTCGGGCGCGATCCGGGCGCTCATGGTGGCCGAGGCCGGTGAGGTCGAAGCCGCGCCCGGGCGCGCACCGCCGCGATCGGTGTCCAGAAGCGTTCGGATCGAGACCGCCAGATCCTGCGGCGAGACGCCCGCAACGGTGTAGCTCTGGGTGACCACCGGTTCGCGCTGGTCGAGCTGCGCGATCAACTCGCGTAGCTCGACCATTCTTGACGAGGGGGCGATCACCAGCAGGCGACGGTCCTCGCCCAGGCTCATCACCCGGACACCGCTCGCCGCCGCCGCCGGCTGAAGGGTCGCGGCACCCGCCGCCGCTGCCGCGGTCGACCGTCGCGGGGAGGATTCGGCCGCGAGCACCTGCTCGATCATCCGTGCCGCTTCGATGGAACTCAGGTGCTGCAGATCGACAACGACCCGCGCCATTGGATCCGGCGGGCCGTCCAGCGCCGTGATCAACTCAATCACGCGCTCGACCCGGACCGCGACATCGCTGACCAGGAGCAGGCCGGTGTCGCCGATGGGCCGGATCGAGCCGGTGTTCGGCGTGAGAAGGGGGGCCAGGTCCCGCGCCAGCGCCTGCGGATCGGCGGCGTTGACCCGCACCAGCGCCGAGGTGTAGCTGGGCGGCGTCGGCCGAGAATCTGGCGCACGCTCCACCGTCGTCATCCGGCGGTTCTCCGCCGCGGCCTGCGCCACCGGCACCACGCGGTATAGCCCTGGGCGCTCGGTCTCGATGACCACGAGCCCGTGGCCTGCCAGGACGGCCGTCAGCACTTGCCACAACTCTTCGTCCGTCAACGGATCGGGCAGACGCAGCGCGACGGACTTCGAGAGCTGGTCACGCTCAAACTGGACCGCGACGTTCAGCTTCTGGCTCACCAGTTCGACCAGGTCGCCGAGGCTGAGCGTTCCGGGGAGGGTGATGGACTCGGCGTGGGGGAGTGGTGCGTCCGAGGCCGGGCCGTCGGGGGCGTCTGTTGCGCGGGCTACAGCGCTCTGGTACCCGGCGAGTGCCAGCACCAGGATGCAGAGAATCGTGCTGGAAAACCATCGCCGCATGCAGTGCCCTCATCACTCCGGCCCATGCAGGATACCCCAGTCTCTGCCGCATTGAAAGCGCAGCGTAGTCTGGTCAGACCAAACATCTCCTTGTTCTCTCGGGGAGACACTCGCCGCGACAGTCTGATGTACCAACCTCTGAGCGTACAGACAGAGCCTGCGTAAGCAGCATCCATCAAGCAAGGAGTCGGAAATCGACGTCCCAGACCTGCCTACGCCCGAAAGGCGGCGCGCTCTGCAGCGGCATCCACCAGATCGGTGCTGCTGAGCTGCCTCTAAGTTGACCTTGTCTGGCCAGCGGTGAATGCCGCCGTGGCAGTGTGAAGAAGGTCCGATGGGCCTAGAAGATGAGGAGCTTCAATGTCATCCCGCGGCCGTTTCGTTCAACAACACTTCACTTGGTGGCCCTTGAGCAGCCAGAACCGGCATCACTCAGGGGCACGATCCAGCAGCAGCAGCACTCGCTGTTCGATGAGCGGCTCATGAGTTGCTTGCCGCTGCGCCGCAGCGATGACAGCAGGCGTGTTCGATGCGGATTCGAGCAGCGACTGCGCACTCGGATCTGTGGGTGCCACGCCGCGCTGCCGGCATTCATGAGCCATCGCCAGCAATTCCCACTCTGGCGCTTCCATCGAAAGCACACGGAGGCTGGGCGGCAAGCTCCGATGGCCATTGCCGAGTATTGTCGCCAGCCGCTCGGCCTTCACCTCATCGCGCTGCGTGAACCGCTGGAGGGCGTCGTGGCGCAACATTGCCAGTACTTGAAGCCGATCTGCCTCAAACATCTGAAGTGAGGTGGTGAGTTCCCGCAACTGATCTCGACGGGCAGGAGTGCCGCCGTATCGCAACGCCTGCATGGCCAAAGCGTTATGATCGGCAAGAATCGATTCGATCTGACTCGTGAGCGTTGCCGCTCTGAGAGTCGCTTCGTTCAGAGACTCGCCGGTCTCAATCGCGACCGCAAGATCGTCGGCCTCAAACCCTGCGGCCGCGAGCTCTGCCGGTGTGCCGCAGGCTTCACAGAGGATAAACCATCTTTGAATGTCAAGCTGGTTTGCGGGCTGATCTGAGGCCGCACGGTAGACGTGAATTGAAGGTGCTGGCCCCAAGGACACCGTTCGCGAACACACGGCGAACGCAAGGCCGCCGAGGACCGCCAATCCAACGCAGTGCGCTTTGTTCACAGCGGCCCTCCGGATTCATGAGGCTGCGTCGTCTCGACACTCGCAATGTACTACCCTGCCATCGCATGTCAAGCGCACAGTCTAGCGAGGATGTAGACAGGGACACGAAGTCCTCTCAAATACACGGCAGATTCACACTTGGCATATCCAGCAGTAGGGAATGCCGTTGCCGCCCGGCCCGAGGTAAAGCTCCAGTCAGTTGGTCTGACAAGGCATCCTAACAACATAGGAACGTCACGTGCAGACTTGACAGCCCAGTCAGCAACGTAGAGCCTCCTTGTTCTGACACGTAGCACGCCGGCACACCGGATACCCGCTGGCGCTTCATCAGCTTCGAGCCGCGACACGTCCATTCGTCGGAGGTTGGTATGCACGCTCGTTCAGTCCTGCCGCTGTTGACTGCTGTTGCCGGGCTCGCGGTGGCGTCCTTGTCCGGCCATGCCGAAGGTGCGCTGCGACAAGGAGAGTGTGAGGTTGTGCCGGCGCAGGAATGCAACGGCCAGCCGAATCCGATGCAGATTCCGTGCCAGGCGTGCGACAACGGATGCGGCAATCAAGAAGAACCGATTGACTGCAACTCAAGCACGCTCGGGAGCGCCTCGGTTGAAGGGCTGTGGACTGATCTCATTTGCGAAGATCCTCCTCTTGAACCGGTACCGTGCCATGAAGAGACCGACCCAGAAGATTGCGTCATCAACTGTCGGAGCAAGTACGTCAGCTTCCTGACTAACGTCTCGGCACGGTACATGGCCTGCTGCTGCCGCGAGCCGACGCCGGAGGAGATCTGCCAGCTTGTCTGCGAATCACTCCAGAATGACCAGCCATCGGCAGCCTGTATCGACGCCATGTCGTCCGATGAAGAAGGGTTGTGCGACGATGTCGTAGCGATTGTGGCGGGATACTACGGTGGTCTGGATTCGGAAGAGGCCAAGGCCGCGCTCTGCTGCATCCTTGAGTGTTTGGAGAGTTGTGACAACTCCTGCAGCAAGCGATCCAACTGCCAGGACTGCGAGTCCACGCCGCAGGCGATAACGGCCGACTGCCCGCCCATTGAAGGGGACTGCACAGCAGCCGCAATGGAGGCGCTGCAGAACTTCATGAACGCACGGGAGGGCTGCGAAGACACCCCGGAAGAGCCAATCGATGAGATATGCGACCTGGTGTGCTCCCTGCTCTCACAGATGGGCTCCGAAGCGTCGTGCGAAGACGAGATCGGCAGCGGCGGGGCGAACTGTGCAGAAGTCCGCGCTGGGCTGATTGATTCTGTAAAGGACCGCTTGGGCGATGCGGAGTTCCTCCAGCTTACGGCGTGTGTGATGGCGAAGTGCAGCGACGCGTCTTGCGGCTTTGGCGGCGGCGGCGGCGGTGGGGGTGGGAATACAACTCCTCCAGAGGATCCCCCGCCGACGGAGCCGGAGCAAGGCGATCCTGAGGATTCGTGCAACAAGGGAAGTGACGGCAACGGCACACCAAGTTCACAGAGCAGAAACCCCGTGGACTTTGCGCACGGCAGCAAAACCGAGTCGGTTATGGACTTGGTCGTGCCTCTTTCCGGCGCCGACTACAGGCTCGTCCGCGCCTATCGCAGCGGTGACGGTGCCTCGCCGGGGTTCTCCTGGGTGGGAGCCAACTGGACGATGTCGTGCTTTGACTACATCGAGGAGGATGTTGTCATGGGAGTTCGCTCGCCCGTCATGCTCTACAGCTTGGGATCGCGCTACCCGCTCGTCAGTGCCGGCAGTGACTGGATGCCGAGCGGTCCGTCGACGCATGCCGTGTCGAAGAACAGCCGCGAGTTCGACGACAAGACATACGCCGTCTGGCGTGTCCGGAATCCCGGCGGCGGCGTCCGCGAGTTTTACCGCACGAAGGATGGCGGCGAGGGCTTTGACGTGACACCGGCGCGACTCGTCGGCTTGTTGGCCTACGAAGAGGATGCCTTCGGCCAGGCACGGCGGTACGAGTACACGGATCCGAGCGGGCCGATCAGGCTGAACACGATCTCCTTCTTTGACGGTGGCGACGACCGGATCGGGATGCTGGTCTTTGTTTGGAATCCACGGGGACAGCTCGGGCAGGTGGCGCTGGTGCGGGGCCACGGAGCAGCCAGCTTCGGAACAGTCGTTGAACGCGTCAGGTACACGTACAAGTACGATGACGACAGCCTGTCGAGCGCCCTCGGCCTGGCAACCGACCTCGTTGATGTGCGGCATGACGAGTTACTGGATCAAGAGGAAGGTGCTTCCGGCGATTCGGCGTGGCGAACGCGCATCACCCAATACCGGTATCACGCGGGAGGAAGCGCCGAAAGCGGGGATGCCGACAACGACGGGTACACGGGTGAGCACGGCCCCGCCCATGCGCTCAAGCTGGTCATTCTCCCCGAGCAGGTCGAGTACTACGGCGAGTTGGTCGGTGGAGCGGTCTCGACCATAGATGAGGCAGGCGACGACCTGCTGGCCATGTCTGACGGCGCCTCGTTCGGCCCTGGGGGTGCTCACAAAGTTGTCGATCTGGCTTCGAAGGTGATCCCGAACTATGAGCCCAGCGGTGCTCGGCGCGTCATGAGCCAGTACCTTCGCACCAACTGCGGATGCGGCGGCGGCTCGTTGCAAGGGGTCCGCCTCAGTTACACGTTTGAGGAGTTCCTTGCTGCTTCGACCGTTGAGCGGAAGCAGCTCATCATCGAGGAAGAGAAGCGTGTCGACGCCTCGACATGGGCCACACACCGGCGGTTCATGCACGACCTCAGGCCGGCGGTCACGGACGGCGCATGGCTCGTTGAGAACTCGGTGGTTGCGACCGGCCCGACCGGGCCGTACTGGGTGACCCACTATGTATACGACGGTTCGGGGAGGATGATCGCCAAGGCTACTCCCTCGGCGGTTACCGCCTATGACGAAGGCGACAACTCGACGCCGCCGCACGTGCTGCCCGAGGCCACTGTTTCGGCGAGCGAGGGACTGGTGTACGGCTACGTGTACAACTCGGACAATCGGCGAACCGAGACCCGGATCAGCAAGGGCATGCCGATCGTCTCCAGTGTGCCCGACATTGCTTCCTTTGATCTGTTGACGAAGCTGACGTACGGCACGGGTCCGCGATCGCATCTCGTCGAGAAGACCGAGCGCGTGCGGATCGCGAGTACCACGTTGCCCGGTTCTCAGGATGATATTGAGACCACGTGGTTTGCGTACGGGTTTCATGACTCGGGACGCGACGGGCTGGCATGGATCAAGACCGAGGTCGAACGCGAGCTGACCGGCGAGAACGGCCCCGGCACCGGCACCTATGCGACGTATGAGCTGTTCGACACATTCGGGCGCAACACCTGGAGCCGGTCGGCGGACAATGTCCTGACCAATCGCGTGTTCGATGCCGTCACCGGCGCGCTTGTCGAGGTAACTCGGAACGCTCCTGATGCGGGTCTGCCAGCAGGACTCGAGGAGACATCCGAGTCAACTTCCGGGTGGGGTCGTTACGGGACAGGGTCGGGCCAGATCCAGCAGAGCCTGACGACGACCTACACGCGCGACCTGCTGGGTCGGGTTACGGCCGTCACTGGCCCCGATGGGGTGACGCGGCATACCAGCCGAGAGCTGCGATCCTGGGACGAGCGTCCGAATCTCAAGTACTACGCTGAGGTCACCCTCCCGCACATCATTGACGAAGGTCCGACTGATCCGAAGTTCAACGGGCCCGCAGAAATTCGTTGGTACAACACGTCGGGCGACCTGATTGGCTCTAAGGAGTTCGAACTCGACGCGCCGGAAGTGTCGACATACCGCACCAGCTATTCGCTGGGGGCCGTCTTGGCGAAGTCCGCCCGCACCCACAACGTGTCAGGGCAGCTGGTGAACTCCAAGTTCTGGTGGGACGCTGACCAGTCTGGACGCGTCCACACGACGGGGTACGAGTATGACTCGCTGGGACGGATGATTCGGACCACGACTCCGACCGGGACGATCTACGAACGGCAGTTCGACGATCTGGACCGTGTTACTGCCGAGCTGGTGGGAACGCTGGCCGGATCGGGCGGCAACATGTTGACTGTGACCGAGTACTTCTACGACAGCGCCGGTACTACGACTTCAGGGATCGGCAACGGCAACGTCACGGTTGTCGTCGAGCACGTGGATGCCAGTGCCACGCGCATGGTCAAGTACACCCACGACTATCGCGACCGCCTGGTCATGGTCGAGAGCCCGAGCGAACCGCATTCGCTGTCGGAGTACGACAATCTTGACCGGACGATCCGGCGCGTGATCTTCAAGGGATCTGCACCCGGCACGCCGACATACGCGTCGATCTCGGCGGCCAATCGCGGTCTCGTCGAGCGGATGTTCTACAGCCAGCGCGGCCTGAGCTACCGCTCCGAGACCGCCGTGGATCCGACGCTGACCGACGTCAACCTTGAGTTCATCCCGACTAGCACGTGGTACGACGAGATCGGTCGGATCGTGGCCCGGCACGCCCCTCGCTCGCCGGCCACCAAGGTCACCTTCGACGCCCTCGGACGCCAGGCTGTTGTGTACACCACCGATGCTGAGGGCGACAGCGCTTTTTCCGACGTGCACGACTTCGGCGGCCACGCCGCGGTCGTCACTTCTGATGCCGTTCTCGAGCAACTCGAGTACCGCTTCCTCGCCCCGACCACCGGAGACCTTCGCGGTAAGGGTCAGCCGGACCTGGTCACGCGCCGCCAGCGACCGCACGATGCAAGCTCGACGGGAGCGCTGAGCAGCGGGGCGGTGACCACCTACACCGGCTTGTACTACGACGGTGCGAGCCGGACCGAGATCGTCGCCGAGTTCGGGACCAATCAGACAGTGGACGATGTGTACTCATCCGGCGGCTCCGCGCCGACCATCACGCAGGGCGGCGCCCCATCCGGCAGCGCACGGGCATCGGTGCATGCCTACAACACCCGGGGCCTGATCGCGTCCGTGACGGACCCCAAGGACCAGGTGACGCGGTTCTTCTACGATGATGCGGGCCGCCGGATCGCGACGGTTGAGAACGCCTTCGAGGTCGAAACACCCCCCACTTGGAACACCACCAACTCCCGATGGGACATCACCTGGGGCCGCACGTATGTGCCGGAGGATGAGGATCGCGTAACATCGTTTGTGTACGACGGCGCTAGCAACGTGATCAAGCGGGTCGCCCACCTGCCGTCTTATGCCGTGAGCATCTCGGAAGCCGTCCAGGAGACCGCCTACGATTTCGGCGTGGTCGCCGGCGGCGGCGCCGATGACTCCAGGCTGCACAGCAACGACCTGCTGTTCCGTGTCCGATATCCCAAGGAGGACACTGGCTCGGCCGCGACGGGAAGCGACCCCGAATACATCGTTGTGTACTCCCACAACAGGCAAGGCGAAATCATCGGGTCACGGGATCAGAACATGGTCAGGCACACCTTCGTGCGCGACAGCCTGGGGCGAATCGGTCGCAACGACGCCGACCTGACCAGCGCCACGGGCGTCGATGACTACGTTCAGAGCATCGTGTTCGGTTACGACCCGTTCAGCAGACTGCAGACGGTGCGGTCGCACGCCTCTTTGGGCGGGTCGGGCGCGGTGCGGAACGCGATCGAGTACGAGTACGATCCGCTGTGGCAGATCGCCGTCGTCCGGCAGAACCCGATCGGAGACGTCACGGGCTCAGGCCCGGAGATTGCCGAGATCGAATACGGGTACACTTACGCCGGTGGCGCGGACCGCTTTGCGCGGCTCAGCAGCTTGGCATACCCCGCGGGGACCGGCACCAGGACAACCCTTGCGTTCGACTATGCCTCCGGGCCGGACAACCGCCTGTCGCGGGTGTCGTCGGTTGCGTGGCAGGGCCCCGGCGAGGGCTCGCCGGCGACCAAGCTGGGGATGTCGTACCTCGGGCTGTCGATGCCCGTGGTGGTGGACTATTCCGCTCATGATCGCCGCCTGAGCCTAGCGCTCGACCCCGGCGTGCTATCGTCCGCGTCGGGCGAGTACCCCGGCCTGGACCGCTTCGGCCGCGTCAAGCACCAGGTGTGGCACAGCTCTGGCTCTGGCGTGACGCTCCGCCAGCACATCGAGTATGAGTACGACGCCGTATCGAACCCCGTAGAGCGTCTGCACCATGTCTTCGGCACGGGCGCTCCCCCCGACTCGAATCCGGACGAGGAGTACGGCTACGACGGCCTGCACCGGCTTACGAGCGCACTGCGGGGCACGGGCGGGACGTACAGCGAGAATGCACGCCTGAGCCAGCGGTGGACGCTCGACGCCCTGGGCAACTGGCGCCAGACCAAGCTCCAGCTGGACTTCACGTCGGGCTTCACGGGCCCGAGCGAGACGGACGACCGGATGCACAACCGGGCAAACGAGATCACCGAATCCTCGTTAGCAACGGCCTCTGCCTGGTCCCACGACGACGCCGGCAACCTGACGGTGCAGTACCTGGCGGAGGACAGTCGCCGCCTGCTGGTGTACGACGCGTGGAACCGCCTGCGGCAGGTGTCGTACCAGCGGTACGAGGACGAGGCCTGGGACACGGCCGAGGCGCGTTCGTGCCACGGGTACTACGGTCTGCACCAGCGTGCGTGGACGGCGAGCGACACGGACCCCGGCGTGGACCCCGATGCGGACCGTCTGGAGCACTTCTACTATGACGCCTCGTGGCGGCTCCTGGAGCGGCGGGTGCAGGAGGGGTTCACGGGGGGCTTCGAGGACCCGTCGTTCACGACGGGGGGAACCCGGCGACGCGAGCAATACGTCTGGGGCCTACGGTACATCGACGAGCTGGCCGCGTGGCTGGTCGACACCGACGACGACGGCGACTTCGCGGAGTCGGGCGAGAAACTGAGCTACGCGTCGACGGACCGGATGTTCAGCGTGGTGGAGCTGACGGGTTCGACGAACGAACGGGTGCGGTACAAGGCGTACGGGCGTCCCAAGCAGCCGCGGGGGGCGACGGACTTCAACGGGGACGACGTGGTGAACGGGGCGGACCTTAGCGTGCTGCTGTCGAACTTCGGGGACCCCGTGGCGCCGTGGACGTCGGGGGACGCCAACGGGGACGGCCTGGTGAATGGTTCGGACCTGTCGGTGTTCTTCGCGACCGAAGGCCAGACGACGCCGCTGGACCGCCTGAGCCGGCACGGCAATATCGTGGGGTACAACGGCTATCTCTACGACCAGGCCACGGGGATGTGGCTGGCACGGTTCAGGTGGCACGATCCGGCAACGGGAAGGTGGGTCACGAGGGATCCTGCAGAGTATGTTGATGGGACGAATCTGTATTGTTACGGTGGGTCAAGCCCGGTAACGTTCTCGGATCCATCTGGCTTGAGGAAGATTGACAATGCGTTCAACGCCTTTATCCACGGGAGCCGTGGATCTATTCTTCCTGAGCCCCTCGGCCACCGGTGGACCTACAAGGCGGGAAACTTATACCTACTTCAGCTCGGGTTCGCAACTGATCGTCGAAGCTTTGGTCAATACAACTGGGCCCTCCCAGGAGTGCCGAACGCCCGCCTCGCTTCCGAAGTTAGCATTGAAAGCAAGCAGATTGGCCGATTGAACAGATCTTCGTCCACATCAGTGACAACCGGCTCGGGCGAATCCACCCAGTACATCCGCTTGCTTTCAGCGGACCTGTCTCCGGCGGGCCCGTGGGTTTTCTCGCGGTCGGCAACCGCAAGTGCCTCTCAGACCGTCACCGTGACAGACGTAAATGCATGCGAGAGCCACGTCCGCGTGAAGGCGTCTGCAAGCTACCCTTTTGGCGGCCCGCGCGGCTCGCCAACACCGAGTATTGACTACGATGTAACTTTTAAATTTAAGGTAGCCAAGCAGGGCACTGTTACTATCGAACTGGAAGGGTGGCACAATAGATTCCCAGATTACGAGGCTTATTTAGACCGTAGCATGGCCTATGCGAGAATGTCGCAATCGACTGGTCCGGGGCTTTGGAATTTGGGATTCGCAACTCACAGCTGCAATGCCCGAGTTTCTGTTTCGGCCGATACGCCGAAAGGATGTTGCAGATGATTTCCCCTGCCCGATCCAAGGTGCTTTGGCTGGCAATCTTCTTGCTCTTGCAGTGTCTCGCAATCGTCCTGCTCTTGCAATCATGCAGGCTGACTCCGCCCGCAGTAGTCAAGGTGACTATTCCAGCGGGCTATCGCGGTGTCTTGCTGGTGATTGTAGATCCAGAGTGTGTTCGTGCAGATTTTGATCCGGCACATCTGGATTTCACAAATGGGCCGATCATATGCGCGCCCTCGCTTCGGCCCTTCGAGTCGTGGCATACTTTTCAGGTCACTGACGCAAACGGTGCTGCACTCGCAGTCGCTTCTTCGGATACTATGACTCCTGGATCTGTGGCATTTGTTGCGATGGGGACCGTGACCGGATTGCGTCTCCCTACTATGTGGCAGTTGTACGTCGGTGATCCTGCCGATGCAGAGGCAGCATTCAGGATTCTGAAGCAGGTTGATTTCAACAAGATCCGAAAGGATCCTTGGCTGCTGCGGCATCCGTGATCTCGAGATATGGGTGCGATCAAAGCCAAATCCTGATCCAGACGTAACGAGAGTATTGTGGTGACAATTCGGCTGACCTGCCCCCCTTGATCCAGTCCAGTCCCCGAATGGTATTCTGGGGCTTGGACGCAAGGAAGGGGCAACCCGGTGGGCGACACGAGAAAGCGGCAACGTCACGAGCAGATCGTCTCGATGCTGCGTGAGGCGGATTTCGAGCTAAGCAAGGGGCTCTCGAGCCCGGTGCTGGCGAAACAGATCGAGATCACCGACCAGCAGAGTTGCCGGTGGCCGTGAAGCGTCTCGAATCATGCACACAATTTACATCTCTCCCTCGGGAAGGCGGATGTGAGAGGAACCTCGTCTCAGCAGGAGAGTTGCATCGAGAGCTTACGCGAGAACCTGGTGGAAGCGAGCGGTGGGGGTGAGGGAGGGTATAAGGCCTGCTGAGAGCGACCCCTTGGGCCTAGAGGGGCTTCGGATCGACACGGCCAAGGTGCGATCGCGCCTGGATGAAGTGATGAGGATCACGTTGGAAGTTGCCCGGAACCAGTTCACGGACGAGGAGGCCAACCGGATCGCCGCGGAGGGGAACTACGAACACTGGCTCGGCCGGCAGCACACGCGATCATCCCACTCCAAGGCTGCTGTTCGCACTTTGGTTGGAGCGGCGTGTTTGCGGTTGCGGTTGGGTGTTCAGAGTCGTACATCCCCCTCTTTCCTCCGCGTGATGGTGATTCCCTACGGCAAGACGGCGGCGTTGACGGCCTGGTTCCAGCTGTTCTGGACGTCATTGAGGTTGAGGCTGAGCGCCTCAGCGGCGTCGAGGACGGCGGTTTCGCCACGGACGGCGTCCAGGAGGTCCTGGCATTCGCCATCGGGCGTCTCCTGGCCCGCGGTGATGCGTTCGTTGGCGAGTGCGGTGCGGATGGCGAGCCACTGCTCGTCGGAGCGTGCGACAGCGCCCAGGGCCATCTCGGAGCGAACGGGGGCGGCCTTGAGCGCTGCGAGGGTTGCCAGCTGCGGGCCGCTGAGGTGCTCGGCGGCCTCCTGGAGAACATCGTCGAGCAGGGCATCGCGTGCGGCGTCAGCGTTGTGGAGCGTGGTGCGGGCGCTGGCGAGATCCTCGAGGTCCTGCTGCGAAGCGAGCCCGCTCTGGACACGACCGCGGAGGGTGTCGACCTGCGTGGTGGCCTCGCTGACCGCCTCGTC
>SXGQ01077124.1_pt1 | contig 14375 bp, 9 predicted proteins | sample 3178371 | NCBI WGS metagenome assembly SXGQ01 (sample SAMN11356859, study PRJNA531348) | freshwater metagenome | isolation source: freshwater sample F1-20 | place: China: Fuxian Lake, Yuxi | collected 2017-12-25
GAGTCAGGCAGTCCCGGAGCGCGAGGCGGCGGCCTCGAGCGAGGCGGAGGCGCTCGACGTCGAGGACGACTTCTTCGCCGCGAGTCCGCCAGAGAGCACGAGCCCTCACGCGGCCCAGGGTCACGATCAGGACGATGCGGAGGCGGGCGGGCTGTTCGCGAACGCCTCACCGCTGCGGGTTCGGCATCCGTCGCAGCACGAGATGCAGGCGCTGCGGCAGGAGTTTTCGGTCGTGGCGCGTCTTGAGCGCCACAAGCGCAAGCGCTTCATCAGCATCGCGCTCGTGGCGGGGGGTGTTGTCGGGCTCGCCGCGCTCGCGGCGATCTTCACGCCAGCGCGCGAGTATTTCACGGGCGGTCGCGGGACGGGCGCGGACGGCGACGACGAGTACACCCGCGCGACCTACGAGGTGCCGAAGAAGGCGGTGACCGTGGCCGAGGGCGAGGCCGGGTCCAACGCGGAGGCCGCGGGGAAGGGCTCGGCTGCGGGCGGGCGCGCCGCGACCGGTGGACGGAAGAAGCCGCGCGCGTACGACATCGGCGACGATCAGGTCGCGGGCAATCCGGACCTCGGCCTTGGCGAGGGTCCGACGGCCGTGCCGTCGTCGGGTGCAGCCGGGCTCGATTCGGTCGAGGCGCGGGCCGCGCGGATCCGAAGCCTGGCCGCCGAGGCCGACCAGTTCGGCAAGAGTGAGGTGGCGCTCGGCTTCGACAGCAACGAGGCCGCGCGGAAGGCCGAAGCGGCGGCCGCCGAGCGCAAGAGCGCCACGACGGCCGAGCAGGGGAAGAAGGTCGCGGCGGCGTTTGCGAGCAAGCTCGGCCAGTTCAAGCGCTGCAGCACCGAGAATCAGGAGAAGGTCCGGGCGATCTTCACGGTCACGATCCATGGCAAGGTGATCGACCCGCAAGTGACGGGGACGAATGACATCCAGAAGCGCGATTGCGTGCTCGGGATCCTGCGGCAGGCGGTCTTCCCGGCGGGGGACTCGGCGCAGACCTTCAGCCAGACCGTGACGCTCTGAAGCGTTTGTCGGGGAAGCGTGGCGCGCCCGACGCGGTTGTCGCGGGGTACCTTGCAGCGAGGAGTGGGGCGATGTGGCGACTTGGGCTCGGCGTGTGGGTGGTGCTCGCGATGGGTGGACGCGCGCTCGCGGAGGATCCGCCCGATCCCGCCCAGACGCGTCAGGAGGACATCGAGTTCCTGCTGTGGAACGAAGACAGCTCGCAGTACCTGCTGAAGGTGCGCAACGCGAGCTCGCCCGCGACGGTGTTTCAGGTGCGCGACACCGAGACGGGCGCGATCGTCGAGGGCAAGAACGCGGTGATGACCGCGAATGGCCATGATGAAGAGGTGAAGGCCCTCAAGAAGCTGGTGAAGTCGTGGAAGTTGACGCAGGCGCCGATCGTCGAGGCGGTCAACCCGCGGAAAGAGAACATCATGGTGATGACGGGGCAGAAGAAGGACAAGTTCGTGATCATGGGCCTCAACGGTGAGCGCGCGACGAAGTACGACAGCTTCGAGGTGATGCAGGACGCCAAGGGGAACATCGCGAAAGCCTTCCAGAAGCAGCTCGTCTGGGATCAGGACGGGCGGCATCTTGCGGTCGTCTACCGGACGGAACTCGAGGGCGAGACGCCGTTCGAGGGCGACATGCTCTACGTCACGAAGTTCAAGACGACGAAGGTGAAGGCGCCCGTGGCCGCCGAGGGTGGCGCGGAGGGCGAGTGAGACGTCGGGGGTCAGAGGTCTCTGGAGCGCTGGCGTGACGGGGCGGGGACGGGAGCGGCGTCTGGCTCGGGCGCGCGATGGCGGCCCGCGCGCGGGACGAGGCGCTGTCGTGCAGTTGCTGGTTCTTGGCGGGGTGCTGGCGCTGTTGCTCGGGGCCTGGGATGAGGTCGGCCTGCGCGCGGCAGGCTGTGTCGGGCAGGTGGCTGACGGCGATGCGGCCGCGCCAGCGGGGCCCGTGGCACGGCCTGAGCAGCCTGCGACAGCGCCGGGTGCCTTCGAGGTGCGGGTCGAGCGGCGTCCCGCTGCGACGGGGCGCTGACAACCCTCTGACGACACGTGACTTGCGGTCGGACGCCCACGGGCCTAGGTTCGCGATGTCGACGGGGGGCGCGGATTGAGCGCCTCGACCGAGACCGCGCCGGTCGCACCACCGCTGGCGTGACACAGTCGTTTCCGTGCTCGAGGTCGCCTCAGGTGACCTCCAGCCGGAGGGTTTCCGCGGCAACGCGGGGACTCGAAAGGGCGCGTAGAGTGACGGCTACGCGTCCTTCACGTTATCCAGGGCGGGCGCCTCGCGGGGCGGCCTCGCAGACCAGGCTCACGGGAAGGGGAAGACGCTCTCGACGACGAGGGCGGGCTGCGTCAGGCAGGCGTCGAAGAGCTGCGAGAGGGCGGCGATCGCGACGAGCGTCACGAGCGTGAAGACGCTCGCGTAGTCCCGAGCCCGGCCCGAGCGCACCGTCAGAGCGGCCGCGCCGATGGCGATGAGGGCCGCGAGCGCGACGACGATGAGCAGGAGCCGCAGATCGAAGGCGATCCAGGCCGCGTAGCGCCAGCCGTCATGCGAGGCCTCGGCGACGAGCGCGGGGATCACGGGCGGGCCTCGCTGCCGCTGGCGGTCAGGGCCGTGATGTTGAAGTGGTTCACGGTGAAGTGCATGACGATCGGCGCGAGCAGCGAGCCAGACCAGGTCGCGAGGAGCCCGAGGCCGACGCCCGCACCGAGCGCGAAGAGGGTCCAGCCGAGCAGCCGCGGGACGCCGCCGCCGTGGAGCAGCCCGAAGATGAGGACGGTCGGCCACAGGCCGATCAGGGCGTGGAGCGTGCCGCGGAACAGAAGCTCCTCGCCAAGGGCGGAGGCGGCCGCGAGCACCCCGACCGCGACCGGCCCCGGTCGTCCGAGGGCCGCGCGGACCTCGTCCCGAAAGGCAGCCATCGCGCGGGTGTGGAGCAGCGGGCGCGAGAGCAGGACGAGGAGCAGTCCCGATGCGGCCCCCGCGACAGCGGCGAGCGGTGCTGGCAGAGCCTCTGGCCCGCCGAGGGTGACCGCCCTCAGGTCGACGTCGAACGCGGCCGCGAGTCCCCAGGCGCCAAGCGCCATGACCGCGTAGAACGCCACGACGCCCGGGAGGAGCCCCGCGCGATGCTCCGGCCGCTCCGGTCCCAAATCCGCCATCGCCGTCCGCCTAGCACGCCTGTGGGGTGCTCTCAATCCCCCCGCGCCGGTCTTGACCGGTCTGCATCCACCGGCCGCGCCGGGCTCGCCCGAGAGCTTCCGGGGCCGCAGCACTGCGCGGAGGATCCTCGAACGTCCTGGACGGTCAGGCCGAGGCAGGCGGCGCGTCATTGCAGCAGCAGGTAGTCGCGCTCGCGGAGGTGGCCGCGCGCGGCGAGGGCCGCCTCGATGATCGGGCGGGCGCCAGCCGCGGCGACCGCGACGAGCGTCAGGCCACCGTCGGGCGGGCCGAGCGTTGCGGAGTTGAATACGCGCAAGTTGCCCTGAAGAATGCGTCCGACCTTGGCCGGGTCGATGTCGAGGAAGCCTCGCAGGTCGAGGGGGCGGCCGCGTGCTGTGGCCGCCTCGCGGAGCCCCCGGACGTGGCGTCGCCCGAAGTCGCCCGCGCCCCAGACGCGGATCGGCCGCCCGCTCGCGAGGGGGCCGTCCACGAGGTGGGCGTGGACGAGCCGCTTCCGTCGGTCGTCGCGGTAGCGCAGGTCGGCCCGCGTGAGCCGCCCGGGGCGGTCGCGCCACGTGACGAGCGGGCGCGGGACGACGCCGAAGCGGGCGCGGGCTGCGAAGAGGCGGAGCCAGAGGTCGTGGTCCTCGGCGAAGTCGCCGTCGCGGTAGAGGCCGGCGTCTGCAGCGCCTCCGAGGTCTGCGAGGACCCGCTCGCGGCGCATCGCCACCGCGGGGTGGGCGACAGGCGCGTCGACGAAGCGCATCGCGGCGAGGTCGTCGTGGGTGCAGAGCGTGTTGAGCCAGGCGACGTGGCGCTGCATGCCGCGTCCGTCGGTGGTCGCGTCGAGGGCGGCGTAGGTCACGTGGCTCGAGACCACCGCGACGTTCCGGTGGGCGTTCAGGAAGGCGACCTGGGACGCGACGCGGTCGGGCGTCATGCGGTCGTCGGCGTCGAAGCGCACGAGGATCGGAGCGCGCGCGGCGGCGACGCCGGCGTTGAGCGCCGACACGAGCCCGCCGTGGGGCAGGTCGAGGATGCGGACGCGTGGGTCACCGTCGATAGCCCTCGCGGCGGCCTCGCGGGTCGGCGCGTCGGCCCCGTCGAGGACCAGCACACACTCCCAGTTGACGCCGACCTGCGCCCGGACGTCGACCAGCGCCTCCGCGACGAGGGGGCCGTCGCGGAAGGCTGGCAGGATGATGGAGGCCTCGGGTGCCTGCACGCGGCCTCAGGCGCGGGTCTCGTCGAAGCGTGAGCCGTCGTGGCTCCACACGACGCTCTTGCCTTCGGAGGTCGTCCGGATGTGCACCGGGCGTGACCACAGCGACACCATGTTCGCGAGCGTCTCGCGGGCGTAATCGACCTTGAGGTCCTGTCCGTCCGCCTTGTGCCAGAGCAGCAGTTCGCCGCGGTTCTTGTAATTGGCGTCCTCGACGCAGATGACCGGTTGCCCGAAATTCGTCAGCTGTTTCATGAGCATCGTCTTCACCTGCTCGAACTCGCGCGTCTTGATCTCCCAGCGCTCGTGCTTGCGGTTGAAGTTGTAGCTGAAGAGCTTCAGGCGCTCGGCGAAGTCGGGCGTCAGGAACTCGTCCACGAACATGAGATCATTGTAGATCTTGCGGACCGAGAAGATCTTCTCGCGGCCAAGGCCGAGCTGCTTGTCCCAGTGGAGCTTCTCCTCCATGTTCTCGCAGCGCTCATATTCGAGGCCGAAGCGCCCGCGGTTCCAGCGGTCCTCGATGTCGCGATAGAGCTCGAGCCCGATCTTGTAGGGGTTGAGGCTTGTCGGCGACATCGCCATCGTGGCCGAGTGCACCGTGCAGAAGTCGACAATGTCGCTGTCGTCGCACACCCCATGCTCGGTCAGGATCTTGGAGTGCCAGTAGGAGGCCCAGCCCTCGTTCATGATCTTCGTCATGCGCTGCGGCACGAAATAATAACTCTCGTCGCGCAGCATCGCGAGGATCTGCTGCTGCCAGCGCTCGAGCGGCGCGTACTCGAGCAGGAAGTGCATCACGTCGCGCTCGGGCTCGGATGGCAGCTTCTTCCGCTGTTCTTCGTGCTTCTTGCGCAGCTCGTCACGGCGCTTCTCGATCTCCTCGGTCGGGTTGATGTAGCGGTCCATGTAGGACCGGGCGGGCAACCGCGTGGGCTCGAGCGAGGCCGCGAGCGCCTCCTCGTCCTGTTCGCGCTTGCGGACAATGTGCGGCGCGTACGGGTCGATGAGGTTGTCGATCGTCAGAATGACGTCGATGAAGCTCTCGACCCGCTCCTGACCCACGGTCTCGGCGATGCGCGCGATTTTCGACGCGTGGTTCGCCATCTGGTCGAGCATCTTGCGGTCAGTCTTCGAGAACCATGCGTTATTCTTGAAGAAATCGCAATGAGCAAAGACGTGTGCGATGACCAGCTTGTGCTCGAGCACCGAGTTCGGCTCGAGCAGGTACGCGTAGCAGGGGTTCGTGTTGATGACGAGCTCGTAGATCTTCGACAGCCCGTAGGTGTATGACTTCGAGATCCGCTCGTACTCGGCGCCCCATTTCCAGTGCCGGTAGCGGATCGGGAAGCCGTCGTAGGCCGCGAGCATGTTCATCTGCTCGTAGGTCACCATCTCGAAAAAGACCGGAAAGAAATCGAGGCCGACCGAGCGGGCGGTCTTCTCGATGGAAATCGCGAGGTCACGGACCTCGGGCGGCAGCGGCAGCGGCATGGTCATGTCTGGTCACTTCCCCTTCCCGAGAAAGTCCTTGATGGACCGGGAGATGGCGTCCTTGTTGCGGATGTCGCTGGTGATGACGGCGTCGTGGTCCTTGAAGTTCGCGCGGAGGTCCTTGATGAACTGTCCGGAACCATAGGGACTCTCAACCTGCCCGTAGCAGAAGACGTTGACGCGCGGGATGATTTGCTCGCGGATAAGGCGCATGCACTGGTTCGTGTCGTCCGCCGACCAGTTGTCGCCGTCGGAGAAATGGAACGGATAGATGTTCCACTCGCCGCTCGGGTAGTCTTTCTCCATGATCTCAAGGCACTTTCGGTAGGCCGACGAGATCATCGTGCCGCCCGACTCGCGCGTCCGAAAGAAGGTGTCGCGGTCGACCTCGCGGGCCGAGGCGTCGTGGATGATGTAGCGCGACTCGATGCCCTTGTACTGGCTGCGCAGCCACGTATCGATCCAGAAGCTCTCGATGCGAACGATTTCCTTCTGATCGTCGCCCATCGAGCCCGACACGTCCATCATGTAGATAATGACGGCGTTGTGGTGCGGGCGGATGTCCTCCTTGAAGGAGCGATATCGCATGTCCTCGCGAATCGGCACGATGATCGGGTTCTTCGGATCATAGGTGCCCGCCACGATTTGGCGTTTCAGGGCCTGCTGGAAGGTTCGCTTGAAGTTGCGCAGGGAATTCGGACCGACCGGGCGAATGCCGGTATATTTCCGATCATGTGCCTCGAATTTCTTCTTGCCCTTGGGCTCGATATGCGGAAGCTCGAGCTCCTGACCGAGGATCAGCGCGAGCTCGTCGAGCGTCAGCTCGACCTCGAGCCCATGCTCGCCCGGCGAGTCCCCCGCCTGCTTCCCCTCGCCCCCTTCACCCTCGCTGTCGCCCTTCACCGGGTCGCCTGGCTGCCCGTCGCCTTGCCCGAGCCCGCCGTTGTCGCGCTGCCCGAACTTGAAGCGCGGCAGATCGACCTGCGGCACCGGGATCGACACGAGGTCCTTGCCCTGCTTGCCGATGAGCTCGCCGGAGCTGATGTATTTCTTCAGGTTCTTCCGGATCTTCCCGCGGACGATCTCGTTGAAGCGGGTCCGGTCCGAGTCGATGCGTTCCATGCGAGGCGCACTCCAGTCGAGGGTCGGGGGACGGGCGAGCGGCGGGCTGGCGTAGACGGCCAGCCGCCGCGTCTCGCGAGGATTCAGCGCTTCTCTTTCGTCTCGCCGCGAGCGAAGATCGAGGCGACGTAGTTCAGCACGTCGGTCGCGGACTCGTCATTGTAGCCGTAGTTCTGGATGAGGCGCTTCTTGACGATGTCGATCTTCTCCTGCGTCTCGCGGTCCACCACGTTGCTGACGAGCGTCGAAAGCTTGATGGTGTCCTTCTGGTCGTCGAAGAGTTTGGCCTCGAGCGCCTTGTGGAGGCGCGGGTTCGTGCGATAGTCGAACTGCTTGCCATCGATTGCGAGGGCACCGATATAGTTCATGATTTCGCGGCGGAAGTCGTCCTTGCGGGCCTCGGAGATGTCGATCTTCTCCTCGATGGACCGCATGAGCCGCTCGTCGGGCTCTTCATCCTGGCCCGTGAAGCGGTTCTTGACGCGCTCCTTCTGGGTGTAGGCCTTGACGTTGTCGATGTAATTGGCGCACAGCCGCGCGATGCCGTCCTCGTCGGCCGAGATGGCGCGCTGCACCTCGTTCTTGACGATGTCGTCATATTCGCGCTTCACGTCGAGCAGCAGCGCGTTGAAGCGGCCCTTCAGCTCGTCGTTGGTGATGAGCGAGTGGTGGCGGAGGCCAGATTCAAGCTCGTTCATGACGATGAAGGGGTTGATGTAGCGGCCGCCCTTCTCGCTCGCGAGGGCGTTCGAGATCTTGTCCTGCACGTAGCGCGGCGAGATGCCCTCGAGACCCTCCCGGTTCGTCTCCTTTCGGAGTTCCTTCACGTTGTCGGGCGTGTAGCCAGGCAGCGACTTTCCGTCGTAGAGCTTCATCTTCTGCAGCACCGAGAGATCGTGCTTCTTCGGGGCCTCGAGGCGCGACATGACCGCCCACATGGCCGCCACCTCGAGGGTGTGCGGGGCGACGTGGATCCCTCGGACGCGGTCCGAGCGGTTGCCGAAGTCCTTCTCGTAGATCTTGATCTCTTCCGACACCTTCGTGATGTACGGGACGTCGATCTTCACCGTACGGTCGCGCAGCGCCTCCATGAATTCATTGGAGAGCAGGCGCTGGTACTCAGCCTCGTTGGTGTGGCCGATGATGACCTCGTCGATGTCGGTCTGCGGGAACTTCTTCGGCTTGATCTTGTGCTCCTGGGTCGCGCCGAGGAGGTCGTAGAGGAAGGCGACGTCGAGCTTCAGCATCTCGACGAACTCGATGACGCCGCGGTTGGCGACGCAGAACTCGCCGTCGAAGTTGAAGGCGCGCGGGTCCGAGTCGGAGCCGTACTCGGCGATGAGGCGGTAGTTGATGTCGCCGGTCAGCTCGGTCGAGTCCTGGTTCTTCTCGTCCTTCGGCTGGAAGGTGCCGATACCGATACGATCCTGCTCCGAGAAGACGAAGCGGCGGACGCGGATGTGCTGCATGACCTTCGACCAGTCGCCGTCATAGCGCCGCATCAGCTGGTTGTAGCGGAACTTGCAGGCCGGGTTGAGCTCGCCCTTGACCGGCACCGGATAGTCGCGGCAGCGCTCGTCGAGGCCGAGCTCGCGGATGGCGCGGGCGCGCCACTCGAGCGGGATGAGGTGGAGCGGGTCCTCGTTCATCGGGCACGGCACCCACGTCGCGTCGCGGCCGGGGTCGCCCATGTTCCAATCGAAGGTGTAGATGGCGCCCGCTGGGGTGCGGGTATATTCCTCGAGGCCGTGCTTGATGAGGCGGGCGATCGTCGACTTCGACGAGCCGACGGGGCCGTGCAGCAGGATGACGCGCTTCTCCGTGCCGAAGCCGAAGGCCGCGGACTTGATGACGTTCACGAGCTTCATGAGCGTGACGTCGAGGCCGAAGATGGCGTCGCGGCCGCGGTTCGCCGGGTCATCAAAGAAGGTGTAGTGCGCGACGCGCTTCTTCGAGTCGGTGTACTCGGTGAAGCCGTGGCTCGCGATCATGTCGTAGAGACGCTGCCAGGCGGTGCGGGTGACCTCGGGGGTCTGACGCACGAGCTCGAGGTAATCCTCGAAGGTGCCCGTCCAGTTGAGGTCCTGATAGAGCTTGCGGTCCTGAAGGTCGGCGATGCGGGTGACGAGAGAGCCCATGGATGTCCTTGCCTCGGGGTGACGGTTCTGGGGGGACCTGGGAGATGACGGGAGGGGGCGCCTGAGCGTCCGGGGGCGGGTGTGGGGGTCGTGGGGTCACGACACCACGCATGTTCTACCATGGTCACCCGAACGGTGAAACAAAGCCCCTGCGATTTCCCTGCCCGACTCGGCGCGGTGCGACGGTGCGGCAGGGTCGCGTGGCCAGCGGGCCTCGCAGGCCGAGGCTCGGGGCTGGCGGAGGGCGGGGCCCTCGTGCATCATCGCGGCGTGCAGCCGCAGCGAGGGATCCCGCGACGGGATCCTCTGGCTGGCGGCACGCGAGATGACGGCTTCGGAGGAGACCGCGATGACGCTGCCGACCTACTGGGAGAAGACGATCCACGCCCTGCGCGCGCGGGTGTCTCTGGACCTGCGCTGGATGGGGCTCGACCTGGAGCTCGACGCGCGGTTGGCCCCCGAGCTCGGGCGGGCGTTTGCGGATCTGGCAGCCCTCGAGGCGGGCGAGGTGGCGAATCTGGATGAGGGGCGCATGGTCGGCCACTACTGGCTGCGGGCGCCACATCTCGCGCCGCGCGGGCTCGGTGCGGAGATCGAGGCGGCGCTTCGCGGCATTCGAAAGTTTGCGGCCGAGACCCTCGAAGCCAAGGCGTTCGACAGGCTGCTCGTCGTCGGCATCGGCGGGTCGGCCCTCGGCCCGGACTTTCTCGCCGACGCGCTCGGCGACCGCACCCGTGGCCTGACGGTGCTTTTTGCGGACAATACCGACCCCGATGGGCTGGATCGCGTCATCGCGCGCGCGGCGCCGCTCGGGCGGACGCTCGTCGCGGTCATCTCGAAGTCGGGGACGACGCCCGAGACCTTCAACGGGATGATTGCAGTTCAAAAGGCCTATGAGGGGGCCGGGCTTGATTTCACGCGGCACGCGGTCGCCATCACGATGGAGGGGAGCTTCCTGCATCGCCTCGCGTCGGGCTGGCGGGCGCGCTTCCCGATGTGGGACTGGGTCGGCGGGCGGACCTCGGTGACGGGGGCGGTCGGGCTCTTGCCGTGCGCGCTCGCGGGCGTCGACATCGATGGGCTGCTCGCGGGGGCAGGTGCCATGGACGCGCTGACGCGGGTGCCGAACGCGGCCGACAACCCGGCCGCGCTGCTGGCGCTGGCGTGGTTCGGAGCGGGCCGCGGGCGCGGCGAGCGGGCGATGGTGATGCTGCCCTACAAGGACCGGCTGCTGCTCCTGTCGCGCTATCTCCAGCAACTCGTCATGGAGTCCCTCGGCAAGCGGCTCGATCGGCAGGGCCGCGAGGTGCTGCAGGGGTTGACGGTCTACGGCAACAAGGGCTCAACCGACCAGCACGCCTACGTCCAGCAGCTGCGCGAGGGGCGCAGCGACTTCTTCGCGACGTTCATCGAGGTCCTTGATGACGGCGACGCGCGCGGGTCGGCGGGCCTCGACGTGAAGCCTGGCGAGCGCATCGGGGACTACCTGTCGGGGTTTCTGGCGGGGACGCGGACGGCGCTGTCCGACATGGGGCGGCCGTCGCTGACGCTGACCTTCGAGCGGCTCGATGCGCCCGCGGTCGGGGCGCTCGTCGCGCTCTACGAGCGGGCGGTCTCGATCTACGCGAGCCTCATCGACGTCAACGCCTACCATCAGCCCGGTGTCGAGGCGGGCAAGGTCGCGGCTGGCCAGCTGTTGAAGCTGCAGGCGTCGCTGCTCGCGCGCCTCGCCGACGGTGGACGCGGCACAGCCGACGAGCTCGCGGCGACCTGTGGCGGGTCGGACCCGCGCGACGTGTTCCACATCCTGCGACACCTCGCGGCGACCGGGCGGGCCGTCAGCGTGGGTGACGGGCTGGGTCGGGTGTTCACGGGGGCGGCCGGGCGCGGCTGACGTCGCCGCATGGCGCCGAGCCGGGTCCGCTCGACCGTCGGGCCGACCGTCCGGCGCGCACGCCTCGGGACCTGCCGGAGGGACCCGGCGCCTCGTCCGCCGTGAAGACGTGTCCCTCGGGCCACAGCCCCCGCGACGGGGTCGTGTCGGGCCCGAAGGCGCCAGACCAGCGACGCACCGACGTGCACCTTCGACCACGGAGGCTTGCCGCGAAACGCGGGCCGTGCGAGGTCGCGCCGCATGGAGATCGCTGTCGCGCTGTCCGTCGCGTTGACGCTCGCGCTCGCGCTGTACGCCGCGGGGCTCGGGGCGGCCGCGCTGTCGTTCCTCGTGGGGCGGCTCTGGGGCCGGACGCGCGACCCGGAAGCGGCGTCCGATGAAGGCGCGAGCGGCGTCACGGTCCTCGTGCCAGCGCGCGACGAGGGGGCGATGGCGCTGCGCGTGGTCCGCTCGCTGTTCGATCAGGACACGGCGCAGGCGGTGCACGTCGTGCTGCTCTTCGCGGATCGGTCGGACACGTCGTGGCCGCTGCTCGTGTCGGCCTTCCCCCGTACCGGCGGCGCGACGACGTCTGATGGCGACACGGCCCTCCTCTACGCGGGTCATGGCGGGCACGCGGGGCCGCGCAGCCTGACCGTCGGCTTCACGGGACGCGGCGCCAAGGCCGACAAGCTCAACTGGGCCCTTGGGCGCGTGACCACGCCCTGCGTGGCGGTCCTCGACTGCGACCACCAGGCCCACGCCGACTGGCTCCGCCGCGCGACGCACCGCATGCAGACCACGCAGGCCCCAGTCGTTCAGGGCCGACGCCACGGGATGTCGGCGGGCGGGCTCTGCGCGCTGTGGGACTCGCTCCACCAGCACGTCGGCTGCGAGGTATTCAATACGGTCTTTGCACAACATGATCTGTCGACGTTCGTCACCGGGACGACCTTCGTGGCCGAGACGGCGCTGCTGATGCGTCTCCCGCTACGTCCATGCTTGACGGAAGATACCGACCTCTCGTACCGCCTCTTCCTGAGCGGGGTCCGTGTCGCCCATGAGCCTGTCGGCGGGTCGGACGAAGAGGTCTCGCCCGATCTGTACAGCTTCCTCGCGCGCCGTCGGCGCTGGGCCCACGGCCACACCGAGGCCTTCCTGCGGCACGCCGCAGGCCTTTGGCGAGCGCCGCTGCGCTGGCGCGACCGGGTTCAGCTCGTGTTTCACGGATTGCATTACCTGACCGCCGCTGCGGTCCTCCTGCTCCACCTGCTGCTCGGCGGGATGGTCGCCCACGCGCTGCCAGCGGCCGCGACCGCACTCGGGGCTGGCGTCGGGCTCCTGGCGGCGACGGCGGTGTCCCGGACGCAGCGTATCGGCGGCTGGCGCACGCGGGCGTCCGAGGTGGCGATCCTCTGGGCGTGGTTCGCCCCGACGGGCGTGCTCGCTGTCAACGCGGCGGTCTCGGGACTGCTCGGCGACAGCGTCCGCCTCTCGCCACCCTGGCCCGAGCCGGCCCTGACGCTCGGGCTGCTCGCACTCGCGACCCCGCTGGCCCTGCTCCTCGTGGGGCTCGCGGGCTTCAGGCAGCTGACGCCGATGACCGCGCTCGTCGTGACGCTGACCTGGCCGCTCGCCTTCATGCTCGACGTCGCGGGCGCGCTGCTCGGGCTCGGCGACTGGCTCGCGGGCCGCCATCAGTGGCAGGCCGTGGCGCGCGCGTCGACCGACGTGGCGACCGCCCCACCCGCCCGCGCGGACGCCGAGATGGCCACGGCGGTCGATGCGTCCGCGCCTGTCCTGGCGCTTGCGGGCGAATCAGGCGGCGCCACGCCAGCGGCGGCGTGGCGCCCCGTCGCACCGGACGGGGGCGCGACCGACACCACCGCCGCCACCCGTGACGCGCTCACCCCGGTCATCGACATCCCCGCGAGCTGGCGCCTGCCAGCCTTCGGCCCCCGCCTCGGGAGGGTTCTCCGCATGGCGCTTCCACACCCCGCGAGGCCCCGCGGCCTCATCCTCTGGCTCGCCCTCCTCGCGGCCCTCGTCGGCCTCTTCGGCTGGAGCCGCGCCTCGCGCCTCACGGTCGCGCCCGCCCCGTGCGCACCCCTCCCCCACGACAGCGACCCGTGGATCGTCCGACCCGAGCGCATCCCGGGCTACTGCGAGACGCCAGCGCCGCCCGAGGGCGAGCGCTGGTCCCGCCCGCGGAGCGCCTTCACACCCGCCTGGACCGACCCACTGGCCCCGATCGACCTCGGTCGCTGGGAGCGCCTCGCCTCGACATTCGACTGCAACCTGGCCCGCTTCGTCCCCGACAACGTCGCCCCAGCCGCCGACGGCGCAAGCCTCGCGCTGACGCTGCGGGCCCAGGCGACGGCCGATCGCGCCCTCACGGCGGGGGCGATCGCGACCCACGGTGACCATCTGTACGGACGGTTCGAGGTGACGCTGAAGGCCGCCCGCGGCGACGGCCTCATCACGGCCTTCTTTCTGCACCGTCGCGATCCCTGGCAGGAGATCGACGTGGAGCTCCTCGGCCGCGACCCGACGAAGCTGCTCGCGAACGTCTACGCCAACCCGGGCATCGCAGGAGACACGTACAATCATGGTTTTGCGGGGACGCCGGTGCTGATCGACCTCGGCTTCGACGCATCACGCGACTTCCACCGCTACGCCCTCGAGTGGGACGTCGACGAGGTGCGCTGGCTCGTCGACGGCCGCCTCGTCCATCGCCGCCGCGCGGGCCGCCCGACGCCCATCCCGAACCTGCCGATGCGGCTCCACGCGAACCTCTGGGCGAACTGTTCCGAGGCCCTCGTCGGGCGCCTCTCGACCGCCGCCCTGCCCGCCACCGCAACGCTGCGCGACGTGACCGTGTCGGGCGCCGCCCCGAGCAGCCTGCAGGCCCTGCTCGGGCTCTTCGACGGCGTCCTCTCCGACGGGCCCGACGGCCCGCGCGTGCCCCCTGTCTTCTGGCAGGACGAGGCCGAGTGGCTGCAACGGGGGCGTCTTGGGCGCTGAGGCACGGGGCGGGTCGGTCGGGGTCGCGTCGGGGTCGATCGGGCACCCTGACCTTCGGGCGGCGCGCGCCCTCGGTCGCGCACTTCAGCGGCGCGCACTGTGACAGTCGTTTCAGATCATGTATTTGCCTTTTTGACACAGCTGCCATTCTGACAAGCCGACCCGAAGGTCAGGGGTCGAAGCGCCAGCAGCTGACGTGCAGGGTGTCGAGGATCGGGACAGGCGGCCGACCACGGGCGTGCGTCAGCGCGTCGTACAGCTGCGGGACGGGCCCGAAGAGGAAGACGGGGCGGTCGGCGGGCAGCCCGGTGTCGACCC
>SXGQ01833699.1_pt1 | contig 14372 bp, 13 predicted proteins | sample 3178371 | NCBI WGS metagenome assembly SXGQ01 (sample SAMN11356859, study PRJNA531348) | freshwater metagenome | isolation source: freshwater sample F1-20 | place: China: Fuxian Lake, Yuxi | collected 2017-12-25
AACATCCAGCCGTTCCGCTCCCGGATAGGTGAAGCCGAGGCCGCGCCCCTCCAGCGTTTCGCCCGCTGACGGCACGGCACGCCCCGCCGCCTCTCCGGCGGCAACCGCCTCGGCCAGCCCCGGCGCGACTGCGCGGAAGCCGGCCCAGGCGTAGTGGATCATCAGCCCGCTGACATAGAGCCGGTTCAGCGACGGCAGCAGCCGGTAACCGGCGGCGAGATAGACGGCGAGCAGCGGCAGGGTCGCGGCTTCCGTGCCGGTCATCAGAGCATGCAGGAACACCGCAAGCACGATGAGGATCGCGAGTGCCTCGAGCGCGACACGGGGAACCACCTGCATCCAGCCGACCACCGTCACCGCATGGCCGTGCCGTGCGGCGGCAGCGGCGAAGCGTTCGAGCAGGGCCTGTTCCGCGCCCGCGATCTTCACCTCGCGGATGCCGGACAGGCCGCTCTGCGCGAGCTTCAGCATCGCCGCCTGCGTTTCCTCGCGCAGCCTTCCCTCGCGCGCGCCGACGCGGCGGATGATCACCGCGCCGATGCCGAGCGCCATGGCGCCGGCGAGGAAGGCGCCCAGTGCGACGGTGGGGTTCAGCCAGACGAGCACGCAGAGGATCAACGCGACGACGAGGATCTCGGCCGATGCTGTGATCGATTGCAGCACGATGCTGTCGACGATCATGCGTGTCTCGGTCGTCACGTTGCGCTGGAGCACGGCCGAGTTGGTTGAGGCATGGCGCGCGAACGGCATGGCGAGGTAGCCCGCGAGGATGCGCGTGGAGAGATCGGCGTAGAGGGCCTGGGCGAAGCGGTGCGCGGCATAGCCCTGCGCCAGCGTGACGAGCGCCTTCGCCGTGAACAGGATCGCCACCGCGCCGACGGCGGCCGGCACGAGGCGGGAGGCGTCGGCTCCCCCGACGAGCTCGGCGATCGCGGCGCCGGCCCGCGTGGCGGCGAAGGCCTCGGGCGATTGCAGCACCACGACGAGCGGCGCGATCGACCCGACGCCTGCGGCCTCGAGCACGGCCATGCCAAGGGTCAGCAGCGCGAGCCGGACGAGCCGCCAGCTGATGCGCCCGCGCGGCAGGAGAAGGCGGAAGGGGGATGGCGTGCTCACGCCCGCCTCAGGATCGTCTTCGCCAGCCGGCGCACCGCCGTCATCGGCCGCCCGACCAGGGCATAGCGCAGTGGGCGCGTCAGGTGGCCAAGCCGGATCATGGCGGGCGATACCGAAGGGAGTGGCGCCTCGCCGATGCGCGCGGCGATGTGGACGCTGCCCTTGGCGCGTCGCATCGCCACCACCTGGAACCCCGCGAGCGTGATGGCGTAGGCCATCGACTGGCCGGTGGGGAAGAAGGTGTGCACATAGGCCGGTTCGGTGCTGTCGTCCCACGCCATCATGTCGGCGATGGTGATCGCGAGCAGCCCATCCGGCTTCAGCAGCGCCCGTGCGCGGCCGAGGAAGCGCATCGGGTCGGTCACGAAATAGATCGCGTGCGCGCTGTGCACGATGTCCCACCCGCCCTCGAGGTCGAGCGTTTCCACCTGGCCGATCCGCGAGGCGATGCCGAGCGCTTCGTGCGAGGGCTTGGTGGCAGGGTCGGCATCGACGCCCAGCGCGTCCCATCCCGCATCGGCGAAGGCGCGTACCGTGCCACCGAGGCCGCAGCCGATGTCGAGGAAGCGTCCCTTCGCCCGCGCTGCGAGGGGGGCATAGAAGGCCAGGGCGCGTTCGCCTCCAAGCACGGCGATGCGCCTGCGCTCGGCCCAGAGCGCATCGGCCTTCGACGGATCATCGCTCGTGCGGTTCGCTTCCCAGATGCGGGCGAGCACGGCGAGATCCTGCGCGAAGGCAGGGTAGCCGTTGCCGCAGCGGCGGCAGAGGCGCCAATCCGTGCTGCCCGCTTCGCCGCACTCGGCGCGCCACCGGCCGATCTCCGGTTCGCGTCGCGAGGGGATGGGCCAGGAGGCATCGTTGCCGCAGATCGGGCAGGTCATGCGTGTCCCGTGAGCGTGGCGCGCAGCGCGAAGGCGGCGCGTGCGGCGGGGGCGGGAAGGGCGAGAAGCAGTCGCGCGACGGCGCGGCGGGCCGGGAACGCAACGCCCGCTTCGGCGAAGGCTGCGCGAGCATGCGCCCTGTCGCCGCGCGCGAGCGCATCGAAGGAGTGGGCCAGCGCGAGCCGCGAGCGCAATGCCTGCATCACGGTACGGCGGACGGGCGTGGCGTCGTGCATCAGCCCATCGAGCGCACGCATCGCAGCATCGGGCACCGTCACCGCACGCCCTGTCAGCCCCGTCCCGGAGCGGCGATAGAGCGCACCCGTGGCGGTGGTCGCCGCCGCGCCGTGACGCTCCGAGAGGCGGATCCACAGCGCCATGTCCTCGCCGTGGCTCTCGCCCTCAGGGAAGCCGCCCTCCGCGCGTGCAACATCCGCACGCACCATGCAGGAGGAGGTGTAGAACGACGCCGCACCGGCAGCGGCCTCGGCGATGTAGTCGGCGCGTCGGGACTCTCCGTCGCCTTGCTCCGCACGTTGCGCGTCGCCGAGCGTGGCGTCCGTCGGCACGGGGACGAAGCGCGCGCCGAGGATCGCTGCCTCGGGAAAGTGCTCCGCAAGCGCCAGGAGCCGGGCGAGGTGACCAGGGCACCAGAGATCGTCGGCATCGAGGAAAGCGACGAACGGGGTGCGCGCGGCCGCAAGGCCGGCATTGCGCGCCGCGGCCACGCCGTTATTCGGCTGGGTGATGAGCCGCACATCGCCGCGCGCAGAGACGAGGATGCCGCCATCGTCGGTCGAACCGTCATCGACGACGATGATCTCGGCAGGCCGCCTCGTCTGCGCGGCGACGCTGTCGAGCGCGGCGCCGATCGTGGCGGAAGCATTGTAGAGGGGGATCACGACGGACACCGGGGCGGTCATGCGAGGGCGCGGGCGAGCGCGTCCGGTCCCCGCCTCGCCTCCTCCACGCATCGGGCGAGCGCCCCGGGCGACGGGCGTCGTGACGCCGCATCGGCGATCGCGGCGGAGAGCGCCTCGGCCGTCACGTCGCAGGGCGCGAGGCAGGGCATGGCGAAGCGCGTGCAGAGATCGGCGATCTTCGGATCATGCGCGATGCCCACGAAGGGAAGTCCTGCCTGCGCCGCGGCAAGCAGCGCGTGGAAGCGCATGCCGCAGATGAGGCCGACGCCTGTGAAGGCCGAGCCATCCGGCAGCATGCGTCGCCGCTCGGCGTCGGGCAGCCAGGTCGCCAGCGCCTCGAGCACAGGACCGTCTCCCTGCGTCACGCCGGCGCGTTGGACCTCGAGCAGCACGATGCGGCGCCCGGCAAGCGCGCCGGCGATCGCTGCCTCGAGAGCGGGCGACCAGGCATGCGGATAGACGGCGAGCGCGAGCGCGTCGCCGCCGGCAACGGACGGCAACGGCGCGGTGAAGGCGAGGTCGGCGCTGTCCATAGCCCGCTCTCCGGCGACCGCCCGCGATGGCGCGTCGCGCACAGCGAACACGCGTGCGGTGCTGACGATGATCGAAAGCAGCGCGCGCGCAATGCCGCCATCGACGCCCTTGATGCCGACGCCGAGCGCCGCCACGCGCACGCCGCGTGCACGAGCGAGCAGGCAGAGCAGTGTGTTCAAGGCCAACGAGGTCAAGCTGCCCGTGCCGTGGAACTGCGTGCCGCCGCCGAACACGAGCCAGTCCGCCTGCCCCAACTGCCGCCATGCCTCGGCAATGTAGCGCCGCAGTCTTGTCCAGCGCGGGAGAGCCCGCGCGCCGAGCACCCGCTCGCTGCCGGAGAACGAGACCTGCCCGGCGCCGTCCAGCGGCACCGCGTCGCCATGGTCGCGGACGATGAAGCGTGCACCGGGATCGGCGTGCGCGATCGCAGCGATCGTGGCGGAGAGCAGCCAGTCATCGCCGAAATTGCCGGTGCCGTAATAGCCCTGCAGCACGAACACGCGCGGATGCCCCATGGTGCTTGCGCGGCGTCAGCCTCCGCCGCGCTGCCTCCGCGCCGCCTCGCGGGGGTTGTTCCATGTCCGGAACACCGGTTGCGCCGCCTCGCCCACCAGGAACTCCTCCACGCCCCGCTCCAGCGCCAGCGCGTAGACGGAGAGCGCCGCATCGAACGCGGCGATGACCGTGGCGGCGTCTTCGTCGGTATGGGCGAAGCAGGGCAGGAACACGCCCTGGCACAGCGCGCCGCGGCCGATCATCTCCTGCATCAGCAGCGTGCGCATCGCCTGCGACACCTCGCCCGCCCGGTCGCGGCACGAGACGATGATGCGCCACGGTGTGGCATGCAGGCTCACCGAGCCGGACAGCCTGCGGTTCTCGATGCTGCGCGACCATCCGTCGAGCACCCGCGAGACGAGCGCGCGGTGCCGGCCGAGCACGTCGTTCTCCCGGTACTCGCGCAGCACCGCGCGCGCGGCGGCCAGCGTGTGCGCCTCGCCGCCATGGGTGGAGGAGAGCAGGAACACGCGCGGCCGCTCGTTCTGCTTGATCCCACCAAGGTCCATGATCTCCGCGCGGCCAGCGAGCGCACAGAATGAGAAGCCATTGCCGATCGCCTTGCCCCACGTGGTCAGGTCCGGCGACAGGCCGAGGCCGGTATAGGCGCCGGGGATGCCGGCCCGGAGGCCGGTGACCATCTCGTCGAGGATGAAGACCGCACCGTTCTCCTTCGCGATCCGCTCGACGGCGCGAATGGCTTCCGGCGGGTTCGGGATAGCGTCCTCGGGTTCGGTGATCACGCAGGCGATGCGGCCAGGCTCGGCGCGGAACAGGGCGGCGAGGCTGTCGGGGTCGCCCGACTGATAGGTACGCGACAGGGCGCGGAACTCGTCGGGCACGCCGTTGGCGACGGCCGTGGAGCCTATGAACCAGTCATCGAAGCTGTAGAAGGGATGATTGCCCGGGAACGCGACGAGGTCCCTTCCCGTGAAGGCGCGCGCGAGCTTCACCGCCGCCGTGGTGACGTTCGAGCCGTTCTTGGCGAACTTCACCCGCTCCATGCCGGGCATCATCGCCAGCAGCTCGCATGCGAGATCGCGCTCGACTGCGGCTGGGCGCTGGAAGGCCGCGCCGTTCTCGATCGCCTCATGCACCGCGTCGATCACCGGTCGCCATGCATGGCCGAGGCTGACCGCGCCAAGGCCGAGGCCGCAATCGACATAGGAATTGCCGTCGAGGTCCCACACGCGCCCGCCCGCGCCGCGAGCGATGGCGGCGGGCGACAGTGCCGGGAACTGGTCGTCGCCTTTCGAGTAGGTGTGCGCGCCGCCGACGACGAGGCCGTGGATCTCGGCACGATACGCGTCCGACTGCGCGAAGTTTGTGATGGTGCGGGGCGGGATGACGTTCGTTCCGTCCATGGCGTCTTATACCTTCAGCCTTGGGGCCAGCGCGAGGGATCGACAAGCGCGGGGTCGTCGGTCGCGAGGGCATCGAAGGTGGTGGGGAGCGGCCGTGGGTTGGCCGCCGCGGCGAGAATGGCGTCGAGCTCCGCCACGGACGTGACGCCGACGACGAGCCGGTCGAGCGGCGCGGCGAGGCCGACGGAGAGGCAGGCTTCGAGCGGTGTGATCTGCGCGGCCGCGCAGGCTTCCCGGAAGGCCTCGAACACAGGCGCCGCGAAGGCGAGGCGCACCGGCGTTTCGGCCCCGAGCAGCGCTCCCTGCAGGAACAGGCTGCGCGCATGCACCTCGACACCCGTGCCCTGCAACTGCGCAAGCCAGCCCGTGCGTTCGAACCGCCGGTCCAGAACGTTGAAGGGCAGCTGCACGACATCGGGGCGGAAGAGCGTACAGGCGGCTTCGAGCGCTTCGGGCGTATAGACCGATACGCCAATCCGTTTCACCAGCCCGCGCTCACGCAGTGCCAGCAGCGCGGCTGTGACCGCCGTCGCCTCTCTGCCCATAAGGGCGCGCGCATCGTGGAGCAGGATGCCATCGGGCGTCCGGCCGAGCCTGGCGGCGGAGGCGCGAGCAAGATCGGCGAAGCGTGCGGGCGGGCCGCCGATCTTGGTCACGACCCGGAACGTGGGCGACGCGATCCGGCCGAGCACGGCCTCGCTGTCGCCATAGGCCGAGGCGGTGTCGAGAAGATCGATCCCGGCCGCCGCCGCGCGGTCGAGGATCGCCTCGGCGGCGTCCTCCGCGACGCGTCCGGCCGTGTTCGTGACGCCGTAGTCCAGCCCAAACTGGACCGTGCCGAGAGCCAAGCGGGAAGCGTTCATGCTGGCGCGTTCCGACCACGGAACAGCATCTCTGCCAGGGCGAGATCCTCCGCCGTGTCGATGTCGACCGCCTTCCAGCGCGGCAGGGCATAGCCGAGCCATGCGGGCGGGGCGGCACCTTCGGCGCACGCGGCCTCGGGCAGGATCAGGAACGTTCCGCTATCGTACCAGGCCTCGGGCAGATCCTGGCTGCGGACCACGTCCATCCCTGGCTGGATAGGGACGAGCGCGCCGTCCTCGGCCCGGTGGAAGGCCCACTCGACGGGAATGGGCAGGCGGGAGACGGCGAGCAGCGGCCGCGCCCCGCCATGCCGGTCGAACAGCGCATGCGCCGAGACCAGGTCGGAGGCCTCGATCAACGGCGCCGTCGGCATCAGCAGCGTCACGGAGGCGAAACCCCGCCCGCGCGCTGCGTAGGCACGGTGGACCCAGGCGAGCACGGCGAGCACGGTGGAATGGTCATCGGCCAGCGCTGGGTCGCGCGGGAACTCGGGAGGGAAGCCGAGTGCCGTCGCCGTCTCGGCGATCTCCGCATCCTCGGTCGAGACATGGATCGTATCGAACAGGGCCGAGGCACGGGCGGCGTACAGCGCGTGCGCCATCAGCGGCGCGCCGCAGAACGGCACGATGTTCTTGCGCGGGATGCGCTTCGAGCCGCCGCGCGCGGGCATCACGGCGAGCCGCGCCATCACGCCTCGGGGGGCGAGAGGAGAGCCCAGGAGAGCGGCGTGCCACGCGTGATCGGCCGCGTCGCGCGCCGACCAAGGACGTTGGGTAGATACTTCGGCGCAAGCCCGTGCGCGGGGCGGATCGACCGCACGTTCGCCTCCGTCAACCTCTCGCCCTGGGCGATGTCTGCCACGGCGTAGAGCGAGCGGCGGAAGGGTCGCGACGGAGCCTCGGAGGGCTTGAGCTCGTAGGTGATGCGCCCGAGCGCGGCTGCGGCTGCGCGCACCTCGCGCACCATCTGCGCGAACTCCGCGGGCTCGAGCGAGAAGCCTGAATCCGGCCCGCCATCGGCGCGCGCGAGCGTCAGGTGCTTCTCGATCGCGACGGCGCCGAGCGTCACGGCGGCCACAGGCACGGCGATGCCCATCGTGTGATCGGACAATCCGACCGGAAGGCCGAACGTTGCGGCGAGGTGCGGCAGGGTGAGCAGGTTGGCCTCCTCCTCGGGCGTGGGGTAACCGCTGACGCAGTAGAGCAGCATCAGGTCACGGCAGCCGGCTTCGCGCGCCGTCCTGACGGCGGCTTCCGTCTCAGCCAGCGTCGCCATGCCCGTGGATATGATGATCGGCCCGCCAGCACGCGCGACGCGCTCGATCAACGGGAAGTCGACCAACTCGAAGCTCGCGATCTTCCACGCAGGAGGATCGAGCCGCTTCAGGAACTCAACCGCCGTTGCATCGAAGGGCGTCGAGAAGGCGGCGAGCCCGCGCTCGCGCGCGCGGGTGAACAGGGCTTCGTGCCAGTCCCACGGCGTGTGTGCTTCCTGATAGAGCGCGTGCATGCGCCGGCCGGCCCAGGGGCCTTTTGTGATCAGGAAGTCCGGGCGATCGCTGTCGAGCGTCATCGTGTCGGCAGTGTAGGTCTGGAGCTAGATCGCGTCCGCTCCCGCCTCGGCCGCCGCATCGACCAGCGCCAGCGCACGCGAAAGGTCACCGTTGTGGTTGCCCGACAGCTCGGCGATCACGTAGGGCGAATGCCCCGCCCCGATCGCCCTTCCCGCGATCGCGAACTGCGTCATGAGTGCTGCCCTCCAAGCGAGCGGTGTGCAACGGCGATCACCATCAGGTCGACACAGGCTCGCTGGCGCGGTGATGCTCCCATCTCGCGCCGCCTTTGCAGCGGAAGCCGGCGGCGTTGAAGAGCGCGACGGAGGCGGCGTTCCCCGGGTTCACCTCGGCGACGAGACGTGCGTGTGGAAGCAGCCTTCGAGCGAGCGCAAGCGCGGCGACACCGATGCCTTGGCGTTGATGTTCTGGGGAGACCACGATGCTCACTTCCTGGCTGTCGGCGTCGCCTAGCCAGTCGAGGCGCAGCATTGCGGCAGGTTTTCCCCCGCAGGTGATGATCGACAGGATGCGTGACGGGTGAGCCAGCGTTGCGGCGAGCCACGCGTTATGCTCGCACGGTGTCGGAACGGCCGGGTTCCGCGCGTATGCCCGCACGCCGGGCGCGGACTGCCAGGACAGAAGCATCGCCTCGTCCTCCGATCCGGCGGGGCGGAGCGACAGAGGCGCGCCGTCGCGGCTTCTCTCGGGAGCGAGCCAGGTTCCGGCGCGCCGTGCGCCGAGCCCGTCGCAGAGGCGCAGCGCGGCGCGCGAGAGAGAGGCGAGCGCCGTCCCGTCTGCCGCAAGGGCGTGCACCGCGCTGGTGATGGCGGGATCGTCGAGCGCCGCGAGCGGGCCGAGGCTTTGCGCGGCGCCTGCCGCGACCAGGCCTGCGATTGCTGCGCGCTGGTTGTCGGCGATCTCGATGAGGAGAGATGGCACCCCGAGGCAGCCCCGCTCGAGCGCCGACACGCCGCCGGCGCCGATGGCGAGGTCGGCTCGCGCGATCACGGCGGGAAGATCGGGCGGGTCGATGTGCAAGGTGGCACGGGGCGGCAGCATGCTGCCGATCGCCGCGCGATGCGGTGCGGCAGCGCCGAGCACCACATCGATGTCACCGGTAAAGCCGCCTGCCGCGAGAGCCGCGAGCACCCGGCCGGTCGCGTTGCCGGGGTCGGTCATACCCATCGAGACGAGGACACGACGGAGCGCACGTCTCTCGCGCGGCACGCGCGCAGCGACGATGGCGCTGCGCAATGGTGCCCAGGCAGCGCCGGGGAGCACGGTCGTCCCGGGGCGAACCCAGCCCGAATAGGCGGCCGCATTGCGGCCCGGCGTGGGGTCCAGCACGATCTCGGCGTCGTGCGGCGCGGCAGCGAGATCGTCGAGCACGGCGATGCGGTGCGCAAACCGCCGGCTCGCACGCTCCTCGGCGTCCGTCCAGCCGTAGTGATCGACGACAAGGAGGGCGCACACATCGGGCAGGGCGCGTGCCAGAGCCTCTGGTTCGTTCGCTATTGCGACGTCCGGCAGCGTGATGCGTGGGAGCTGGGCGGCGGCCGGAACGGTATCCTCCGTTCCCGCGCGGGTGGCGAGTGCGGTACGCCAGCCTGCCTCGGCGAGCGCCTCGGCGAGCGCCAGGCAGCGTGCGACATGCCCGCCCCCGATCGAGGGCGAGGCGTCGGCGCGGAAGACGGCGAGGGGCGTGGTCACTCCCGCTTCTCCGCTGCAACCACTGCGAAGGCGAACCATTCCGCCCCGCCACGATAGCTGCGCCGCACCTGCTCGCTCGACGTCACCACGAAGCCGCGCGCTTCGAGCGCCACGGCGAGTTCCTCGTTGGTCGTGAACCGGAACGGGTAGAGATTGCCCGCGTAGGGCGAGCTCTCGCGGCGGATGCCGTCGAGCGTGCTCGCGTCGATCAGGCGGGCGGGGGCGTGATCGGTGAAGGCGTCGGACGCCTTGTGCGGGGTGAAGGTGAACAACCGCCCGCCGGGCTTCAGCACGCGCGCCGTCTCGTCGAGGAAGCGCCCGAAGCCGGCTTCGTCCAGGCAATTGGACGAGAACACGTCGAGCACGGCGTCGAAGGACGTCGGCTCGTAGGGCAGCGTCGTCATGTCGCCTTCGCGCAGGCTGGCCCGCGTTCCCCAGGAGCGCAGCATCTCCTCGCACAGCGCGAGACCTTCCGCGGAAAGGTCGAGCCCGTGCGTGTCGAACCCCTCCCGCGCCAGTACCCAGAGATTCGCGCCCGAACCGCAGCCGACCTCGAGCAGGCTGATGCCGGATCGCGCGGCGGCGGGAACGGCGCCGTAGTGGCGGGCAACGAAGCGCAGCATCTCCTCGTTCGGATAGCGGCGCTGCGCGCCGAACCCGGCGCCGCGATAGCTTCCTTCGTAGAAGTTGCGGGTATTCGCCTCGTCCATTGCCCTACGCCGCTCCCTGCCTGGTCCAGACGAGGGAAGGGTGCAGCGCCATCGCGAAGCCGCGCTTGAAATAGCCGATCGCGATCTCCTTCTCCGTCGCCGCACCGGGCAGCGGCACCTCGCCGAGGTCGAACAGTGCCAGTCCGCGCGCGGCGGCGCGCTCGATCGCGTTCCAGAGCGGCCAGTGCGCCATCGGCTTGTCGAACCGCTCGCGGTCATACACCCCCGAGGCGTAGTAGGAGACGGAGGAACCGTCCACGACCAGCGTGGCCGATACCAAGGTGCCGTCCTCGAGATGGCCGAGCGCGAGCTCGCCGCCGCCGGAGGCAATGACGTCGAACATCGCGTCCCAGCTTTCCTGCGGCCGCGTGACGCGCCCCGCCACGCGACGGTGGAAGCGCTGGTAGTGCGCGAAGGCGTCGCGGTCCGGACTCGCGCCGTTCACGTATCGGAGCGTGATCGCACGTCGCCCCCAGTTCACGAGGGCACGGAAGCTCTTGCGCAGGGCCGAGCGGCGTGCCGGCTCGCCCGAGGAAAGCGACACGGTTGCGGTGATGCGTGGTGCGGCCGCTGCGCTGCGGGCGAGGCAGCATTCCGCGATTGCATCGAGCGTGGCGCCCGCCTCGGTCTCGATCACGAAGCCGGGCGCCAGCGCCTCGAGGTGGGCGAAAGCGACCTCGGCTGTGCGTCGCACATCTGCTGCACCGAGGCCTTCGGCAAGGAACAGCCGCAGGGCCATTCCATGATGGCTGACGCATTGCTCGTGCAGGGTCGCCGGAGCGTAGAGCAGGGGCTTCGCGCCATCGAGGACCACAAAGCCGCACGGGACGTCCTGGCCCGCACCGACGGCTGGGTAGTAGCGACGGCCGAAGCGGCCGGTGAAGGGATGTCGGTCGATCGCTGCGAAGGCCGGGTCGGACATGACCCGCGCGAGGGTGGCGCCGTCGCTCGCAATGGCGAGGGCGGCGGTCATGCCGCTTCCTGCTGTCCGAGTGGCGATGCGACACGACGCGCATGATCGCGCACCGCGTCGAGGAAGCGCGCGATGTTGCCTTCGCGCAGGACCGGCTCACCAGGCGTGCCGGGAACGCCGAACGTGACGTCGTAGGAAACGCTCATGATCTCGGCAACGGCGCGCACGATCGTCTCGTCGGCCGGCGGCGCTGCGATCGCGGAGCGAAGCCGCTCCTGCAAGGTGGAGATTGGACACGCCCCGCCCAGATAGGACGAGAACAGAGTCGGGCCGAACGTCAGCGCAGGCCGCCCGAACAGGAACGCCTCCAGTGTGGCGCTCCCTGTCACCGAGACGGTCAACGCTGCGCGACGGACAAGTGCCCGGCTGTCCATGTTCGCAGCCGCCATCATCACGCCGGCGCGGTTCTGGATCGCGCGGAGAAACGGAAGCGGCCGTACAACAATCGCGGCCGGATGCTCCTTCACCAGCAGTATATGATCGTGCGGCATAATGAAGCGCAGGGCGTCAATGGCACGGAACTGATCCACGTAATAGGGAGCGGGCGTATTGATCGAGGACTCCGGTGTCATCTGCAGGGGGTAATAGATGAACTTTGCCGGAAGGTCGTCGAACGTTGCGACATCGTGCAGGCGGTATGCCTTGCGCCTGTGGAGGGCAAAGAGCGAATCACGCAGCGGAGCCAGGTTGTTCAGAAGACTCGTGCGCAGGTGCTCGCGGTCGAACAGGTCCGGTCGTTGCATGGCGCGGCGGACGAAGCGTGCCGTGCGCACGGGCAGGGGTGGTCGGAAATCATCCAGGAGCGCGCCCCCTGCGGCGGGGTCCTTCGGCCTGCCTGACGCCGAGGTCGGCCGCTCGCGGAAGGCGCTGACGAAGGCGCGCGCCCGCTCGATCAGCTCAGGCGTCGCGTCGCGGTGCGCCGGCAGCGTTTCGTAGGCGTCGGGGCTGAAGAACGTGCCGCCGAGATTCCGGCCATTGGTGGGCACCATCACCGTCAGCCCGAGCTCATGGCCGAGGGCGGTGAGCATCTTGCCCTCGTAGCCCTCGATCTGGCTGATCAGCACATGCGTCGGCGCGAAGCGCTGCGCGAAGGACTTGTAGAGCCTGTAGGCCTCGATCGCGCGCGCAAGCTGAACCCGCGCGGGGCGGTGCTTGAACGCAAGCTTCTCCGCCTCGATGTCGGCGTGGATGTTTCCGTGGTAGGAGGCGAGGCTGTCGAGATCGAGCGTGAGACCCCGTTCGTGCGCCTGGTGATGCTGCAGGCAGAAGACCCGCTCCTCCGGCAACACCTCCCGCAGAACGTCAAGGTGATGATCCGTCTGCAGGATGATCGCCCACTCGATCTCCGGCGCGGCCTTCTGCGCATGCGCGATCAGGTGCCGGAACACCAACGCGAAGCTGCCGAAGCCGTGCAGGAGGATGCGCATCAGCCTGCGATCCTGAGCGCCGAGGCAAGCGAGGCGACGACGCGATCGACGTCGCCATCCTCCATGCCCGGGAACAGGGGGAGCGAGAGTGTGCGCGCGTAGTACTGCGCCGTACCAGGCAGGTCGGGCACCGCCTGCCGCTGCCGCCAGTAGGGCTGCCACGGAACAGGCACGTAGTGGACCTGCGTGCCGATGCCGGCCGCGCGCAGCGTGCGCGTCACGTCGGCCCGTGCGCGGCCTAACGAGGTGAAGTCGATGCGAACGGCATAGAGATGCCAGGCTGGCGTGCAGCCCGCTGGCCGCACCGGCGGCAGCACATGCGGCGCGAGGCGGGCGAGCAGCGCGTCGTAGCGTTCGGCAAGCGCGCCGCGGCGCGCGACGAAGCGATCGAGCTTGGCGAGCTGGCTCCGGGCCAGGGCGCAGGCGATGTCGGGCGCACGGTAGTTGAAGCCGGGCTCCAGCATCTCGTAGTACCAGGGCGCAGGCGAGCCGCCCTCCATCCCCTGATTCGGAAGCAGCCAGGAGGCAGAATCGTGCACCATGCCGTGGCTGCGGAAGCGCCGCATCGCTTCGGCAAGTGTTGGGTCGTTCGTCGTCACGACGCCGCCTTCGCCCATCGCGATCGTCTTCACCGGGTGCAACGAGAAGGCTGCGATGCGGCTATGGGCGCAGGCACCGACCGAAGCCGATGCGCCGTTCGAGGTGTAGGTCGTGCCGAGCGCGTGGCACGCATCCTCGACGACCGCCGCGCCGAGCGATTCCGCCACCTCGGCGATGCCGGGCAGGTCGACCACCGGCCCCTTGAGGTGAACCGGGAACACCGCCTTCACCGGCGACGGCGCCCGTGCGGCGGCCTCATGCACGGTCTCGGGCGTGAGGGTGCCCGTTTCGGCATCGACATCGGCGAACACGACATCGGCGCCGACGAACACGGCCGCGTTCGCCGTGGCGAGGAAGGTGATGGCCGGCACGATCACGCTGTCGCCGGGCCCCAGCCCGAGCGCGTGCGCTGCCATGTGCAGTGCAGCCGTGCCCGAGTTGCAGGCAAGCGCGTGGCGGGCACCGACCGTGCGGGCGAAATCGGCCTCGAAGGCCCCGACGGCAGGCCCGGTCGTCAGCCAGTCGCCGCGCAGCACCTCGGCGACGGCGGCGATGTCGTCCTCCTCGATGCACTGCCGGCCATAGGGGAGGAACGGCGCATTCATTCGGCGCTCTCCAGAAGGCGAAGCAGGCCATCGCGGTCGAGCCAGTCGGTGTTGATGTCGCTCTCGTAGCGGAACCCTTCGGGTACCGGTGCGCCGCCCGCCGCGCGGAAGTCACCGCGGCCGTACATCACGATGGCCGGTTCGATGACATAGCGGTCGCCGAGGTCGAGCGTGGTGCGCGCATCGTCCTCGGTGATCATCGCCTCGTGCAGCTTCTCTCCGGGGCGGATGCCGATCACCTTCTGCGGCAGCGTCGGCGCCATGGCCGAGGCAAGGTCGGTGATGCGCATGCTTGGGATCTTCGGCACGAAGATCTCGCCTCCCGTCATCATCGCCGTGGAGGAACAGACGAAATCCGCTCCCTGGGCCAGCGTGATCCAGACCCGCGTCATGCGCGGATCGGTGATGGGCAGATGGTCGGTTTCCTCGGCGATGAGCTTGCGGAAAAGCGGCACGACCGAGCCGCGGGAGCCGACGACGTTGCCGTAGCGCACGACGGAGAAGCGGCAGCCATCGCGGCCCGCAAGGTGGTTCGCGGCGATGAAGATCTTGTCC
>SXGQ01305467.1_pt1 | contig 14366 bp, 15 predicted proteins | sample 3178371 | NCBI WGS metagenome assembly SXGQ01 (sample SAMN11356859, study PRJNA531348) | freshwater metagenome | isolation source: freshwater sample F1-20 | place: China: Fuxian Lake, Yuxi | collected 2017-12-25
ATCGACTCCCTGATCACGCGCCTCAAGGAGGCGGAGCGGGAGCTCCAGCGCTACAAGAGCGCCCAGCTCACGAGCAATGTCGAGGGCGTCATCGGCGAGGGACGCGACCTGGGTCCCTTCCGCATCTGGACTTATCGCGCACCGGACGGTACGTCCGCGGGTGACCTGCGCGAGATCGCGCTGCGGGGTCGCTCGACGGCGCGACCGGACATGGGCGTGGGCATGCTCGGCGCTTCGGTCGAGGACGGGCGCGTGGCGCTGGTCGGCGTGGTCAATGATCGGGCACGTGAACTAGGACTCACCGCTAAGGCGCTGCTCGATGCCGCGCTGCCCGCCGTCGACGGACGAGGCGGTGGCAAGGACGACATCGCGCAGGGTGGCGGCACGCGACCCGAGGGACTCGACGATGCGTTTGCCGCTGCGCAGGCCGCGGTCGCTGTGTTGGCAGGGGAGTCCTGACCTGGAGCGCGGCACACGCCTCGCCATCGACGTCGGCTCCGTGCGCGTCGGCGTCGCGCGCAGTGATCCGGAGGGCATCCTTGCGGTGCCCGAAGTGACCCTCGCGCGCGACGCACGCACCCTCGACGAGATCCGGACTCTCGTGGAGGAGTACGACGCCGTAATCATCTACGTGGGTTTACCCCTCGGACTCGACGGGGCTGTGGGGGCCGCTGGAGTTGCCGCGGAAGCCTTCGCCGAGCAATTGGCGGGCGATGTCGACGTGCCCGTGCATCTCGTGGACGAGAGGCTCTCCACCGTCACCGCGCAGCGCGCCATCCAAGAAGCGGGGCGCAGCACGCGGGAGTCTCGTGCCTATGTCGACCAGGCGGCAGCAGTCGTCATCTTGGAGTCTGCCCTCGCGCGCGAGCGTGCCGACGGGACTCGTGCGGGCCGAGCGGTTACCGTTTGAGGGCGGGCTTCGCTGTCGTGGCCGAGATTGAGGGGTGAGGACATGAGTCAGCTTGTCCCCTTCCTCACCGAGGATCCCCTGCCCCCCTCGCGCAATAGGCGCAGTCCGGTGCGCTGGACCGTGACGGCGCTGGGTGTGATCGCCCTCATCATCGCCGGGGTGTGGGCCGTGTCCACGGTGCGCGGCCTCGCACCCGAGGAGCAGTTCGCCGTAGCCGCCGGCCAACCCGTGGATGTCGTGGTCGACAGCGGAGACTCCCTCGGTACCTTGGCGACCAAGCTGGCGGAGGCGGGTGTGGTGTCCTCACCCTCGAGCTTCCTCGCCACGGCTGAGCTCGACGAGAGGGCGTCGCGCATCGGCCCGGGGGTGTACTCCCTCCAGACAGGCATGGACCCCGCCCAGGTCATCGAGGCGATGCTCGATCCGGCCAGCCGCGCGGCGCCGCTCGTGCTGCCCGAGGGTCTCCGGCTCGACGAAACCCTGCGGATCACAGGCGAGCGCACGGGTCTTCCCTTCGCGGACCTCGAGGCGGCCGCGGTCGACTCCGCGGACCTGGGGCTGCCTGACTGGTCGGGTGGGCGTGCTGAGGGCTTCCTCTTCCCCGCGTCCTACGACGTCATCCCGGGGCGCACGGCGTCGGAGGTCCTGGGTGCCATGGTGCGCCGATTCGACATCGCGGCTGACGAGGTGAGCCTGGAAAGGCGCGCGAAGCGGCTGGGGATCTCGCCGTACGAGGTCATGATCGTCGCGAGCCTTGTCCAAGCCGAGGCGGCCCCCCAGGACTTCCGCAAGGTCGCCCGTGTCGTCTACAACCGGCTCGAGCAGGGAATGAAGCTGCAATTCGACTCCACCGTCAACTACGCCCTGCGCCAGGACACGTTCTTCCTCACCGAGGACATGCTCACCACGTCGTCGCCGTACAACACCTTCGTGATCGATGGGTTGCCTCCCGGACCTATCAACTCCCCGGGCCAGGAAGCGATCGAGGCGGCCTTGAATCCGGCCCGTGGAGACTGGCTGTACTTCGTCACCGTGGACCCGGAGACATTGACGACACGCTTCACCGCCGACTACGACCAGTTCCTCGTGTGGAAGCAGAAGTTCCGGGACACCTATGCCGCGACGGCAGCGCCCCAGGCGCCCTGATCTGACATGGTCACGCGTCGCGCCGCCGTCCTCGGCTCGCCCATCTCGCACAGTCGCTCACCTGACCTCCATCGCGCTGCCTACGCCGCCCTGGGATTGGACTGGACCTACGACGCCATCGAGGTGACCACGGCTTCGCTCGCGGACTTTCTGGACTCCTGCGGGCAGCCGGAGTGGGCGGGACTGTCGCTCACCATGCCCCTCAAGACCGATGTCCTGCCGATGCTGGATGAGATCTCCGAGACCGCCGCACGCGTCGGTGCGGCGAACACCGTCGTCTTCGCCGACGGCCGACGCGCCGGGCACAACACCGATGTCGCCGGGATGCAGCGGGCGCTGCAGGAGGCCCACGGGGGACAGCTGGTGGCCCGGACCGGTGCCATCCTCGGATCGGGCGCGACCGCGCGCAGCGCCCTCGTGGCACTGCAGCGCCTCGGAGTGGATGCAGTAGATATGCGGGCACGCAATCCCGAGCGAGCCCTGGACCTGGCGGAGCTGGGGCGCGACCTGGGAGTCGACGTAGCGCTGTCTCCCTGGGATGGCAGTGCACCTCTTGCGGGAGACGTCGTGATCGCCACCGTCCCGCCCGGGGCGGCTGATGGCTTTGTCGACCGCGTGCCGGAGAAGCCCGACAGGGGCGGCATTGCCGACCCGCCGGACACTCGCGGCGTGCTGCTCGACGTGTCCTACGGCGACGGGGTCACACCCCTCGTGGCCGCGTGGCGGCGCGCGGGTGGCGCGACTGCCGATGGGCTTGACCTGCTCCTGTGGCAGGCGGTGGACCAGGTGACGCTCATGACCGGGCTCGATGCCCCCGTGGCCGCCATGCGGACGGCGTTGCGAGGTGCATCCGAGACGTCGCGTCCATGACGCCGATTCTCATCGCCACCGCTGCGGCCGTCCTGGTGGTCGGCACCGTCCTGGGCCCCGCGTGGGAACGTCTCGCCCGATGGTCACTGCGTGATGCCGGTGAGTGGGTGCGTCGCTCCTGGGCGACGGGCCTGATCGCGGGAGTGGGCGGGGCAGTCGCGGTGCTACTCGTGCCGACGCCGGCTCTGATCCCGGCCTGGGTGTCGCTGGCATGGATCGCCGCTCCCATCGTGCGCACGGACCTGGCACGGCATCGGATCCCCGACACCCTTAACCTCGCCGCCGCAGCTTCGGGTGCGCTCTTGCTTCTCGTACCCGGAGACCTCTCCAAATACGGTCGGGCGTGGCTCGCGGCGCTTGCCGTCACCGCAGTCCTCCTGGCCCTCGCGTTCGTGGGGCCGAGCGGGCTGGGCATGGGCGATGTGAAACTCGCGCCTGCGCTCGGCCTCTATCTCGGATACCTCGGCTGGGAAGCCGTGCTCGTCGGGATACTCGCGGGGTTCGTGCTGGGGGCTCTTGCCGCGATCGCGATGCTCTCGCGCGATATCCTGGCGCGACGACCCCTCGGGGGCGCCCTCCACCGGGCCCTGCCCTTCGGCCCCTTTCTGCTGCTCGGGACCCTCGTGGGGCTGCTTGCCGGGTGAGGTCTGAGAGGATTCGCCCATGGTCCGATGGCTCACGGCAGGGGAATCCCACGGTCCGGCCCTCGTGGCCATTCTCGAAGGCCTGCCCGCTGGCGTCCAGGTGACCACGGCTGACATCGGCGTTGACCTACGTCGCCGTCGGCTGGGAGCAGGTCGAGGTGCGCGCATGGCCTTCGAGCAGGATGAGGTCCGCGTGCTCGGGGGCGTGCGCCACGGCGTGACGATGGGCTCTCCCATCGCGATCGAGGTCGGCAACAGCGAGTGGCCCAAGTGGCAGGCCGTGATGTCTGCCGATCCCGTCGACCCCGAGGAGCTCGCTGCTCTCGCGCGCAATGCGCCGCTCACTCGGCCTAGGCCCGGACACGCTGACCTTGTCGGCATGCAGAAGTACGGATTTGACGATGCCCGTCCAGTGCTTGAGCGCGCGAGTGCTCGCGAGACGGCTGCCCGCGTCGCACTTGGCGGTGTGGCACGAGCATTCCTTCGCCAAGTTGGCGGGATCGAGGTCATCAGTCACGTCGTACGCATTGGCAGCGCGGTGGCAGAGCCCGACTCGCTGCCGCGTGCCGAGGACCGCGACCGCATCGATGACGACCCGGTTCGCGCGCTGGACGCGGCAGCAAGCGAGCGGATGCAAGCCGAGATCTCCGCGGCGCACCGCGATGGCGACACTCTCGGCGGCGTGGTGGAGGTCGTCGTGCACGGCCTCCCGCCAGGCCTAGGGAGCCATGTCCACTGGGATCGGCGGATCGACGCCAAGCTGGCCGCGGCCCTCATGGGGATCCAAGCCATCAAGGGTGTCGAGGTCGGCGATGGATTCGATTTGGCAGCGCGGCGCGGCTCGCTCGCCCAGGACGAGATCGTGAGCGAGGGGGACCGGCTCACCCGCAGTTCAGGAAGGTCGGGTGGCACCGAGGGTGGCATGACTACGGGGGCGACCTTGCGTGTCCGGGCCGCCATGAAGCCCATCTCCACGATCCCGCGTGCCCTCCAGACCGTCGACGTCGCCACCGGTGAGGCGGCCAAGGCGATCAACCAGCGTTCGGACGTGTGCGCGGTGCCTGCCGCGGGAGTGGTCGCGGAGGCGATGGTCGCGCTCGTGCTCACCGATGCGGTCATGGAGAAGTTCGGCGGGGACTCGGTCGAGGAGACGCGCCGCAACCTGAGGTCCTACCTCGACAACCTGGCCTTCTCGTGACCGCCGTCGTCCTGGTCGGAGCCCCGGGGGCGGGCAAGTCCACCGTGGGCCGGCGACTCGCCCGACGATGGGCAGTCCCCTTTCGCGACAGCGACCAGATGATCGAGTCCGAGACGGGCAAGACCGTGGCCGAAATCTTCGTCGACGAGGGCGAGGCGACGTTCAGGGCCAAGGAGCGAGACGTCATCGCCCGTGCGCTCGATGCGGACGAGGGCGTGCTCGCACTCGGAGGTGGTGCGGTGCTGGACGAGTCCACCCGCAGTCGGCTTGCCGACGTCTCCTGCGTGTGGCTTCGCGTGGGAGTCCCTGAGGCAGCGAAGCGAGTCGGGCTCAACACCAGTCGTCCGCTCCTGCTGGGCAACGTGCGCGGCACGCTCATGGCCCTTCTCGACGAACGCACTCCCTTGTACGAGGAAGTCGCCACCTGGGTCGTCGACACCGATGGGCTCGCCGTGGACGATGTCGTGGCAGCCGTCGCCTCTGCTGTGGAGTCCGCATGACGAGCAGCGAGCTGACCCGCATCCCGGTCCGCGCCGAGAGTCCCTACGACGTCATCGTCGGCCATGGCCTGCTCGGCGAGCTGCAACCGCTTCTCGGGGACTCGTGTCGTCGGGTCGCCGTGATCGCCCCGGCGGCGTTGTCGACGACCGCTGAGGCCATCCGCGAGGACCTCATCGCCGAAGGCCTTGAGGCCATCGCCTTGGAGATTCCCGATGGTGAGGCGGCGAAGACCCCCGAGGTCGCCGCATTCTGCTGGTCGATCCTGGGCCAGGCGGGATTCACCCGCACTGATGCGATCGTGGGCATTGGTGGCGGGTCCACCACCGATCTCGCTGGATTCGTCGCCGCCACGTGGCTGCGCGGGGTGCGCGTCGTCCACATCCCCACCACGGTGCTGGGCATGGTGGATGCCGCGGTCGGCGGCAAGACCGGGATCAACACCGAGGCGGGCAAGAATCTTGTGGGCTCCTTCCACGAGCCGGCCGGGGTCCTCTGCGACCTCACCGCGTTGGAGACGCTTCCGCGCCATGACCTGGTGGCCGGGCTTGCGGAGTCGGTGAAGTGCGGGCTGGTGAGCGATCCGGCGATCCTCGACCTGGTCCTGAAGGATCCCGATGATGCCGTGCGCCCCGAGTCGGGGAGGCTGCGCGAGATCATCGAGCGCTCCATTCGCGTGAAGGCCGACGTCGTTGCCGATGACCTGCGTGAGGCACTCGGTGGTCCTCTCGGCCGCGAGGTCCTCAACTACGGGCACACCCTGGGGCACGCGATCGAGCGTGTCGAGGACTATCGATGGCGGCATGGCGCCGCGATCAGCGTGGGAATGGTCTACGTCGCCGAGCTCGCACGCCTCGCTGGGCGGCTTGATGACGCCACTGTCGACCTGCACCGGGAGGCGCTGGGCGCCCTCGGCCTGCCGACGACGTACGCCGGCGGGCGGTGGGACCGTCTCCTGGCCGCCATGCGGGTCGACAAGAAGACTCGCGGTGACATGCTTCGGTTTGTCGTGCTCGACGGCCTCGCCCGCCCGGCGATCCTCGAGGGACCGGATCCCGCCCTGCTCGCGGCGGCTTACGCGGAGGTGACCCCATGAGCGCAGATCGCGTGCTCGTGCTCAATGGCCCGAATCTGGGCCGACTGGGCGTGCGCGAGCCGGAGATCTACGGGAACACGACCCACAAGGAACTCGCGAGTGCGTGTCGGACTTGGGGCGCCGAACTCGGCCTCGATGTCGAGGTGCGCCAGACGGACTCGGAGTCCGAGCTCGTGTCCTGGCTGCACGAGGCGGCGGATGGTCGCATTCCCGTTGTCCTCAATGCCGGTGCCTTCACGCACTACTCATACGCGCTGCGGGACGCCCTTGCCCAGGTGCCGGTGATGACCGTCGAGGTGCACCTGTCGAATCCCGCGGCACGCGAGTCGTTCCGCCACACTTCGGTGATCGCTGCCGTCGTGACAGGCTCGATCAGCGGCTTCGGCATCGACTCCTACGCCCTCGCACTGCGGGCCATCGCGAGCGGGTTGCCGGGTGAGTGACGCTCACGTATCGCGTCGTGTGCGCGCGTGGGAGCAGTTGATCGCGCAGGCACCGAACGCGTCGGCTTTGCTCGTGACCTCACTCGCCAACGTGCGTTACCTGACCGGATTCACCGGGAGCAATGCGGTGCTCCTCCTGGAGGAGTCCGCGGCCCTACTGGGCACTGACGGCCGCTACACCGTCCAGGCAGGGGAGCAATGTCCGGACCTGCCCGTGCACCTCGACAGGGTGACGCTGCCGGCTGTGGCCGAGATCTGGAAGCGCAGATCGCGCGGTGCTCTCGCCGTGGAGGCAGTGCATCTCAGCGTGGGGGATTTGAGGACCCTGGAAGAGGTCCTCGGCGCGTCGCCCCTCGAGACGTCGGGGATCGTCGAGGCCTGCCGCGTCCACAAGGATGCCGAGGAGATCGCGCTCATCGCGCGCGCGTGCGCTGTCAGCGATGCCGCGCTCGAGGCCATTCTTCCCCGTGTCCGTGAGGGTATTACCGAGAGGGAAGTCGCCCGCTGGCTCGAGGCGGAGATGTTTGCCCGCGGAGCCGACGAACTCTCCTTCGAGACCATCGTCGCCGGAGGTCCGAATTCGGCGAAGCCGCACCATGAGCCTTCCATGCGGCCGCTTGAGCGAGGCGACCTGCTCCTGATCGACTTCGGTGCGGCCGTGGGCGGATACCACGCCGATGAAACCAGGACTTTCATCGTGGGTGAAGCGGCGGATTGGCAGCGCGAGATTCACACGATCGTGGCCGAGGCCCAGGCCGCTGGTCGAGACAAGGCTTGCGCGGGCGCGGAGTTGCTCGACGTCGACACCGCGGCGCGATCGGTCGTCGCGGCGGCGGGCTACGGCGACTACTTCGACCATGGCCTGGGGCACGGCGTAGGACTGCAGATTCATGAGGCGCCGTTCTTCAGTCCTCGCTCCACGGGTAAACTTCTCGCCGGCTCACCGGTGACCATCGAACCCGGCATCTACCTCCCCGGCAGGGGGGGTGTGCGCATCGAGGACACCATCCTGGTGGGCGAGGGTCCCAGCAGATCCCTCACGTCGTCGCCCCGCGACCTCGTGGCGCTGGGCTGATTGGGGAGGACGACAGCACGTGGCTTCGACGAACGATCTCAAGAATGGCCTGGTGCTCAACCTTGACGGCCAGTTGTGGGCCGTCGTGGAGTTCCAGCACGTCAAGCCCGGCAAGGGCGGTGCCTTCGTGCGTACCAAGCTCAAGAACGTCCTCTCGGGCAAGGTCGTGGACAAGACCTTCAATGCGGGGGTCAAGGTGGAGACGGCCAGCGTCGACAAGCGTGACATGCAGTACCTCTACCGCGATGGTGATGACTGGGTCTTCATGGACACCTCCAGTTACGAGCAGGTGATGATCACTGACGCAGTGGTCGGCGACAACGCGAAGTGGATGCTGGAGAACCAGGAGTGCATCGTCGCCATGCACGAGGGCAATGCGCTGTACGTCGAGTTGCCCGCTGCCGTCGAACTCACCATCACCTACACCGAACCCGGTGTCCAGGGAGATCGCTCCACGGGTGGCACTAAGCCAGCGACGCTCGAGACCGGCGCTGAGATCCAGGTGCCGCTCTTCATCGAGCCCGACACTCGGGTGAAGGTGGACACGCGCGACGGTTCCTACCTCGGCCGCGTCACCTGACGTGGCCGCTCGACACAAGGCCCGCAAGCGCGCTCTCGACGTCCTCTTCCAGGCCGACCTGCGTGGGATCGACCCCCTCGTCGTGCTCGCCGATGCGGAGCTTCTGCGCTCCGAGGAGGGTGACTCCCCTCTGAATCCCTACGCCGTCGAGCTTGTCACGGGCGTGGCCTCGCATAAGGAGCGCATCGACGAGTTGCTCACGACCTACTCGCTCGGCTGGACCCTGGAGAGGATGCCCGGCGTCGACCGGTCCATTCTGCGGCTAGGCGCCTACGAGGTGCTGTGGGGAGATGTGCCGGAGGCTGTGGCCCTGGATGAGGCCGTGACCCTGGCCCGGGAACTGTCGACACACGACTCGCCCGCCTTCGTTAACGGCCTCCTCGCAAGAATCGCAGGGCAAAGGTCCACACTGGATCTCGAAGCGTGACACGAAAGAAGCCTGACACGAGATCGGTCAGGTGCACCCTGACGGGCAGGGGCGTAGAGGAGGCAGGGCGATGGGGTGGGTGCCGCTCGGGGTCGGCGCCGGAGTGCTGTCGGGGGTGGTGTTGGGTGCCGCACTCGTCGCCCCGGCCATCGCCGCGCGCGACGATGCCACCCCGCAGATGGCGCAACGCATCATCTCCTGCGTGACGATCGAGACGGGTGAGCTCAGGATCATCAACGCCGATGACACGTGCGCGGTAGGCGAAGAGCGGCTCGCCTGGAACCAGCGTGGCATCCCGGGCCCACGCGGCAAGCAGGGCCCGCGCGGTGCCGTTGGCCCTCAGGGTGCCCTGGGTCCGCAGGGCCCGGCCGGGATTTCAGGTCCCACGGGACCACAGGGACCACAGGGGCTTCCCGGCAATGTCGGCAACCCAGGTCCGGCGGGGCCACAGGGCCCCATCGGTCCGAGCGACGGCTTCTCGGTGGCACTGTCGGACGACACCTTCAGTGATGCGCCCGTGGTGCTCGCGCGACTCATGCTTCCGGCCGGCACCTACCTCGTGGACGCAGCGGCGTACCTGTCCTTGGAGCAGAGTGGTGGGCCCTTCGACACCGTGTCGTGCGGCCTCGACGCGCCGGGGGAGACCTTCTCGACCCTGACGGCCTTTGGTCAGATCACCTTCCCGCTCGCGTCCAGTGTGGAGATCCCCGAGTCCGGGGGAGAGGTGACGGTCGAGTGCGTCAAGGGCCAGGCGGGCTCGGTGCGGGCCAGCGGCACGCTGAACGCCGTCAAGGTCGGCGCGCTCACCCTCCAGTGAGTCACCGGCCAGTGAGTCGCCGGCAGGTGGCTACCTAGTCGAAGTGCCCCGGGTGGGATTCGAACCCACACTGGACGGTGTTTGAGACCGCTTCCTCTGCCGGTTGGGATACCGGGGCCAGGGCGCCAGGGTACCCGCGCTCGCCTAGGCTCCTCGCGTGACGCAAGCACAGCCGCGCATCGTCGTGGCCGAGGACGAGGCTGTGATCCGCATGGACCTCGTAGAGACACTGCGCGAGGAGGGCTACGAGGTCGTGGCCCAGGTGGCCGACGGACAGTCGGCTGTCGAGCAGATTCAGGCACTCGGGCCGGACGTCGCCCTCGTGGACATCGCGATGCCAGGCATGGACGGGATCGAGGTCACCCGGCGCGTCAGTGAGGTCACGGCCGTCATCGTGGTGACGGCCTTCGGGCAGAAGGAGCGGGTGGCGCAGGCGCGCGACGCTGGCGCTATGGCCTACCTCGTCAAGCCCGTCGGCCGTGACGACCTCGTGCCCGCGATCGACATGGCCTGGTCGGGCTGGCTCACGCTGCGGGATCTTCGCGGTCAGGTGATCCAGTCGGCTGCGGCGGCTGAGCGTGCCGAGCAGCGCTTGGCCGACCGTCGAGATGTGGAGCGCGCTAAGTCGATCGTCTCCGCACGACTGGGCCTGGGCGAGGAAGAGGCCTATCGGTGGCTGCGCCAGTCCGCCATGGACGCCCGAGTCCCCCTGGGGGATCTCGCACGACAGGTGCTGGGCTCAGAGGGTGCTGGGGAGTAGTCAGGTCACGAATTGATAACGGTCCGCGTCACGGTTTCCTAACCATCGTGTGACGATCCCCTAGGCGGGTGTTCGGGCCGGTCAGCCACAGGGTAGTTTCAGGGCACCATCACGGCGTGGTCATGCCTCGGCGTGGCCCGCTACCCCTTAAGGAGACATTGATGATCCGACGCAGCCCGATTGCGGGGGCAGTCGTGGTTCTCGGCGCCGCGAGCCTCGTGCTCGCAGCGTGCGGTGGCAGTAGCAGCACAACGGAGTCCTCGAGCGCCGCACCGGCCTCGTCCTCCGCTGCTCCGTCATCGTCGTCCGCCGAGCCCGCACCCTCGACTGACTGCCAGAACACCCAGCTCAAGATCGGCACGCTTCTGCCGGCGACGGGCAGCCTCGCCTACCTCGGCCCGCCCGAGTTCGCGGGCGTTGACCTCGCGGTCAAGGAGATCGACGCTACTGGCGGAGTTCTCGGTCAGCCCGTGATCAACGAGTACGGCGACTCCGGCGACACCGAGACTGACATCGCCTCGCAGACCGTTGACTCGCACCTTCAGAAGGGCGTGCAGGTAATCATTGGCGCTGCGTCGTCCGGTGTGACCTTCACGGTCATCGACAAGATCACGAGCAATGGCGTTCTCCAGATTTCGCCGGCGAACACCGCTCCGTCGCTGACCGACTACCCGGACAACGGGCTGTACTTCCGCACGGCTCCCTCTGACTCCCTCCAGGGCGCAGTCCAGGCGGCGCTTGCCATCGACGCGGGCTTCACCAACGGTGCGACCATCGCACGCAAGGACCCCTACGGCGAGGGCCTGCAGAACGCCTTCGTCGCCGACTTCGAGGCTGGCGGCGGCACCATCACGACCGCTCTGACCTACGACCCCACCGCGGCTTCCTTCGAGGCTGAGGTGGCAGAGATCGCAGCGGGCAATCCTGAGTTCGTCCAGGTTGTCGGCTTCGATGAGAGCGTCAAGCTCATCCAGGAGATGATCAAGCAGGGCATCGGCCCGCAGGATGTGCAGATGTACCTGGCTGACGGCAACCTCTCGCAGACGGCGTTCAAGGACTTCCCCAAGGACACGATGACCGGCGTGATCGGCACCGTGCCCACCGGTGATCCTTCGGTCGACCTTGAGGCGTTCAACGCCAAGCTCCTCGAGCAGGATCCTGCCCTCACCGACTTCGCCTACGGCGCACAGGCCTACGACGCGACGATCCTCGTCGCGATCGCAGCCGAGTACGCCGGCTGCGCCGACGGCACCGCGATCGCTGCGGCCATGCCGATGGTGGCGAACGCCGATGCGGGTGGCGAGGCTTGCGGCACTTACGCCGACTGCGTCGCGATCATCCAGGCGGGCGGCCAGCCCAACTACGACGGTGTCACCGGCCCGCTGGACTTCAACGAGTACGGCGATCCCAAGTCGGCGACGATCGACGTGGTGCAGTACCTCACCAACACGAAGTACGAGAGCATCGAGGTCATTGGACCCGTCGAGGTTCCCGTCCCGTAAGTCGCGCTTCGGTACATCAGTTGGCCCGGCCCCGTGGGGGCCGGGCCAACTGCTCGTGGGGATGGGGTGGCCCCGAATCCCACCCGTGTGTCATGTCGTCTGCGCGTGTCCAGGATGCCTAAGGTTGACAGGGGCGTCATCTAAGTCGCCCTCCTGCCGAGGGAGCCGAAGTCACCGTGCGATCGAGATGGGTGCTCTGGACCGCGGGTGTGGTCGCCGTCCTTGTCGTCTCAGCGGCGGTGGCCTGGGTCGTGGTGCAGCGGGCGTCGACGCAGGCCGATGCGGGCGGGCCCGCAGAGGTCGACACCGACGCCAGCACTGCGAGCGGGAGCATGAGTGCCAGCGCAAGCCCCACGGCGGTGCCCTGCGCTACGGATGGCCTCGTTCTGGGCTCTCTGCTACCCCTCACGGGTGATCTGGCGTTCCTCGGGCCAGCCGGTGCGACGGCGATCGACCTCGCCCTGGTCGATATCGACTCCGCGGGCGGGGTGCTGGGCGAGCCTGTGACGTACCTCGCCGGGGACTCTGGTGATGCCAAGACCGGCATTGCGGCGGAGGCTGTCGCGACCCAGATCGCGGGCGGAGCGCAGGCGATCGTGGGACCGGCTGCCTCGACGGTCACCGTCAACGTCATCGACCAGACCATCGGGGCCGGCGTCGTGCTCATCTCACCTTCCAACACCGGCCCGGGTCTGACGGACTACCCCGACGATGGGCTCTACTTCCGCATGGTTCCCTCCGACGTCGCCCAGGGAAGCGCGCTCGCATCGGTGGCGGAGGGCCTGGGCTTGGCCACGGGGGCGACGATCGCGAGGGCTGATGCGTACGGACTCGGGATCCAGAGCGCCTTCGAGGACGCGTTCGCCGCGTCGGGGGGAGTCGTGGAGGCGTCGATCACGTATGACGCCGAAGGCGTGAGCTTCGCGGGCGCGGTGGGGGAGATCGCGGCGACCGACCCCGACGTGGTGCTCGTCGCGGGCTTCGACGAGGCGTCGAGCATCCTGCGCGAGATGATTCGTCAGGGCATCGGTCCGCAGGATGTCCAGGTGCTCCTCGCCGAGGGAGGCGTGTCCACGACGGGCTACGAGGACCTTCCGGAAGACACTATGGCCGGTGTCCTGGGCGCCGTGCCCACGGGCGATCCGTCTGTCGATCCGAAAGACTTCACCAAGCGGCTTCTCAAACAAGAACGGCAGTTGACCACATTTGCCTACGCTGCCGAGGCCTACGACGCGACGGTCCTGGTGGCCCTCGCTGCCGAGTACGCGGGGTGCGCCGACGGTAGGGCGATCGCCCAGGCGCTCGCCGCGGTTGCCAATGCCAACCCGGGCAGCCGCAGCTGCGCCAGCTATGCCGATTGCCTCGGTGTCATCCAGTCGGGGAGCCAGCCGAAGTACGAGGGCGTGGCTGGTCCGCGGGACTTCAATGAGTTCGGCGATGCCCGGTGGGCGACCGTCGAGATCGTGCGCTACGTCACGAACATGAGGTTCCGGCCCGTCGAAGTCATCGGGCCGTTCGAAGTGCCGTTGCCCTAGGCCTGGGCCAAGGTGCCGAGGTAGAGCTCGATGACCTTGGGATCGTTGGCCAATTCCCGACCCGTCCCCGTGTAGGCATTCCTACCCTGGTCCAGCACGTAGCCACGGTCGACGATCTGCAGGCATCGGGCGGCGTTCTGCTCGACGATCACCACCGTGACCCCGGCGGCGTTGATCCCCTTCACATTGACGAAGACCTCGTCCTGCAGGGCGGGGGAGAGCCCAGCACTGGGCTCGTCGAGGAGCAGGACGCTGGGATTCATCATCAGTGCCCGGCCCATCGCGACCATCTGGCGCTCACCGCCCGACAGCGATCCGGCCCGCTGCTTGCGCCGCTCGGCCATCGTGGGGAAGATCGCGGCGACGCGGTCGAACTGCTCGGTGAAGAGCTTGGGATTCTGGTAGCAGCCGACCTGGAAGTTCTCCTCGATCGTCAGTGACGGGAAAACGTTGTTCGTCTGCGGGACGAAGCCCACGCCCTCCTTGACCAGGGCATCGGCGCGCAGGTTGGTGATCTCCCGACCGCGCAGGGTGACGCGACCGGAAGTCACGCGTACCAGGCCGAACATCGCCTTGAGCAGTGTCGACTTGCCCGCGCCGTTAGGGCCGATGATTCCGACGAGTTCGCCGTCCTTGGCCGTGAGGGAGCAGCCATCGAGGATGTTGACCCCGGGGAAGTAGCCCGCCACCAGGTTATCGGCGTGGAGGACGTACTCACCCTCTCCCGCGACGATCGGCCCAGGCTGGCCGAGCTGCTCGGCGTTGAGGTCGATCTCCTCCGCGAAGACGGGGAGCTCGCCGGGGTCGTTCTCGTCGCCCGGTGGGATGCCGGCATATGGGTCGAAACCACTCATGATGACGTCCC
>SXGQ01232574.1_pt1 | contig 14363 bp, 14 predicted proteins | sample 3178371 | NCBI WGS metagenome assembly SXGQ01 (sample SAMN11356859, study PRJNA531348) | freshwater metagenome | isolation source: freshwater sample F1-20 | place: China: Fuxian Lake, Yuxi | collected 2017-12-25
TATTTGATTTGAAATATGGATTTTTTACAGAAAAATCAATAAAACCAATAATATCAGAAAAATTTGCGATGATATATGGTTCTAAAAAAGTATATGAAGAATATAAAAGAATAGGAATTGATTTGTTTTTAGATGAATTTGGATTAAATGGTATTGAAGATAAAAACGAATTGGAGCAAATTGATATGATAGTTAAGAGTTTAGATAGATTTACCAATAATATGAATAATATACGAGATTTATATATAAAAAAATATGATATAATAAAAAATAATAAACAAAAATTGTTTGATTATTATTGTATATTGATGAATAAAATCAACGTTTTATTTTTAAATGAAAATAAATTATTATGATTTTAATAAACGGATGCTCTTTTACTGCTGGTGATGAAAACTGGCCTATTGGGTTTGAAAAGGAAGGATACTCTTTATTTGATAATAAAAAATCAGCAGACCCGTTCGATGTATATAATGCAGCGTGTGGTGGTTCTGGCAACGATATAATGAGAAGAAAAGTATTTAGATTTTTAAATTCCCGACATTATAATGACGATGGCCATCCTCATTGGACGGTAGATTATGCAATAGTTCAATGGTCTACAATCGATAGATGGGATTATCCTGTATTTGTAACTGAAGATAAGGCAAAAAACTTTCCAAGAATGAATATGCATCCTGAAAGAATTGGTAAAATAAACTATATGTTAAATGGAACTGATATATTTGGATATGGAAAAGAGTTTTTTGAAAAGTATTATTCAATACATGGTGCTATATTACAAACATTAGAAAGTATATATCATACTCAACAATACTTTAAAGAAAAAAATATACCATATAAAATGATTACAATTGGTAATTTGTTTCAAATGGATGTTGCGGTAGATAAATTATATAATCTTCAAACAGAAGTTGATTCAAAGCGAGGAAATTATAGTACATTAAAAACAGAAAGTTTATTTGATAAATTAGAACCATTTGAAGATTCATGGTATGAAGCAAATATAATTTCAGAACTACTAGAAAAAATTGATTTTGATAAATTTATATTTACAGATGATGTTAGAATAAAAGGATTTGGTGGTGGTATATTGGAATACTTTGCTAACAAAAATCAAACAATGTTGGGTGGTAGGTTTCATCCATCAAAAGAACAATCTATTGATTTCTTTACAAATTTTTTATGGCCAAAAATTAAAGATGAAGTTGAAAAATATCATACTAAAATAAATGAATAAAATGTTGTAAATTTATATTTTTTTTAGTATATTGTAATCACTTTACTTTATCAACTAATCTAATGCTACAAGATTTACATTACTTAAAAAATTACCTGACAAATAATCTTGAATACAATGAATATCAGGAGCAAGAAGAAGTTCCAGTTTCATACAGATGGTCACATGGAGCAACTGATACTCATCTAGGAGATGGATTAATCATTTATTCCATTATTCAGTATATGAGAGCAAAAACCTGTGTGTGTTTAGGTTCAGGTGGAGGATTTATTCCTAGATTAATGACACAGGCTCGTTATGACTTATATAAGCAAAACATATTTGATGGAAATCCTGATTTAAATTGGGGAGATATTGGTGTTACTTATGTTGTTGATGCTATGAATGGTATTGGTGGTAATGTAAATTGGTTTATGGAAGAATCATTTTTCAGAAGAACATTTCATCCAAGAATTATTAATAAAACAACAGAGGAAGCTTTTCATAATTATTTTGTTCTAAATGATGTACAGATAGATTACTTGCACATCGATGCGGGACATTCTTATGAAAATGTAAAAGAAGATTTTGAGTTATATTCACAGTTACTTTCTCCACATGGAATCATTTCGATTCACGATACAGACCCTAACTATGCAGATAGTTACATTGTTACAAGCGAAGTAAAAGACAGAGGTGATTTTGATGATTGGCACGGTCCAATTAAATTTGCACAAGAATTAAAGGATAATCCAAATTGGCAAGTATTTGATTTATTTAACTTTGGTATTCAAAAAAATAAACCAGCTTCAACTGGATTAACATTAGTTAAAAGAAAATGATTAGATTAGTTACAGTAACTGGTTCTAGAACAACTACATTAAAGCATATGTTAAACCACTATACAAATAAAGTGGATGAAATGCATATAGTTGTTTATGATTGGAAAGAACAGTCTAATTTATTGGAAGTTCAAAATATCGTTTCTGATTTTCCAAACGCTAGAATTGTAAAAACTGTAATTGAAGAAAAATATAATTGGGAAAAAGTAACGCAATTGTATAATGAAGTTAAATCGACACACCCAAATGATTGGTGGGTAATTTCAGATGATGATGAATTTCACGTTTATTCCGATACACTTAACAGTATCATATCAAATTGTGAGGTAAACGGTTGGGATATGGTTAGAGGAGGTTTCATTGATAGAATTGGAGAAGATGGTGAATTTGTTGAACTATTAGATACAGATGATATATTTGAAAAGTTCCCATACGCTGGATTTTTCAGATATCCTTTAAGTGGAGCAAACCCAAATAAAATATGTATAGCAAAAGGGTATGTTGAAATTACAAACGGACAACATTATGCAAAAATAGATGGCCATACAACTTGGAAATGGCAAGGATGGAATCATCCACTAATTGCACCGATTAACAAATGTAGTGTGCAAGTACATCATTTTAAATGGGATAGTACTTGTAGGAGTAGAATTAGAGATGTTGCAGACCAAAATAAAGATTATTCTTATTCAGAAGAATATAGAATAATGTATAGAGAATTGGCAAAACATAGATTTAGATTACCATTAGATGATGAACGATTTGGGTTTGAATTATCACCAATGGATGATTATTTAGGATACTCAAAATGGAAACAATTATTTAAAAAAATTATATCTATATAAAATAGGTTATTCAATATGATTAGTAATAAAAAGTTATCAATTATAGTACCATACGCCGACCGTTTAGAAGAATTATACACCTTCGTTGGTCATATGGAGTATTTTTTGAAAGAAAAAGTAGATTATGAAATACACTTTATTGAGCAACTTGACTCGGATGTATATTTTAACTATGGTAAGTTATGTAATATAGGAGCATCTTTAACTAAAGATACTAGTGATTATTATGTATTTCACGATATAGACATACAACCTAAACAGGATTCATGTAACTATGAGTTCGAACACCACCCTACACATCTTTGCCCTAATTTAAAACCATACCCACATTGGATTGGCGGTGCGTTTAAAATTACAAAAGAAAACTTTTTTAAAGTAAACGGATTTAACAATGATTATTGGGGAGGCACTTTTCATTGGTTGGATTTTTTATATAGATTAAAAAAACATAAACTATTACCTTCAAAAAGATTCTTTACTAAAGATATTTACAAATCACACAATTTAATTGATGTAAAAGAAGTTAATAAATTCATTAAAAAAACAATATATCCGTTTGTTACAAATGAGAATAATTGTGCTTTTATCAAAGCAAACAAAACAACCGATTATATATTTGAAGACTCTTTTACCATATCGATGAATATATTCATTAAAGATAATCAATCAAATGATTGTTGTATTATTGGTAAGCAAGGTTATGACATGGGTATTTTTATTATGAAAAACGAAGCAATTGTAGTTCAATTGTGGGATAGTGAAAATAAACTATATCAATTGTGGTATCCACATAAGTTACATACAAATCAATGGATTAATTTAACTTTAAAAGTTGATATTGATAAAAGAAAAGCGGGTTTGTATATTGATGGTAAAGTTGTACAAACATTAGATGTAGTACCAAAATATTTAGCTAATTTTAAAGGTAAAGATTTATGGATTGGTAGTTTGGCTTTTAAAAATTCATTCGATGGAAAAATATCAAATTTGGCGATATTCGATTATCCATTAGCCGATTCTGAAATACTAAAATTGTATACAGATGGATATAAAAATCAAAACGATTCCATAACTACCAACTTTGAAGCGGTTATAGATGTTTCATTTAGTAAAAAATTTGGAGAATTTTATGTAGATGAATCTAAAAACCATTCTAATCCAAGAATAGTTTCAACTGGCATCCATCAACAGATATATTCTGAAGATTTAAATTTGTCATACGAAACTGATATGCCAGAACAATCAATTGGTAAATTTCAAATCTTGGAAAATTCAAAAAAATTCATTAACTTACAGAATTATAATTGGAAAAGAAAAGACGAAAGTTTTGAAGAAAATGAAAATATGTTTTTTTATGAAATCGCAAGTGATGTATTGAATACAGATAAATTTGGATTAAATACATTATCATATGAGTTAGTATCTACCGAAGAAATCAAAAAAGGAATTTATAAACATCAAATTAAAATATAAATAAATGGCAAAAATTAAGTTACAATCCGATATTACAAACGCACCTGACCAAAATTTAGAATCAGTTGTGTTGGAAACTAGAAAAGTAAAAGCATTAGAAAAAATAGCAAATTCATTAGATGCTTTAACAATTTGGTTTGAAGAAATTAATAAAAATGAGTGGAGTGAACGAGCTCAATACTATTTGTATGAATTTTATAATATGGCCAAATCAACAGAAAATACAAATTCAACTCAAACTAATGTAAATACAAATACTATTCAGAATACCGATGGAGAACTTCCTCCACCTCGTAAAATACGACCTAAAAAGGATATAGAAAACGTATAATTTTAATGAAATTAGGCATAATAGTACCATATAGAGATAGAGATTCACATTTAACTAGATTTATTGCGGAAACATCCAAATACTTAAAATCTAAAAAAATTAAATATGAAATCATCGTTGTAGAACAATTAGATGATAAGCCATTTAATAGAGGAAAGTTATTAAACATTGGATTTTTTAAAGCAAAGAATTTAGGATGTGGATATGTCGTATTTCACGATGTTGATATGATACCAATTGATGTTGACTATTCATATTCTGAATTACCACTACATCTTGCAACAAACTTTGAACTCGAATATGATAAATCTAAAAATTTATCATTTGATGATTATTTTGGAGGAGTAACTATGTTTAGTGTCGATACTTTTGAAAGAGTCAATGGCTACTCCAATAATTATTGGGGATGGGGGTTCGAAGATGATGACCTTTTATTTAGAGTGAGTCAAAAAAATATACCATTAGATGTAAAAGTAATAGGAAAAAATGATACTAAAAAATTATATGGGTTATCTTTTGCAGGTGATAATTCATACATAAAAATACCAAAGAAAAATTTATTAGATTTTAGCAACGATACTTCAATTCTAATTACGTTTAAACCAGATGAAATCATTTCGAATCCAAATGATGAATATGATGAATATACTGCTTTTTCAATACCTGGATATGATACGAGTATAAGTTATAGTTCATTTAAAAGATATAAAATAGATTTTTGGGATGATACTAATACGTGTACTTCTATAAATTCAGAAATATTAACAAATCATTTTACTCAAATCTGTTTAACATTTGAATATGAAACAAACACTATCTCATTTTATAAAGATGGAGAATTAATTGGAAGTAAAGTTTTAGAAAATTATCCAAAAGATTATGTCGATGAGGATTATTTTTATTTAGGGGTTGGTTCTCCGGAAAGAGATTCTAAACAAAATTATTTCTATGGATTAATTTCTGAATTTGCAATATATGATTGTAAATTAAAAGAAAAAGAATTGGTAGTATTATCAGATAATACTTTAGAAAATTCTTTATTAAACAATTTTAGAGCATATAAATCCGCAGAACATTTAAAGTTATATTATGATTTTAAATTTCATAAAGATGAGAAACTATTAGATTTATCATTCAACGGTAACGATGCGGAAATACATAATTGTCATTTTATAAAATCATTTGAATCATTGGGTAAAGAAATAGCCGTACCATATAGAAGAAAATCTCTATTTAAGATGTTATCTCATAAAACAAATAGTTGGAATGAAAAAAATTGGGTACATAGAGAAACGAGAATAAATCAGTTGAGATTTTTAAATCAGATTAAAACTAAATTATATAATACCGATGCAGAAGGACTAAATACGTGTTTGTATCAAGTTTTAAACGATGTATCGGTTACAAATCATCATCATTTATCAGTATTGTTGTAAGATGAAACATAAGTTAGGGGTGTGTGTACCTTATCGAAACAGAGAAGAACACATGAATCAATTTGTCCCGTGGATAACGAATTTTTTAACAAAAAAAGGAATTGACCATACAATTTACATTGTGCATCAATGTGATGAATATCTATTCAATAGAGGATTGATGAAAAACATTGCTGCGAAACATGCGTTTGATGATGGATGTGATTATATAGTTTGGCATGATATTGATATGGTGCCTGAAGATGATAGTTGTGATTATTCGTTTCCAAATGATAATCCTCAACACATTGCAGTTCGTATTTCACAATCAGATTACCAATTAAAATATCAAGAATACTTTGGTGGTGCAGTTATTTTTTCAAAAGAACAAGTAATGGCAACCAATGGTTATTCAAATGATTATTGGGATTGGGGAATGGAAGATGATGATTTGTTTTGGAGATGTATAATGGAAGGATTTGTAGATAAAGAAACCATAGATTTTGATAAAGTAAAAAAAGCAGCATTATTTGACGGTAAAGAATCATATATTAAAATACCAGCAACCGAAAAAAATAGAAACATAGTATCAAATTCTCACACCATATCGGTATTGGTAAAAGCAGACCAGCAGATAGAAAAAGTTCCAATATGGTTAATAGGTGATACCAATAGAAAATTTGTAGAATATCCAATTATTAAAAAGCCAGGTTATGATTGGGGGATATCTTTTAATAATAGTAGAGCGTATACTGGAATGTTATGGACTTCTCACAAAGAACATATATATCAATGGTTTAAGAGATACGAAGGTGAATGGACTTGGGTTACTATGGTTGTAGATGATTCTACTAAAAAAATGCATTTTTATTTAAATGGAAACGAAAGTAATGCACGAAATGGAACAGGTACACACTCACCACTTCAATATAACCACACTTTAAAAAGATATAGTGTTGACCCGTTTTATATTGGGCATACACCAACGGTATCTTCATCAGAACCAAACGCTTTTTTCAAAGGTGAAATTGCGGATATAAAATTATGGGATAGAGCATTAACTCCTACTGAAGTTAAACAACTACATAAAACATATTCAACAGATGGTTTACAGTTACATTATAATTTTGATGAAATTGTAGATGATAAATTTGTTATAGACCAGTCTGAATTAAATGATGGTGTTATGTATAATGTGAGTATTGAAGAAAGGGAAATACAAATACCACATTCAATACTGCCACATAGACGCGATGGTAAGTTTTTTTGTTTACCACATCAAACTGAAGGATTGATAAAAGAAGGTGGTATTGAAAAATGGGCAAAAGGGGAAACTACTGCAAGAAATGAAAGACGGTATATATTAGAGATGCAGCAGGGTAAGATTGATTACAAAAAAGATGGTATAAATAATATGAAATATAAACATATTAGTACTAAAATCATTTTTGATAAACATAAATTAATAAATGTTCATTGTTTAAAATAGAAATATGGCAGAAGATAAAACTTATAGTGAAAATCCAATTTATTTACGAGTTAAAGACGAGTTAAATGCAGTTGGTCCTGGTATGTGTGCTGCCAAATGGACGCAAGTAACATTGCAATTACAAAGTGGACACAACCACTCATGCCACCACCCAAAAACACATAAAATTTCAGAAACTGAAATTGCTAGAAACCCATCCGCACTTCATAATACGAGATATAAAAAACTTCGTAGAAAAGAAATGTTACAAGGTGCAAGACCTTCGGAATGTGATTATTGCTGGAATGTAGAAGATAATTCGGATAGATTTTCAGATAGAATATTTAAATCAGGCGAAAGTTGGTCTTATCCGTTTATTAATGACATCATTCAATCTGATTGGAGAGATGATTTCAATCCAAAATATGTAGAAGTTGCATTCAGCAATGCTTGTAATTTTAAATGTTCATATTGTGGGCCAGCGTATAGTTCAGCATGGATGGAAGAAATTGAGAAGTATGGAGCATATCCTACATTAGATAATTTTAATTCTGTTGATTGGATGAAAAATGAGGATAAACTACCCATTCCACATAAAGAACACAATCCGTATGTAGAAGCATTTTGGAAATGGTGGCCTGATTTATATAAAGACCTTCATACATTTAGAATTACGGGTGGTGAACCTCTAATGTCTAAAGATACGTGGGGTGTATTGGATTATATTATACAACATCCAAACCCAAATACTGAATTAAAATTGGCAATTAATTCTAATCTAGGAGTTCCTGATAAGTTAATAGATAAATTAATCGAAAAAATACAAAGAATTGAGGATGAAGGTAGGGCAAAAGAAATTGTTATATTTACATCTACTGATACGTGGGGAGAGCAAGCCGAATATATTAGAACTGGATTAAACTTTAATAAGTTTTGGGATAATGTAAATAAAATTCTTATAAAGTGTCCTAGAACTATTATAACATTCATGTCGACATATAACGCATTAAGTGTATTTAACTATGAACAATTAATACATAATATTTATACATTAAAGGATGTATACGCATCTACTGATAGATATTGGAATTCGGCAGTATTTTTAGATTCTTCTTATTTACGTTATCCACTACATCAAACAGTTCAGGTATTACCGTTTGATTATGCTAAATATATAACTGACCAGGCTAAATTAATTACTTACTACGCGGCACCATCATTTGACCCTAAACACATTGGGTATAGCGATGTAGAAGTTCAAAAAGTAAAAAGAATTTATGACTGGATGGTTTCTCCACAAGACGCATCTCAACAAATGAAAAATAGATATAGTTTTTATCAGTATTTTTCAAATCACGATAAACGTAGAGGAACTGATTTTTGTAAAACATTTCCTGAATTGGAACAATTTTATCACTTTTGTTCAACAATAAAAATATGAGTTTAAGAGTAAACAAAGATAATATATTTTTCGTTTTACCGGAAAGTAGATATTCAGTATCAAGAAGAATTGATAAAGATATGGATGAGGATTTTTCTTTATTCGTAAAGTTTAAGGTATTTCCTGATAGTGTGATTCTTTATAAAGAATCATTTGCTATTGCCAGAAATGGAATGCATTCTGGTATTTCTGCTTATAAAGATAATTTTGGAGTTATTTCAATTGCATTTACATATTGGTTTTTCAAAGAAGTAGATGGTAAAACCGAAAAGCACGTAAAACAGATTTTTACTGGATTATTACCAGAAGAAATTAACGAATTTAATGAGTACACTATGATTTGTGACCATTTTTTGGAAAGAAATATTAAATGTTATAAAAATGGAAAATTAGTAGGAATTATTGAATTTGAAGATTGTGAAAAGATAAAATACGAAAATGCTTTCTATTGGTTTGGATGTGGTAGTATGATTGGTCCAGAAGAACATCAATATATAGGAGATTTTGAGTTTGAAATGGCATTTGTATTAAATAAAACATTAAAAATTGAAGAAATTCAAGACTTTATTCATAATTATGAAAAAAAGTATTCTCACATAGTCTTTAATGATTTAAGAAAATTAAATTACAATTATCCATATAGAAATAATTTTTCATTTTTATGTGATTTTAACCATTACAATAGATATAAAGTATGGGATGTTAGTTTTAGTGGAAATTATCCGCAATTTTACATAGAAAAAAACATTTATTTTTAAAATTATGAAAATATTAGTTACAGGTGGCGCAGGTTATTTAGGTTCGGTATTAGTAGATATGTTATTGGAACAAAACTATGAGGTAGTGGTATTGGATAAACTACTATTTAACCAAACTTCATTGTTGCAACATACTAATAATCCTAAATTTAAATTCATATACGGAGATGTTCGTAATGAAGTACTGTTAGAAAAACTATGTAAGGAGGTAGATGTAATTATACCATTAGCTGCTATTGTTGGGTTCCCCGCGTGTGCAGCAGACCCACAGCTAGCAAGGGAAATTAATTTTGACCAAATATGTAATATAGTAAAATTTGCAAAAGATAAAAAGATTTTATATCCAAACACAAATAGTGGTTATGGTGTTGGAGTTGGACAAACTGAATGCACGGAAGATTCACCTTTAACCCCCATATCCGTTTATGGTCAAACAAAGTGTGATGCTGAAACCTTTTTAAGAGCAACAACATCGGCAATTACTTTTAGATTGGCAACTGTATTTGGGGTATCACCTCGTATGAGAACCGATTTATTGGTAAACGATTTTGTTTATAAAGCAATTACAGATAAATATATTGTAGTATTTGAGAAAAACTTTAAGAGAAATTTTATTCATATTAGAGATGTAGCATTTACATTTTTATTTATGATTATAAACTATGAAAAATATAAAGGTCAAGTATTTAATGTAGGATTGAGTAACGCTAATCTTTCAAAGCAAGAATTATTAGAAAAGATTCAATCCCACGTCAAGGATTTTGCCGTATCATACAACGATTATTACGAAGACCCCGATAAGAGAGATTATATAGTTTCTAATGCAAAGCTAGAGGAAACTGGATGGGTACCAGAGTGGGGATTGGATAGAGGTATCGAAGAATTAATTCACGCATACCAAATGATAGTTCCAAAAATGGGAGCAGAGTTTAGAAATGGGTTTCCATTAGGATACGCAAACAATACATAATATGAATAATAAATGGGATGAGTTTGGAGTAATTCCATCAAATAAATTTGGATACGATGTTCCTCAATTTCAACCATCAGTATTTAGAGAATACAGAGGTGAAATATGGACAACATTTCATTCAATAGAACACCCTGTCGTAGATTACATAAGTGGAAAGTGTCAAACGCACGGAAGATTTTCTCGCTCTTACAAAGGTGTATTAAGAGGATTACATTGGGATAATAAGACTTGGAAATTAGTACAAGCAGCAGTAGGTGATATCTATTTGGTAGTTTTGGATATGAGAAAAAATTCTCCAACATTTGGTGATTGGGAAAGTTTTATAATCACAGATAGATTAAGAAATCAGGTATTAGTTCCACCTGGATTTGCAAATGGACATTACGCACTAACTGATTGTATGTTTCATTATAATCTATTTTACAAAGATGGATATGTTGATGCGGATGCACAAGGTGTGGTTAAATGGAATGACCCCGAATACCAAATTGAATGGCCTACATCAAATCCGATATTACAAAAAAGAGATAGATAATGATACAAAATTTAGAACAATATCCGATAGTTACAGAACACAATTGGAATGCAAAAGAACTGATTCAGTTTGAAATTGATATAGTTGAAAACTGGGAAGATGGTAAAATTAGAGGTCCTATTCATTTATCTAATGGAAACGAAGAACAATTAATAGAGGTATTCAAAAGAATATCTAAAAATGATTGGGTGTTTTCAACTTGGAGGTCTCACTATCATGCGTTACTAAAAGGAATACCCCCACAATGGATTATCAATGAAATACTTGATGGTAAGTCTATAACTCTATGTAATATAGATGAAAAGTTTTATTCATCTGCGATTGTAGGTGGAACTCTTTCTATTGCATTGGGTGTAGCAATGGGTATTAAAGAAAAAGGAAGTGATGAAAAGGTTTGGTGTTTCATTGGTGATATGAGTTTTGAAAGTGGTATATTTTATGAAATTCATAAATATGCTAGAAACTTCAATTTACCTTTATACTTCGTTGTAGAAGATAATGATGTTTCAACTTATACTCCAACGGAAGTAACTTGGAATAAAAAGAAAGATATTCCATCCGATGTAATTCACTACAAATATAAATCAAAGTATCCACACTACGGAAGTGGTAAATGGGTAGTATTTTAATATGTTATACAATCCACAATTACATAACTTTAATAAATTTATTCAAGAATGGGATACTGAAAAAGAGTATGTCTTATTTGGAGCAAGTAAAGAGTGTGTCCAATTTATTAGAAGTGTAGATTGCCTTTTGGGTAATGATGTTTTAAAAATAAAATACATAGTAGACCACGATATAAAGAGTGAATCGAATATAGTTAATGTAAATGAAATAAGTTTATTTTATCATCAGTCCAAGACTCTTGTCAATACTCGTGAGAATTTAAAATTAGTTCATATCGATAACTTTGAATCAAATGGTGAAAATGTAATCATCACAACAGATGAATATAGACAATACTATAAAGAATTTTTGGATAAACAAAATGTAAAATATACTTGGTATAAAAACATTGCATCAATTTGGCCATTTATTCATACACAAAAAGTTCATATATTTCAAACCGATGTTTTGGTGACTGAAAAATGTAATTTAGCATGTTCGTTTTGTAATATGTTTATACCACATTATGAATTTCCAAAACATCGAGATACGCAAACTATTTTGAATGATATTGATTTATATTTTAATATCGTTGATTATGTAAGTATTTTCCATTTAGTTGGCGGGGAACCATTCCTTCACCCAAACATTAAAGATATAATTGAATATATTTTAGAAAAGTATTCAGAAAAGATTGATAAATTTATAATAACCACTAATGGAACTGTTTTACCAAAACAAGAAATATTAGAGGTATTAAAAAATAATAATGTTATTTTAAGTGTAAGTAATTATTCCAACAAATTAGAAAAATTAAAAAGTAAAGTTGAAAGAGTTGTAGAAACTTACAAAGAAAATAATATCAATCATTATGTAAGAAATGATATCGAGTGGTATGATTTTGGTGATTTAAGAATCAAAAACAATATGAGTGAAGAAGAACTCATACATCATTTTGATAGTTGTACTGCACCATTCAGAGGATTGAATGATGGTAAATTTTATTACTGTCACTTAAATACATCGGCAGTTCTAACTAAACTATTTCCACTTAATGATAATGATTATGTAAATCTATCAGAAGTATCTGCCGAAGATTTGATTAAGTTTGATTTAGGATTTACCGAACTTGGATACATCACATTTTGTGATAATTGTAATGGGTGCAATACTGGAATTAAAGTTCCTGTAAGTTATGAACATCAAGGTTTAAGAAAATGATTGTTATAGTTGATATAGATAATACCCTTTCAATAAATAAAAAAAGGTATGCACTTGCAACTAAATCCGATGGTAGTATCAATTGGGATATTTTATATGATTATAAAAATGTAATATCAGATAAACCAAACCTACCTATGATTAATATTATAAATCACTTATATAACGATTATGGAATTTATATACTAACTAGTAGACCGCAAATGATACTTAATTCCACACAAGATTGGTTAGAGATACATGGAGTTAAATATGATGCATTGTTTATGAGAAGTGAAGAAAATCATTACATTAAAGATGTAGAGTTAAAACAAAAAATGTATAATGATTTTATCAAAGATGAGGTATTTTGTGCGTTTGATGATAGACAAGATATAATTGATTTGTGGAGTTCAATTGGTATACCTTCATTTAAAGTTTATTTATAATGGGTCATATTGTTAAAAACCCAAATTCATTAGAGGAACTTGGTTATATATTTTTTGGTCCGTTAGTATTTAACTATTTTAATTGGCTAAAAGATGAAATAAAAAATGGTGATTTAATTTTGTTTAACTCACGCGAAGGATATTTTCTTAATGAAATATATCAATACTTTAAAATAAAATATAATTTACCAAATTCGGTTTATTTTAAAACATCAAGAAAATTAGCATCATTATCTTCATTTACATCCGAAGATGATATTTACAAATCATTTAATTTGCATAGATATCAAGGCACTTTATCTGGATTACTCAAAGATAGATTTCAATTAAATAATGTCATAGAGAGTAGTATTGAAATTGATACTTCAAATAGATTACCAAATTTAGATTTATGCATTTCAGATATATTAGGTAAAGCCAAAGTATTAAGAGATTCGTATAAAAAATATATTAATAATACGATTGGAGAATGTAAAAATTTATATATGATTGATAGTGGTTACCAAGGTACTACACAATACTATTTGGAAAAAACATTTGATTTAGATTTGAAAGGTAGATATATGACCTATAAAGGAAATATAGATTTAAAAAACACAAAAGGTTTTTATGATTTTGAAAAATGTAATTTTAAAGATAATATCATTTTTTTCGAATCAGTATTCACCGATACAGTTGGGACATATATTGATATTATAGATGATGAATTTGTAAATGAAGATGATACTGAAAATCAAAAATATTTTAATCATAAAATAAAAATAGTAGAAGGAATTAAAAATTTTGTAAATGATGTACTGAATAA